>Ga0307375_10003467_pt1 | contig 15509 bp, 11 predicted proteins | sample TR1MG_FD_202531 | JGI IMG/M metagenome (GOLD analysis project Ga0307375, IMG submission 202531) | Soil microbial communities from Risofladan, Vaasa, Finland - TR-1 | ecosystem: Environmental > Terrestrial > Soil > Coastal area > Acid sulfate soil | place: Finland: Risofladan, Vaasa | collected...
TACTCGGCATCGGAGAAGCTCATCTGCGTCATCGATGGTGACCTTGCGTTTGGACGTCTAATTGTAACCGAGAGGGCGGGACTTGTTCAGAGTTTCCCTAGAGGTTACGTTTGGCCTTGCATTGCACGCCGTCGCCCGTGACTATCCGTGCACACGTCACCACAATCCATATTCGATCGCGAAGGTTCTTCAGGGGTTCCCGCATGCCTCCATTTGGCTGGTTCCACACTGGAGAGTGCGCCCTTTACAGATTTATACCAAATCCACAGCACAATCTCGTATCTCCCACGACAACGCGAAATCAGAGTTGGTCTGGATGAAAATCCCTTCGTTCGCCAGAAAACTGAAAAGCCAGATATTGCGCACGCGAGTAAAGCCTTATGCACCCAGTTTCGCCGAAGATGCCTTGGTACTCGCATTGAGAAAATATGCCGAGTCGGAATCGTATTCCTCGGCCCCATCCCATAGTTCGGACGATCACCGCTTCCCGGCATGCGACGAGGACGTCGTGGCATATTTCAAGCAGCGCCGTTCACCATCTTTTTTTGCGGACACCGGGACGGTCACTGCAATGGCAAATCGAATGGCATCTGACCATCCCGGGTGGCGGGATCGGTTGCTCACGATTGCGGCTGCCGACCGGGCTGACGGTCTTGAAATCTACTCGATGACAGGACCTCCCCTACGGCCAGGCTTCCCATGGGGAGGGCTGCACCCTGAACCGAACAACGATGACCTGTATCCCATACGGCCCCATCGTTTTGGTTTTGCACCCCGACATGCTCTCGCGGTTCTTTACGGCGAGGAGCCAGCAGCGGTTCTCGTGGACATCCTTGAAGACTGGATGGCGTTCGTCACGCGCGGCACGAGCGAGTTTCCATACTGCAGTGCGCTGGTGGTGATTCAGCGGCTGTTGGCTTTGAGCTGGGCGCATGCGTTTGTAATGGCACTGCCAGGGCCGAACGACGCAACCCGCTTACGGTTGCATTCGAACATCTTGCGTATCCTGCATGCCGATATCGGTTTTCTGCTACCCAGGCTGGGGAAAAGCGCCGCGAATAACCATCTGCTTGCGGACAGGTTTGCGTCCTGGTACATCCAGCTGCTTTTCCCCGAGTTTGTCGACGGTGCAGTGGACCTGGAAGTCTGCGAGGCGGCATGGCTTGCCGAGCTGGAACGACAGGTTTATCCGGACGGAACAGGCTTCGAGCACTCTCTGCATTATCATGAATTCGGGTGCGAGATGGCTGCCGCGTACGTACTGTTGTGCCGCCGCAACTCGCGGCCCATTGCGTTTGCCACGCTCGAACGTATCGAGCGCATGCTCGGTTTCCAGGTGGGGCTGGCTGGTCCCGAGAGTGTCACGGTGCCGTTCGGCGATGCGACCGAAGATCCGCTTTTTGGTCTGGATACCGGAGGCGGCTGGGCTACTGCTGGTCTCCGGGAGCTCTACCGTGCGCTGTTTCGACCGGATCTGAGCCCGGCGGCGCCGACAAGTCCCTCGGTCGAGCGCGCTTTTTGGCTACTCGGTGGCGCCCTCGCGCCACGTAGATCGTTTTCCAATGATCGGGAGGATGGACCGTGGCTGTGGCCTGACGGCGGATTCGGCGTGCTCCCGGACGAACTGGGGTCGGCACGACTCCTCTTTCGTACCGGTCCGGCCATACATCAAGACCTTGTGGCGGGCCACATGCATGCCGATCTCCTGAGTGTGTGTGTCACACACGGGAATCAGGCAGTGTTTACGGACCCAGGCACCTGGTGTTATCGGTGGCGTTCGAGCGAGACCGGGCCCGGGCGCGCCTACTTTTCGGGGCCGGCAGCGCACAATGGGCTGGCTCTGGACACGGTCGATCCACTCGGTCCGGTTCAAGGTGATTTCCGAAAAGGACCGATCCCGATTCGGGTCAGTACCACGCGGTGTTTGATTGGCAGCAGATTCGCGTGGTTGGAGGCAGAGGTGCGCGGTAGTTCGCCCTACGCCGGGTATCGGCGTGGCGTGGTGCACGTTGCGGGAGCGTATTGGATCATCTACGACCGGTTGCCGCCTGGCGTCGAGGAATTTTCCGCGGCGCTCAGCTTCCAGACCGCCGCCGGCGTCAAGACGAGACAAGATGGAACGGGGACGGTGCTGTTGGAAACCTCAGCTGGAACACTATGGCTGACAAACGGACCCGGGCTGCATGCGCCCCGGATCAGCCAAGGGGAATCCGATCCACCTGGCGGTTGGGTGGCGCCGAGCTACGGAGCTCTGATACCGGCGACCCAGCTTCGCTATGGCGTAGCGGAGGGAGCTAGACTCACGGCATTTGCATTAGGCGTCGGTGTCTCCGCTGCGAGACCCATTGCAGTCAGTGTCTTGAAGACAGGTCTGGTCATAAAAATCGAAGGCCCCGATACGTGCGACCTGTTATTGCTTGCTACGCATGATGAGCCCGTTGCCGTGGATATGGCGGGCGAACATGGAAAAGCCGAAGCCGTGTGGATGCGGACGAGAGGGGAACAGACGGAATTGCTGCGTTGCCTTGGCTTCCGGGTTAGCGCGAATGGGGAGAACCTCTCGCCAAATGGGGTTCAGCATACCGTGGCCAAGGCCATGTTTCCGTCTGTCGGCGAGCAACACGAAGTCGAATACCGCGAACCGGAAAATCTTTCCATGGCCATGTCGGGCGGCGTGTGGCACTGAATGTCGAATCAGTCGTTGTTGTGTGGATTCTTGCATCGCGCAAAAGATGGTCCCACTCGTTTGAACAGAGATCCAGATCGTGCTCCCGTGATAACTACCGACGATAAATCAGGGTATATTTGAGTCTCATCAGGTAACTCCTCCAGCCGCCTCGGAGCGCTTCACGCCGATAGCCGAACGCTTCCAAGGCAGAGCCCGCCACTTCGTCAAAAAGAACCCGATCGGGCACGCTCATCTCGCGCTGCCACGCCATGGCTTTCTCAGGGTCGGGAGCCTGGATCGAGCTTACATGAAATTTCAGGCTCGAGTCCGGCATGGCTGCGGCGGCGTTTTTATCGTAGGCGAGCATGTCGTGATCAAAAGGCTCACCTAGGAATTCACAGATACCGCGTAATGATGGCTCTGGCAAACTCACGAGGTCCTCGTACCGCACCTCCAGGTAGTATGCGGGCCCGAGCATCATTCCCATCTTGCGTGCCAGCACCACCCGCCAGCTCCAGTCCCGCGCAAGTTTCAAAAGGTTCTTGGATCCCCACTCCTGTTTGCGTAGCGAATTGGTGGCGCCACGGCCATCGCGCACGATATGCACGATCTGGCAGCCGGGAAACAGTTTCCAGAGCACGTCTATTTCGACGACGTTGTCTGGATCCTTGTCTCCCCACCTGCACTTGCCGTTCGCCGCCGCATACGTTTCATATATCGCGGAAATGAGGTCGCTGTAGTTTTGCGGGTTCCGCGCCAATACGGACGCCTTGTCGCGAACCAGTCCACCACGCTCGACGAATGCTTGCGCGGCGATGTCGTCAAGGAGACGCGCGATATTCCCGGGTGCTGTCAAATCCCCGTATTCACCAAGCCGCCGATAGAATTTCGGAATAAAGTCCGATTCGAATGGAACAGCTATTCGAGGATGCGCGTTCAACATGAGGCGCAACATCGTCGTCCCGGAGCGCGGAGCGCCCACAACGAATATGGGCACGTTCGCCTTCCGACTTTCGGGTTCCACAGCGGACTCAGCGCCAGCCACGGGACCAAAACCCATTTCGACCAGATGCAGCGCAGACTGCGTGTCGCAACCGCTGACCGCTTGTCACAGTATTTCTCCATCCAGCAAATAGAAGGCCTTGCCCTTGGCATCCGCAAGGAACTTGTCTACACGCAAATCGAGAAAATAGCCCGCATACCTCGACTGTACTTCGTTTTCATCATGGAAATGACGCACGTGCGAGACAAACGGAAAATTGGGAACGGTGCCATAGAACCTGGATCCCTTCCGGATCCTGCTCAGGATCACCGTGTCTCCTTCAACGTGTTCGAGAAATTCGGTGCATACGACGGTATCGTAGTCGCACGTAGTAAAAAGGTCCGTCTGAAAGGCGTCCTGCTGGACAAACGAAAGACCGGGATACGCTTTCTGGGCGTGTTGGATCCTCTTTTGACTGAAATCGAATCCGATATATTGGCAGGCAGCCTTGTCCCGTACCAGGCATGCGAGCTGCCCCGTGCCACATCCTATTTCGAGTATGGATCTGGCCCCGGTCCTCAGCACACGGTCGGCGATCACGGACCACAGGAAGTAGTATTCCGACTCGGTGTAATGTCGAGACCAGTCTCCGCAGACATCGAACGACGCGTCGTACCATTCAGCGCCTCTTTCGCCCGACTGCCGCACTTGCTCACCGGATTTGCGCCGTGGCGCAATCACGGCGGTGGCTCCACGCAACATGATTGGCGGGACAAGCTCTCTGATCAAACCCTTGAGCGTTGCGTGCATGCTGGCCGATCCACGTGAGTACGATGTCGATGCGCAGAGTTCCAGGCAAAGGGTCATCCGCTCGCCCACGCGCCTCGCGGGCCCACGATACCAGAGAGAGAGGTGTGGGTGCGTACGCTACTCGCAACTACGTGGATGGGGCGCCAGGGAGGCAATCGGGGAGTCGTAGCGTTCCCCAGCGTATTCAAATACGAAGTGCACCACGGTTTGAAGGAGGCATCGAAAACTTGTTGTGGTGTACGGAAGCCCAATCTGGCCGTCACTGGCACTGGCCTGCCTTTGCCTGCGTCTGGGAATGCGGTCGCTGTGGTATATGCTTCCGGTGCTCGTGGGGGGCGGCAGCAAGCGAGCTACCGCGCGATCTTTGAATGCTTGTCCGTATCGAGCCATTGACTGAGTTCCTTTGCCCCCGGATGGATTCTATCGGGGCGACAACTAGTCTGACGCGGTGGGGCCGGCGCGCGACCCAATGATCGTCACGTACCGATTAAGTCCGTGGGGTTGTCGCGATACCAGTTTATGTAATGAAAGATAGCAGTTTCGCTGTGGCAGCAGGTGTCTTCCATTGCCGCGTCTTCTCGATCGTCTGCGTGCCGCGACGCCCGCACGAGGCCAGCACTGGTAATACACCTGCCGGCCCCGTCGAAACCGCGAGCGCCCGCGCTTGACACAGCAGGGACAGCGAAACCCCTCCGGCCAGCGAACCGTGTACAGTGCCCGATAGCTCTTGGCTTCTGTCCGATACCGCTCCACAAACGCCGCCAACGTCAACCTCGGCTGAAACTGCACCCGATTCATGGCCACAGGCCCGTATCCTCGTGCTGTAAAGTGCTTCCAGCATGTCCCGTGACCGTCTCAAATCATGCGAACATCGGCTGAGGATGCGCGCTAATCAGGTGTCGAATTGTCCTCCACTGGGCACGCCTGACCAACGGCACCACAACCTTTGCGAGAACGACGGAAGGTCATGAACAACACGACGCAACCCGGTACGCGTTCAATCTTCCAGGAAATGCTCCGGGGCTCATCGTGGGCCGTACTCTCCCGTTGGTCCACACGCGGCATCGGCCTGGTGAGCACGATGATCCTCGCGAGGCTGTTGACGCCACAGGACTTCGGCATCTTCGCCATGGCGTCCATCGTGACGGGGTTCCTGCGCCTTTGCACGGAGTTGGGACCAGATACCTTCGTGCTCCGGTCCGGCGCGGCGACGCCGGAGCTTTGCGATACGGCATGGACGATCCAGGTTATCCAGGGGGCGGTCGTCGGGGCATTGCTGATGCTCGGCGCCCCATTGGCTGTAGCATTTTTCCACGAGCCGAGACTGACGCCGGTTTTCTTCGTCATGGCGGGGACCGCCGCCGTGGGGGGCCTGCAGAACATCGGCATGACCCTCGTGCGCAAGGATCTGGATTTCGCGAAGGATTTCCGCTTTTTGCTGTACAAGCGCTTATTCAATTTTGCCGCGGTAATACCGCTCGCTTTCATTCTACGCAGCTATTGGGCGCCGGTGTTCGGTGCGCTGGCTTCCACCGTCATCACCGTGCTACTGAGCTTCGGGATGCATGGGTATCGCCCGCGCCTGCGACTCCACCGCGCACGTGAAATCCTCGTGTTCGGCGCCTCCATACTCATCAGCAACATCGGAACATTTTTCAATACCAAAGCCGATGTGGTACTTGTTGGCCACATAAGCACGACCGCAGGGATGGGGCAGTACAACGTGGCCGCTGAACTGGGTTCAATGGCAACCGCGGAGATCGTCACGCCAGTCGGACGCGCCCTTTTGCCCGCTTACTCGAAAGTTGCCCATGACCGCGAGCTGCTGAAAGCGGCATACCTCAAGAGTATCGGTGCGATAGCACTGTTGGCGCTGCCGCTCGGCGTGGGGCTTTCGGCCATCTCGCCGGACGCAGTCCGCGTCGTATTGGGGGACCAATGGCTCAGAGCCATCCCGTTACTCCGATGGCTGGCCATCTATGCGGTGTTGAAGAGCTTGATCGACTCGATTGTCGGGCGAGTGCTGGTCGTCATCGGCAAGGAGTGGCTCATGTCGGCGCTTGGATGGATGCGGACCGGCATCCTGGTTGCGCTGATTGCCGCCGCAGCGGCGTTCCAAGGTGTCGGCGCTGTGCCGGCCGCAGCGACTCTTTCCGCTGCGCTCGCCCTCCCCGTTGTCCTGTACAAAGTCAGTAAAGCGTTCGGCATGCCCGTGCGGCAGCTGTTGGGCCACCTGTGGCGACCTGTCGTGGCGGCGGTCCTGATGGCTGCGGTGATCCTTGCGTTCCGACCCTATGTGGACGGTTTGCTGGTGCGGCTGTTCTGTGAAGTGCTCGTCGGCGGAGCGACCTATGTGACCTGCGTCCTGTTTTTCTGGTGGATCGGTGGACGTCCTGCAAGCATTGAAGCGGACTGTTGGAAGCTTGTTGTCGCGAAGCTGCGTCGCCCAAGTTCCGCAGCTAATCCCATAAATCCTTGATTTGCCTATCCTGTGATAGGCAGAAAATGACACAACAACGGCGTTTAGCCGGGCTGGTTGATGCCGAGAGCCTCGCACAGATCGAGTTGCTGAGGTGAGGTCTTGCCGATGCCGGTGAGATGCTGTTCACCGAGCTGGACACGATGCTTCTGCAACCGCCGCAGCAGCTCCAGCGTGGTCTCGGGGCTATGCGCGCTGCCGTGGGCCTTCAGCCGCATGCGCATGACGCGATAGAGCACCAGGGCGAGGAAGCAGATCAGCGCGTGGGCGCGGATGCGCTCAGGTAGCCGGTGAAACACCGGCGCGATGTCGATGTCGTTCTTGAGAACACGAAAGCCGCACTCGATGTCGGCCAGACTCTTGTAGCGCTCGATGATGTGTGACCCGGAACGTGTCAACACTTTCCCAACACACGGCGCGAGATTTCTATGTAACAACTTCGGGTAGCACGGTGTCGCTGCGCGCGCCACAGACCCCGTGACGTAAACAAGCGATTTCGGCACTTACACCCTGCCGACGGCGATCAACATGTGGGGCGGCTCCTCAACGAAAGGAAAGTCGCGTCCTCGATAAGCAGCTACGAGGGCGGGCACACAAAGAAAATTGCGAACACACAATGAGGCTACTTGGCGCTTCGACGAACGTGCCCAAGTCATGATGAGATCGTCTGCGAACTCAGGGAGGTCTTGTGGTGGACACTCATACGCAAATAGATACTTCTTTAGCGCTTCATTCACGAGCACGCCCCGTCCTTGCCTACGCATGCGTTTGATGTATCCCAACACGTCCTTGATATTTATGATTTTTCGTTCCGGCGTTTGCCAAGTTGCATCCGGATGAACGGATAGTACTTCAGCATTCCACTTGTTCCGGGTCGGATCGAAGTCGAAGCAGAGCACGGCTCCTACCAGTGCATCTGTTCGATACATGCCGATCGGCAAATGAAATCCGGTTCGGCGGAACTCGTCCATGACGGAACGCCGAAGCGCATACAGGTTCCCATGAATTCCGCCTTTGGTGAGCAGGCTCGCGCGCAACTTTGCCGCGGAGCGCCCACACGTCGGGACTCCCGTCGCAGAATATGCGGAAGGCTTGTCGCGCAGCAACCCTGCAATCAACGTAAACGCATCAGGCATCACTTGTGCATAGCCGTCAACAAAGAAAGCTATCTCCGCATGCGGCTCAATATGGTGAACGTGAAGGTTCCAGGCGTTCGACTTGTCGGCGCAGGAGATCGACCATACCCGTAGGCCAGGCGCAGTGTGATTCTGCTGGGAGGACTGCGCAAAACTGGCTGCCTGCTCCGCAAGACGCTCATTACCATTGATCACAACGTCAATAACTGCGTTTTCGGTACCGCAAGCGGTTATGGCGGCGGCAATCGTGGACCTGAGTACTTCGAAACTCTCTCGACTCGACAGGATGGCCACAGACCATTCAAAGGCTCTCTCGGTTTTCATTCGCCTGTATCCATGTCCGGTTTCGGTGCCAACTACCAGATGGTATCGTGAAGCCCGTAAGGTACCCCGATTGCAATGCCCCCCCCTGGGGTTGATCGCCTTGAAACGCGCAGTCATCATGCGCATTGCACGATCACGCATCGCAGATATACGCGACGTTGCCATGGCTCCGCACGTTATAGCTGTAAACGACGCTCTACTTAGTAGCTCGGAGTCAATGACCATGGACACTCTGATTAGCTCCGGTTACTGAGAACTTTCATAATCCGGGACTTCACTCCCTGCCGAAACCATGCCACTCGTCCTTTCACCGATCGTTGTTTGAGTTTGGCACGATACATTTCTGGATGTACTATCGCCAGAGGTCCGGAGTTTCCAACGTTGACCAATAACGTAGGGTCAACGGTTGCAATTTGTTTTTCGTTTGCGAACAGTAAAATATTTTGACGATACCAGACTGAAATATTTTCATCGTCCCATATTTTTTTTCGCACAAAGTCAATTACCGTATATCCACGTGCAGCAAACATTTTCGCCCAGTAATCCGGCCATTGTTCGTTGACGTGCCCGTTTCCACCTTGAAATGGAATGGCCGCGGAGAACAGTATAAAGTCGGACGCACCAACGAGAGAATCGATAAAGCTATTCGCCGATTGTTCGGATATATGTTCTGCCACCTCGAGGGTAATGGCCAAATCGTATCGTCTTTCAAGCCTAATCGTTTCCTCCAAGTTGACCTCCTGAAAGTCCTCCCGGGGGATCTCCAAAAGATCGCGCTCAACCCACGGCCCATCCAGTCCGCGTATTTCCGAAACCCCGTACTGCTTGAGAACCGACAGCCATGTGCCCACACCACAACCAAAATCAGCTGCCGAATCGACGCGCGGCAGAGCGTCAAGAACAATCGGCAGAATGGCGTTGGCCGCGTAGACGGTTCTGCCGTGGCGATCCGCGTAGAAACGATGATCATAGTTGCCGCTCATCAAGCGCTCCTGTTTTACGCCTTCACGTCAACCTGAATTATTCATCACACAAAGGATGAGAAGGCCTTTTATGCGATAAGCTGTTGTTGCGAAACAAAACTTGTACGGAAAAAGCGTCTTCTCGGGAGCTACGGTAGCACAACGCAGGGCGTGATCTTTCTGGACACGTTCTCCAAGCCGCTTCTGGCGCGGTTCGATCAGCCGGACAGCAGATCCGATAGCAGCGCAGTGCTACTCAAGGCGTGCGATGAACGACCGGGATTGTTGAATGCGCTCGCGGCCTGTTTGCACGATCGATGTGATGGCGAGTATACCTCTTCGTGATTAGCCCCCTCCCTCAGCCAGCAATCGCATGATCTGCGACGGCTCGAAAGCACCATGGCCCTACGTTCAACCGAGGGCAACCGCCATGGCCATGAATCGTATCCAGTTGACCAGCCTGCGGCTGTTGAAAAGCACCTCAGCAAGGCTTGTCGTTGGCGCAGTTCATGCGCGACTACGGAACCGAGGCCAAATGTTACCGCGCGCTGTACAAGTCGCGATGGCCACATGGTTTTCGCTGCCCGGCGTGTACAGGCAGTCGGCGTTCGCGATTTCGGCGGGAAGGGCGCGTGTACTACCAGTGCCGCAAGTGTCGACACCAGACGACGCTGACCAGTGGTACGTTGTTCCAGGGCACCCAGCTGCCTTTGGCCACGTGGATGCTGGCGCTGTACCTGCTTACGTCCACCAAAACCGACCTGTCGGCGCTGGAGTTGATGCGCCACCTGGGGGTGAACTACAAGTCCGCTTGGCGCATCAAGCACAAGGTCATGCAAGCCATGCTCGAACGTGTGGCGCCACGCCGGTTGGAAGGCTTTGTCCAGATCGACGACGCCTATCTCGGCGGCGAGCGCAACGGAGGAAAAGTGGGACGTGGCGCACCCGGCAAACAGTCCTTTGTGGTGGCCGTGGAGACGGAGTTTGAACTGGAACATCCACGCTATGCCGTGTTGGAGCCGGTACCCACGTTCGACAACGTCTCGCTGACCGACTGGTGCGAGCACCGGCTCGCGCCGGGCGCCGAGGTGTACAGCGATGGACTGGCTTGCTTTGCGCGGTGCATCGACACGGGCAATGCCCATACCGTGCTGGTCACCAAAGGACGCCGTGCTGCCCGCGAGGTACCCGGAGCTCGCTGGGTCAACGTGGTGTTGGCCCAACGTCAAACGCACCATCAGCGGGCGTTACCACGCGTTCAAACAAAGCAAATACGCGCGGCGCTATCTCGCCGAAGCCCCGTACCGATTCAACCGGCGATTTCGTTTGGCCGCAATGCTGCCGCGTTTGATGCGTGCGATGATGCTCTGCAGCCCTTGGCCTGAGTCGAATTTGCGTGCGGTTGGCAATTTTCATGACTGAGGAAGAGGGCTAATCAGGTGTCCTGTAGCACGCATGCGAGCTGCCCCGAGCCACGACCTTTTTCGAGTATGGCCCTGGCGGAAGTCCTCTGGATACGATCGGCGATCACTGACCACAAGAAATAGCATTCCGATTCAGTGTAGTGGCGGGCACCAGTGCCGCCGGCATCGAACGACGCGTCCTACCATTCGGATCCATTTTCACCTGGCCGCTCCGCCCGGTTACCGAATCTGCGCCGGCGCGCGACCAGGGCGATTGCGCCGCGCAAGGCGACTGGTGGGACAATCTCTCTGAGCAAGCTCTTGAGCTTTGTGTTCATGCTGGCCAGAATCCACGTGAGCCACGGTATCGATGCGGCGAGTTCAAGGGGACAAGCCATCCTTGCTGCCTGCGCGCACGCGCGGAAGAGGCCAACGATACCAGAGATACGGACCGAGAGCGTACCCCACTCGAAACGGCGCGGATCGTGCATCAGACGTCAACCGCGGCGAGCGGCCCGTGACCCAACAACGGACACATTCTCTTACCTGATTGGCGCTTATTTTCAGCAAGTCTCGACCCGCGAGGATTCGGAGAGCCAAGCAGGATGCAGGTCTCCAGCGGAGCACCGCCATGCGCATGAATTGCGTCCGGTGCGAACGGGGAAGAACCCTCCGACATCGTTGCCGATCGCGCTCCCCGTGGTGTGAATCGGGTGCACACCGTCAGCTGGATCGCTCATCGAAAAATCTCCTGCTTATGGTTTCGATCTCGGTATGAGGTGATACTTCTGGTTCTTCGTGAAGTCCGGCTTGGTCGGCAGATTCTGGACGTATTGCAATGCATCGGCACTCCCCTCGATGCCAAGGTTGTACGCAACGACAACTGCCGCCCTGAAGTCCACCGGGTGGCCGTCAATCGATGTCGGGCTGATCATCAGGTCAGCAACCCCGTTTTCGTATTTCCCGGCCCACGGCTTGCCGACGCGCGCGTAGTACGCCACCACGATGTTGTACGCGTCCTCCACGGAGCCGGCGTTGATCAGCGCGCCAGCCTCCTCGTCGGTCATCAAGAAGTAGGAAATCAGGCTGATGCGCAGAATTTCTTCCCAGGTATCCGGCAGATTGCCCTTCGGATCGCGGATGAATGACTGGCTGACCGGGCCGCATAAGGCGTAGTGGCCGGTGAAGTACAGCATGGCCTGCTTCGCCAGGTACTTCGCTAGCGGAACCCATTCCGGCCGCTTGAACGCAATGGCGTCGAGCGACATCATGATGTAATACTGCTGCCAAGTCGCCGTGCCATGCCATCCATCAGCCGACGTGCCGGGCGTACCGCGATACGTGATGTAGCGGTCCCAAATACCATACTTGTTGCTGTTGAGAACGGTGGCGTTACATACCGCCAACTCATGGTTGAGTTCGGCCTCGAAATATGCAGTGTGCGCGCTGACGTAGGCACCAAGGAAGATGTTGCGGATGCCCCACGCAAACCCGCGCGGTGCCCACGACGTCACTCCTTTCGCCACCGTCGTCAGCGGGTTCCCGAAAAATAGATGGTAGTTGCACCAGAAACTTGCATGATCGCGGTCACGCGCAGTGCCGGTAACCATTGCGGACAGCAGCGCATAAGACGTCTGGTGGTCGTTGGAGGGCATGTTCTTGCACGCGCTCACGGTTTTCGGGTACCCCGGCTTGCCCGCGGTAAGCGGCGGCGGAATCAGTGTGTCGCCGTTGTAGCTACCACCGTACGGGACCAGCGCATTGTTCGGCCATCCGTGTACGGCTGATTCTGCGACGAAACAGGTGTGATCGGGAACCGTAGTCCGGTCGAGAATGCTGCCGGTGTACGGGTCGGAGAAATACATCGAACTCCAGTTGCCACAATGGTCATCGGCGGCGCGCACGATGGCCCATGTCGCATCGCTCGGGTTGAGGATGAAGCCGACATTCCACTGCGACATATAGCCAATGTCGGGACGTTCTCCGCCGCTGCCCATGCCCCATGTCGTCGCGATGCCGAGGCCGTTGAACGTGAGGTCTCTGGAAAGCGAGCCGCCCACCCACGGCACTTGCGTCTCGCCGTAGGCATAGCTAGGCAGCAGGGTCTTGTCGATCTTCGACGCATCCCAACCCACCTGCTTGCCATACCTGATCGGCGCGCTGCGGCAGCCGCGCCAGAAGTCCACGTGGCCGTCAGGGTAGCTTGACGGCGCGTGCGGCATGTCGGTGCCGTCGTACGTCACCGCCAGCTGACAGTTCAGGTAGTCGTAGGCACAGTCGATGCGCGTCACGCCGACCTCAACGCAGTCGGCATAGAACCATGCAGTCAGGCCCGGGTGCTCTTTCCCGTCCGCGTTGGTGAACTTGACATACAGCGCGGCAATGGTCGGATCGTCCCCGACTTTCGCCTGCGCAGTCCAGTGTCGCCCGGCGCCATCCGTCACGGTGGCAACGACGGTATGCGTGCCGGGGAATGCTGCAACCGGGTTATCGGACGGTGGACTCCATGGACCAGTCCTTACGGGTGGCGGCGGCGGTGACGGCGGAGGTTTCGGTGGCGGCGGTGGCCGTTGCGAGGGCAGCAGTGTCTGTGGGCCGGCAAACACACGCCGCAGCGGTACCAGGGTGGCCAGGCCCAGCAGACCCAGGACAGTTTGCAGGAAACGTCGGCGCGAAGGCGGCCTTTGTTCGTACATCACACAGTCTCCCGAGGGGTGCTGTCGCGGATGACATGATGCAAGGGAGCGATCTTAACGCAGCGCTGCCATGCGTGCGGGCGTTCGCCGAATACGGGCACGACGCGCCGCCATTGGCGTCACCAACAGAGGACTTTCTTCCAGAGGATACACTTAAACATTCCGCCTGCGTCTACACCGTCTGCGTGGTTTACAGCGGCGCGTCAGCGCGCTCACCGCCAAGAACTGGTTGATCGAAGCGGCCTGCCGGATGATTCATCTTGCGATCGTTCAGGTTTCCAGAAAATTTACAACCGTGCCCGGAAGGCAGCTACAGGCCACCGGTTAGAATATCCGCCGCCACACGACTTCGATGGCAAGGGCACGTCCCAAGGCACCGCCATCTGCTAACTGCGCAAGATCGAGCAGCGGATCCATCCGCCACTCGCCGGGCAGGAGCTCCCGGTACCGTTGCAGCAGCTCTGGTGCCACCCGCACGTTGCCGAGACGCCGACGCGTGGCGTTGATCAACGGGCGCAGCCGTACCGGACGGGCACAGGTCGTCCACTCCGCGAGCCGCGCCTTCCAATCCGGCCCCTCATCGAAGCGAAACCCATATGCCGACGGCTGTGCGGCGATACCCGGATGCAGTGCGACGACCAGACGGCTTTGAAAAGCACCCGCGTTTTTCCAGCGCAACGGCAGTCGCTGGGCCAGGCGCACCGATTCCCGATCCGCCAGCGGTGTCGCATAGTACCCATGTCGCACCGACACACTGTTGTTGACGCCCATCCAGTAGTGGCAACGGAACAACGGATAGAGCAGCTCGACCTGCGCGCGCGTGAGGCGCTCCTTCCCGGCCTCGGACATGCCCACGATGTTCCGAATCGATGCGGCGAGCCGCGCCTCGTAATTCGCCAGGCCGTCACGGTCGCGAAAAACGCCACGGCTGAACCCGCGGTAGAAGGCCCTCACGATATCGCGGGCGGTAAACGTGCGGTCCGGAAGGTGGAAGTAGTTGCGGAAGATCTCGCCGCCACCGCCGTTGAGCGCAATGGACCCGCAGGCGGTCTGCTGCAACCGGGTGCGGCGGTCGGCGCCCCGATCGTCGATGCCGTCGTTGGGCAGGCCGTCAAAGAACAGCGCGCTCTGTTCCAGTGATTCGAGATCCGGCATTGGCAGGCCACGGTTCAGTTCGCTCTTGTCGATCGCATCGAGCGCGAGATCGATCGCGTTCGCCACCGACCTCGCTATCGTTACATCGACGGCACCGTCATTGCCATAAACGAACAGCCGTGGCTGCAGCCCGGCTGCAAGCAATCCGGCGACAATCAGGCGCGAATCGAAGCCACCCGACAACGCCGTGTTGACCCGAACCGGAAAGGCCGACGCCACCTCGGCCGAAACCTTGCGCAAATGGTCGGTGACTACCTCGACAGCCTCCTCTGGCGAACCGAAAACCGAAGCATCGGAACCGAAACCGTCGGGGAAACGCTGCCACGCACGCCGACGCCTCAAATCCCGGACCTGGCCCAACGGCAGCAAACCGACCCCGCGTGCCACTGATTGGCACGAATGCGCCGCCCCCACCAGCACGTACTCGGTGGCGGAAGCCGCATCGAGCTCGATGTGTTTCAGATAGGCACAGGCGGCAAGCCAGCTGGTGCTGATGAAACAGCCGTCATCGCTGCCGTAAACGTGCACAAACCCCAAGGCGTCATTCAACAACCAGATGTGATCGCCCGTATTCAGAAACAGCGCGAAGTTGCCGCGCAACGCACTCTCCTCCAGGCGACCGGTCGCGTGCACCACCTCGAGCAGCGCCGCCAGCGCGCGCCGACCAAAGTGGCCCCGAAACCACAGCGGCCCAACACAACAAGCCATCCCCAACGGGGTCTGGACGATGCAATTCTCAGCCTGAGATTGTCCCGGATGCGCCCAAGCGACCACACCGCCGCCATCCCATTCGATCTGTGCGGCACGCTCAAACCCTTGCCGCTCCAGCGAGCGTGCGGCACGGGTCAGCCCGGCAGGGTCAGCACCAGCAAGGCAAATCGACAGTGCGTTCAG
>Ga0307375_10003468_pt1 | contig 15509 bp, 14 predicted proteins | sample TR1MG_FD_202531 | JGI IMG/M metagenome (GOLD analysis project Ga0307375, IMG submission 202531) | Soil microbial communities from Risofladan, Vaasa, Finland - TR-1 | ecosystem: Environmental > Terrestrial > Soil > Coastal area > Acid sulfate soil | place: Finland: Risofladan, Vaasa | collected...
CCGGCCGAGGGGCCCCTCGGCCCCGATCTTGGTCACGCCCTGGCTCTCCAGGCGATCGGTGGGGCTCGATACGGCGAGCCTCATGGCCTGGCCTCGTCGACGCGGCCGATCATCGAAAGCGACTTTTCGGGACGCCCCTCGAATTCGTCGGCCAGGATCCGCTCGCAACCCTCGATGCTGTCCCCGAGCCCGACCGATCTCCCTGCCGTCCCCGTGAACTGCTGGCTGACGAAGAAGGGTTGGGTCAGGAAGCGTTCGAGGCGACGAGCCCGGAACACGGTCTTCCGGTCCTCCTTCGAGAGTTCCTCCATGCCGAGCATCGCGATGATGTCCTTGAGTTCCTCGTATTCCGCGAGGGTCGAGCGCACGGCATTGGCCACGGCGTAGTGTCGCCGGCCGACAATGCCCGGTGTGAGCATCTTCGATCTCGACTGGAGGGGATCGATGGCGGGATAGAGGCCCTGGCTCGCCATCCTTCGCGAGAGCACGATCGAGGATGAAAGATGGCCGAAGATATGAACGGCGGCCGGGTCGGTGAAATCGTCGGCGGGGACGTAGACGGCCTGGATGGAGGTGATCGCCCCCGCGGCGGTGCTGCATATCCTCTCCTCGAGCTCGGCGAGCTCCGTCGCGAGGGTGGCCTGGTAGCCGACCCGCGAAGGGATGCGCCCGAGGAGACCCGAAACCTCGGCGCCCGCCTGCACGAAGCGGAAGATGTTGTCCACGAGGAGAAGGACATCGCGGCGCTCGTCGTCCCGAAAATACTCGGCCATCGTGAGCCCCGCGTGGCCGACTCGAAATCGGGCGCCGGGAACCTCGTTCATCTGGCCGAAGACGAGGACGGTCTTCGACAGCACCCCGACCTCCTCGACCTGACGGCGGAGCTCCTCGCCCTCCCTGCTGCGCTCGCCGATGCCGCAGAAGACGCTGACCCCCTCGTGGGCGCCGGCCATGTTGTGGATCATCTCCATGATGAGGACGGTCTTGCCGACCCCGGCGCCGCCGAAGAGGCCGGTCTTGCCGCCGCGTTCGAGGGGGGCCAGGAGATCGATGGCCTTGATGCCCGTCTCGAAAATGGCGGAGGAGGTGCTGCGGTCGGCCAGGGGAGGCGGCCATCGGTGGATGGACCGGCGATCGAGGGCCTCGACCTCGCCGAGATCGTCGATGGCCTCGCCGAAAAGATTTAGCATGCGCCCGAGGAGACTTGGTCCCACGGGCACGAGGACGGCATGGCCCGAGGCGAAAACGGGCGTGCCCCGCGCGAGACTGCCCAGGGCCTTCAGGGCCACGCAGCGGACGCGGCCCTCGTCGAGCTGTTCCATCACCTCGAGCAGGATGCCCGTCTCTGTCTCGATCGTCTCGTCGATGGCGGGAAGGGACGACTCGAAGGCCGCGTCGACGACGCTGCCCTTGATAGAGGTCACGACGCCACGGCTCCGCGACGCATCGCGTTGCGTTCCGCCCATGGGACGACCTTTACGGGAAACTCGCGGAGGCCGGACCGGAATCGACCAAAGAGGCCTGAGTATCCCGCATTTCAAGATTAACGGATCGAATGGGCGACTTCAAGGCTCGCCGTCGGGACCCTCCTCGCCAGGGACCGCGGAGCCCTCCTCGCAGGCGGGCCGCGCCCACATCTTGCGTCTGGCTCCCCGGAGAAATCCGGGTTAGGATGTCGCCCGATGAAAGCAGCGTACCCCCACCTCCTCGAGCCCCTCGACCTGGGCTTCACCACCCTCCGCAACCGCGTCCTCATGGGCTCCATGCACACCAGCCTCGAAGAATACCGGGATGGCGGCGCCTCCATGGCGGCCTTCTTCGCCGAACGCGCGCGCGGCGGCGTCGGCCTCATCGTCACCGGCGGCGTCGCCCCCAACTTCGCCGGCAGGGTGAACCCCGTCTCGGCCCAGCTCAGCAAGCCCTGGCATCTGGGTCCCCACCGCAGGGTCGCCGAGGCGGTGCACCGCGAGGGCGGCAAGATCGCCTTGCAGATACTTCACGCGGGACGCTACGCCTTCCATCCCTTCGCCGTGGCCCCCTCGAAGGCGCGCTCGCCGATCACCCCCTTCAGGCCGAGGGCCCTCAGCCCCGGAGGCGTCGAACGCAGCATCGCCGCCTATGTGCGTTGCGCGAAACTCGCGAAGCGGGCCGGCTACGACGGGGTAGAGATCATGGGTTCCGAGGGCTATCTCATCAACGAATTCATCGCGGCCCGCACCAACAAGCGGGTCGACGCCTGGGGCGGCAGCTACGAGAACCGCATCCGCTTCCCCGTCGAGATCGTGCGCCGCGTCAGGGAGGCCGTCGGGCCCGACTTCATCCTCATATTCAGGCTCTCGATGCTCGACCTCGTCGAGGAGGGAAGCGATTGGGACGAGATCCTGCGGCTCGGGAAGGCGGTGGAGGCGGCCGGCGCCACGATCGTCAACACGGGCATCGGCTGGCACGAGGCGCGGGTGCCTACCATCGCCACCTCGGTGCCGCGGGCGGCCTTCGTCGAAGTGACGAGGCGCATGCGCAAGGAACTCAAGATCCCGGTGGTGGCGACCAACAGGATCAACACCCCCGAGGTCGCCGAATCCCTCCTCGCCGACGGCGCGGCGGATATGGTGTCGATGGCCAGACCCTTTTTGGCCGATCCCGACTTCGTCGCGAAGGCGGCCGCGGGCAGGGCCGACGAGATCAACACCTGCATCGCCTGCAACCAGGCCTGCCTCGACCACATCTTCGCGGGCAAGCGCTGCTCCTGCCTGGTCAATCCCCGGGCCTGCAGGGAGACCGAACTCGTCTTCGCGCCCACGCAGCTGCCCAAGCGCATCGCCGTCGTCGGCGCCGGCCCGGCGGGTCTGGCCTTCGCCGTCACCGCGGCCGAACGCGGGCACAGGGTGACCCTCTTCGAGGCGGAGAAGGAGATAGGCGGACAATTCAAGCTCGCCAGGCAAGTACCCGGCAAAGAGGAGTTCCGCGAGACCCTCCGCTATTTCGCGCGCCGCGTCGAGGTCCTCGGCGTCGAGCTCAGACTGGACCACCGGGTGACGGCGGAGGAGCTTTCGGCGAGGGACGCCACGGGCGGGAAGGTCTTCGACGAGATCGTCCTGGCGACGGGCGTGATCCCTCGCGGGATCGATCTGGCGGCGGGCGGCGGAGTCGTCCTCTGCTCATACCAGGACATCCTGAGAGGGACGGTCAAGGCCGGATCCTCCGTGGCCATCGTGGGAGCCGGGGGCATCGGCTTCGACATCGCGGAATTCCTGGCGGAGGAAGAAGGCGCGCCATCCCCTGACGCGGCGGCCTTCGCGCGTTTCTGGGGCATCGATTTCAGCGTGACGGCGCGGGGCGGGGTCCAGGGAGTTGCCCGCGATACCGGCAAGCCGGCGAGGCGGATTTGGCTCCTCCAGCGGAGCGAGGGCAAGCCGGGCGCCAAGCTCGGCAAGACGACGGGCTGGATCCATCGCGCCAGCCTCAAGGACCGGAAGGTCACGATGATGGGTTCGGTCAGCTACGGGGCCATCGACGGGGAGGGCTTCCACATCACGCATCTGGGCGAGGCCAAGGTGCTGCCCGTCGACACCGTGGTGATCTGCGCGGGCCAGGAGTCGCAGCGCGAGCTCCTCGGCGCCCTCCGGTCGGGCGGCATGACCGTCCACGTGATCGGAGGGGCCGAGGTCGCCGCCGAGCTCGACGCGAAGCGCGCCATAAAGCAGGCAGAGGAGCTCGCGGCGACTATCTGATCAAAATATTTTCAATTGGTAGATCCGCTTCCCACGGACGGCGCGGCACCCTGGCCGCCGCTCTGCGGGACGACGAAGCCGCCCATCAAGGGCCCCCTCCCCTGCATGGGCCGGCCGCGGAAAACCTGGCCGTCACGGCCCTCGCCCATTGCGAAGCCTCGCATGAGGGAATGGAAGTAGCGCTCGAAATTGTCCCGGCCCATTATCTGGATGAGCTGGACCTCGGCCGAGAGGAGGGACTTCTCCATCGTGGCCCGGATTTGGCTTTCCTGGTCCACGAGCTTGCCGATGGCCTCCATGTCCGGCTTGGCCGAGGAGGGAAGGATCGCCTCGTCGATCTGGGCCTTGAGCAATCTGACATGGATCCGCGCGTCGCGGACGACGGTCTCCGTGTCTTGCATGATCTTCGTGACCTGGGCGACCTGGGAATCCGTGAGGCCCATGCGCTTGTAGAGCGCCGAGCCCCTATCCGCGGGAACCTGGGCGAAGAGGATCGCCGGGGCGAGGGCCGCGACGGCGAATACGAGGAGCCTTTTCATGTCTTGCCTCCTGTTGGCTGGCGGCCGTCATCGATTTGCCGGAGTCTCGCGCCACGGCGCTTGGCCCCGGGTGCCGGCCCTCCCCTGCTTGGGAGGCCGGCCCGGCCGCATTCGCGAGTAACACAAACGGGGAGGGCCTAGGTTTCATCGGCGCTCGCGGTTTAACCTCCTGTTTACGTTCTTGATAATTGGGCGATGCCACTTGCAATCGACGAGAGCCCGGCGCTAGGCTCGGCGCCGTGAATCGCAAAACCCCTTCTCTCTTGGCGCGGACCCGCCCTTCATCCAGGTCCATGCTGACGCTCGCCTTCCTCTGTTCGGCCATGGCCCTCCACGCCGAGCCAGGCTACTCGTGGCCCGGTCTCGCCGAGGTCGCCGAGCCGCGCTCCTCGTCTCTCCTCGCCCTCGAGGATCGCGTCGGGCCGCTTCCGAAGGAAGCCGCCTTCGAGCTCTACCGCTGGGATAGATTCCCCTCTGTCCTCATCTTCGACATGGCCGATTTCGAGGCCCAAAACGCCATGTTTTCCCGCCTGGCCTTCTATCTCGAAAAGCCCGGTTTCCGCGGCAGGCTCCTCACCGACGCCGAGCTGGCCGGCCGGCACGGCTGGAACGCCCACGACTACGGTCCCGAGGAGCTCGTCTCCTTTTTCGACAAGGCCGAGGAAGAGGGCTTCCGTCTCGATCGGGCCGAAAAACTCCTCCGCGAGATCGCCCTCCGAGAGGGGCTGCTCCGGACGAGGGGCAACAGGCTGGTCCCCGGTTCTGGTGCCGTCCTGTCCTTCAGTCGCTCCTCGTCGAGGGAGCAGCGCATCCTCCTCCTCGACCACGAGTCCTATCATGGCATCTTCTTCACCCAGGCCGACTACCGGGCCCTCTGCGAGCGAACCTGGTCCGGCGCCGGAGCAGGGGTCCACGTCTTCATGACGAGGCTCCTTTCGGCCCTCGGATACGACGCGAGCGATCCCTACCTGGTCGTGAACGAATTCCAGGCCTATCTTCTCCAGCAGCCCAGGAGGCTCGCGCCCGCCTATTTCCGCCGCGTGGCGAGCCTCGTTCCCAAAAAAGAAGGCGAGGCCGGCATCGAGGAGCTCCTCCCCGCTCTCCTCTCCTCGGAAAGGACCCTCGAGGACTTTCTGCGGGAGCGCTACGCCCTTCTCGCAGGCGGCGCCAGCGCCGACCGGGGGAAATGAGGGGAGGGGCCGGCAGGCCTGTTGCCCTTCCTTTAGGCCCCTCCATCGAGCCCGGGCCGCGCCGAAATGCAATTCGATTGCATTTCGTCATCCTGCGTGTACAATGGTCCCGTGATGGACGATTCGCAGACCCTCGGCCTTCTCGCCGCCTCCGGACTTCGACCCACGAAGTCCCGCGAGGCCGTCCTCGGTGCCCTCCTCGCATCGGGAAAGCCCCTCTCCCATCCCGAATTGGCCTCCCGTCTCGAGACCCTAGACAGGGTCACGATATTCCGAAGCCTCAAGACGCTCAGGGCTTCGGGCCTACTCCATAGCGTGCGCGGCCTCGACGGCCTGCTCCGCTTCGTGGTCAACCCCTCACGAAATTCGCGCTGCCCCGGAAGTCACCCGCATTTCCTCTGTCTGAGCTGCGGCACGATGACCTGTCTCGAGACGCAGGAACTCCCGAAGATCGAGGTTCCCGTCGGCGCCGAGGTCAGGGGCAAGCAGTTCCTCGTCTATGGACAATGCGCCTCCTGCGCCAAGGCGGGGGCCGAGGCCCGCGCGCCGCGAAACAGAGGGGCAAAAAACAAGGCGAAAAAAGGAAACGAACTATGAAGAAGACGACCCTGGTCATCCCCCTACTCGTCCTCGTTCTGGGTGGCATTCCCGCGCAGGAAAGGCTGAACGTCGCGGCGGCGGCCAACATCTCCTCCCTCGCGCCCGAGCTGGGATCGGCCTTCGCCGCCACGTACCCGGCCTATCGTGTCGACTTCACCTTCGGCGCCTCGGGTACCCTCGTGACGCAGATCCTTCACGGCTCGCCCGCCAGGGTCTTCCTCTCCGCCGACCTGGGCTTCGCGCAGAAAATAGTCGATGCGGGCGAGGCGGCAGGGCCGGTCCGAACCTACGCCTACGGCAAGCTTATTCTCCTTTCGACGCACAGGCTCGATTTCTCGAAGGGTCTCGCCGTCCTCGAAGATCCGAGCCTCGTCCGCGTGGCCATCGCCAATCCCGAGACGGCCCCATATGGCAAGGCAGCCATGCAGGCCCTCGGGGCCGCGGGCATCCTCGAGAGGGTGAAAGACAGGCTTGTCATGGCGCAGGACATTTCGCAGACCCTCCAGTTCACGCTCACCGGGGCCGAGGCCGGCTTCGTCAATAAATCGGTCCTTCGCTCGGCCGCGATCAAGGCCTACGACAAGGAGGGCATCTATTGGATAGCAATCGACCCCGCCCTCTATTCCCCCATCGCCCAGGGTTTCGTCCTGACGAAGGCTGCGGCCGCCGATCCGGCGGCCCTGGCCTTCGCGGATTTCCTCCTCTCGCCGGAGGCGGGTGACATCTTCTCCTCCTTCGGCTACGGCAGACCGTGAACCTCGATCTCCTGCCCTTCCGAGTCTCCCTTATCCTCGGGCTCTGGGTGACGATCATTCTCCTCCTCATCTGCTTTCCCATCGCCTGGGTCTTCGCCCGCTCGACGAGGCGCTGGACCCTCTTCGTAGAATCCCTCGCCACACTCCCCCTCGTCCTCTCGCCGACGGTCCTGGGCTTCTACCTCCTCCTCCTCCTCTCGCCGAAGGGGCCCCTGGGCGCCTTCTTCCTCTCCGTCTTCCATGTGCGCCTGGCCTTCTCCTTCGAGGCCATCGTCATCGGAAGCTGCGTCTCCTCCCTCCCCTTCATGCTGAGCGCCCTCAAGTCGGGGATTCAGGCCATCCCGGCCCACATCCTCGACGCCTCGTCCACCCTGGGCAAGGGAAGGCTCGAGACGCTGTTCCGCGTCGCGATGCCCAACATGAAGTCGAGCATCGCGGCTGGTGTCATCAACACCTTCGCTCACACCTTGGGCGAATTCGGCGTAGTACTCATGATCGGCGGCAGTATTCCCGGCGTGACCAAGGTGGTCTCCATCGCGGTCTACGAGAGGGTCGAGAGCCTCGACTTCGCGGGGGCCCAGGCCTACGCCGTCATCCTCGTCGCCCTGGGCTATCTCGGCGTCCTCCTCCTCAATCTCATCCAACGCCGCGAAGGGAGACGCTAGATGCTCAGGCTCGAACTGCTCAAGCGACTCGTGGCGGGGGACGAATGCTTCGAGCTCGAGACTTCCTTCTCCCTCGAGGAGGACGGCTTCCTCGGCATCAGCGGCCCATCCGGCAGCGGCAAGACCACCCTCCTCCGCTGCATCGCCGGGCTCTGTCGGCCCGACCGGGGCTTCCTCGGGATCGGCGACGAGACCTGGTACGATTCCCGCTCGGGGCTCTTTCTCCCGCCGCGTCGACGCTCCGTGGGCCTCGTCTTTCAGGACTACGCCCTCTTCCCCCATCTCAGCGTCTTCGGGAACATCCAATACGCCACCGGCGACAGGGGGCGCACGGAGGAACTCATCGAGACCATGCGTCTCGGGGACTGCGCCAGACACTTCCCCCGAGAGCTCTCCGGCGGGCAGAAGCAGCGCACGGCCCTGGCCCGGGCCCTCGGGCGGCGACCGCGCATCCTCCTCCTCGACGAGCCGCTTTCCGCCCTCGACGAGGAGCTCAGATACTCCCTCGGCGAGGAGCTGCGCCGGATCAGGAAAGAGAGCGGGATAGCCGCCATCCTCGTGAGCCATTCGCGCGCCGAGATAGAGCGGCTCTGCAACCATACGATCGAATTCTCGGTAACGGCCAAGGGGGGGCTGCGCCGGGCCCTGGGCCAGGGAGCCCGCGCGGCCGTCGGGGCGAAGGCGAGAGACGAGAGTGAGATGCCCTGGCTCCTCGGTCGGGATCAGGACCAGGACTCGGTTATGTCTTCGGCCCGGGCTTGGGTATATTCCGGGGATGGCGAACGCGATTGAAACCCTCGTCCTAGGCGGGGGCTGTTTCTGGTGCCTGGAGGGCGCCTTCAAGGTCCTTCCCGGCGTGCAGGGCATCGTCTCCGGCTACGCCGGAGGGAGTGCAGAAAATCCGAGCTACGAGGAAGTCTGTTCCGGCGAGACGGGCCACGCCGAGGTCGTCCGCGTCGACTTCGATCCGACGATATTGGCAATGGGCCGGCTCTTCGATCTCTTCTTCGTCATCCACGACCCGACGACGCGGGACCGGCAGGGAGCCGATGTCGGCCCCCAGTACCGCTCCATCGTCCTGTACGCGGACGAGGGGCAGAAGGCGGCGGCCCTGGAAGCGATGGCGCGCGCCCGGGCAGGGAGGGAGGCGCCGATCGTCACCGAGATCCTACCCTTGGGCGACTTCTGGCCCGCAGAGGCCTACCATCAGGATTTCTTCGCGAAAAATCCCAATTATGGCTATTGCCGGGCCGTGGTCGCTCCCAAAATCAAGAAGGCCCTCGCCTTCGCGGCGACTCAGTCGAGACCGGCGACGGAGTGGGGCGCGTAGGCCCTTTCGAGCGACTCGATTTCGGCCGCGTCGAGGTCGATGTCGAGGGAGGCGACAGCGGCGGCGAGGTGGCCCGGTTTCGTGGCCCCGACGATCGGTGCCGACACGCCCTTCTTGGCGAGGAGCCAGGCGAGGGCGAGACTGGCCATGGGTAGGCCACGGGTCTTCGACAGGGCCTCGAGGGCGTCGACGACGGCCTTGTCCGCGGACTCCGTGCCGTCGTAGAGGCTCGCCCCGTAGCGGTCGCTGCGACTGCGATCGGTCTCCGCCGACTTCCAGGGTCGGGCAAGACGACCCCTCGCCTGGGGGCTCCAGGGTATGACGCCAATGCCCTCCTCGACGCAGAGGGGAATCATCTCCCTTTCCTCCTCGCGATACAGGAGATTGTAATGCGGCTGCATGGACACGAAGCGCGTCCAACCGTGGAGATCGGCGAGATGGAGGGCCTTGGAGAACTGGTAGGCGTGCATCGAGGAGGCTCCGATGTATCGCACCTTCCCCGATTTGGCCAGGTCGTGCAGGGCCTCCAGGGTCTCCTCTATCGGCGTGCCGTGGTCCCAGCGATGGATCTGGTAGAGGTCGACGTAGTCTGTGCCGAGCCTGCGCAGGCTCCCGTCGATCTCGCGGAAGATTGCCTTGCGCGAGAGACCACCCGCGTTCGGATCGCCCTTCGACAGGGGAAAATAGACCTTGGTGGCTATGACGACCTCGTCGCGCGAGGCGTAGTCGCGGAGGGCCCTGCCGAGGACCTCCTCGGCCGCCCCCGTCGAGTACATGTTGGCCGTGTCGAAGAAGTTGATGCCCAGTTCGAGGGCTTCCTTGATGTAGGGCCTCGACTCCTCCTCGCGAAGGGCCCAGGGATGATTGCCCCGCGTGGGATCGCCGTAGCTCATGCCGCCCAGACAAATCCTCGAAACCTTGAGCCCGCTCTTGCCTAGATTGACGTAGTCCATTCCGATTCCTCCTTGAGTCGGCCGGGCTGGCGCCGGGACTCGCCCGGCCTCAGTCTATCGCGGCCTGCTCCCCGGTGACGATTATCTCGTAGACCTCCGAGGAGGTCGATGCGCTCGCGAGTCTTTCGAAGACGTATTCGCTGCCCTCCAGAAGCTCGGCGACCCGCTGGAGGAGCTTCTGGTGGATGCGTGGCTGGCCAGAGGGCGTGATCAGCACGAAGAGGAAGCGCGCCATCTCAGAGGAACCCTCGATGCGAATGCCCGACTCGCTCCGGATGACGAGGAGGGAAGGCTTCGTGATGTCGCGCAGCCTCGCGTGGGGCATGGCGATGCCGTCGCCCATGTAGGTGCTCGCGAGCCTTTCTCGCTCGGCCACGGCCCTGAGGATCGACTCGGGCGGGGCCGGGAGGTCGGCGGGCGCGATCCGGGAGAGGGCCTCCCGCACGCCACCGACGATGGTGAGGGCAGAGACGCCCAGGACGACGCGAGCCTCCGTGAGGGTCTCGGCGAGGAGGATCGGGGGGTCCTCCTCGAATTCGTCGCCTATGGTCCCCACGATTTCCTCGAGGATATCCTCCATGGTGATGAAGCCCGTCCAGCGCCCCTCTCTCTCGACCAGGGCGAATTGGCTGCGCTTGGTCTGCATCTGCGAAAGCAGGTGCTCGAGAAGCATACCCTCGGGGACGAGGAGTGCCGGCCGCGCGAGAAGGAGGAGATCGAGCCGGGGGCTGCCGGGGAGGAGTTGGCTCCTAAGATCCTTGATGTGCACGTAGCCGAGCGGCCGATCGGCGCCCGCCTCGAGGACCGGGAACCTCGAATACCGGCGCCGTCCGACGACGGCCTCGATCTCGGCCGAGGACATCTCCGGAGCCAGAATGACCGCGTCCTCCCTCGACCTCATCGCGTCGCGCACCCGCATCTCGCCGAGATCGAAGATGTTCTCCATGAAGAGGAGGCGGCGGAAGCTCATGAGGCCCGAACCCTGGCCGCGCTCGAGGAGGATGCGAAGCTCGTCCTCGGACAGTCTTTCGGTTTCGGGCATCGCGCCGAAACCGAGGAGCCGCAGGATCGCGCGCGCCGAGAGATTGAGGAGCCAGAGAGGCAGCCAGAAGACGGAGTGGAAGGCCTTGAGTGGCCGCGCCGTGAAGAGGAGTGCCCGTTTCTCGTCGCGGATGGCGATGAGCTTGGGCACCTGCTCGCCGAGGAGTATGTGGACGAAGCTCACGAAGACGACCGCGAAGCTCGTCGCCACCACATTGGCGACGAGACCGGCCTTCCCGCCCCCGAGGATGGGCGCTATCGCCTCGCTCGCGACGTGCTCGCCAACAAAGCCGAGGGCGACCGAGGCGAAGGTCACGCCCACCTGGCAGACCGAGAGGTACTCGTCGAGATGGGCGTGGATATGGGCGGCGATCCTGGCCTTCCTCACCCCCTTTTCGATCATCTCCTCGATCTGCGAGCTCCTGATCCTCACGCTCGCGAATTCGGCAAAGACGAAGAAGGCGTTGAGGCCGACGAGGAAGACGAAGACCAGCAGCACGAGGGCGAAAGACATGCCTTCACGCTCCCCCGGATGGCCGGTCGGAGCCGCCGCCGATGGCCTCGAGCTCTCCCGCGGAGAGCCTCTCCTTCTTCGCGAGACTCCGGAGAACGGCCTTCTCGTCGTAGAGGAGGAAGACGGCCAGCCCGAGCACGCAGATGGCCACGGAGGCGATCGCGGAAAGTCTGATGCCGAAGGGGTTCCTGACCGTCATGCCGAGGAGGAGGAAGGAGGGAAAGAGGATGTTGGCCACCGAGACGCCGAGATTGACCTCGAAACTCCTGATGCCGAAGAACATGCCCGCCTTGAAATTCCCGGTCTCGATGCCGTCGGCCTCGGCGATGTCCGCCACGATGGCGTTCGCCGTAATTGTGAAGATCGCTATCGGCAGGGCCGCGACGGCCACCGTGGCGTAGGCCATGACGAGGGGCGGTATCCTCAATATCCCGAAGAGGGCGAACATCGCGAAGAGAAGGGCCAGAAGGACAAAGCCCACCATGGTGACCGACTTCTTCTCCCAGCGCACCGCGGCCGAGGCGATGAAGGGATAGAAGGCGAAGGACAGCACGAACATCACCATCATGAGGAAGGAGGTCAGTTCCTTGTCGAGGCCGAGGAGGGTGACGACGTAATAGACGATGCCCATCTGGATGATGGTCTGGCAGACGTTGTAGAGCAATTCCGAGGCGAGGAACCTGACGAAATTCCTGTTGCGCAGGGCCGAGCGGAGGGCGCTTGCCGTACCTTCCGTCGAAGGCGCCGCGGCGGCGTAGCGGCGCTCGTCGATGAAGAGGGGCGGAAGGATCATGAGGAGGACGGAGACGAGGGCGAAGATGCCCTGCACCCGCTGGAAGGCGGCGATCGAGCTCATGCCGGCATGCTCGAACATGGATTGGAAATCGTAGACGAAGTTGCCGAGGGCGAAGCCGAGGGACCAGGTGACGCCGATCACCGTGCTGATGACCAGGCGCTCCTTCGGGTTGTGGCCGAGCTCGCTGATGAGGGCATTGTAGGGGGCGGTGTACATCACGAAGAAAAAATAGAAGAGGAGGATGGTGACCGAGATCCAGAGGATGTTGGGCCAGCTCGTGGCGAGGCTGGGCTCGGCGGCGAAGGAGGCCGGAGGGGTGAAGACGAGAAAGGAGAAGAGGGCGAAGGGCACGGCCGAGACCGCAAGGAAGAAGCGGCGCCGCCCCATCCTCGCGTGGCTCCGGTCCGACCAGGAGGCGATGAGGGGATTGGTGACGGCGTCGAAAAAACGCGAGACGAAATTGATGATACCTATGACGGTGAAAACCCCGATCACGGCGCCGGAAAAAATGAGAGGAGGGAAGATTCGGTTTGCGGAGACCGTTTCGGGCGGCATGTAGAAATACATCACGAGGTTGCTTACGCCATAGGAAGCGAGCGACCAGCCGAGCTGGCCGAGGGCGAAGACGACGAGCTTCCAAAGCGGTAGCTTTTCCGGCGCGACCTCCATGCTCGTTTCCTCAGGCCTTGGCGCTTTTGCCGAGACGCCCCTCTATCCAGCCGTACACGAATCGGTAGAGTTCCTCTCTCTCCGGTTCGTTGTGGAGTTCGTGGTACCAGCCCTCGAAGCGCCGGAACTCGACATTGGCTCCGGCCGCCTCGGCGAAACGCGCCGTCGCCGCCGGATCGACGAGGCGATCGGCCGTACCCTGGAGGAGGAGGAGGGGAAGACCGATCTTCTTCGCCTCTGCGATTATGACCTGGCCCCTTTCGATGAGGTCCAGGCCGAGGCGGGCGGAGATCATGTTGTGCATGAGCGGATCGGCGAGATAGGCCTTCTCGATCTCGGGATCGCGGGAGAGGCCCGAAGAGTCGAGATCGTTGGCCATAGTGAAAGAAGGCGCGATCCTGGCCATGACGCGGGCCAGGAACATCTTCGCCGCCGGTACGGGGCTCGCCGGCACGAGGCCGGGGCTGCCGATGACGGCCATGGCCACATCGGTCTCGCGGCCGAGGAGCCAATTCAGCGAGAGGGCGCCGCCGAGGCTATGACCATAGAGGACGAGGGGAAGGCCCGGAAAGCGCGCATGGGCCTCGGCGATCAGACGGTCGATCTCCTTGCCGATGGCCGCGTAGGAGGAATGCCCCCGTTTGCCCCCGCTTTTCCCGTGGCCGGGAAGATCGAAGGCGATCGTGGCGAGGCCCTTTTCGGCGTACCAGGCAGCCATGCCCGCATAACGCCTGTAGTGCTCGCCGACGCCATGGACGAGGGCGATGACGGCCCTCGCGGCCACCTCGGGCCGCCACTCGACGGCGACGATGGAAAGCCCATCCTCACCCTTCCAGGAAAACTCGCTCGTCTTCATGCGGCCCCCTCGATCCGAAGATGGCGCGGTCCCCACGGGCTACAGTCCCGAATGGGCCTCGCCGCCACAGGATACAACAGCTTGAGCCCGCACGCATCATGGAATCGCGATGGAGGAAGGGGGAAGCCGGCTCACCCGGCGATTGGATCTTCGGCCGGGTGAGCGCTTTTTCAGGGGAGGGGCTGTCTCGCGAGGGCCCGATCGAGGTCGGCCTCGGCGATCTCCAGATCGATACCCTTGTTCTCGACGGCGAAGTTGGCGCGAAGAAGGGCTATCTGAGCCTGGAGGAGGTCGGAGCGCTTGGCTATGCCGTTGTCGAAACGGGCCTGGGTTACGCGGAGATTTTCCTCGGCCTGGGCCACCATGCCCTTGGTCAATTCGAGGGAATTGCGGCTCCGGGACAAGGCGAGAAGGCTCTTCCGCACATCGAGGGCGATGGCGTTGCGGGAACGCTCCAGGTCCGCCCGGGCCTTCTCGAGGTCGGCGGAGGCCGCCTTCTCGCGGGCGAGGGCGCCCGGCAGGGTTCCGAGGTCGTAGCGCACGCGGATGCCCGCGGTCCAAGTCCAGGCCCAGGAGTCCAGGGCGGGGAAGGCGCGGGGGTCGGGATCGGAGTAGACCACGTTGCCCGTGAGGAGGACGGTAGGCATGAGGTCGCCGTTGGCGGCAGCCTTCGCGTGCTTGCCGATCTCGAGGCCGATGCCGGCGAGCCTCGTTTCCGGCCGCGAGGCGAGGGCCTGGGCTATCAACGCGATGGCGTCGCTGCCGGGATCGCTCCAGACCTGGCTGCCGGGCTTCGTGAGGAGCTCGTAGCCGGCCGCCTCCGGGGCCTTCGTGGCGTTTGCGTCGCCGACGAGTGAGGCGAGACCCAGGAAGGCCAGCTGCTGTCCTGACTTGGCCTCGTCGAGGGCGAGGGTCGCCTGGTCGTAGCGGGCCTGCTCGCCGAGAAGGTCGGCGTCGGTGACCATGCCCTGGGCGCCCATGCTCTTCATTTCGTCGCGGAGGACCCCCTCGAGTTCAAGGGCCTTTTCGAGGGTCTGGACATTGGAGCTGGCCCTGAAGGCCTCCCAATAGGCCCTCTCGATCTCGAAGGCCATGGCGCGCCTCGTGAGCTCGAGGGCGGCATCCTTCCCGAGGGCCCCCTGCTTCGCGATATCCGCCGCCTCCTTGAGGCGCATGCCGGCGAAGACCGGATACTGAAGATCGAGGCGGAAATCCTTGGAGGCGGTCCATGAATAGCCGCCGAGAGAATCGCTGGGCGTGGCCGCGAAGGCGGCCAGATCGTTTTCGATCTTCTGGAGCTGGCTCAGGGCGACCGGGTTCGTCCCGGCGAGAATCGCGTCCTCGCCCAGCATGTCCCCGAGGAGGCTGCTGAAGCCCGAACTCGTCTCGGGCGAAAGCCCGGTGTAGCCCGAGGAAAGGCCCACCGAGGGCAGCATGCGAAAGACCGCGTCGAGGGCCTTGGCGTGGGCCGAGATCGCGTCGTAGTTCCCCGAACGGATGCCGGGGTCCCGGGCCAGGCCCTCGACGACGGCATCGCTCAGCGAGAGGGGCTTGGGAACGCCGTCATCGGCCATTGCGGGCAACATGACAAGCGCGCACAAGGCCGTCATCAGGATGACCCCGCGCGGGGCGGCCCATGGCCTCGCGAGGCGATTGACTACCCTCACTGTCCCACCTCCACGCCGTCTTGGAGCATGCCGAGATTCGAGACCGCGACGGACTCGCCCGCCTTGACGCCGGAGACCACGAGAATCGAATCGCTGTTGCCGATGCCGATGTCCACGTCGCGCCTCGAGACCTTGCCGTCGGCACCCACCACGAAGACATGGGTCTTTCCGCCCTCCGAGGTCACCGCGGCGGGCGGCACGAG
>Ga0307375_10003470_pt1 | contig 15503 bp, 14 predicted proteins | sample TR1MG_FD_202531 | JGI IMG/M metagenome (GOLD analysis project Ga0307375, IMG submission 202531) | Soil microbial communities from Risofladan, Vaasa, Finland - TR-1 | ecosystem: Environmental > Terrestrial > Soil > Coastal area > Acid sulfate soil | place: Finland: Risofladan, Vaasa | collected...
CAGTCGGTCGATGATAATGCCCGTCAAAGTGCTGAAAGAATAATGGGCAATGTGGTATCTGAAATGTTAGATGCCTTTGATTCCTTTGTGGCTTTCGGCGGTGTGGCTGATTTTTTAAGAGCCGCGCCTTCCACTTGGGATTTTATGGAATCCAGCGAGGGTTTCATGAGGCATGCAAGAATAATTTTACAAGTAGTTAAATTACATACAATTTAGAAAGGAGTTAAAATGGCATATTATGTAGGCAGAAGAGGCTCATTAGGAGCCGCAAAAGAAGGCACAAGGGGAGCCGCAACTACGCCTGCTTTATGGGTTACTTACAATTCAGTTTCGTTTGATGATAAAGCGGTTGTGGTGGATTCAGAGGGAGCTTTCGGACAGATTGCCGATACTTTTGAATCTTATATTACTAAAAAATACGGGGAAGGCGAGTTTGAGTTTGATCTGGATGATAAGTTTATCGGATTGATTTTGACAGGAATCGCAGGTGCGGCGCCGTCAAGTTCAGCTGGCCCAACCAACTATATTCACACTTACACTTTAGCTAACACAAATCAGCATCAATCGCTTTCGCTTTTAGTCCAAGATCCAAACACAGCTAAGATGTTCAGATTAGCGATGATTGATAAAATGACAATTACGATTGAGCCAGAAGGACTGGCTAAATGTAGCGTTGGATTTAAGAGTGCGGCTGGTCAAGACTGGACATTAGTTTCACCAGTTTATACCGCTTTAGGCAATAAGTTCATTCACTCGATGTTGGCGTTTAAAATTGCGGCGGCTACGGGTGATTTAGCGGCGGCTTCAGCTTTAAATCTTAATCGGTTAGAGTTCACAGTTACTAAAAATGTTGAGGACTTTCAGGATTTAGGCACGGCTACGCCTTCGGATATTCTCAACAAACAACTACAAGTGGAAGGCAGTTTTGAGATCGGGTTCAATGATAATACCTACCGAAACTATATGTTGGACGGTTCTACAAAAGCGGTTGAAATCCTATTGACTTACGGTACAAACAACTCGTTACAGATTCAACTACCAAAAGTTAGGTTCGCTAATTGGGAACCGAACAAAGGCTTAAATGATATTGTTTCGGAAAAAATTGAGTTTAAAGGTCAATATGATGTAGTAAATACTGCTAATGTTATTTCGACATTAGTCTTAGCAAATCAATTAGGTAGTGGGACTTACTAAAGATTTATAAATTTAATGAGGAGTCAAGTGGAAACCGAAGTCATCGAAACCCCAGTTGGAAAGCAAAAAATAACTTTAAAGAAATGGTTGACAGGAAAAGATAGAAGGGATTTAAATCTCATTCTTTTGGGTGATATTGAGTTTTCTATAAATCCTACAAATCCTGATAATCCGACTCAAAATCAAAAGATCAAAGGATCGAAAATAGTAGAAATGACCGACAAGACAATGGAACTTGTTATTGCTGAAATTGAAGGCAAGCCCGAAGATATTTTAAAGAAATTGGGCGAGATGGATATTAGGGATTATGATTTTGTATCTGACAAAGTAAATCAAATTTCCAATCAACAGACTCAAAAAAAAACTTAATTGAAGAGCAATACTGGAAAGCCATAAACTATGGCAAAGGCAAGATACACCATGATATGCAGTTGGTTATTTTGTGCGAGAAGATGAAATGGACATACGAGGAATATTTAAAACAACCAGATTGGTTTTTAGATTTGCTAACCCTAAAAATGAATTTAGACAGCGAATACGAGTCAAAGGAAATAGAAAAAGCAAAAAAGGAAAAATAAATGCCTGATATAAATTTAAAAGCAGTAATTTCAGCCGAAGATAGAGCCTCCGCAACTATCAAGGGTTTTGGCAATTCACTAAAACAAGCCGAGCAGGGTTCGAAAATGTTTGCAGGAGCCCTAATTGGAGTTGGTGCTGTTTTAGGCGGTGTTATCGCAAAATCTACTTTGACTGCTGCAAGGACAGAAACTCTTGGTATAGCGATGAATTCTGTTGCAAAGGCAACTGGAACTTCAACCGCTGTTTTGGAAGAACAAGAAAAAATTCTCAAACAACAAGGTATTACTACTCAAGAAGCAAGAGGCACTCTTACAATGTTTATGCAATCACAGTTAGATGTGGCTCAAGCATCAAAGGTTGCACGGGTAGCTCAAGATTTGGCTGTAATTGCTAATGTAAATTCATCAGAAGCTACCAAAACTTTAACCAATGCGATTGTTTCGCAAGAACCAATGCTTTTAAGACAATTTGGGATTGTTAAAAACTTACCTGAAATTTATGAAAAATATGCTCAAAGTGTTGGAAAAACTGCTGCACAATTAACTGAAGGTGAAAAGAAACAGGCTTTTTTGAATATAATTTTAGAAGAAGGAACTAAAGTTGCAGGAACTTATGAAGCGGCAATGGGAACGGCTGGCAAGCAATTGACCAGTTTGCCGAGATACTTTGAGGAAGCGGCCAATTCTATTGGTGTTGTGTTTTTGCCTGCATTTGGTAAAGCTATCGAATTATTAACTGAAGGATTAAAAAAAATTACCCCAGAAAGTATGCAGAAACTTTTTGATTATATTAGAGACAACTCACCTATAATTATTGGAATTATTGTCGGAGGATTGACACCAGCATTTTATGGTTTAGCTACTTCTATTTGGGCGGCAATGGTACCATTATTGCCATTTATTGCTATTGGAGCAGCTATTGGTTTTGTGGTTAAACTACTTATAAGTCATTTTGGGGGATGGAGTGCGGTTGTAGATAAGCTAAGAGTAGTCTGGGAAACTATACAGCCAGTTTTTCAGGTTATATGGGAGCAACTCCAGGCATTATGGAATCAAGTAAAAACTCAATTAATACCAGCCTTACAGGAATTATGGACACAAATTGGCCCAATTCTTCTTCCGGTCTTAAAATGGCTTGGCATTATTATTGGTGGAATAATTTTGGCTGTAATAATGGCTTTTGTTCTTGCTTTGAGAGTTCTAGTAGCAGTAATTTCAACTGTGGTTGATTGGATTGGAAGGTCAATCCAGAAGTTCAAAGATTTTTGGAAGACTCTAAGAGAATCAGCTCCAGTACAAGGTCTCATCAATGCCTTTAATTTAGTCGTTGATGCGGCTAAAAAAGTCTGGACTTGGTTAAGCAAGGTTGATGAAAAAATTAGAGGATTTGGAGGCAAAGCTTGGGGTGCGGTTAAAGGAGCTTTAGGTTTCCAATCTGGCGGCATTATGCCCTACGAAGGATTGGCTTATCTTCATAAAGGCGAGAGAGTAACGCCTTCAGAGTTCGTTACCAATGATAATGCAGTTACGGTCAATTTTTATGGCAATATTAACAACACGGCCGATAAATCTTTAGATGATATTGGAGCGAGAATCGGAAGGCAAATATCTCTCAGCAGACAGGGGGCGGCCTAATGAATATCCAAATAAACACTTTTAACTTATCAGGCAATCAGATTGTAACGGGAGTCAGATTAGACGAATCAACTCCCCAAGAACTTAACTTGATGAGATTGGCCAGAGAAGACGGAGCTAAACTTATATCCTCAACTTATGCTCCCAAAGAAATTACAATCTCAGGCATTATCAAAGGAACTTCAAGATCGGATTTAGAGACCAATATTGATACCTTCAAAAAAAACACAATGATTACCGAAGGCGATTTAGATGTTGATTACGAGGTGGGTTATAGGAGATGGACGGTTGATTGCTCTGGATGCATTGTAACCAGAGAACACCATAATATTAGCACGGCGGCTTTTGAGTTAAAATATGTCGCTTCTGATCCGCCTTTTGCAGAAGAAATTGACAGTATAGCTGGCAATCCCAAAATGAATGGGATTTACTCGGTTGATATGATTACGGCGAATATCTGCACGGCCGATTTAGATCTTGGCGGGACAGCTAAACCTAAACCAAAATTAGATATTTTTATAGATGCGGCTGGCAATCTTAACAATGTATCGGTCAAAAACAATACTACCAATACCCAAATGGACATTACAACAGCTTGGGGAAGTGGTGATGCACTTGAGATAAACACAAATTCAAGGATAGTGCAAAAAAACTCTTCAAATGTTGAATATGAAGGCATATTTCCTGAGTTTAATTTAGGCGACAATGATATAGATATAAACTTTACAAGTATTGGCAATCCGAACCAAGAACAGGCTATCTATAATTCCGATGCGGATATAAATTCAAATTGGGTTGCGGAAGCCCAATCTTTTCAGATCACTCCTACATCAAATTATAGCCAAATTGATTTGCTTTTAAAAAAGGCATCATCATTTGATTATGATGAATGGTTAGAGACTTTTAGTGCGACAACTTATAAGGATGTTGCCAATACGACTGCTAATTGGGAAACTGCCAATAGTGAATTAAAGTTTGGTTATTCTGGGTCTTCAATTGTTGATAGTTATAGCGAGAGTAATTATACAGATGATACATATATGGCAAGGCTTGGTGCTGGTGGAATAAATTATGTTGCTCAATCTTTTATTGGGAATGGAAAGACATTAAACTCTGCAAAATTTTATCTTAAAAAATATGGTAGCCCGACAGGCACTATGGTTGCTTATTTATGGGCGCATGCTGGGACATATGGACTTGATGGTTATCCAATTGCGCCACTTTATGCAACATCCAACAGTCTTGATGTTTCAACCTTAACAACAAATTCTCAATTAATAGAATTTACTTTTTCATCTAATTTTAAATTGGTTAATGGCGTCAAATATATGATTGGGATTGGATATATGACTGGTGGTGGTGGTGCAAATTATGTTTTAGCTGGATATGATACTTCCCCATCACATGCTGGGAATGGGGCTTATTATAATAATGGCGCATGGTATCCAGATCAAACTATTGATTACATTTTTTATGTTTATGGCAAAAATTATGACACGACTGCCAATGTTGGTCAATCTTTAGGTTTTGATACGGGGAAAACATCTAATACTTTTGTGAGTGGGACTCAATCAGTTACCTTAAATGGTGGCACTTCCACTCTTGAGTTCTCTGATAGCGCGGATAATTCTTCTTGGAGTTCCTGGACGACTGATATCACAACCCTATCTCGACGGTATATAAGATTTAGAATAACTCTAACTGGAACAACTACTGCTTCACCTCTTGTTGATTATGTCACTATAAATTGGGTTGGAAATATAGAAGTGAATATTTGCAGCGATACCGCTGGAGCGCCAGGGGCAATTCTTTCCATCGTTTATATTCCTTATACAAGTATAGGCACTTCTTATGGTTGGGCTTCGGTATCTATGAGCGTGAACTTAACCGCAGCAACTAATTATTGGGTTTGGATAAGACCATCCTCAACAAATGCTACAGCACGAACTTTTTATTGGGCATATCAGAATACCAATATTTATGCCAGTGGTTTAAGAGCAAGAAAAACTTCAAGTGGCGGATCTTGGACTACATATTCAACCAATGATCATGCTTTTAAAGTTTATATTGATGAATCGCCTTCTTGGGAAATTAGCGCTAGAATTGAATATCAAAAGAAGTATCTATGAAAAAATACACTTATAAAGTTTATAAATCAAATGGAAATTACATCACCTCTTGGGCTGATGCTTCTTTTGATGGGTTTAAAAAAACAATCAACGGAGGTCTTGGGGAGTGCAAGATAAAATTAGCCAGACAATTTGATGATTTCGGCGAAAATGATGATGTCAAACTAAATAATAAGATTGAAATAATCTGCTCTGATGGCGATACGCCTTCGACTGGTATGAAAATATATTCAGGCTTTATATCAAACTATACGCCCTATATTGACGGAAATTCTGAAGGGGTTGAGATTACTCTGTTGGGTTATGTTTCTAAATTAGGAACTTCGATTCTTAAAAACAGCACGCAGATTGAGTTAAAAACCGACACGGCGGCGGGACTGACGACTGGGGCAACCGCTTCGGCGGCTGAGGCAAGAGATGTGGTCACGGCGATAATAGACAGATACCAGACCGAAGCCAAAAATCCGATAATCAACTATTCAACAACCTCAACTGAAGATTCGGGCAATACTTTCACTTATACTTTCAATGCCAAAAAATACAATGAAGCCTTAGATATATGTCGAGAATACGCACCTTCTAATTGGTGGTGGTATGTCGGGGCGGATAATGTCTTAAAGTTCAAGCCAAAGCCAAATTTAGCCGATCATAAATTTGTTTTTGGCAAGCATTTTAAAGCCATCAAAGTTGAAAAGAATATGGAAAATGTGGTTAATCGGGTTTTGTTTTCTTCTGGCGACAATCCTGACACTCAAATTCTTAAGATTTATTCCGACACCGATTCCTCTGACTTATATGATGATAGATGGGAAGTGGTGACTGATAATCGGGTTTCGGTTTCGGAAACAGCCGATAACGCTGGAGAATCAACTTTGGCTGAAAAGAAAAATGCCGATGTCAAAACCACTATCGAGATATTAGACAATAATGGCAACCCCAATGGATATGATATTGAATCCATAAATCCGGGGGATACTTGCAAGTTTTTAAATCTCAACACAATTACTTCTCAGACCTTTTCGGGCAATATGGTGATTCGTTCAGTTGATTATACGCCCGATAAGGTTGTGATAGAAATTGAATCATTAAGCGTTTCGGCTGGCAAAGAGATTGTGGACAATAAGAAAAAAATTGAAGCAGGCGAAGCGACTGGCAGAGCGACAAGTTATGATACCGATACTGACAAATGGATCGCACCGACCTTGATTAATTCTTGGGTTAATTTGGGCGGCGCTTACAGCCCCGCTGGTTATACAAAAGACAATTTGGGTTTTGTGCATTTAAGGGGATTGATTAAAGACGGGGCAGTTAGCCAAAATGCTTTTGTTTTGCCTGCTGGATACAGGCCGCCGTATAGGTTGATGTTTGCGGTAGTTTCGGGTGGAGTATTGGGGGTATTGGAGATATTAGCAAATGGCGGTGCGTTGATTTCGACTGGTAGTAATGCATATTTTTCATTTGACGGAATAACATTTAAAACATAGGAGAACTATGAGTTTTTTAGACTTTTTTAGACTAAAACCAAAAGAAAAATTAATCAGTTCAGACCCAGACCCTCAATGGAAAACAATTTCTTTGAGCGGATTTGGTTTGCCTGAAAAATCAGCTACTTTATTAGAAGAGTATATTAGTTGGACTTATGCTAATATTTCGGCAATCGCTGAATCAGTGGCCGATATTGATTTTGAACTTTATAAGGTTAAGGGCGAAGATGTTGATGAGGTAAAAGAACATTCAGTTTTGGAACTCTTGCACAGACCTAACGCTGAAATGACCAAAAGAGAGTTTCTTTATCTTTTGCAAACTTATCGTCTTTTGACTGGCGAAAGCCCGATTAGAATTAGACGAGTTGGCAACGAAATAAAAGAACTCTGGCCGTTGAATCCTCTAAAACTAACCCCGATAATCGGCAAAACGGCTGATGGTTTTGAGATGATTGTAAGGTTTGATTACACAGATGAAATGAATGGACAGATTAACAAAATCGAACTCAAACCCAATGAAGTGATCTATATCCAAAATATGAATCCCAAGAATATCTGGCGGGGATATGGCGTAGTCGAGGCGGCTCAGGGCTCAATAGATACGATGCATTATTCGGAGTTGTTTAATCAGACATTCTTTAAGAATTCGGCCGTGCCTTATACCGTACTCTATACCGACCAAAAGTTGAATGCGGATATTATTGACAGATTAAAAAATGCATGGGATGCGAACTACAAAGGGCCAGCCAATGCTTTCAAGACCGCTATTTTAGAAGCTGGGCTAAAAGTTGAAAAATTACAACAGACCTCTAAGGATATGGACTTTATTGAACAGCAAAAATTCTTGCGAGACAAACTGATGGCGATGTTCAAAACGACTAAAATCGCACTTGGAATTACGGAGGATGTCAATCGAGCTAATGCCGAGGCTTCCGAATATGTCTTTGCTAAGAATTGCGTCAGACCGAAAATGGCTCAATTTGTGGAATCTTTTAATGAGTTCTTATTGCCGTTATTTGATGATTCGGAAGATTTGTTTTTGGATTTTGTTGATCCTGTGCCAAAAGACAGAACCGTAAAAATCGCCGAATATACAGCCGCTGTTGATAAATGGATGACTAAGAACGAAATTAGAGACGAAGAAGGTTTGCCGCCACTTGAAGGTGGAGATGAAATCTGGCAACCCCTGATGTTAACCACGATGTCAAACCCGACGCCAAATACGCCTGAAGTCCAAACTGAACCCAAACCAACAGAACAACAAGAAGAAAAACCGACTGAAGAAAAACCGACTGAAGAATCAGAAGAAATTGAAACTCTCGGTTATCGGGTTTTGAAAGTTAAAGGTAAAAAGAAACTCCCATCCAACCTAAAAGAAAAAGTCATCGCCTTGAAAAACAGAAATATCAGAATAAAACAAATGCGGGAGGATTTAAAGGAAGAGATTAAGAAAATCTTAAAATCCAAAATCAAACCTAAACCAGTCTTTAAGAATGAACCCAAATACAAAGATATGAGAACCAAATCTGATACTGATTTGTATGTGAAATCTTTACTTTCCAATTCCGACAAGCTGGAAAAAGAGATGAATGATGCAATGAAGTGGAAATACTTTCAACCCCAGATGGAGGAAATAATGAGAAAACTTGATAAAGGAACTAAATTTATCCTGACAAAGAATATTGAGAAGAAAATCGGTAAAGAGTTTATGTGGGATCAAGGCAAATATTTAACTCTAGGAATTGATCTCTTAACCCCGATCCTCAAAAAAACCCTCCTAATTCAAGGAACTGAAGCGATGCTGACTGTAAAGCCTGAAATAACTTATTATTTGCTTGATGCGGCCAGAAAATACCTCAATTTAAAACCCAAAAAAGTCTCCAAAACCGTAACTTCCACCGCCTATGACAAAATTAGAAAATCCCTTGCTGAAGGAATCAAGAATGGTGAAAGCATTGCCCAATTAAAGGACAGAGTTATCGGAGGGTATAAATCATTAGAGATTTACCAAGCCGAAACTATTGCTAAAACTGAGGTTTCAAGAGCGACTAATTTTGCGGCAATTGATGCTTTCAAACAATCAGGCGTAGTAGAGGGTAAGGAATGGATTGTGACGCCTGATGATAGATTGTGCGAGTTCTGTGCTTCAATGGAATCAGAATATAATGCTCAAGCCAGATTGGATGATACTTACTTTAAAGTTGGCGATTCGGTTAATGGTATTGATGGCGGGGTTATGTCGATTGAATTTGACAATATTGAATCTCCGCCCCTACATTGTAATTGCCGTTGTGTTCTCAAGTCAGTGGAAAAATTAGTCGAAAAAATTGAAAAAAAGCAAAAGCCGAAATCTAAACCAAAAAGAGATAAACTTCTCGATGAAGTTGAAAGAGAATTGAATGGAATCAAACGAAGAACAATTAAAAAATCTAAAAAGAAAACTGCTCGAAAAACGAAATAAACTGGAGGCAATGCTTTTTGAACTTCGGGAATTGAATCAGAAATATCGAAAACCTGATAATTCTGAGATTGTTCGGTTATTGGAAAGTTTAGGAGATAAGATTGAGGCTTTAGAAATGAAACCTGAAATCAGGGTGGAATCCAAAGAAGTTCGACCCATTGTAAAATCGCCGAAGGTTAAGGTTGAAGTCAATCAAGAAAAAGTAATTAGAGAAATCAAGCTCCTGAAAGAAAAGATAAATTCTAAATCCGCCCTGCAAACTAATAAACTTATCTCTGATCTTATAAAAAAAGTTGAAACTTTAGAACTGAAACCAGAAATTAAAGTTGAAAGTAAAGAAGTCAAAGTTGAACCGATTTTTGATCCCTATATTGAGGTTAAGCCCGCCGATGTAAAAGTAGAAAAGACAGATGTTAAAAATCCAATAAATTGGCTTTTAAAATCAATTGAGACACTTTTTGCTCCTTTTATTTTAAAGGTTTCTGGATTTATAAATCGGGTATCAAAATACATTAAAGAACCAGATAAGATTGTGGTGACCGATCGGGATATTACTGAATTCTATGGTGATAAAAAAGTGATTTATAGAATCAATGATGATGGCAGAAAAATGGAGATAGAGAGAGATGAATCTTAAGCGAATCTCAAATCATATTAAGGAACATAAAGTTCTTGGTGTTGATAAAAAAATACGCCAAGCAATGTTTAAGTCTGATGGTGGCGGCGTCGCAGGTGGGGTTGGTGTAGAAGTCGATCCTATATTTACTGCTTGGCTTGCTGGGCCTCCAAATGTCTCGGTATTTACCAATGATGCGGGTTATCTTACAGTCGAAACCGATCCTATTGTTGGTGCTATCAACGGACTTGTCAAAGCCGATGGTGGGGGGAATATCGCCGTCGCCGTCGCCGACACCGACTATCTCCTTCCTGCAACTGGTAACCTCCGATACCCCCTAAGAACCGAGTGGTTGCAAAATGGCTTTCCGAACAGGACAGCTTCAAGTTTGGCTTGGTCTGATGCCAACAGGAGATTGACCATCAATCCTACTGGTGTCTCATTTGATTATTTTGTCCAAGGCGTCAAATATACCGTGGCTACTTCTGATGTTGTTAATGTCAATTATGTTGATATTGCCGATACGGAAGGGTTACACATATTCTATTACGACGGTGCAGTGCTTACTACCATAGCCAACCCCACAGATGCTCAGATTGAAACCGCCACGCTGACTAAATGTCTCGTAGCCTATGTTTATTGGGATGCAGATAATAATTTAGGCGAACTGATAGAAGAACGACACGGATTGAGTATCAGTCCTTATTCACACAGACTACATCATTTTACTGAAGGAACTATGTATTTTGACGGACTGGCTCTGGGCGATTTCGTAATAAGCGATGGGACAGACGACGAGGACGCTCAATTCTCCGTGGCAACAGGACAGATATTTGATGAGGACATTAAATTTACCACAAACGCCATAGGTAAACTAACAGGTCTTGAGGTCTGGTATAGGAATGTGGCACTTGACTGGCGAAAAGATACGCAAGCTGGATTTTCGGTTCTCAACGCTGGTGGTGGGAGAGTATATTATGATAATGCTGGAACTCTTACTGAAGTAACTGACGGAAATTGGGTTTTGTATCATATATTTGCTACAAGTAATGCTGATTTGAACCCAATATCTATAATGGGACAGGCACAATATGCTAAGTTAAAAGACGCAAGAATTGGAGCTACGACAGAGATTAATTCTCTTTTATTAGGAGCTTTACCATCCAAGGAAATGAAAGCCATTGCTACGGTAATATTCCAAACAGACGATGGTTATGGGAATGCTGTCAAGGCAAGGGTGGTTCAAACAGACGAGGGCGATGATTATGTTGATTGGCGAACAGCACCTCTTTCGCCTTCAGCTCCTGCACAAGATCACGGTAGTTTGGCTGGATTGGCAGACGATGACCATTCTCAATATCATAATGACACTCGTGGAGACCTTCGTTACCAGCCCCTCGACGCTACTCTCACTTCTATCGCCCTTTTAGGCACCGCTGCCGACAAAGGACTTTACACGACAGATGTTGATACTTGGGCGGAGTTTGATTTGACTGCCGCAGGACGAGCTTTACTTGATGACGCCAACGCTGCCGCTCAAATCGCTACTTTAGGATTAGACGCTGATATTGCCACTCTTGCTTTACCTGCCAATACAACGATTTCTGCTTTTGGAGCTTCAATAATAGACGATGCCGCTGCCGCTAATGTAATTGCGACACTCGGACTTGACGCTGATATTGCGACATTATCCTTACCTGCAAGCACGACCATCACTGCCGCCGCTCAAACCATTTTAGATGATGCCAATGTCGGGGCGATAAGAACTACTTTGGGTGTGGGAACAGGGGATAGCCCAACCCTTGCAGCATTGACCTTATCTGGCAATTTAGGATTTAGTAACAATTCAGGAGCCTATATTGTCGAAACAGGAACGGGTTTTATTGCAATAACAAGTAGCGGATCGTATGTTTATCTGCAGTCGGCGGTTAATAATCATATGTATTTTGATGCTGGTGGATATTTCTATTTTAGAGACAGGGATGCGTCTTTGGTGCCGAGAATAACTTTTGACAGCTCTACGGGAAGTATAGCCGCAGAAGGAGGAATGAGAATAGGAGCGGCGACAGGAATACCCGCTACGGCAAATTATTATTCGGCTGATGGCTCGCAGGGTTGGACAGGCACTTTTCTGGATCTTTACGAAGCCACAATTACCGTGAAAAATGGAATTATAACAAATAGGAGTTAGAAAGGAGAATATGAAAACAATTTCATCAGTCAAAATCAGCCAAATCTTTATTGGTTTTCTTAAAGACCCAACAGGTAAAGATGTAATTGATACCAGAGGTGAGGTGCAATTTTTAGATGATTTAGGGAATATTTTTTCAACCAAGACAGTGAGTATTCCCTTAACTGATGCTCAAAAAACAACCGTGACAAACTTTAAGAATAGTTTAGAAACTAAAGCCAAAGAAATAGAAGAAATTTAAGGAGGCAAAATGAACCCAGACATTAGCAAGATGACCGACTTAGAACTTGCCAAACTTCAAGGGCAGGTCTATCAACAACTAATGCAGGCACAGAGCAATTTAATGGTTATCAACAAAGAAATTGAGAAACGAACACCCAAAAAACCAGTAGATAAAAAATAGGAATTATGGAAATTGTAGAGATTATAAAACTCGGTGGACCAGTAGTTGGTGTGGTAGCTATTTTTGCGTGGCTGATTTACAAGTTGGTCTGTAAAATTCTGCCAGTAGCTGACAGGCTTGGACAATCGGTAAGTGCCAATACCAAAGCCACGACAGAGATGCACGAATTCTTACGAAACCTAAATGGCAAATTAAGAAGGGGAATTAAGGCGATTAAAAAAAATGACACCTAAATATTTGATAGTCCATCACACAGTAACTTCCCAAATGAACACCACGCCTAAACAGATTTTAGACGGGGCTTATGCAAGATGGGGAGTCCGTAAGGAATACCACTATCTTATAGGCGGAACGCAAGCCTGGAGGCTCTTAGGGGACTCTGAAGAGGGTATTCATTGCTATGGACATAATTTTGAATCAATCGGAGTAGCTTTATGCGGGAATTTCGTCAACGACACCCCGACTTATTTTCAACTCTCAACTCTCTCGCAGGAGATTCAACGCTTAAAATCAAAGTTTCCCAATATACAGGTCATCGGACACAAAGACTTAAACGCTACTGTGTGTCCTGGGCCTAATCTTTATAAATTAAAACCCTGGGAGGAAGATATGAAATTCGACAACCAAGAACTTTTATCAATTAACGGCGTCGTGCTTTACAATGTTAAGCCTTCGGAGCTGGGAAGCGGGAATCGAATCATCGAACTTGTCGGCAAGGATACCTACATAGATTCAGCAGGCGTTCAATTCGCCAAGATTAAATCTATGGAAGCCCGCAACAAAATGAACTTTAGCCCGACCCCGATTCCTTTTGACTGCAACCAACAAGTCAAGGATTTACAAACTAAAATAGACAAGGCAAAAGCGGATTTAGCCTAAAGGGGTTTATGGATAACTGCGACCCGTGTTTTATAAAATCGTGCAAAAACTGCACTTATAGAAGGAAAAAAATGAGAAACCCTTTCACATATGTGACTATTGTTTGGATATTTATTGCTTTAGCTTTTATCGGCTTAGTTTACTATCTGGGTTTTGCAGATATAACGAACCTTAACTAAGGAGAACCCCCGTGCAAGCCAGAGACTGCAAGTGGTTTGTGATGACTTTTTGGAATGCTTGGTGTGCCAAGAAAATCGAGAAAAACAGAATAGTCCGATGCGATATAGACTGCATCATATTCAGAAGAATCGGCGAACCAGAGAAGCCAGACTGCCCTGACTACGAGAGGAGGAAGCTATGATTCAGATGGACAACGAATTCACCTTCAACGCCAAAGACTACAAGATTCACCTTGCCAAAGGCTCTGACGGCTGCTACTACCTCATCATCGACGGCGAGAAGAAAGACGCCTACAATCTCGGCACCAACCATCGCAAAGCCAAATCCAAATACTTCGGAATTCTGAGAAAGGCGGTGCAATGAAGTACCGAAATGGCTCGTCGTAGAGCAAGGAGGTAACCTGCAAGGGGGCTTATGGTATGGGACATAATGTCTCAATGGTGCTTTGCACCGTAACTACCTTTTAAGTCCCCTTGCCCCCTTAAACCTGCGACCAAGTCAAGTAAAGGAGTTTAGTATGTCAGAAGTATTAGAAGTATCAAAGTGTCAAGAAAAAGTATCCAATATCAGATGTGAGTTAGTGAGTGGTGATAATATCAGTCATTTAGAAGGCAAAATTAAAACCCTAATTGATGGTTTGGGACTTTCAGAGAAACAAGAAAAAGCTGCCAAAGATTTAACTCAAACTATTTTGTGGGATTGGTTTAACTACATTACCGACCATTACTTAGACAACTTAAAAGAGAAAATAGATTGGTATTACGAAAACAAAATTAAAAAAGATAAATATTATCAAAGATAAATAATCTGTCTTGGTCGCAGCTTTGAGGGAATATGGATTTAGATAAATTAGTAAGACTATGGCCATATATTCTGTTTTTAACAGTAGTTATAGGGATAATTTTATTAAGTAGGAATAAGCTCGAATGAAAGTATTGAATTTATATGCAGGAATCGGTGGCAATAGAAAACTTTGGACAGGTGTTGAAGTCATCGCAGTTGAAAATAACCCAGACATCGCCAAGATTTACCAAGATTTTTTCCCAAATGATAAGGTAGTTGTCGCAGATGCCCACCAGTATTTATTAGACCATTTCAAAGAATTTGATTTTATCTGGAGTTCCCCGCCTTGTCCGACACATTCAGTAACTAACCACTTTCTATTCGCACAAGGCAATATAAGATACCCCGATATGAGCTTATGGCAAGAGATAGTATTTTTACAAAAATGGTTTAAGGGAAAATGGGTGGTTGAAAATGTCAAAAGCTACTACCCGCCACTATATCCCCCTAAACTATTAGACAGGCATTACTTTTGGAGCAATTTCGACATTTCAGATTTCAAGGTTAAAAGGAATTTCAATATCTGCAAGGCAAGAGCTTCTACAAGAAAAAACCAAGAAGAAGATGTAAGGGAATTAGAAACATATCACCAAATTAAACTTCCCCCAAATGCAAAAAACCAAAGATTGTTATTAAGAAATTGTGTTTATCCACCACTGGGATTACATATATTCAAAGAAGCATTTAGGGATAATTTTATTAAGTAAAAATCGTCTTCAATGACGAGAAAGGCACTTATGAACGAAGCATCTGTAGGTGCGGCTATCGTAGCCATCGTGCAAGCCATCAAGTATGCCTTACCAGATAAGGTATCTGGTATCATCACCATCGGAGTCGCAGCGGTATTAGGAATCTTGGCTGGATTGGCAGGATTAGCTGGTTTAGACTGGATTAGTGGATTAGCGGTTGG
>Ga0307375_10003472_pt1 | contig 15494 bp, 10 predicted proteins | sample TR1MG_FD_202531 | JGI IMG/M metagenome (GOLD analysis project Ga0307375, IMG submission 202531) | Soil microbial communities from Risofladan, Vaasa, Finland - TR-1 | ecosystem: Environmental > Terrestrial > Soil > Coastal area > Acid sulfate soil | place: Finland: Risofladan, Vaasa | collected...
TGGAGTTGCTGTCGGCGCTCGGCCACATCATCGTCGCCGAGGTCGGCACCGGACGCGAAGCGCAGGAGCGCACGCTCGAACTCGTGCCCGACGTGGTGTTGCTCGACGTGCACATGCCTGACGGTTCCGGCATCGAGGCCGCCGAGGTGATCACGCGAACGACGCCGGGCGTGGCGGTCGTGTTGTTCAGTGGCGACCAGGCGCTCACGCTGACGGACCACGACGTGGCGGCCACGGCGGCGATTGCGTTCCTGCCCAAGCCCGCGCCGCCGCGCGTGCTCGACTCGACCATCCGGCTGGCCGCGACGCGCGCCAAGGAACTGGCGTCGGCGCGCAAGGACGCCGAGGGCGCCCGGCAGGCGCTCGAGAATCGCAAGACGATCGAACGCGCCAAGGGCATTCTGATGCGGCGCACCGGTTCGTCGGAGCAGGAGGCGTACCGCATCCTCCAGCGGACGAGTCAGGACCGGTCGGTGCCGATGGTGGAGATTGCCAAGGCGGTGCTGGCCAGCGAGCCCGGGGCGAGCGACCCGTAGCAGGGTCGCGGCGCGCGTGACGCGCGCCGCCGTCGCCCGGTCAACTGCCCTGGACCGCCACTTTGCGTTGGCGTGGGGCGACGTGGTGCTCGAGCCCGAAGCCGAGGAAGATCGTGGCGATCACCAGTCCCGCGGAGACGAAGAACGGCAGTTCGATCACGCGATCGAACATCCAACCGGCGAGGATGGGGAAGATCACGCGCGCCATACCGCCGAAGGTCTGTTGCACGCCCATGTAGAGTCCGCGTTCATGATCCGGCGTCACACGCGACAGCATGGCGGTGACACAGGGAAAGGTGAACGCGGTGCCGAGCGGCACGAGCGCCACCGCGATCGCGAGCGGGACGTAGGGGACGAGCGCGGTGATCCACGCCGGCAGGCCGCCGCCGAACAGGGTGGTGAGCGCGTGGGGATTGGCCATGCGGTGCGTGAACGGCAGGAGGACGAGGCCGGCGGCGAGCAGCGTGACTCCGAGGCGTGACAGGCGCAATTCGCCGAACCGGTCCACGGCGCGCCCGAGGATGGCGGCGCGGGTGAGCATCGAGATCGCGCCGATGTACATGAAGAAGTAGCCGATGGTCTCGGTGGTCACGCCGAACCGCACCGCCAGGAAGAGCGCGAGAATGGCGGTCATGCCCTGGAAGGCGCCCATGGCCAGCGAGTAGATCCAGATGAGGCGCGACGCCGGTTCGCCCGAGTGGGTGACGACGCGCATGAGCGCTTCGCGCGAGCGACCCTTGACCACCGGGCGCTTGTTGGCCTCGACCATGTCGCGCGGCTCGGTGAGGTACCGCATGGCGAAGAGGATGTTGATCAGGCAGAGGGCGGCGGCGGCCAGGCCCGGCGCGTGCTTGCCCCAGGTCATGGTGAACGACCCGAGCGCCGGGCCGATGACGACGCCGAAGTTGGTGGCCGCCGAGAGCCAGCCCAGGCTCTTGGCGCGGTCCTCGGGCGCGGTCGCGTCGGCCACGTAGGCCTGGATCACGCTCACCGTGCCCCCGCCGGCGCCCTGGACGATGCGCGACAGGAAGAGCAGCCAGAGCGACGTCGCGTAGCCGAAGATCACGTACGCGATGGCCGAAGCCGTGAGCCCCACGAGCAGCGCTGGCCGGCGGCCGTGGCGGTCGGAGAGCCGCCCCCAGTAGGGCGCGCTGATCAGCTGGGCCACGGCGTACGACGACACGAGCAGTCCCACCACGAGGCCACCCGCGCCGAGCGACTCGGCGTAGAACGGGAGCAGCGGCACGATCATCAACAGGCCGACCATGTCGATGAACGCCGTCACCATCAGCACGGCGAGCTTGCCGAATGGGGTGCCGGCGTAGGGCGCGTGCGGCATGGTCGAGGAATCGGGCACGGAGATCCGTGGGACGAGGGTGAGCGCGGATACTAATCAAGCAACGTCCGGGGTCGAGGGCCAACCGTCCGGATGTCAGGGTCTGCGCAGCAAGGTGTCGGCCTACTCGTCCGTCTTGCCGAGTGCGGCGGGTGGCACGGCACGTCCGACGACGCCGGCGAGGGCGATGATCGTGAGAAGATAGGGGATCATCTCGATGAACTGCGTGGGGATGCGAGACGCTCCCTGCAGCTGGATCTGCAACGCCTCGGCGGCTGCGAACAGCAGGCAGGCGAGGCCGATGCGCGGGGGGTCCCACCGGCCGAAGATGATGGCGGCCAGGGCGATGAACCCGCGGCCGGCGGTCATCCCGTCGGTGAACTGGTGCTGGTCGAGCGCGAGGTAGGCGCCGCCGAGTCCGGCGATCGCGCCCGAGAGCGCCACGGCCAGCCATTGCACACGGGCCACCGGCACGCCCACCGAGAGCGCGGCGCCCGGGTGCTCGCCCACGGCCCGGATCCGCAGGCCGAACGGCGTGCGGTACAACAGCCAGGCGACGGCCGGAATGGTCAGCGCGCCGAGCCAGATGAGCGGGTTGTGCGCCAGGGCCACGAACCCCGAACCGGTCTCGGCCACGGAGAACCCGGAGACGCGCGGCGAGTTGGAGGAACTGCCGAAGATGAACCGCAGGAAGAAGCGGGTGAGTCCCACGGCTAGGAGGTTGATGGCCACGCCCACGACGACCTGATCGGCCTTGTAGCGAATGGCGCAGAGCGCGTAGAGCAGCGCGAATGCGGCGCCGCCCGCCACGCCGGCGATCACGCCGACCCAGGGACTGTGGGAATAGAAGCTGCCGACGGCGGCGCAGAAGGCGCCGGTGAGCATGTAGCCCTCGAGACCGAGGGCGATGAGCCCGGAGCGTTCCGAGAGCACGCCGCCGGCCGATGCGAACAGATACGGCATCGCGATGCGGATGGTCTGGGCGAGGAACGCGAGGCCGATCATGCGGCGGGGTCCTTGCGCGTGATGCGGAGCACGCGCCGCACTTCGGGCACCGACGTGGCGACGGCGATGATCACGACGGCCTGGAGCACCTCGACCATCTGCTTGGGCACGAGCGCATTCACGGCGAGCCCGCCCTGCGAGAGCGTGGCGAAGAGCAGCGCCGCGACGACCACGCCCAGCGGGTTGTTGCGCCCCACGAGCGCCACGGCGATACCCAGGAATCCGGCTCCGGTGCCGAAGCTGTCTTCGTAATAGTGCTTGTAGCCGAGCACGAAGTTGAGGCCGCCGATGCCGGCCACGGCGCCCGAGATCATCATGGCCTGCCACCACACGCGGGACACGTTCACGCCGCCGTATTCGGCGGCCCGCGGCTGCAGTCCGGCGGCGCGGAGTTCGTAGCCGGCGCGGGAGCGGAACAGGTACCACCAGGCCACGGCCACGGCGAGCAGCGCCAGGAACAGGACGACGTTGGCGGCCGAGCCGTGGAATGCCGCGACCATGGCCGAGAGGCGGGGCAGCGCGCCGCTCCGGATGTCGCGCGTGTGCAGCGTGTCGAAGACCTTGAAGTACCGGATGGTGAGGTAGTTGAGCAGGGCGAGCACGATGAAGTTCAGCATGATCGTCGTGATCACTTCGTGGGCGCCCCACCGTGATTTGAGCACTCCCGCCGCGCCGCCCACGAGGCCACCGCCGACGGCGGCGGCCACGATGAACACCGGGAGGAGGAGCATGGACGGAATGCCGGCGGGCAACAGCGTGCCGACGATGGCGGCCACGAACCCGCCGGCCGCGAGCTGGCTTTCGGCGCCGATGTTGAACAGGCCGGCGCGCAGGCCGATGGCCACCGACAGCCCGGTGAAGGTGAGCGTGGTGGTCTTGTACAGCACCTGGCCCAGGCCATACGCGTTGCCCCAGGTGCCTTCGACGAGCAGGCGGTACACGGCGCCCGGCGACTGGCCGTAGGTGATGATGAGGATGTCGCCCACCAGCGCGGCGATGAGCAGGGCGACGACGGGCGGGAGCAGGGCTTCCTCGAACTGCACGCGCAGCCGGGACCGGCGGCTGGCCGTCGGCGGGGCGCCGGCGGGCGTGGCGGCGGGAAGGGGCGCGCTCATGCGGCCTGTCCCGAAGCGCCGGTCATGTAGGCGCCGAGCACGTCCTCGGTGGCCTGGGCGCGGGGCAGCAGGGCGGCGAAGCGGCCACCGTACATCACGGCGATGCGATCGGACAACGCGAGGACCTCGGTGAGATCGGCCGACACGAGGAGCACGGCCTTGCCGGCGGCGCGGGCGTCGCGGAGTTGGGCGTGGATGAATTCGATGGCGCCGACGTCGACGCCGCGGGTGGGCTGGGCGGCGAGGAGCACGCTGAAGTCGCGGCCCATCTCACGGGCGATGACGATCTTCTGCTGGTTGCCGCCGGAGAGGGCGCGGGCCGGCGCCACGGGATCGGCGGGGCGGATGTCGAAGGTCGCGATCTGGCGGCGCGCGTTCTCGGTGATGCGCGCCTCGTCGAGCGCGCCGCGGTGGGCGAACCGATGCTGCTGGCCGAGGATGAGGTTGTCGGCCACGGAGTAGTCGAGGATAAGGCCGCGCAGCTGGCGGTCTTCGGGAATGTGCGAGAGGCCGGCGTCGCCGCGCTCGCGCACGGACCGGCGCGTGATGTCGCGGCCGTCGAGGAGGATGGCGCCGGCCGCGGCGGCGCGCAGACCGGCGAGCGCCTCGACCAGTTCCGTCTGACCGTTGCCCTCCACGCCCGCGATGCCGAGGATCTCGCCGGGCGCGATGGTGAAGCTCACGGCGTCCACGGCGTGGGCCTTGCGCGGGTCGGCGACGGTGAGCTCGCGCACCTCGAGGGCGGCGCGCGCGCCGGTGGCGGCGGTATGGGCGGGCATGGGCGCGCCGCCGCCGGCCAGCGCCACTTCGCGGCCGACCATGAGGTGGGCGAGCTCGGCGGGCGACGTGTCGCGGGTGGCCACGCGCCCCACGGTCCGTCCGTGCCGCATGACGGTGACCGTGTTCGAGATCGCCATCACTTCATCGAGCTTGTGCGTTATTAGTATAATAGTATCACCGGCATCGCGCATGCGGGCGAGCACGCGCCAGAGCTCGTCCACTTCGGGAGGCGACAGCACGGCGGTGGGCTCGTCGAGAATGAGAATGCGGGCCCCGCGGTAGAGCGTCTTGAGGATCTCCACTCGCTGGGCCTCGCCCACCGACAGGTCGCTCACCTTGCGGTTGGGAGCCACCACGAGGCCGGTGCGCTGGCACAGTTCCGTCACGGCGCGTTCGGCCGCGGCGCGGTCGAGTTGGCCGTGCGCCGTGATCTCACGGCCGAGCACGATGTTCTCGGCCACCGTGAGCGTGGGCACGAGCATGAAGTGCTGGTGCACCATGCCGACGCCGGCGGCGATGGCCCGGGCCGTGGACCACCCGGTGACCGTGCGGCCGTTCACCTCCATGGTGCCGGCGCTCGGCGCGTACATGCCGCTCAGCACGCGCATGAGCGTGGACTTGCCGGCGCCGTTCTCACCGACGAGGGCGTGGATCTCGCCCGCCGCCACCTCCAGCGATGCGCCGCGATTGGCCCGCACCGGCCCGAACGACTTGTCGATGCCGGTGAGGCGCACCGCCGGCGGCGCGGACGCCCGCCGCTCGGCATTTCCGGTGGCCGCGGTCATAGGCTGCTGGGCACCTTGATCTTGCCGGCGATGATGTCGGCCCGGATCTGCTGGAGCCGCGCCTGCACGCTGTCGGGAATGAGCGCCTTGTTGTGCTCGTCGTACACGTAGCGCACGCCGTTCTGGGCCAGGCCGAACGAGTAGATGCCGCCCTTGAACGTGCCGTCCTTCACGCGCTTGATGACGTCGAACACCGCCGCGTCGACGCCCTTGACCATGGACGTGAGCACGTGGCCCGGCGCCTCGGAGTACTGATCGGCGTCCACGCCGATGGCCAGTTTGTTGGTCTGGCGGGCGGCTTCGAACACACCGAGGCCGGTGGAGCCCGACGCGTGGAAGATCACATTGACGCCGTTCTGATACTGGCTGAGCGCCAGCTCCTTGCCCTTGCCCGGATTGCGGAACGCGTCGGGCGTCACGCCGGCATACTGCGCGATCACCTGGCAGTCGGGGCACACGTAGTGGACACCGGCCGTGTAGCCGGCCTCGAACTTCTGGATGAGCGGCGAATTCATGCCGCCCACGAACCCGAGCTTCTTGGAATGGCCGACCATGGCCGCCAGCGCCCCCACGAGAAACGACCCTTCCTCCTCGCGGAACTTGAGCGCCGCCAGATTCGGCGGCGGCTGGATGACGTGGCCGGTGCTGTCGGTGGCCACCGAGTAGTCCACGCCGGCGAAGTCGGTGTTCGGGTATTCCTGGGCCAGGGCCGTGAGGTCGTCGGTGAAGATGAACCCGATGCCGATGACCAGCTTCATGCCCTCGGCGGCGAGGATCCGCAGGCCTGCTTCGCGGTCGGAGCCGTCGCCCGGTTCGATGAACCGCACGTGCACGCCCAGTTCCTGCTCGGCGCGCTCCCCGCCCACGTAGGCCGCATCGTTGAACGACTTGTCGCCGCGGCCGCCGACGTCGAAGACGATGCCGACGTTCACGGCGTTGGGGTCGATCGTGGGCGACACGGCGCCCGCGGGATGCACGAAAAGCAGCATCACATGGGCGGCGAGCAGCACGCCCACGAGAATGAGCAGCTTTCGCATGTCAGAACAATCGTGTCCGCATGCGGGGTACCGCAAGACGGGGCGGGTCAGTTGATTGGAGTGCATGGTGGAGCGCATCAGGACGCGGTACTTGGTGGTGGGGAGCGGCGTGGCCGGCCTGCACACCGCGTGGCGCGCCTCGGCCCACGGTGAGGTGCTGCTGCTCACCAAGCGGTCGCTGTTCGACAGCGCCACGGCGTACGCCCAGGGCGGGATCGCCGCGGCGCTCGGCGCCGGCGATTCGCCGCACCTCCACTGGCGCGACACCCTGGCCGCCGGCGCCGCCCTCTGTGACGCGGCCGCCGTGCAGGTGCTGGTGGAGGAGGGGCCCGACCGCGTGCGCGAATTGCAGACGGCGGGGGCCGAATTCGATCTCGAACCGGGCGGGCGGCTGATGCTGGGCCGCGAAGCGGCGCACTCGGCGTCGCGCATCGTGCATGCGCACGGCGACCAGACGGGCGCCGAGGTGGCGCGTACCCTCATCGAGCGGGTGCGCGAGAGCAAGCGCATTCGCGTGCTGGAAAAGGCGCGGGTGCTCGATCTGATCGTCTCGCGCGGCGCCGTGCTCGGCGTGCGGGCGAGCATCCGCGGGCACGCCACGGAGATCATCGCCGACGCCACCGTGCTCGCCACCGGCGGGTGCGGCCAGGTCTACCGCCACACCACGAATCCGGTGGTGGCCACGGGCGACGGCTTCGCCATCGCCCATCGTGCCGGGGCGACGCTGGCCGACATGGAATTCGTGCAGTTCCATCCCACGGCGCTGGACACGCCGGAGAACCCGCTGCAGCTCATCTCCGAGGCCGTGCGCGGCGAGGGCGCGCTGCTGGTGAACGACCGCGGCGAGCGATTCATGGTCAAGAAGCACCCGCAGGCGGAGCTGGCGCCGCGCGACGTGGTGGCGCGGGCGATCTTCCGCGAGCAGCGCGCCGGGCACCGCGTGTTTCTCGATGCGCGCACGATCGGACGGGTGTTCGCCAAGCGCTTTCCGGGGATCGACGCCATCTGCAAGGCGCGCGGTATCGACGCGCGCCGCGACCTGATTCCGGTGACGCCGGCGGCGCACTACATGATGGGCGGCATCGTCACCGATCTGTACGGACAATCGAGCCGGCGGCGCCTCTACGCGTGCGGCGAGAGTTCCCGCACGGGCGTGCACGGGGCCAATCGCCTGGCGTCGAATTCACTGCTGGAAGGGCTGGTGTTCGCCGAGCGCGTGGCCATGCGGCTGAAGTCGGTGCCGCCGCTCAAGCAGATGCCGCGCAAGGCGCGGTGGAGCGTGCCCCTGCTGCACGACCGGGGCGCGGCCCAGGTGGCGGCGGATCTCGTGCGGATGATCATGTGGCAGTACGCGGGCATCGTGCGGAGCGCGGCGGGGCTCAAGAGCGCGCTGGCGACGCTCGGCGATCTCGAGGCGCGGCTGCCCGAGGGCGCCACCGAAGAGGTGAACCTGATCCAGACGGCGAGCCTGATCGCCGAGGCGGCGCTCGCGCGGCGGGAGTCGCGGGGCGGCCACTACCGGAGTGACTTTCCGAGGGCGAAGGGTGCGTGGCGGGGCCGGCACATCGAGCTCTAAACGTTCGTTTCCGGACATGGAACTCACCGCAAGCGCCCCGGCTAATTTCCAACACATGGCAACCACCACCGATTCCACGCGCGACGCGGGCCTCGAACTGCACGACGAGATCCGCACGCTCGCCGCCAAGCGAAACGCGGTGATTCTCGCACACAATTACGAACGCCCCGAAGTGCAGGACGTGGCCGACTACGTGGGCGACTCGCTCGGTCTGTCGCGCGAAGCGGCGAAGACCGAAGCCGAGGTCATCATTTTCTGCGGCGTGCACTTCATGGCGGAGACGGCGGCCATTCTCTCGCCGCGCAAGACGGTGCTGTTGCCCGACCTGGCGGCCGGTTGTTCGCTGGCGGCGACGATCGACGCCGGGGAGTTGCGGACCTGGAAGGCCGAGCATCCGGGGGCGGTGGTCGTGTCGTACGTGAACACGACGGCGGAGGTGAAGGCGGAGACCGACTACTGCTGCACCTCGGGCAACGCCGTGGATGTGGTGAACGCGATCCCCGCCGACCAGGAGATTCTGTTCCTGCCCGACATGTTCCTGGGCGCGCACGTGCGGCGCATGACCGGTCGTGAGAACATCCACGTGTGGATGGGCGAGTGCCACGTGCACGCGGCCATCGATCCGGAGCATCTGGCGTTGCAGCGCGCGGCGCATCCCAAGGCGGAGTTCCTCATCCACCCCGAATGCGGCTGTTCGACGTCGGTGCTCGAGGCGCTGTCGGCGGGCGACGTGGAGGCCGACGGCGTGGAGATCCTGTCCACCGAGGGGATGATCCGCCGTCCGGCGCAGTCGAACGCCAACGAGTTCATCGTGGCCACCGAGGTGGGCATTCTCTACCGGCTGCGCCGCGAGAATCCGACCAAGACGTTCTACGCCGCGAACGACCGCGCCAGTTGCGCGTACATGAAGGTGACCACGCTGCCCAAGGTGCTCAACGCGTTGAAGCGGAACGAGCACCACATCACGGTTCCACCCGACATCGCGCGCCGTGCCCGCCGCGCCATCGAGCGCATGGTCTCGATCGGCGGGACGCCTGCCCTTGCCCCGGTGGGCGATCCGGGAGAATAACCCCATGCCGCAGCCCGAGCGAAACAGCGCCCCGCGCATGATCACGCCCATGTCGGTCCCGGCGGTTGGCGAGATGGGCCACCTGAAGTTCCCGTTCGACGGTGCGACGGTGGACGGCCTGGTGCGGGCCGCGCTCGAGGAGGACGGCGCGTTCAACGACATCACGACGATCGCGACCGTGGTCACGGAGCGGCGGGCGCGCGCGTCGCTCGTGGCGCGCGAGACGGGGGTGATCGCCGGTGTGCCGCTGGCGGTGGAGGCGTTCCGGCTGCTCGATCGCAAGGTCTCCATTCGCATTGACGCCGAAGACGGCACGCCCGTGCGCGCCGGCGACTCGGTGCTATTCATCACCGGCCATGCGCGGCCGGTGCTGGCCGCCGAACGGGTGGCGCTCAACTTCCTGCAGCGGCTCTCGGGCATCGCGTCGCTGACGGCCCGCTATGTGGCGGTCGTGGCCGGCACCAAGGCCCGGATTCTGGACACGCGCAAGACGACGCCGGGGTGGCGGGCGCTGGAGAAGTACGCGGTGCGGGCGGGCGGCCGGGAAGCGGGTGGAAGTGGAATGCGAGCGGCGGGAGCAGGTGGAAGCCGCGGTGCGCGCGGGCGCCGACGTCATCATGCTCGACAACATGTCACCCGGCGAACTGCGCGACTGTGTGTCGCTGGTGGGCGGCCGGGCGATCGTCGAGGCGAGCGGCGGCATCTCGCTGTCCACGGTGCGCGACGTGGCCGAGGCGGGGGTGGACTGGATCTCGGTAGGGGCGCTCACGCATTCGGCGCCGGCCATGGATCTGGCGCTCGACTTCGAGTGAGCGCGCCGGGCGTCAGAGGTCGGCGCAGCTCTTGTTGATCTGCCGACAGTTGCGGCAGATGAGCTTGCACTTGACCCATACGAGGTCCGTGCTGCCGCAATAGTCGCACGTTTCGGCGGGCGGCAGATCGCGCGGCGGTGGCGCGCCGGACGGTTGCTGGGTCTTGCGAGTATCGGCGGCGGACATTGTGCAAATCATGTCCGGGCCGCGAGATTCCCACAACCGGCAACCGCCCACACGGGAGCGCGACCATTTCCACCCACGGCCCGCAGCACCAGCCCCAGCACCCGGCGCCCACGCATGGCGTGCCGGGCAATGTGGATCTCGACGCGATCGCCCGGCGCGTCGCCGCCAAGTACGGCTTCGACACCGAATTTCCAGGCGACGCCAACCGCCAGCTCGACGCGTTGACCACGCCGGCGCCGATCCCACCCGGCATCCAGGATCTGCGGCACCTGCTCTGGTCGTCCATCGACAACGATACGTCGCGCGACCTCGACCAGGCCGAGGTGGCCGAGCAGCGGCCCGACGACTGCATCGGGCTGCGGGTGGCGATCGCCGACGTCGACGCACTCGTCCCCAAGGGGTCGCCGCTCGACGTGCACGCCGGCGCCAACTCGACGTCGGTGTACACCGGGGTCGCGACGTTCCCGATGCTGCCCGAGAAGCTCTCCACGGGGCTCACGTCGCTCAACGAGAACGAGGACCGGGTGGCGATCGTGATCGAGACCGTGGTGGATGCGCAGGGCGAGGTGAAGAAGCACGACGTCTACCGCGCCGTGATCCGCAACCAGGCCCAGCTGGCCTACGACGAGTTGGGGGCCTGGCTGGACGGGGCCACGCCGCCGGGCAAGGTGGCGGACAACGCGGCGTTGCAGACGCAGGTGCGCCTGCAGTCGGCGGCAGCGCAGCGGCTCAAGGCACAGCGCGAACGCAACGGCGCGCTGGAGTTCGACACGCTCGAAGCCACGGCGGTGACCAAGAACGGGCAGGTGGTGGACCTGGCGCTCACGCGCAAGAGCAAGGCGCGCGACCTGATCGAGGATTTCATGATCGCGTCCAACATCGCGGTCGCGGTGTTCCTCGAGTCCAAGGGGCGGTCGGGCATCCGGCGCGTGGTGCGCGAACCGGAGCGGTGGAGCAAGATCGTGGAGCTGGCCAAAGGGTACGGCGTGACGCTCCCCACCGACCCCGACTCGCTGTCGCTGGCGCGGTTCATGGCCGCGCGGCGCGCCGCCGATCCGGTGCGGTTTCCCGATCTGTCGCTCACGGTGGTCAAACTCATGGGGCCGGGCGAGTACGCGCTCGACATGCCGGGCAAGGATCCCGGCATCCACTTCGGGTTGGCGGTGCACGACTATTCGCACGCCACGGCGCCCAACCGGCGCTACGCCGATCTGGTGACGCAACGGGCCCTGAAGGCGGCGCTGGCGGGCACGGACGCGCCGTACACCAACGAGGAGCTGGCGGCGATCGCGGCGCACTGCACCGAACGGGAGGACGCGGCCAACAAGGTGGAGCGCACCATGCGGAAGGTGGCGGCGGCGCTGCTGCTCGCCCACCGCATCGGCGACGTGTTCGACGGCATCGTCACCGGCGTGTCCGATCACGGCACGTTCGCGCGGCTCTTCCATCCGCCGGCCGAGGGCATGGTGGTGCACGGGCAGCACGGACTGGACGTGGGCGACAAGGTGAAGCTGCGGCTCGTGCACACCGATCCCCAGCGCGGATTCATCGACTTCGACGCCCTGCGCTGACGCGGCTTGCGAACCCGGCGCGGACGGGGCATCGTCTAGGCTTCACCCAACCCCACAGGACGCCCATGCACCCCGCCCCCCGTCGCGCATCCGTGCGCTGGCTCGCGCTCGCCCTCGCCCTTCTTTCCCTGTCGGTGGCCGTGCCGGCGTCCGCCCAGCGGGGCGGTCGCGGCGGTGATTCGGCGCATGCCACCAATCGCCTGCCGCTCACGCCGGCCCGCTCGGCCGATTTCACCACGACGAAGGGGTCGTGGATGTCGCTGGACGTCAGTCCCGACGGCAAGACGATCGTATTCGACATGCTGGGCGACATCTACACCATGCCGAGCGGCGGCGGTACGGCGCGGGCCATCACGCACGGTCTCGCGTACGATGCGCAGCCGCGGTTCAGCCCCGACGGTGCGCGCGTCGTGTTCGTATCCGACCGGAGTGGGGGCAACAACCTGTGGACGATGCGTCCCGACGGCACCGACACCGTGGCCGTGACGCACGGCAACGACAATGAGTACGTGTCGCCGCGCTACACACCGGACGGCAAGTACATCGTCGCATCGAAGGGCGGCAGCGGGGCGGGCGGCACGGCCAAGCTCTGGATCTACGACGTGAAGGGCGGCAACGGCACGGCACTGATCACCGAGCCGGCGCAACTGAAGACGCTGGGCGCCGCGTTCGAACCCAATGGCCGTTACATCTGGTACGCGCGGCGCACCGGCGACTGGACGTACAACGCCATCTTGCCGCAGTACGAGCTGGCGGTGTACGATCGCGAGACCGGACGGTCCACGGTGACCACGTCACGCGACGGGTCGGCGTTCCGCCCGGAGATCTCGCACGACGGCACGTGGCTGGTGTACGGCACGCGCTACGAAGCGCAGACGGGCCTGCGGCTGCGGAATCTCGAGACCGGGATGGAGCGCTGGTTGGCGTACCCGGTGCAACGCGACGACCAGGAATCGCGCGCCCCGCTCGACGTGCTCCCCGGCTACGCGTTCACGCCCGACAACCGCGCGATCATCGCCTCGTACGGCGGCGAGATCTGGCGCGTCCCGGTGGACGGCAGCAAGGCCACGCAGATTCCCTTCACCGCCAACGTGTCGGTGGCCATGGGGCCGGAAGTACGGTTCGACTACCGCGTGGATGACTCCGCGACGCTTCATGCGCACCAGGTGCGCGATCTCGCGGTGGCGCCTGACGGGCGTCGGGTCGCGTTCACGGCGCTCGATCGCGTGTACGTGGTGGACTCGCTCGGCGCCACGCCGCGGCGGCTCACCCAGATGGATACGGGCGAATTCCAGCCCGTGTGGTCGCCCGATGGCCGGTCGATCGCGTTCGTCACGTGGAGCGACGCGGCGGGCGGCCAGATCTATCGCGTGAGCGCGAGCGGCGGTCAGCCCCAGCGCGTGACCACCGAAGCGGCGTACTACCGCGACCTGGCCTGGTCGCCGGACGGCCGCCGCCTGGTGGCCATCCGCGCTTCGGCGCGCGATCTGCAGGAGAATGCCGGGACGTTCGACGGTGGGCTGAACCGCCAGCTGATCTGGGTGCCGGCCACCGGCGGGAACGCGACCGTGATCATGCCCGCCGGCAACCATGCCATGCCGCAGTTCAGCACGCTCGATACGAGCCGGATCTTCATCTACAGCGCGGCCGACGGATTGATCTCGGTGCGCTGGGACGGCACCGACATCAAGAACATCCTGCGGGTAACCGAACCGCCGACTGGTCGTGGCGGCGGCGAGGGCGCGGCGCAGTTGGACGGCACCGATCTGCCCGATCCCACGGTGGCCGGCGTGCTCGAGGACAATGCCGGCCGCGGCGGCGCGCAGCGCGTGCGGCTCAGCCCGAGCGGCGATCGCGCCGTGGCCCAGTTCGGGATGAACCTGTACGCCGTCACCGTGCCGCACGGCGTGGGTCCGAACCCCGCGGTGGTGGCCGATCCCAATGCCGCGGCGTTCCCGGTGCGCAAGTTGACCGAGATCGGCGGGGAGTTTCCCACATGGAGCCCCGACGGGAACACCGTGTACTGGGGCATGGGCAACGTGATCGTGTCGTACGATCTCGTCCGCGCGCAGGCGGTGGACGACAGTCTGAAGGCGACGCGTGAGGCGCGGGCCGGCGCCCGTGGCGCGGGTGGCGCCGGGGCCCCGGCCGATTCCGCGGCGCGCGACTCGGCGCACGCGGCGGCCGGGTACAAGCCGGTGGAGCATCCGATCGTCGTCACGGCCACGCGCGATCTGCCGCGCGGCACGGCGGTGCTGCGCGGCGCCCGCGCGCTCACCATGAAGGGGCACGAGATCATCGACGACGCCGACATCGTGATCCACAACGACCGCATCGTGGCCGTGGGCAAGCGCGGCAGCGTGGCGATTCCGGCGGGCGCGAAGATCCTCGACATGAGCGGCAAGACGATCGTGCCCGGCTTCGTGGACACGCACTATCACACGCAGTGGCTGGTGCCCGACGTGCACGTGGGGCAGGTGTGGCAGTATCTGGCGATGCTCGCCTACGGCGTGACGACGACGCGCGATCCGCAGACGTCGAACACCGACGTGCTCACGTACGAGGATCAGGTGGAGACGGGGGCGATGGTGGGTCCGCGCATCTACTCCACGGGGCCGGGCGTGTTCAGTACCGAGCACATCAAGACGCTGGACGACGCCCGCGACGTGCTCAAGCGCTACGCGAACTATTATCATACCAATACGCTAAAAATGTACATGTCGGGCAACCGGCTCACGCGGCAGTACATCATCATGGCCGCCAAGGAGCTGGGGCTGATGCCGACCACCGAAGGCGGGCTCGACTTCAAGCTCGAGATGACGCACGCCATGGACGGCTATCCGGGCGTCGAGCACGCGCTGCCGATCGCGCCGCTGTACGACGACGTGGTCACGTTCTGGGCGAAGAGCGGCACCACGAACACGCCAACGCTGATCGTGTCGTATGGCGCGCCATTCGGCGAGAACTACTGGTTCACGAACACGAACGTCCACGACGATCCCAAGGTGCGCCACTTCCATCCGGAAAACGACATCGATGAGAAGACGCGGCGGCGCGGGACCGGGGCGGGGGGCAGCCCGGGCCCCGGCGGCTGGTTCCGGCCCGAGGAATACGCCTTCCCGCTGCACGCCGAGTTCTCCAAGGGCGTGGTGGAGGCGGGCGGCCGTGTGGGGGTGGGCAGCCACGGCCAGTTCCAGGGGCTGGGCTACCAGTGGGAGATGTGGATGATCGCGATGGGGGGGATGACCCCCTACGACGTGCTCCGCAGCGCCACGATCCTCGGCGCCGAGGGAATCGGCATGGCGAAGGACCTTGGGAGCCTCGAGGCGGGTAAGATGGCGGACCTGGTCGTGCTCGACCGGGATCCGCTGGACAACATCCGGAACACCAACACCATCAAATACGTGATGAAGAACGGCAGACTCTACGACGGCAACACCCTCGACGAGGTCTATCCGCGCGCGCGGGCGCTGCCGCACTACCTGTGGCAGGACAAGGTGCCGCGCGTGGAAGCGGGGTTGAACAACCATTGATGCGACGCGCGGCGGCAGTGGCGGTCTTCGTGGCGAGCGTGGCGGCGGTGGGCTGTTCCCACCGCTCGCCACTGCTCGAACCGACGCCGGAAGAGTTGCAGATGCCGGCGCCGGACAGTTTCCGCGTGGCCTTCCAGACCACCCGCGGCACGT
>Ga0307375_10003476_pt1 | contig 15483 bp, 29 predicted proteins | sample TR1MG_FD_202531 | JGI IMG/M metagenome (GOLD analysis project Ga0307375, IMG submission 202531) | Soil microbial communities from Risofladan, Vaasa, Finland - TR-1 | ecosystem: Environmental > Terrestrial > Soil > Coastal area > Acid sulfate soil | place: Finland: Risofladan, Vaasa | collected...
ATGATCGTGGCGAGGTCATGCTCAAGGCGAATGGAATCTTTGTAGTCATCAATTCCCTTGCTTTCAAACAACTGAAAGAGGGACCCAACAACGTGAACATCCTGCTCACAGTAATCCTCCATCTCTTGGGACCACGATACCCAATCCGTATGCTTGGAGAACTCACCCTTGTAATCACCAAGACGATAACCCCAAGACTCCAAAGAATGCCTACCGTATAGTTTTGCGGGCATTCCAATGGGCTTTTTGCGGAAGTCCCGATTAAGAATATCGGGAAAGAACATCCGACTCAGAATCAGAGTATCGAATAAGGTGGCGTTGGTTTTGAAGAAGGGATAGATGCCTTGGATAACCGGTATGTCAAAGCCAACAATGTTATGGCCGATAAGAACATCAGCCTCTTGGAGAAGGGTAATAGCATTAGTGATTGAGTCAGAGTTTCCAGTGTCATTAAAGCGAAACACTTCCTCAGTGTCGATGTCCTTGACAACAACGCAATGAATATGATCTAACCCTTGACGGGGTAGGCCATTAGTTTCGATGTCGAAGAGTAGCTTCATTAGGACCAGTTACCGGGTTCTTCAAGGTCGAGGGTTGCCTGAGTAAGGGCGGTGGGTGTCCCACACTCTTCACAAAACCATCCTGATGGCTCCATCCTACTATAAAAGAACTTGATTGACCCACACGTGGGGCACACTGTTTCAAAATTCATAAGAGTCGCCACTGAAGGCGGTTGATAGGTCTTCGGTCATTCTACCAGTAGTTCCGTTGAAAACGATGGTTCCGGCCTGCCCGGTGTGCCCATTGAAACGATTTTTTAACACTCGGATGTTAGCCATGTTGTCCCCTGCGGAAAGATTACGCTCAAGAGCGATCACCATGTCGGATAGCTGGACAATAGAGTGAGACCCGCGTAGCTGCCCAAGGCTGACCTGTTGACCATCCTCGTGCCCCTTGTCGCCTTGTGGGCGCTTCAGGTGGCTGATCAGTAGCATTCCAATCCCAGTCTCCTCCACGAAGGATCGAAGCTTGGTCATGGTTACATCAATGAGCTTACGTTCATCGTGTGCCTCATTACCAGACATCAGAATAGAAAGGTGATCAAGGATGATCCACCCTACTTCCTTGGCAAGTGCCATGAAGCGACAGTCACTGAGGATACTGTCGGGGTCAACACTGCCAAACCCATCACGCAGATATACCTGACCAGTACCAAGACTAGCATCAAAGGCATCCTTGAGTTCTGCCTCAGGTAACTCATTGTTCAGATGAAGGGGTTTGTTTGCTTTGATTGACATCAACCTAAGAGCAGTCCGTTGAAGGCTCTCCTCAAGGGCAATGTACCCTACCTTTTCACCTTGATCAACAAGAGCCTGGGCTATTTCACCACAGAAGGTACTCTTACCGACGCCGGAACCTGAGGTGACAGTGACCAACTCCCCTTTTCTAAGACCACTAGTGATGCGGTCAAGAGCAGTAAAGGGCCAATCAGCATCCCTACCATGAAGGGGCCGAGTTGCGAGAGCGAATAAATCTCGTCCGTCGATGACAGTCTTTGGCGAATAGGGTTTCCTGTTCCATAGGACTGTTGATGTGATCGCCTCATAATCTTTTGCAATTAATGCCTCATTGGCATCTTTATATGAATCAAGCCTAGCAATGAATAACCGATCATGGGGAAACAAACTGGCGCAGTCTTGTGCTGCTTGTTGTCCGGCATCATCTGAATCAAAGAATAGGATGATATTATCAAACCCCATAAGCCATTTCAACTGATGTTGAAGGGACTTCTTGGCTGCGGCAGCTCCATTAGGAAGGCTAACAACAGGCCAGGTAGGGCGAACTTGATAAAGACTGAGACAATCTAGTTCACCTTCGGTAATGACAATTTCCTTGCCACGTCCCCAAAGTTGTTGACCAAAGAGTGTTTGGTCTTCGTTCTTTCCTGTCCACTTAAAGTCCTTGTCGGTGTCCCTACTCTTAAAGCCCACCAATTGGCCAGCCTGTGAGTAATACGGAAACCGAATGGTCTTGGTGTCATGGTCATAACGAACGTTAAACTTCTTTAAGGTATCTTCCCTTAGGTTTCTACCTTTGAGAGGAACGAAGTCCCCAGTAAAGTCCATGAGCCGTTTGTTGGTGATAGTGGTTGGTGGTGCGGTGTCGTCCCCATGTTCGTAGTGGAGGCAGGAAAAGCAATGCCCGTGGCCGTCAGTATAACGAGCAAGGGCATCACTACTACCGCAACTAGGACAGGGTTCGTGTCTAAGAAACTCGTTCTCGGAGTGCATTTCGGACCGAATCAGCAGCATTGGTCATTGAAGCATGATAAGCCATCCAATCTTCAAGCTCATCAATAATTAACTTAGCAATGTCATCAGGAGCGATGTCCTTTGTATGGACATAATCCAAACACTCAACAAGGGTGTCAGCAAAATGCTCACTAAGTCGCCTAAGAATTTCTTCTTTACTTGATGTTGCAGTTGAGATCATTGAACCAATCAAAAGGGATGTCATGGGAAGGAGCCCACAAGAAACCATTTTTCTCTGCCCACTTAGCGTAGGTAGTTTCACTGGTTTTTGTGAGCGTATTGAAGGGGGCTTGGAAGACCAAACGAATATCAAGCGAAGGGTGTTGCTTTTTAATGGCTAACATCTTCCGTCGATCTTCTGGTTTGAAGTAACCTTTGGCTTCCAAGATAACCCCATTGGGCAGGATAAAGTCAGGCGTGTATATTGACGATAAGGTGTAGTTCAGCTTAAGTGTTTCATATTCAAACTGGTGCCCATTCAGTTCAAACCACCGCGCCAACTTTTCTTCAAGGCGGCTGCGGTATTTCGGCATTAGAAGGGAACGTCGTCATCGTCATACCCAACTGGACCAAGGCCAGGATCTTCAGCAGGTTCAAAGCTGGGGCTACCACCCTTGAAGCCTTCTGTCTTACCAAACAGCGCAGCAACGCCATCCTCGTCCAATCCACCGCTATCAGAGCCCCCGCCGCTAACCAGCTTAAGGACCTGAGCACCTCGTACCTTGACGGAACACCCGACCTTCTGTCCAAAGACGTAAGGCTTGAGATCCACGATCAACTTAACAACAGTACCTTTCCAGATCTGTGTGTCAAGATCAATGGGCACCCCATCTGTATCCACCCAAGGGAACATAGGAGTGGAGCTATCACCACCATAGCTGACTTTGATTGACCCCTCCTCATCCCATTTTGGGAGTTCAGCAGAGAACCGTTTGCCCGCCATCCTGTTCTTACCCCATTCCAATGCCTTCTGATAGGCATCTTCAAACTTAGGCAGGAACTCCTCCGGCACCTTAAACCCAAAGGTACAGTTGTTAAACTTCCCAGTAGGAACAAGAGCGTTGACGTAACCCTCAAGGGTTGTGGTGATAATGAAACGAGTGTCAGACATCTTTGGTAAGAAATTCGTGTTGTGCAATAAGGTCGAGAAACTCAACCAGGGTGTCATCCAGAGTCAAATCAGCACGGGTAGACCAATACTGAACATACTCAGGTGACCAACAAAGGCCGTAGCGAATGTTAAATTGCTCAGCCAACTCAATGGCGTAAGCATCAGACGGGATGATTAGTTCCAAAAGATCAAGCGTCTCCAAGGATTTTCTCAATGGTGGAATAGATTTCATCGTAGACTTCAAGACACCCCATAACGTTGCCTTCATTCTCTACTGCTTCATTTAGGAAAGCAGCCTCAGCAAAGACGTTACAAAGATACTCAGGGAAGGTGGTTAGACAATACTCCTCCTCAGGCTCCATAGCCCTCCACTCTTCATGGTAGCTGATAATGACGGATTCATGAATGCCAAGAAGCTCAGCAATTTTGGTCAGATCCATTAGCAAAAGAAATAAGAGGATTGTTGGACATCATTGATGTCAAGCGTATTCAACATGACACTTTCATCAAAGTCAACCCCCAACTGTTCTGCCCATTGTTTGAGCACTGGTTGGGAGTAAAGCTCAACAAACTTGTCTCTGATCGCACTGCCCATAATATCCATGTCACAGGAACGACCCAACACACAGTCGTGGATAACCGTAAAGGGTCGTTCCCAATTCGCGAATACCAAATGCAACAGTGCTGCATCCAGGCTGTGAATCAGATTAGGGCTGGCTGCTGTCTTAGCCTTGAGTAGATCAATCTGTCGTTCTTCCCATTCCTTAAGGAGTTGGACACGTAATCGCTGCCCCAGTAGTTTGGTGTTAACCCGCTCTACATCGTTGCGACGATATTCCTGAACAACAGGGAATCCAGATGGTGTGATCCATTCCAATGTGGTGGCTCCAGCCTTTATACGTTCCCCTGCTGCCTTCTGGATAAACTCCATTGAGCGACAAGGACCATTAAAGACCTGTCTGACACCATACCGGTAAACAGCTTTCACGATCATCTGTAATTCCCCCTTCTCAAGTTTAACTCCCTTAAGTTCCTGACGGATGTAATTACGAGCACTGCTTTCGGTTACCCCATACGGAGTAGTCATGACAGTTTTCTTTGTTACCTTTCGTGTTAGTAATGGATGAAGATGCTCTGGAAGAATCTCCTTAGCCTTCTCCGCCACAATACGATACCCATCAGAAGGTTTGTCAGTGGGAACAACATTAACCATTTCAGCAGCCGTTCTATCCAATGCCAATGCTGACAAGTGTTGAAGACCAGAACATGTAGCATCAACAGACACAGGAAGACCAGATGTCTTCTTTGATCCAAGGATGACACATTGATAGTATTCAATAGCAGCAGCAATGAAACACCAAGGTTCCTCTACCTCTGACCACTCAGGAATTGTTCCCTCAGGGTCAATAGCAATTCGACTCAAGAACTCATGGTTTTGATTTGTCCATTCGATTCTTTCATCCATAGGAGCCTTGTCCAGTCCATACGTAGTAGCAACCTGAAAGGCTAACCACCAAGGGTTGACTGTTCCTTCTTCCTCAAAGTAAATCAAACTCTTGTCAAAGTCTGACCCTTGTGGACTAAGGCTTGTTGTTATTGGATAGACCCTTCCCCTAAAGTCAAATGACCAGGGAATCCAAAAGGTATCTTTCTTGTATTTGTTAGCAACATACAGGGCTTCAGTTGTCCTGTAGTTCTTCTGTGCCAGAGCTGAGTTCAGATCTTCTAGTTCTGTTCTCATTCTCCGATAGGAAAGTTTATCCTCTTCCGAGGCTGTTTCCCATGGCTCTGGCTTTGGTGGAGGTGGTGATGGTTCCTCCGCTCGAAACTTACCCACAGTGATGCGGCGTTCCATACAGAAGTTGGCTAACTCAAGAACCCTGTCGTTGATTCGATAGGGGACCTTCTGGAGCAGGTTCAACATGGCAAGCGCCTTGCTGTCCTTCAATAGTGGGCACCTTCTCGGAATCCTAGTCCTGATCAGCTTTGTCAGCTTCCTGAGGTCGTTCGTCAGGTAACCACCCTTGAACTCCTCTGTCCAGTCGTTTGGCTCACACAGCATTGGCCACATACACCCAGCAAACGCCTCAGCCTGCTCTAGGAGCGCCTCCTTGGCCCTTAAAAACTCCGGTTGGTAGATCAGGTAGGTCGGGCTGTCATTAGAGCCCCGGAAGACGGTCCTGGTGGTGATCCACCCGGTAGCCCTTGATAGGCGGTCAATCAACCACCCCCCAACGAGGTGCCTGACGCTTGCTGACCACCTTAATGGCTCCACATCGTTCTTCCTCATAATCGCCCGATACCGCTGAACCTTGTATGAGTAGCCCTTGTGATCGTGGATGTACAACCGGGCCTTGTTAAAGAGATCAGGATGCTTATTGCAAAACTGATCCAACATGATCTGGTGATAGACCAAGGTGCCAACGTGTGTTGTTGCTGCTTGATAGGCAATGTGTTCTATCTTCCTTACCCCAAGAATATCAATCACCCCCTTAGCGGTGATCAATGCTAACACTGCTGGGTCACAATCCTTAATTGGTACTACCGCATGGGCCTTATCTTGAACCCACCCCTGACTCACTCGTTGTAACTTACTACTAATTTCATCAGTGATAAGCTCCAGCCCCTTGTTGATAAAGGCTGACCCATAAACAGTAGAGCTCGCATATTGCCGATCCTCTGCTGTTCTCGTGCGTTCCCTTAGGCGGGTGATTGCCTCCGTGCGAGCATCAAGTTCTCGCTGTAATTGTCGGGCGAGTTGCTCAGTTGTTGCCATAAGGATCAGGATGCTTGTGTTGATTGAATAATGTCCCTAGCATTACGAATGATCATTATCCTTGATACAATCTTAACTAGCTCTTGTGTTGCTTCAATCTCCTCCTCAGCACCATCAACACCCACCTGTGCCATCAATAGTACCTCAGGGTGTACATCAGGAAGCTTAGTTACTTCCCCTGTTTCCACATCCTCCTCATGCGTAGCAAGAACATCCCCATGTGCCTCTAACCTAGACCCAAGGTCAATCAATCTATCCACAGAACAATGCAACAAGTCATACAGTTGTTCTCTATATTCATTCTCATTGTACAGTTGATAAGCCATGGATTCGCGGATTACGTGATGCCTTATTAAATGCTTGATAGGCCAAAATAGACGCTAACCCTTTCTTGTTGAGGTAGCTGTATTGGTGGATGTTGTTTCGTTTGGCTAACTTACGCAGTTGCCTCCACGTTAGAACTTCCGAAAGATGAGTGGCTAACTCCTCTGGATTGGGTAGGTGTTGACGGCTGGTAATCTTTAAGGCGTGTTCGAAGTCCATTCGGGTGTTAAGTGAAGGGTGAGATCGTTGATGCGTAGCGTTGGGTTTAGTTCGATGATCGTGACTATTGCCTGTGCCTTGTTATAAGCCATGACACACCCATTAGTACCATCAGAGAACCAATAAGACCAAGGCTTAACTAAAGTCATCATCATTAAATGTAAAATAGTCCATGATGGCTGACATCACAGCATCATTGATACGGTCAATAATAACATGTTCTTCAGGATGTTCTACATGTTTGTGGGCAAGATGCCAACCACGAGCAACACCCTGTTCAATAGCCATATCAAGAATAACGTATGCGTTAGGTTTCATTTGCGACGTATGCTAGGTAAACGAAAACAATAGTCAAGGTGAGCCTCTTGGATCTTGTTCCTTACAAACAATACCCGTTTATCAGTAGTGAGAGCTGCTGTTCTGAAGATTTGACTGACTAAGATCCTTTGCATCTCATCAAGACTGTTACTACCAGCACTCCTAATCTGTTCAATTAGCTTGCGCATCTCTGGTGGGAATGACCCCCAATCTGGTTCACGTTCTTGTAGGGCTGGCATAATGATCAAGAGTAGTAAACAAAGGGAAAATAATAAGGCTTATCTAACTTTGAGGGCTTTTTAGGTTTCGGTGGTTTTGGGTTCTCCAATGATTTAAGAAGCTCTAATGCTACCACGGTGTCTCCACGCTTGATAGCAGCTCTCACCTGCTGCTTTAATGATTGAGACATTGTTACTTACTTAGCATTAGGGTTCGGTAAGCCTTGATCAGCCCCACCAAGATGAGTAGGGGGCCCGTAATGATTGCCAGGCGCACCAATACTAGAGACGATTGCATAGATGATCGTGAATGGTAGTAAAACTAATAGAGCGCGTTTCATTGTTAGAACATCCCCCGACTATCAATGTGGTCTTGAATCATTGCATCGCTAGGTTCCCACCCGTCGATATACTCAAGGGCTTCAATGATCTCTTCTATCTTTTCAATGATGTCACTAGGTTGACAGTCAGAGTCAACAAGTTTACGCCATTGATGTAGGCTGGCATTAGCTAACCTAAACGTGTCCATTGTGTTGATGTTGTTGCTGTCCATTTTAGATAACCTCCACGGCAATAACAAACTCTGATTCAATACCAAAGAACTCTGCAAGATCATCAGGATTCATTGATTCAATTAACGTCTCATCTACATCCTTGATAATAGCTTGATACATTCTATTCTCATCTTGTGGAAAGTACTCCTCAATAATCCCATCTTCTAGGTATTCATCAATCGGGCATTCTTCGTCAAGTGTAAAGCGTAGGTTAAGCATAGTCATGGTTGAAGTTCCTCAGGATAGAAAATAGCTTTGAGATCGTGATCATCTTCATCGTTAGCATAGGCTAGATCTTCAACTTCATCTAGCCATACCTCTAGTTCGTCTTGTTCATAACAGTTGAGATAAGTCATCCGTGAATCAGGCGACGGTAGGTAACCCAAGTAACAGCTTGAACCTGTGTTGGGGACAATTCAACCCCGCATAGATCAGCACTACGCTTGGCCACTAATTGATAGGCCCGTTGAATAGTCTCGAATAGCTTAGGCGTGATTGATGGGGTCTTTGATGTAGGGACACGCTCACCGATAAAGATTGCATAAGCATGACCATCAACACAGACAGCATTCTTATCTCCCATGATTGATCGATAGAAAGCCACAACTTTCTGACCATTCAGTATCTTAGGTATAGCCTCAGCGTCTGCTGATTCCATATCCAAACTGAGAATGTCAATAGCTTTCTGTTTGTTAGGGTTGAATGTGCAAACCTTAATCATATCGTAGTCGCCCTGTATTGCCCACGTCTTGATCATAGCCTCCGCATCAATACAATTCCTCTCCCATTTGTTGTTGGGTGATAATGCTGCGATGACCCCTACGGCCTGACCCATAGTCAACCCATCATAAGCATGTATGAACTTAACAGCAAGATCATAGGCTCGCTGATACCAATTAAGACCCGATAAGATGTCAGCTTGTGATGCTAACTGAAGCATCCCTGAGATGTGGCGTGTGTTTGCTCGTGTCATGGTGGTGATTCAGAATAAAGAAAGTTGAAAAGCAGACTCTAAAGCAAGATGATCACAGCAACTATCATCATCCCAAAGATCGACACAATCCTTAATAGGAGCAACCTTAGAAAATAGAAAGTCTAGGAACTCATCATTGTTGTTGAATTGATCCATGATTAGTACAGCATTTGTGATGTGATCGTGGATTCGTTTATCTCATTAACGCATATAAACCCTAGTTCTTCTATTACCCCTAAGGTGTAGGGTAATAGAGTCTTAAACCCCGAAAGGTCGCAAAGTAGCTTAGCAGTCTGACAAACAGGATAGCAACGGATATTGCCGAAGCTAGTCGTAAGGCGAAAGGTTGCTGTCTTCATTAGTAGGGTGACAGTGTGGATGTGGTAGCTAATAGCTACAGAAAGGGGAGGCGTTAATCTCTCCCCTATTTGTAACGATCAACCAGAAATCACATAAACGTATAGGTAGAGTAGCCCCCTGCTAGTAGCCATGGAGCCCAACTTGGCGCTAGTTCATACTCAACATCATCGGTGCAATCAATACATCTAACTGCCTCAAGATCCAACATCTTTAAGGTCTGATCAATTACATCTACATCTACATCATCTAAGCCAGAATCATCACCGTTGATAATACATGAAGCCCAGTGAGAAGGTAGACGTACTTCTACATGCTGAGCTGTAGTCCATGGAATGGTCTTCATTGTCTGTTGATCGTGTTAAATGTTGGTAGCTAATAGCTACAGAAAGGGCTGGGATTAATCAGCCCTATTTGTAACGATCAAACACTAGCAGGGCTTGGCAATGTACGCAATAGAGTTTTGTATTTCGTAACACTAACATCAAACCGTTGTGACATGTGGGCCTCATTGCGCAAGGGCTCAGGCACAGCATTGTAGCCGTTGTAGCCTTCATCCCATGCTGCGATGAACTTGCCATCTTCATCACTCATAACATATAACCTTTGAGGGTTGCCGTAATAGTCGTTCTCGGCGCACATGTGGAGAATGGGATACATGGTGAGAGGTGCGGTGTTGGTCAGGGATCGTTTGTCCCCGTTGCAAGCAACCTAGACCCTACCAGGCCCAATGGCAAGAAATCACCCATATTTCTTAACATTCTCAACAAGGAAGCGTTAATGAGAAAGCTACAGATTTTTATATAAAATATAGATAACACGTACACGCGCACGATATAACATACCTATGCCCATCCTGCCTGTATCTGTCACACATTGTCACACTTGGCCCAGTCCAGCCCCGCGTACCTGCCTATGACACAGTTACGCAAGCCAGTCACCGCAAGGGGTTTGGGCCTGTCCACAGCGGATTGGACCGGTTCTGGACTCGTGGGCGGGGGCTGGCAAAGAAAACGCGGGCGAGGGGGTGGCATGGGGGGTTTCCAGCCGCCGCGTATAGGCGTATCCACTTCGTAAATTTATTTTATTTTTCATCAGGTGACCGCCAGGAGCTTCAGGAAGGGGCCTCCGAGAAGCCGGAGGTGTCCATACACCTACGGAGGGTCGGAGGGGGCTTCCCGGTCCACCCAGGGGGCAGTCAGCCTCATCTCATCAAAGAAGCCACTTCCGGTTTCCGAATAGACCGGCGGTGACACAACAGGAGTTGGTGGGTCAACCTTCTCGTACTCCTCAATCGCTTCACTGACGGTTGTTTCAACACGGACCTTGATAACCTTCCCCTCAACCCACACCAGGAACCCCAATAGGAGGAAGGCAGCCCAATCCGGCCACCCCCGCCTTAGGACCCGATAAAGGGTTTTAAATTCATTGAGGCGTAGCTTGGTCACGTCAGCACCTCCCAAAGGTTTGGCATCTGTTTGTTGAGGATGTTCTTGATCTCATCAGCAATGAGTCGATGTTCAAGTTGAGTCTCTGGACCACGCCTCACAGAAAGGTAATGAATCCAGCTCCTGATGGTTCCCGACATATAGAGCCGGGTAGGGCTGTTGATGGGCAGCACCTTACGGGCACACTCCTTTGCCACGCCAAGTTCTAGCAAGCGGTCATAGGCGCGGTAACTGGTAACAAAGGCTTGACCCACAAGCTTGTCACACTCAGCCAACACCTCCAGGGGTAGGTCATCAATGGAGTTTTGTTTGTTGGTTAGGTCCTGCCTTCTCATCTCGGGTAGCTCTGGTCGTAGTTGGACCTCGGCATACCTTTGGGAGAACTCCTGAAACGAGAAGCTTCTGTGTCGGAGGATCTGTGCGCTGATGTCCCGAGTTGTGGTTATCTCCACGCAGCAACTCGCCATCTCAAAGGGCGACCAATGCTTATGCTTAACAAGGTAGCGTAGCAACTTTCCGGTTGTATCTACTTTGTCTTGACCCTTGGGGTTACTTACTCTGGCACAGTATTCAATCTGTTGTTCAGCATCAGGGGTTATCCAGACTAGACGAGCAAGAGACGAGGGTGATTGCATAATCAAAAGAGATGATGGTTAATGATTGATTGATTACTTTGATTTTGCTTTCTATAACAGCTGTATCGGAGATGTTTGTTCAGTACTCTGACTAGACATCTTGGATACATTCTACCTTTAAGAACAATAATAAAGAATAATAACAGTAATAGTTATTAATAATTGTCATTATTATTATTAATGAAGAACATTAACAAATATAAGTTCCGCTACGCTCCACATTATATACAATAATATGTGTCAGCTTCCTTTGGTCTTTCTTTTTTATTTTTATTCTTGTTTTTATTAACAGTGGTCTCGTTACCAGTTCCTCTTCACTTCGTTCAGCGGTCTTCAGGGCGGCCTTTGGCCTTCTTCAGAGCCCCCCTACCCCCTGGGGGTCTCCTTCAATAGTGGGCACCTTCTTTTTGGGTCAGTCATACCAAGGGTTTTTGCTGTGTCGCCCGTCCCCCAAAAAGGGGCCCCATTTACCTTCGAAATAAAAGGGGCTCTAGGTGGGGGTCCATACCCGTTCCCCAGTGTGTTTTGGTTGACGGGAAACAAAAGAGGAGTGGTTTCCCCTTTCCCGAACAGTCTAGCAACCCCGACCATTACCGGCGAGAGATCCACGACACAATGGGACCCTCTTCCTGGGTGATGGGTTCATCAAACGTGCTGCCCGCCACAAGGAGGTCAGTGGCCAGGATGGGGGCAGAGAGGAACCCCTCAACCATGTTTGACCATTGCTGTCGGGACTTTTGGATGTCTTGCTCCTTTGCGGAGATGGCAAGGATGTCTTGGTAATACTTCACCCCAAGGGCTAGGGCGTCTACCCGGTCATCATGCTTCACAGCCCCTTTCTCCCGACACATGCGTGTCAGCTGGTACATCAGCATTCGTGGGAGGCGTTCTTCGGGGGCCATCTCGGGGTTGGAGCGGTAGTCCCAATCAATGAGCTTCTGGTCAATGATGAGGCGGTGTTGGTTGAGGACGGGTTCCAGGGTGTCAATGATGCGGTCTTCCTTGCGGGTTGTGGCGCGGACCTCCTCAAACATCATGCCAACCTTCATTTCCTGGGCATGTTTCTTCATGAGTTCCATGATTGCCCCGTCACCGAAGTTAGATTCGATGAGGCAGACCGATGCCCCGTAACGGTTGGCAAGGGTCAGAATCCCACGTAGGGTCTTGTCGGAGTACCCGTCTTGGGTAGCAAGCATGTCCCTGATAAAGATGAACCCGTTGATCTGTGAGAGGACGACGGCAACTGTCTCGTCCTTGCCGCGACCGCTTGGGTCCACAGCGATGATGGTCTGATTGTAGGGGACGTAATCGATGGTACTTTTGGGTCGATGCCACCTATCGCCTGGGAGGGCCACGGCGGGCATGTCAAGGAGGGTCTCCTTATCAGCACCCCAAACAACGTCCGAAGGGGCCTTCCCGGGGTCCAGAGGCATCACTGAGAAGTCGCTGAGCTTGAGGGGGAACTTGAGGGCGTCAGATAGGCTGGTATCCAACATGAACTGGAGCATGAAGTTGCTCCGAGACATGGACTGTTCCCGCTCAAGCAGGTTGATCTCCGAGAACCGTGTGTCTGTCGGTTTCCACGCCAGTACGTCTAAACCTTTCTGTTCGATGTCGGCTTGAAGCTGTGGCGCAAGGATGTCCTCGTACCCAATGAGACTTTTTGGGTAGCGAGCCGGCCACACCAGTGGGATATAGTTACGCTCTCGAAGAGTACGATATATTGTGAAGGTGGTTTGAGGCGTTCCCAGAAACAAGATCCTTGAATCTGCTTTGGGGGTTAGGACGGATTCACCTTCCGTCACCAACTGAAGAAGCTTCTCTCGTTGCATGTCGGTGGCTGAGTTAGCCGGAACCTCAACGTCGTCGAAAATGATGAGGTCACCACGACTACCAGTGATCTGTCCAGTGATACCCACGGACTTAACGGATGGGGACTGTGCTGGGCGACACCCCGACACGTCAAAGCTGATGCGACTCCATCGTTGGTCATCGCTTTGTGGCCTAAGGTGAGCAAGCCATTCAAACTCAAGGATACACTTTTGAATAAACAATGTGAAGTCATCAGCCCGTTGCTTGCTGGCCGACACCACAAGGATCTTTTTGTCAATGTCGTTCCACAATGTCCACAACACAAAGGCCGCAGCAATCCAACTCTTACCAAGTCCCCGAAAGGCAGCCACTTGGAGACGTTTGGGGCCGTGTTGAAGGTACTCCGCAATGGCGAGTTGTGCTCTTGTTGGACGTGGTAGGTCTAACGACTTCCATACAAGAGAAAGGAATAAAGGGAAGCTGGCCGCTATACGGGCCTCTAAGGGTGCTTTAGGTGTCATAAGGAGGAAAGATACCCACGAGGGGGGAGAGGGGCCAGCATGACGCTTGTAGGCCCCTCTGGTGGTCAATTACTTCATCTTAGTGGTGTACTTTTTCCCGCGCCAGGTGAAGGCTTTTTTACCAGCAACACGAGAATCTTTAAAAGCTTTATCAAAGGAGCCTTTGTCCATGCCCCCTTGCGTCAGACGCTTAGGCACATTGGGACCTTGACGGGGTTTGTAATCACCACGTTTCATTGCGGCGGTGAGTGTCCCAGCAGCGGTTGGGCGGGCCTTGAGGGTTTCGTAGGCAACAGTTGCAGGGCTAACCCCTTTGGCAACGCTGGCTATTTTAGCAGCCGTAGCTAATTGAGAACCCTTACCACGGGTCACTTTAGGATTTGGTTTTTCAAAAATTCCCCGCTCACCAGATGGCCGAGTTTTTGCTTCAGAAGTAACTTTTGCATTGGAAATGCTTTGGCGGCCACTACGGCCTTCGCCTTGAGCACGACCATCCGGACGCTTGGTGATGCCACTAGAAGTGGTCTTTTTAGCGGATCGCACTAGACCAGCTTGACTTGGTTTAGCACTGACTGGGCGAGGGGCTTTACCATCTGCCTTGGGACGGGTATAGCCAGTTCCCTTACCGACAGTAAGAGGCTTCTTTTTAGCAGGCATAACAATCAACCCTGAGTAATGGTAGCAACAGGCAGAGCAAACAGAGTGCCAGCACCAATCAGTTGACAGGACAGGGAATCACCAACGAGATACCATTGACCACCACGCACGAGGGTTGCAGCCGTCACAGCACCACCGGAAACGGTGATGTTAGCGGTAGCGCCATAACCAGTACCACCACTCAGGGCAACGTTGGTATAAGTGCCATTGGTATACCCGGACCCATTGACGCGGGTACCAAAAGAAGCCACAGCACCGGTTTCCTTACGGGTAGCAAGGCCGGTAACTTTGGCGGTAGGCAGGGTGGAGGGGTTGGTCCGTGCCCGCCGAACGGTACGGATAGCAGTCTCAGCAGCATCCACAGTAGCGTTCAGAGCTACGGTAGTAGCAGCAGCACCATAAGACGCAGCAATGGTGGTGGTGGTGGTTACACTATCAGCCACGTTGGTGGTGGTGTGAACCTTGTTGTTTTGTTGGTTCTCATCACGCTTACCAGGAGCGTTAGAGATAGCACCGTAAGTAGTCGAATCAGCAGTAGTAGACATGTTCTTTTAGGGATAGGTTAACTAGCTAGTTGTCCAAGTAAGGACTTTTGAGAAATTAGAGTGGTCAAAATGCTCTTGACCAACCCACCAAGATAACCAGTGGTTCGAACCCTTAGACTGGTTACACTTTTGGCAAGCAGGTATTACATTAGATGTAATATTATGACCTCCACGAGCCTTTGGATGAATGTGATCCAAGGTAAGATTATCAGTAGATCCACAATAGACACATCGGTTATTCCAATGTTCTTTGATGGATGCTCGCCATAATCTTTTAGCTTCAGAGGAAGTCATGGCCTTTAGGTTGTAAAGGTAATCGGAAGGAGCCTTAAGGGGCATTGACCTTGTGGGTAAGGTTTACTTCTTCGTGGGTTTGCCGTTGTGACCATTGCGGGCACGATTCTTTGAGGGCGATTCCTTTACTAGTCGGCCACTCTTGGTGTGGGAAAGATCATCACCACCCTTACCCATGACGCCACGTTTCCGTCGCGCATCAGCAAGTTCAGCACGATATTTCCTATCCTTGGAGGATTTATTTTCTTTTGTATCGTAAGCGAGTTTCTTTGCGTATGCCTTCGGATTGCTCCGATAATACGCAGCACTACGCTTAGGGGTTGTTGTTTTTCGAGGCGCCATTTGGATACTCCTTAAAGAATACTTCGTTTTCGAGGCGCTCAATTCTGCTATTACCAGCACTTACCTT
>Ga0307375_10003477_pt1 | contig 15480 bp, 18 predicted proteins | sample TR1MG_FD_202531 | JGI IMG/M metagenome (GOLD analysis project Ga0307375, IMG submission 202531) | Soil microbial communities from Risofladan, Vaasa, Finland - TR-1 | ecosystem: Environmental > Terrestrial > Soil > Coastal area > Acid sulfate soil | place: Finland: Risofladan, Vaasa | collected...
TTGAAGCTTCTCGTCGAAACTCAAACCAGTCGCGTTCAAAGCGACCGAGAACTATTGGAAAAGGTAGATGATGAGATACTAAGCAGACTAGAACCTGAGGTACTAAGACAGAGAGAAGCGGAGAGCTACCAGATCAACATGAGCGTCAACCGCATTCGTTGCGCAGAGCTCTTGTTTCAACCTTCAATCATCGGAATCGAGCAAATGGGCATTTCTGAGGCTATTCAATCGGTATTAACAAGGTTCTCACACCAACAACATGCAGACAACGGCGCTGGAACGACGAGAAGGAGAGGATCATCATCATCTGCATCCACCAACACCTTGCATCTGCTCAGAAACGTATACTTGACTGGTGGAAACTGCGCCTATCCAAACATGACAACGAGAATGCATGCGGAGATCATCGCCAACTTGCCAACTGCTACGCCGCTCAGAGTCATTCAATCGTCTTCACCAACGCTAAACGCATGGAGAGGAGCCGCCCTATTCGCCAACAACAACTACAACAGAGAGTGCTTCTTCGTAGACCAGGCAACGTACCAAGAGGAAGGTGCTGAGAGGCTACACGAGAGGTTCATGGGACATTTCGCCTCCAACAGAGTGTAGAACACCTCTTCCTCTCGGTCCAAACAGGTGTCATAAATGTACATATCGTGTCTCGAAGCCAATCGAAGGCAGGGTGATTGCGGGGAACGATATGCAAAATAGCACGCCGTTACTCTGCAGAGAGCGAGAGAGAGGAGAGAAACGGTAAATCCGTTGTCACGAGGTCGAATGTGATGGGCATGCACGTAGCGAAACCTGATTGAGTACATCTCTCTCTCTCTATGTTGTGGAGTACATTTACTTACATGTGTTTGCGCGAGGCGTTCTCGACGAACGTTGGGTGGATGAAGGAGATCCTGTCCACGATGTTGTTGACTGCTGAACAAGTGGATTCAATGCGTTGGTCCCATAGTTGTAGTGAGTCGGATTCGTTGAAGTGGATGAGTCTTGCGAGTTGGTCGATGTGTCCGTTGAGTCTGGATTCGGAGATCATCGTGGAGGCGAGTTTCTCCGCGTCTGAGGCTCTGACGTTGAGGAGCACGCCGAGTTCGTCGAAGGAGATGTTGAGGTATACTTTGGAGGCGGCGAGGAGGTTGTGCTCGCGAATGGCCTGCTCCAGGGCGGTCGGATCCGAAGCGCCCGGTCTGCCAACCAGCGACTGCGCGAAGGTCTTCACTTCCTCTGGGCGAATGATGCGATCCGTGAACATCTTCTGCAACATCGGGTACAGAGGCATGGACGGCGAGCGCTCGTCCTTGCAGAGCGTAGCCAATTGACGAGAACGCTGCGGCCCTGCAGGCGCAAGCAGCGCACAGATGATCGCACTCTCCAAAGCAATTTGACTCTCTTCGGGATCCTGAAGCAAAAACGACAAGTCATAGTAACGCGTGCCGGCATCGAAGAAGCGACGCTTGTACTCGTAGATTCGCGCCATCGAACCCTTGTGCTTCACCACCAACACCTTGTCTTTCACATCACTCAACAACGCACCAGCCTTCATCAAGTACTTTTCACTCTCAAAGTAGTCCAAATCCTCAAGGAACAACTGCGCAATGTGCACGTAAATGCCAACCTTGTAGTCTGCGCTCAACACTCTGCACCGCATACGAAAATCGAGGTAGCCAATCGAAAGAGACACATTCAAGAGGGGGAGGGAGAGGGAGAACAGAGGGGGTCGTCAGCTAAGGTCATACTGAGAAGGGGCATGGAGAAGATGGGATCGCGCAGAGCCGAAAGAAGCTCTCCCACTCTCTCCATATCTCTCCCTCTCTCTCCAACTCTCGCTCTCACTTTCAGAGCTCAGCACGCACCTTTGTCCAGATTCCAGGGGAATTCCAATGAGAATTTTAGCTGCCTCAACGTATTGCTCGTTGTCTTCGAACACCTTCGATAGGTCCTCTCTGATGACGGAGATCTGATCCTCGAAGGCGACCACACGAGGCTGTATCTTCTCGATTGCAATCTGCGCCACCTTCACATGCTGCTCTGGCTCCAACTGCTTCAAACCAACTGCAAACTCCTGGAGAACAACACGAGAGATGACCAGAGCGGTGGACTCGCTCGCGACTTGAGAAACCAACCCGAAAACACCGCCAATGTCAGCTCAATGACCTCGCAACACAGGTAGTACAGAAGAGAAATCAAAGAAAATAAAGGGAGGATGGAGAAACGAGGAGAGAATGAGAAAATGAGAACACGCACGATGCTCTGCGAAGGTTGCAAGTCCATCCCCATCCTTGGAGGAGAAGAGGGACGCCAAAACAGACTTGTACTCCTCAGTCTTAGACTTTTGATCACTAGACGAAGAGGCAATCGCAGAAAGCTTTGCAGCCACAGACATGACAACCAATGAATGCAAGAACGAGGCTCACCGACTACTGCTGTTGGTTTGGCAGAACTGAGGGGCCACCTCGCTCTCTCTCTCCCTCGCCATTCACACAGAGAGAATGCGCAGCAGATCTACCTCTTACCTTGTTGGGTGAAATCTCGTTTATTCCAACTTTGACCAGTTTCGGAAATCTGCTGTGCAGGCTTCCCTTCTGGGCTGAAATGTTGAGAGAATGTATGATATTATTCCCTTTGTTGTTGGTTGAGCTTGTAGAGAACAGGAGACCGCAAAGTACTCGGTGGACGTTCTTGACGGCGGATTCAAATCCAACTTTGTGATGTTCTTCAGCAACTTTTGGAGCCCAAGTTGCGCGTCTTGTGTTCTATAGCACATGTTGTACCAGAAAATCTGTAAGTTCGGAGGGAAGAAGTCGAGGAAGGTTCATGGGAACAGCGCGGAGGTTTCCAGGCACCTCGTTTCTCTCCATTCTCTCTATTCTCGACTCTTTTCAATCGGTATCTTGGTGGCTGTGGGCTGGTACATCCGCAGGGAATGTGAATGATATTGGATGTACATAAGGAGGATGGAGGAGGACAGTCATGAGGTGTTGACACAAGGGCGGAATCCGATTCTCCAATGTATTTCGGGGGGTTCTTACTCACACCTCCGCAACGATTTAGGGGGAAGGATCGAAAACTGAAATGTCCCTCTTCATGACTCCAAAGAGGAGAGATATTCACACTTTAAAAAGCAGTACCTCATCAGACAGAGTTTAGAACACAGCCGCGCCGTTACGAGGGCGATAAGAGGTAGGCAAGGGTGCAGAGGTAGAGGGATTCAGGTGGTCGATCTCTGGTTCTACATTTGGCACAGATCTCTTCAGTTCGTCTTCTTATTAGTAGTCCTGTGATCCAATCATCTGGAAAGAATGTTCATAGTAGTGTTCCTGAGCGTCGTCATCCTCATCGTCCTCATCCAAAATCTCGTTCGACCGAATCTCCAAGAAGCAACTCTCCGGCATTCTATCGTGCGATATCTCATCGATTACAACGCCACACAATGTGAGTCTCTTGAGATTGGGAGCTTCTACGGATGAGAAGCTTAGTGCGCTTGGTACGGGATCCAAACGGATTCTCAGGATCTTTAGCTTTTCCAACCTTGGTGCCTTGATGCTCCAGTTCTGATTCATGAATCCAAACACAATCTTGATCTTCCTCAACTTTGGGCCTATGACTTGACAGTTTCTCACGGAAGGAACGCCGATGTAGGCCGTTTCCAGTTTCGGCAGATGTTTGAGCATTGGGTGGAGGTCCAATGCGTTCTCATTCTCTTGTTGTAGGTAGAAGAGTTCCTTGAGTTGCGGGAGTTCGAAGATGGGGTGTTGCGGCAGCTCTAGGGTGTAGACGAGGGAGCGGAGAGAAGTGGAGCGAATCGTCACGCGCTCCTTTGGGCAGAGTGCTCTGTACTCCTTTTGTAGATAGTATGGGTTTTCGTCGTTTTCGTCATGTTCCACGAGTGAATTGGCCAGTGTGGAACCTCCAGTTTGAGCGTGTGTACTCGTTCGCGTCGCCGCCTCTTCTTCCTCGTTCGCCAACATCGCCATTGACATGGTTTCGTCCATTTCGGGAGCCTTAATCTCTAGGTGTTTGAGGTTTGGGAGGTAGTGGTCCAAGTCTTGGAGGAGGAAGTGCGGAATCGTGTGCATGTTCTCCAAGAGCAGCGTGTGGAGCGTTGTCGAGGCGATGGATAATCGTGTAAGAATGGAGATGTTGGAGAGGCCAAGCGCGTGCACGTGTGGTAACTGCCATGTGAGATAGGGCTCCATCACGCGCGAGATTTGCGCCACGTCCTCGTCCTGCAGCGTCACGAACAACTTCTTCAAACCACGGCCAAAACGCTCAAAATTGGGCATCATTTCTTCCAGAAGCGCAGGATGGAGACATGTGGACAAGGTGGTGAGCGAGGGACAATGCAAATGCAAATCGCGCGGCGCCACCGCCTCCGGGTGCACTTGGAAGGTGAGCGTCTCCAAATGTGGCACATCCAAGACCAATTCACGCAATTTAGGGTACGAGGTGGCGGTGGTCTGAATGCGAAGGTCGCACTTGCGCAAACTCGTCGAGCGAATCGAAAGGCTGATCTCGTGCGTGCTCCTGACACTGGAATGGCGCGCCATTCGCAGGGAAGAGGAAGAGGAAGGCGGGGAAGTGGAAATGGAGCTAGTCATGGTGGAGAGGAGGGATTGGGGAGGGTTGGAAGAAGTGGCGTTCGCGACCGAGATTCCCTCTACACCACTGGAATTTGAATTTGATAGTGTGGTTGGGTTGGCACTGAGGTTGGATGACGAAGTGGAGGCGATGGAGGGGATTGAGGAGAGAGATGGGGAAGGAGCGAGGATGGAAGGTCTTGGGGTGATGAGTGCGCCCTCCTTCTCTTGCATGGATCCAGATCTCTGTTCTGGTGATGGAAGGGTCTTCTTCTGATGGTCATCCGTGGTGAATGAAGGTGTTTGAAGTGAGGTGTGAGTATTGGTGTGGTCGATGAGGTCGTGATGGTTGTTGTTGGCGAGTCTTGCCTTTGGCGACATGATGGATGAGGATTTCGGTGCCAATCCTGGAATGATGACGATTCTGGTGACGGTGAGGTTTGGGTGTGGTCTGAGGAAGAGGTGCGCGAGTACGTTGGGAGTGGCCTCGAGTGAGAGTTTTTGGAGTTTTGTGCAATTCGGTGCGATGGAGATGGCGTTTCTCTGTTGTCCTTCGAGAGTGAGTCGTGTGAGTGATGGGAGGTTGATTTTGAATACCTTGAGGAAGGAGTGTCTGAGTCTGAGTTTTGCGAGTTTTGGGTGTTCGATGAGGACGCTGTTTGAAGTGGTGGAGGACGAGCGTTGCGGTGATGATGAAGTGGAAGTATCGTTGGATTGATGATGAAGATGATGATGATGAGAGGAGGAAGAGGATGATGAAGAAGGGATGCCGAAGGAATCGGGCTCGTTGGTCGCGATCGGTTTGCACGTCAATACGAGTTCCTCCAGGTTTGGACATGACTTGGTGATGTGGTGTAGTGCGTAGGACATGGTGGAGAGCATGACGCCGCCCATGAGTCGGACGCGAGTGAGCGATTGAGTGCCGAAGCAGTGATTGTTGACGAACACCTCTGGATGTTGTCGTGCAGACCACACCTCCAACGTCTTCAGGTGCCGCACGTGTCGCGTCACATCCTCCAACAACTGCTTCTCCACGGCACTGCTGCTCTCGCCACTGCCCCAGAAGACCACGTCCTCGATCGTCACCGGCATCCCCTCCGCACCAAACGTCACGCCTGACACACCCTGAAACGTCACCTTCCGCAAACGCGGGAACTCCTCACGACGCATACGCGAAAAGTACCAACTGTTCACACTCGAAAAATGCAACTTGCGCAGTCCCGGCATCCGCAAACCAAAACCCTCCTCCGGCACCGCGGGCACGATCACATCCTCCACCTCACTCAAATAACGACTATCCGACGACAAGAAACGCTCCACACCACTCCCAGGCAACGGCGTAGACAAGAACGAACTACCCACCAACATCTCCAGACGACGACACGTCTCACGCACTTTACGACGCTCACGCTTACCCAACCAATCCAAAATCTTCTTCATAATCTCCAGTGGCAAGATTACTCCATTCAGCACGAATTCAACGTTCTCTAACAACACACAGGGCAAGACCAAGCAAAGAACACAGGGTCAGAGAGAGACTAGAGAAACGAGGCGCGGAGAGAGCGGAGAGAAACGAGGCAACAGACCAGAGCTGAGTGAGAGAGAGAGGAGAGAAACGAGCTCAGGAAGAGAGGCCACGGCGCCATGGCAAACTCACCGCCACAGACATTCCTCATCGTTTCACCTGCAAATGAAGAGGGAATTCGTATCTCCAACATCGATACGGGGCCAATCGGTATTGACAAGTACCACCTTCTGACACCGCTGTTGACCTGCTCGGCGCGAAACCCAAAAGCGACAAATCGAGCCATTTCGACCTTCAAGTGCATCGAATCGAATCAAATTGGAGGAACACAGTAGAAAAGATGTGTGGGAATTTGGCACGTACTAGGTTCGGTGTGTTTGGGGGAGGTAGTGCCCAGACAAGGGGAAGAAGGTCTGGAGGTGTCCGCATCGGGCAGTAGGAAGCTTGAGCGATGTCCTGACTTGATCAGAGCATCTCTTCCCGTTGTACGAGGAGAGGGTAACTCGAGGCGATGGGGAGTTGGGGATGCGTCTCCCATTGGGGTACAGTAGGGAATGAGAATGCGCCTGGAGGTCGAGAGCGTCCGTTACACAGTCGTGGGTCCGATGAAACCTACGATCTTGAGAGCCAACGAGATCACTTTTGTAGGCAGGAGATACATTTTCGGCCTTTCCTTGCCGAGGAGAGGCTGTGGATGAGTACACCATACCGGCCTTACCTTCAGTGGATTCTCTAGGCACTTTCCCGCCTTCGCCGTTCTGTGTGTGGCGATTGTCCGAAACGTTCCGGGTGCTTCCTTCTCGCTCGCCTGCAATGATTTCGCCATGTGTGTCATTCCCCTCTCTGACAAACAACTCGACTTCCATCCCTACCAAGATCACTGTTGCCCTTTCAAGTGTCAATAACTGACTGAAATCTATTACAATTACAAAGTTCCATTGGTTTCTATTCGGTGGATGCTGTTAGGATGCGGCAGCAGCGGTGGCGAGGGCAAGGTTTGCTGCTCCCTCTCACAGCGTCTGCACCTTCGAATTGGCCGTGTCGAAGAATCTGTAGTAGAAGTATGTGTCTGCTTGTTGTTTGGCCAGCCTTTTCGTCTTTGCATCGTTGCCGAATATGATGTTGGGTCGCTTTGAGGTGGCGATCGAGAGAATGGGATTTGACGCCCTGTGACTGGATTCCATGAGCTCCTTGTCGTCCATTTCCTCTCCCTCTACATCGCCGCTTCGATACCACCAGTCGATAGTGCACGTAGCGAGTCCGCCTTTCGCGTCGTCGCGCTTCAATTCCACCAACTTGCCTACGTACGGCTTACTCGCCTCTCCGGACCTCAAATACACCGAATCACCTCGATTAACGCGCATACCATCGATTTCTACCCAAGAATAGAAGGACACGCCCTTATCGACCTTAGTAGGCATCGGCGGCCACCTCACCCTCACCGCCTCCTCCTCCTCCTCTACACTCAACTCCAATCCCTCCTCCTCGGATGCGCTCACTTCACACACCTCACCTTCAACACTTTCACTACTGGATGTAGCCTCCTCGTACGCCTCAGACGCCCCAACAGGCGAAGGCTTCGATCCACTGCGCCCACCGCGCCCAGTCGACGCCAAAACCACCACCTTACTCGATGTAACACTCACCTTCTTCTCCGGCACAGACGATTTCGAGGACAAAGACGCCGTAGAAGGCACACCAGAGGCACCAGAGACTTTCGCCGCCCGCTTCGCCTTTTCCACCTGCTTCTTCGCACCAGTCGACGAAGTCTCCGTTACCGCCTCCTCCAAAGACTCTTGGAAATCACGACCACGATGCTTCTTCACCTGAACCGGTTCCAACGGCTCATCCACGGACGAATCGTCAGACGCCTCCAGCATCCGCTCTACAGGTCTACCACGGCGATGAGACACAGGCGCCACTGCATTTTCAGATTTTTCGCTACTGTGAAACACAAAATTCACTGATTAGAAGGCAAAGTAGTGGGAAGCAGGGTAAAGGGGGCGAGAATGTGGAAGTGCAACGAGCAAAGGAGAGTTGGTGCGACGTAGGGCTTCCGAGAGAGAATTGAGACGTAACACATGTGACAAATCGAGAGAAAACGTACTCTTCTCTGCCTCTCTTCTTGTGTGAGGCTCGTATCGGAAGTTCGTCGTCAGCATTGGCGGGAAGTTGATCGATGAGTTTTGTTGCAGCTGCACCTGGCCTCAGTATGCCCATCACCTTGCCAATAGCCCTTCCAACCCATCCAGGAGCATCTTGTTCAGCGTTTGAGCCGTGTGTGTTGGACATGAGGTCCGAGACAGTAACTGAAAGGCAAGTTCGTCGCTTCTGCGCCATCCCGAGTCGTTTTCAGGGTTCCTTCAGTTTCATTTCTTTGTACAATTCAAATGAGTCGAGAGTAAGTGTTGGGAGGATGCGTGTGCTCATGATTGTGGCGTTACTCGTCGTCTTGGTCGTCGTCTGCTGGGTCACTTTCCTCGTCTTCGCTCTCCGAGGCCATTCCTTGGTTCCTTCTCCACTCTTGCATGAGTCGCCTCTTTTCTTGCAATCTGCGCCTCTCGCGCTCCTCTTCCTCTCTATCTTCTTGTCTACCAAGCGCCCTAGTAACGCGTTCTTCGGTTTGAACGTCCGCCTCGCTCGCCTCCGATATCGCCATCCGATCACGTTCTCTGTACTTGGCACTCTGTGGATTGTAACCAGTGATCTTCCTCAACTCTTCCCATGCGCGATCGAGCTCCTCAGCGGCCTTGCGCTTCTTGCGCTTGCGAAGCAAAACTTCGTCGTTCTCCTCCACCTCACTCTCATCACTCTCCTCCTCATCTTCCTCTTCATACTCATTTCTACTCAGACTACTACCCTTTTCTCGGGACGGGACGGCAGGAGAAGGTACACTTGGGGAAGGAGAGGAACCGGAACGCTTTCCGGCACGCCATTCAGCCAACGAAGGCAATCCACTCGTACGACTCGGATCTGCGTAGCGAACCTCGGGGAGCGGAGGGGGTTTGAACGTGGCGGCATGATGCGCTGCGGAAGAGGCAGGGGAGGCAGAGGAAGGGACCGAGAATTTGCGAGCGCCACCTGAGACTGCAGCGGCCTTCTTGACTGAAATAGGTCCTGCAACAGCACTGGTAGGCTTTCCGAGAGGCCAAATAGGGGCGTGCGAGGCGGACTTTTTCATGGAGACAGGCGGTGGAGCGGGAAGAGTGTTGGCGGCGGAGATGGGGACGGTTTTGGCTGCGGCAGGTGCAGAAGGGGATGATTTTGCGGGAGAAGGTTTTGTGGGGTGGTGTGACGTGGAAGTAGATGGGGTAGTGGCAGTAGTGCTGACGAAGGAGTCGTCGCCGAAGAGGTCGAGTTGCTCTCGCTCCAAACGCCTTTGTTCTCGCTCCAGTTCCTCACGTCTCCTCCTCTCTGCCTCCTTTTGCAGTTTAGTGGATTGAGAGGACATTCGGGAAGGAATTCAACAGGCAGAGGGAGACATGTGAGCTAGAGGGTGAGTCCCAAGGTGGTCGTCTCGGCGAGGGCAAAGAGCTCCGGCGAGTTGAGTAAAAAGGCCGATTTCGGGCTGGTAGGCGGTTTGGAGAAGAGTTCGAGGGATGAATTTATTCTCTCTAGATGAATTTGTTTACATGGAATTGAGCGAATGGGATTTTAGTGGTGGCATGCGAAGGGGTGGTGTGTGGGGGCGTCCCAAATTTCTGCTAACCTAACCCAACAGGAAATTTACGGAAAAACGTTCTCTTTACAACCTTGATGCACACAGGGCGGGATGACAAAAAGATGCTTCATGCTAGTTGCTGTTTATTGGGGATGACCAGAAGGGGCGTCAACAGGCGAAGGGGAGGGCTTCATGTACAAACTACTACGAAGCAGCTCCGAGATATCTCCCTTTGACTCATCATAATAACCATCGGTCAAGAATGTTTCAATTTCTTCCTTGAGAGTTTCATCACCAAAATTACCTTCTGTGCTGAGAAACTGGCGTATTGTTGGGTCGATTATGACGAATTTGTTGTCCGACTCCAAGCACCAGAAATGATGTGCAATTATCGATCCATTATTGCCTTGGAGCCGCACCTCCTGGCAAACATTGTTTGACCTGAAATCAAGCAGGAAAGTCGTACAGCGACTACGGATGCCGGCTATCACATCATGGCAACTGTTTACGACTTCCTTATCCGTCTTGTTCTTCAAATTCTCATTATAGTACATTCTCGTGTTCTCGAGAATCGAAGAATGTAAAGTGCTTGGGGCAGCCATGCCGACCAGACTGTCTCGGTCTGCATTTCTTTTCGGGTCTTGGCTGACGCATGGTTTGTCACAGGAGCAGGACCAGATACCACGGCCCTGCTCTCGGGATTGGTGCTGTAGTATCCTCTATCCGCCAGTCCTTTCTTGGGAGAAACTTGTTGGTCTTCAATTTCATCGAATGCAGTGGGTAAGGGGCCATCCTGGACGAGCTTCGCGTCGTGAACGTTGACAACAGGTCCGGCGAAGTGGACGAACTTACCAGAAGAAATGTGAACGGCAACTCTTCATCGTGTCATTGTGTGCCTCATCATCGTGTCCCTATGATCATTGTGTCCCACACAGAATGATCGTTGTAAAAGAGAGAAGAAGATCGAGTGAAGAGGATCGATATTGCGTGGAGAGCGCTATGCCGACAACTTCATCCATACCAAAACCCTGGAGAAGGGATACAAACTCGCTTATGATAAAATGGGAACTGGCGCACACCTCCATTTGGACGACAAGGCAAAAGGAGACCGTTATCAGGCCAAAGCGAAAGGCCTCATCTTCAAGTCAAGCATCCTCTTCTATGACGTCCTCCGCCCCATAAGCATTCTCAAAGCATGGATCATCACTCATAACCACTCTCCATATGGATTCACCATACAACAGTTGGACAGAAGCAGAACCGATGCATCCACCATCCTTCACTAGCTTCAACACTCCAAGAATCTGGCACTGTTTCCATCACATGCACAACTTTAGTTCCTGTCGTTCTGGCACCGTTCATCTCCGACATCTGAAAAGAGAAGACTCAAGGTCCTTTTGTGAGACAGCTTTCCTGGCGTGGAAGGCTGAAGAGTTGCCTCGAACCCTCCAATTCCTCAAGTGGATGTGATATCCATCGACTTACGATCACTACAAGTTCAACAACCTCTCCTCAAGCCAATTGCAAGAACCGCAAAAGTCGGTCCAATCGCTTTCCACCTTCATTCCAAGCCTCTCAGAAGAGGCCAATCCAGATGAATGTACTGAAACTTGCTATTCCGACATATCTGTACAGTTTCATACATTATCACCACATTCAGAGCAGAAGGAGCTGTACAGGAGAAAGTGGTCAACTTTCGTAGCGATCAACGAGTTTTCGGTGGACTTCGAAATTTCTGAATTCTGGTCAGTGTCACACCGGCAGCGAATCCAGTCCATCTGCAGCCCATCATGTTGACTCACCTCTCCCGGTCATCCCTACTCATTGCCCAGCGCTCTGCCTTCAAGGCCTCTCCGGCTTTCGGTGCCATTCGCCACTCTGCCAAGAGCACCAGAGCTTCCCGGACGCTGGCATCGTCATTCGCCACCTCTAGCCGCAACATTGCCGCCCAACTCTCCAAATTGACCATTTCTAGCAAGTCGTATAGCTCTAGAGGTATGCCGAGTGATCAATCGTCCATTTCACTCTCATTGTGGTGTGCTTCTAGGTTGACTTCTTTTCGAACCAAGTATGCCCCCACAGAGGTCCTGCACCACCTTCCATGCCCCATGTATACCCCCTTCTAACATGCTCCTTGGAATGTTGTTCCCTATTTTGATGTTATGATCCCTAGTAAGCATCGTTCAGAGCCAATTGTCGAGTGCGATCGGTAAGGCGAATCGCGTGGCGACTGCTGAGTTCGATGGGCAAGCTTTGGAGGAACTGTTGGGGAGAAACGGTTGGGAAGTACGTGAGTGGTGTGAATATCGAGATTTGGCAGGATCCGAGAGTGTTGGTGAGCCCCAGTCGCGGAATGTGCCCGTTTGTTCGCGGACTTCGCTGACCTCCTATGTGTGTTTGTCCATTCCTGATTCCTGTGCCTTTGGCATAGTTGGTCATTGTGGACACTAAGATGTCGTTGAAGCAGTCATTTGATGATGCAGAGTACGTCTGTAGCGTGGTGTGGCGTTTGTTGCTGTCCGGTTCATGGGTTCCAAATGCTCTCTCGATGACCCTCCCCTCGATCTCCCATCCCCTCCCTTCAATTGCAGCCTGTTCAATTGCCGCCATGATGAGTGTCTACTGGACTCTGACCCCCACCACCTCGCACTGAATGGTGAACGACGTTTGTCTTCCTTTTCGTGTGCCTTTCCACCGGTCTCTTTGCTTGTCTTGCCTGTGTGTGACGTGTGTGCAGTGTTTCAGTGGACATTCTGACAGAGTCGATGGAGCAGGGCGACGCGAATCCTATGGTGGGCGATGGCGACGAGCACCACCACGATCATCAACACGATCGTCATCACCACCAAGTGGACGACTCCTCTTCCGAACTCGGTTTGCTGAAGGGTCAACTGGATCACTTCAATGTGGTGGTGGCGAAGAAGAGCGTGGGCGAGCGCATGGTCTTCGCGTGCCACGCCAAGAACGGCGTCCTCGAAATCGACTCCGTCACCTACACCGCCGCCGACTCCAAACACATCGTCCCCTTCTCTACCTCCTACACGGAACCCGGCGCCGATGTCGAGAAGGACGTACACCGAACACGCGGCTTCGCCACTCTGCCCTCCGAACTCCAGGACGCATTCGAAATCTACCTACAGGAACACGGCATCAACCACGACCTCGCTCACCTCATCTACTACTCACTCTACAAATATGACCTCCAGTACGACCAAGAATGGGCGGCGAGAGGACAGTACTTCTTGGACAACTAAACAACTAAACGACACAGAGAGAACTGGCAGGCGGATCTGTTGGCCCCACGAGGGGCTCCAGTTTCCGTATGGGGGCAACTCCTCAATTGGAATCGTCACCGTATCTGTGTTTTCCAGCATGTTGGAGACTTCAATGACCTGCATGACCTTATCTAACCCACCAGTGGGGTAATGCTTTCGTAGCTCGGTCTTACTACGGCCAAAGTGTGCGTCGCATCGGGAATGCCCATGATAACGAGGGAAGAAGGTGTGTATGATGGTAGACTGCAGATGGGTTGAGAATTGGTGAGTGTAGAAGACAGTACCATAGGTGCGAAAGTCGGCATCGCTGTAGAGCTTGATCACCCTTTTTCCGACCTTCGCCTGGATCTTGTTCGCCAGATGATTCATAGCACTCTTCCAAAACGCAGGTCCTTGCTTTCCAGTAGCACAAAAGTCGTAGTGGTACTCCTCATTATGGGCCAACACCAGTGTGAAGTTCAGGATGCTCAAACCTTTCAACTTTGATCTGTCCTCGCCTGTCTCCTCCGATACATAGCACAATTCGTGCACCATTGAGTAGTCCATGATGAGGATACAAAAAGTTAGGTTACCATCTTTCAATGCCTCGATGTCGGAGCGATATTCCGCCCAAATAACGTCCTTCTCAATGGAATGCCAATCGTTCTCGATATCTGCAACGCTTTTTCCACTGTGATACAGCAGAAAACATAGAGGACATGAGTACTTGTCGTATTTTGTGGGTTTGATCGACCAACGGTAGAGAGTAGCGCGAAAACCAGAGAAGGAGTAGTGGATGGGTTGCTTGACGGCTGGCGAATCCAAATACGCCTCGTACGCTTCCATATTGGTGGAGTAGTTCAAACAAGCAAGATTTCGAGAGCCACTTTGATTAGGTACATGAGAATCACACCACTCACTCAGCCTTCCTTGCAGTCCCGGGTGTGACGTCCTTACGATTGTTGGGCCAGTGCTTGCACTTGAGAAGTCTGTTTGGTGCACTTATAGCAAGATTGGATGGAGGCTGCTCGATGAATAGATCTTCTAAATATCAATTACAGTGATGTGCATAGCATCAAGCGTGTCCAAAGCGGCCTTCAGAAGCGGACGAGGCCGGAATTCTGCTTTGAGCCGCGCTCTCGCTCCAGATATGACCGATCCTACTGCTCCAACGACGATTTCTGACACAATCTCAGAAGATAACAGAGTCGAACGCAACTCTTCTATGTGAGACTCACCGCCATTCGTACGTATCTTGTCGATTATATCCAGAAGCTGATGAAGTTGGTCTTCGACGACATTGTCGTCCACGGGAGGATCAGAAGTGTTACGAACTGCATGTTTTGCATTATTGCCATGTAGTACGTCATGTTTAGATATCGTAGTGCGCGCTTTTTTTGCGATCGGAGCAAACTCGGCCTCATGAGATGACGGCTTTCGATCAACGAAGCGATGCTGCGGATCCGAAGCTTCCGACAACAAGGATGGTCCACAAAACTCTGTTTTCAGGTACTTCAGCCCAGAAATCGTCGATAACCTTCTGGGACATCCCTCCTCAAAGTGACGAGAACAGATTCAGCCACGAGTTGGACCAGCGTCTTCCAGGTTACTCTTTCGTTCTTCCGGGCAGTGAGACATCAGCGTTTCCTTCCATTCTGACTTGACTCTACGCATTGGTGGCGCATGAACTCCACAAATACAGCATATTTCGGTGAATGGGGGTCAGGTTGCGATGTGGCTGGAGCGGCAAGTTTCAGAAAAGTCGTTAGAGCTTCGAAGTTTGGATTATCTCGGGCCGTTTTCAACTCATAGGGAATCATAGAAAGAGAATCAGTGGGTGATGAGGAGGGAGCATGCAATGCAGGTCTACATACCGTCGAGGAGATCATCAGAGGGCTCGTCAGTTACGTCCATGCAGAACAGTAGCTCCTTCCAAAGGCTCCGAAATGGGAAGAATGATGGTATTGTAACCAATTTGGATGATGTGTTTCATTGGTCGGTACAGAAGACACTGGGGTAAAGTGAGTGCGATCCAACTTTGCCTAACTTTTAGCGACTTTCACAGCGGACACGCTCGTTCTGGAAGGAAGTCTCAGGAGAGCTCGCAGCGAAGGATTCAAGGGGTCCGCTTCTCGCAGGCCACCAAGGATTTTGGAGTTTCGACCCCCTGTTACTGCCTATGCTCAATCCCTATTTCATCCAGAGTGCAATGGAATGGTGCAGTTGAGGTAATAATGAAGTAGTAGTGGGGGTTTTAGTGGTGTTTGACAATCGATTTTGGAGAGACTCGGAGAGGACGCGCATCCGGTCGTGTTTCTTGATGGCGGAGGGAGCAGAGGAGGAGTCCGTCCGGCGCGTGGCAGATGTGGGTGTGGGGAATGAGGGGTGTGAGGCTGGTTGGAACGAATGGGGTTCAAAAATGCTATTGGAAGAGAGAGAGAGAGAGAGAGAGAGAGA
>Ga0307375_10003478_pt1 | contig 15477 bp, 13 predicted proteins | sample TR1MG_FD_202531 | JGI IMG/M metagenome (GOLD analysis project Ga0307375, IMG submission 202531) | Soil microbial communities from Risofladan, Vaasa, Finland - TR-1 | ecosystem: Environmental > Terrestrial > Soil > Coastal area > Acid sulfate soil | place: Finland: Risofladan, Vaasa | collected...
GTTACATGAGTGAACCCACTGAATGCCAGCGAGATCATTAAAAGTGATAGTATTAATATTGTTTTCATTTATTTATTCCTTTATCTCATCTAAAAGTTAAGCCCCTGTCTGTGGGGCTGTTTAATTATAGTTCTGCGGTGTAAATATCTAATATTTCTGTAGAGCTTAATGCCCTCTTAAAGAATTGGTAATTATCTATATATCCGTTAAATCCTGCCGTAGGAGACGCTGTCGCCAATGTGTTACTTGTGCTTTTAGCTCCAACCATTGCATCTATTGTGGTGGTATTGGTTCCTCTAGTTGAAAGGCTTACTGAGAAAGATCCATCAACATAAATATCTACCACATAAACACCGCCGCCACTATCTCTGTTCTGCCAAGCTAAATGAGTTCTACCTTTTGCTATATTTATACCACTAATTAAGCCAGAATAAGTTCCGCCAATAACAAACTCAATGTTTGTACCATTACAATAACAACCAAAAATAATTGAAAATGTATTTGGTAATAACCCACATAAGTTTTGCACCCCTGTATCATTTGTTTTCTCTATCCATATTGAATGAGTAAACTCATCATTAAGTGCATGACCATTACTCATGTTTACATTAGGTAAATGCATACTGTCAACGGCACTACATAACCACCTAGACCCGCTTATAGTCTCGGTTCCCTGAATAGGCGCATTTATCATGTTTACACTAGTATCGGTGAACTCACTTGATGTAATTGCATCCATAATATATTGGGCGTATGGGTTATAAAGTGGAGGTATTGCATAGGTAAAAGTAACACTACCATAGCCAATAAATCCGTAACTATTAGTCCATTCATTATTTATTGTGTTGCCGCCCTCAGTTAGGCTGGTAGTTGTAGTTACTTCTGTCCCATCATGGGCGTGAATAATATCGTAAGGGGAAGTGAAAACAGTTCCTCCTTCAATGGGATCTAGATACGTTATTCTAGGGATGTAGTTTTGTTCCCTAGTTTCAATATATCTTTGAAAAGTTAAATCTTCAATAGGGGTGTACATGATAGCCATCCCTGCTGTATTTGGATGTATACCATCACCCTGCTCTAATGATGCTACCCATGTGTTATCAGTTTCTCTAAGTAGGTAATGGAAATGATAAACATTTGTTAGGTTTGCGGAATCAGCTAAAAGATCATCAGCACATGATCTTAAAACATCTTTCATTGCTATATTGTCTACAGTTTTTATAGCAGTAGAATTATTAGGAACATGCGCCCCCCAAAAGAAATTTATATTCCTAGCAGTCAGCCATGATTCTATAGATTTGTGCCCATATAGAAACTCGTCAGCATAGCCATTGTACCCTAATGTGGAAGGTATTCCAGTTGAGCCCGTTCCTGATGTATTCTTCTCTGTATAGTCATAAAAAACATGGTTCTGAGTGAATGACACTGTGACTACATCTGGGTTAAATGTTTCATACATGTATTCACAGCTTTGCGTAGGGTGCGGAGTTGGCCTCCCTCCTGTAACCCAGTTACCTTTTGCCAAAAAACCAGCTTCAGGAGATACTGGCATTGCGTTATAAAATGTCTGCGCACTTATAGCTATATTCGGGCATTCAACCTTCAGATTTTTAGTGTATGCATTATCTCTCCATAACTCCCACCAAGACGGATTGCCGTCATAACCAGTTGTTATTGAATCGCCATTTTTAAGGTCAAGCATTACTTTATAATTTCTGTAAAGTAAACCATTTATTTCTCTAAGACTCAATTTGGCTTCTGCCAATCTTATTGAACTTAAATTCCCGCCTACTAAACTTTGGCTGTCTATGTCGGGATCTATATTAGTATCAATAGTCCACCCGCCACCAAAAAGCGGCAATACATTACTTGTATTTACTCCTCTTTCTGTTGTTCTGTTCGTATAAACAACGTCACCATTGAGGTATAGGTCATCAACCCATGCTGACCCATTATAATAATTTTGCCAAAAAATATGATTCCAGTTTGCTGAACCATATATTAAATTAGTAGATCTTTGAGTACCACCAACCTTTATAGTTATTCCCCCACCAGTTACTAGGATAGAAGTACCATTTCCCCATGTAGCGCCTTCTCTTCCACACAAATAAAAACTTGTGCCACTATATTTAAAAAACCCACTAAATCCCCATGTTGTTTCTGGCTTAAATATAGTGTTATTGTTTTGTAAATAAGGTGCCTCTACTACCTGTAAGGCTATTCTCATTAGTGGTGATGAATTCTGAAACTGAGCTAAATTAGTTACCGTATGGTAAATATCCTCACTATAATCAACAAAAGTAGGCGGGACTCTATGAGTCAATGTAGCTGTACCAGTTGGATTTCCGTTAAGCTCAGTAAGTGATGTAGATTCAGCATCCAATCTAAATTCATCGGTAGTATAATCCCATACTTTAGGCGAGTATGGAAGAATTTCAGGTATTGTAGCAATTATTGTCTTAATATCTGAATCTTTCAGATTTCCAAAATCATCAGCAACATCAGTAATCTGTATGCTATTAATGCCTTCGGTCAATGCATATGCAACCTGTACTTCATCACTAACATCACCAAAATAAATAACTTTACCATCAACATCATAAACAGGCTCATTATCTTCTGTGAGTACCTCTAATCCTACTATATATCTAACGTTGACACTTGATTTTGCAATGTCTGGCAAAGCATCACGCATGTTGTAATTACCATCAACTGCAACTATAACTACTCGTGGTGCCCACTTGAATGTCTGACTATTATCTGTTGAGTAGAAGGTAGTTCCGTTAGGGTCTGTGAATTGGTAATATATTCCATAATCACCTTCTAACGTATCTTGACCGCCCATGTATTGCAACTGAAAAGCACTTCTAACAACTGCTGAACTAGGAAGAACTTGTGACCATACATCACCAGATACAAGTGCTGCAAGCTCTTGGTCTAATAAGAAACTGAAAGCATCAGGAGTTGTAGTGATAGTGAAAGCATCTGCTAAGAACATTGTTACATTTGCACTATTATCAACCCCAGTTATTAGTATAGGGGTGTTTTCACCTAAGCTTAATGCATTTGGCCCTGTATTCTGTACTGCTGTTACAGACAGATCAGACAACACCTCAAACCAATATATTGTATAAGAAGCCGTTTCTGTTATTCCTGTATAGTTACCAGCAGAACCAAAATAGGTTCTAACTCCTGCTGCATTACATGGATAAACTCCAGGAGACAAAGCTCCTCCAATTCCACCACCTAATACGCCTAAAGAGCCATTAAAGCAGCCCTGAGATTGTCTTTTTAACATTCTATGCCTTAGTTAATTGTACAAAGAAATTTCCTGTTGTAGGGCCTCCAGAAGCCACAGCTAAACTTACTTTTCCTGTGCATTTGAAAGCCTGCAGGAAGTCATCCGCTGCCTTCACAATGAATTTTGCTCCAAGGCCAGTGGAGGTTCCATCTGAGAAGTACATTAGTACATCTACTGTTGTTTCATTTTTAACTCTAATCATTGTATATTCTTGTGCAGGGAAATTCAAAACAACCGTAGGTGTAACTGTAATTCCTGTACTTGCGTCATATTGTACTACTTCATTTGCCATATTATTGTCCTATTTTTCTAATGTCTCTATTCTTAATTTAAGTTCATTTATCATTTCTTGCTGTTCTTGAATTGCCTTTACCATTGGTGCAATAAATTCATCATATCCAAGTGATAGGACATCTTTTCCACCAGCTATTGAATGATCTTGAAATCCACCAAAATCAAATCCTGAATCTCTAACTTGTTGCGCTATGAACCCATGATGAAACCTTTCTCTCTTTTTAGAACCATCTCTTTCATGCTCTATTACTGATATTTTTTTCTCTTTAACACCATCAACATCAACTTCTTCCTCAATTATTTCCGCATAGTCTTCTCTCATGTCCCATTTATAGTCAACTGGTTGAAGATTTAATATGAAGTCAAGTCCTAATAAAGAAGGCGTTACATCTGCCTTATCTCTCTCATCTGACCTATTTTGAACAGTTCCATATACATATGTAGTTGTTGCTGAGTCACCAAGCTGAACTTGATTAGACCCTGTTACAGCTGAATTTGAACCAAAACCTGAAGAGTTAAAATAACTAGAATTGAACCTTAGTGCAAAATATCCAAATGCTGAATTTAAATACCCGTCGGTATTATCGTGCAACGAAAGAGATCCTGACGATGTATTATAATATCCTATAGTATTATTGTACATTGAATTAAATCCAGAAGCAGTATTACGATATCCTGTAGTATTTTTAAGTAGTGTAGAGTTCCCAAATGCGGTATTATTAATACCAGAAATAAGATTATATAGTGAAAATGCCCCACCACCAGTATTACCGATTCCGTCTATAAATATGCCAGTTTCAGGAGATAGAGCTATAATAGAATCTATTAAATCTATCAATAGTTGCTTTGTTAGTTTATTCTCTGCAATTGCTTCTTTTAGTTGTGTTTCTGTCTTAATAGCCATTAAAATAATCTCCTTCGTCGTTGAGGATATTATTAATATAGAATAAAAGCTCCTCAACTGTAACTTCTTTATTATACATTCTTATGTCTGATAACTGCCCTTCTCCATAAATTCTTACAGAAGGACGCTTTATATCTTGTCTTAACGCTTCAACCGATGTAGAAACTAAAGCCCCGTCTTCATACACATCCCATTGGGTGCCGTTGTAAATATGAGCCACATGCTTCCATGCTACAGAGTTAGACCCAAAAAACTCATACTTATGTAAACCAGAGAAGCTCCATCCTACAGCTATTGATCCTGTATTAGCCTTTTCCCAATACATAATTGTAGCTGTAGTTAAATCCGCTACGTAAGGAAGCTGAAACTCATAAACCGTAGGCGTTGCTATATCAAATAATGTTATCCCATCCGTTAGTCCACTTGGCCCTATTGACAAAGACGCTTCAGTGCCTTCTATCAATAAACCTTCTGGATTGGAGGCAAGTAAAGCCCCTTCAATTGGTGCCCCTATATCAAATGTAGCACCTCTAGTTAGACCTAAAGCATTGTTCTTTAGTGTTTCATCTATAAAGCAATAGAGGCCACTATTGAGAGACTCTATATACTGCTCAGAGGTAGTTTGATTTAATTGTGTTCTATCATGTCTCTTGAAGTGAGACTCCATTCCAGTGAGCTGAAAACCTCCAGAATCGGCACGTAGAGTTAATCTAATCCTATGATCCTGAACTTCTCTACTTAATGTTACGCCACTCTCTGCATCAAAATCATTATTTGATTCAATTATAGTATTGGATTCACCTTTTCTGGCATCCATTCCAAACTCTATATCTGAGAGGCTTATTAATGACAAGTCAGTGTCCTCTATCTCATATCCTTTCAGTGTCTCGTTTGCGACTTTGTATGAATATCTATCAGCTCTTAAAAAGAAGTGAGCTTTAAGGAAATACAGAAAGTAGCTCTCACTTGCTGCTGTAACTTCTGGAAACTCTATCTCACAAGGAATGTCAGAATATATCGTTTCAGAATATACTCCAGATTCATAAACGTCAATTATATCTTTAGTTAATTTATTATCAAATTTATCACCTGAATATTCACATATCTCTTTAAGGACAACTGTTGGAGAAGTTCTATATTTTACTAAAACATTTAACTTTCCTTTTACGTTATAAAAGAATGTAGTACCTTCTCCTATATCCCATCTTCCCCCGCCAAACTCGCAGAACCCGTTTCCTGCTTCTTCTGTTGTACCGAGTCGCAATGTTTTATACTCATCTAATCCATCTACTATTTCACCTGTTTCATAACCTAAATAGTATGAGTCATTAATAAATGCCGCCTGACAATATGAATTATTATTTAAAATAATTCCCTTAGTTATTGAACTCACCTTATTAGATGAAAGATCTACCCCCCATTGATAGTTTGAAAACTGCCTTATTTCACCTTCATTTGTAACTCCTATCACTGTACCGGTGTATGAACTTACCAGAGCCTTCCTTTGGTTAAATTCAATACCAATACTACTACTTATCAATACAGCCTGGTTTAATATTGGAGTAAATATTCCTAAAGCTCTCTGTGATTCATCCTCAATATAATTAACAGTATCAACATAATATGACTTTGTTCTTGTTGTTATAAGTACATATGTCCCCATATCAGTCAAAGAAGTTATGTCACCATCAACACTTCCGTATTGAAATAATGGATTATACCACCCAAAGTATTTTTGATTATCTCCAGATCCTATTGGACAATAAATAAATTCATTCTTCTTGCTCTCATTTCTACATATAAATATTCCACTTGAGTTTGTAGCTATATTAGAGCCATATATTGGCTGATATCCAGCTTGCCATATAGTAGCCCTTGATGAATCTGAAATTAGAGTTGAGTCACTTACATTTAAGTCAAGAAAAACAACTCCAGGACTTAGAGAAGGTATATCATTTAATGGATAATCTCCAACATGATAGCATTTTATACCATAGTCTGGAGCGGTTGTAAAGACGACTGCTGGGTCTATTATGGTTGATCTATAATATCTAGCATGAGTATAAAAATTATCAGTACCAGAAAAGAAAGGAGATGCAGTATCAAATAATTCATCAGGATAATATTGAGCATTATCCAAAGACAAATACTTTACGGTATCATCAAATTCAGTCAAAAAATTAATATCTGCTCTTGTTTGTATTTTGCTTTCAGCTAATACAACTCCATTAATTATTCTAACAAAAGAAGCTTGAAATGTATATGAAAATGCTCCAGTACTAGTATTAGAGACATTTATACCTCCAACTTTTCCGCTATTACCATTTAAAGGCCTTACAAAATAATCATCATAATCTTTTCTATATTCTATTATATTGTTTCTTATTATCCCTCCTCCTACATCAGTATAGGAAGAGAAAAATATAGAGTCTTTAATTGAAAAATTTTCAAGAAATAAGTCTGGATCGGTACCGTCATTGAATGGGTATCCAAAGCATTTGGTAACTTCTCTACCTTTGTGTCCTCTATTTTCAATTATTGTTGGATCCGCTACTCCTGGATTAAAGAAAAATTCATCAAATTCTTGATTATAGAAAGGAGATTGATCTGTTTCATAATGCAAACCTTCATCATCTTCTCCTGTTATAACATATCCAGTTAATGGCTTTATTCCAGCTCTTGCCTCAATCCTATCTCTAAATGGAATGGCATTATTAAGAACTGTAACTTGCGTGTCGCCAACTTCACTCTTGGGATTGTCTGAATTAAGACCACCTAAGAAACCATCTTGCTTGCTAACTATTTCTGTTAAATCTTGAGCCTTAGTTCTAGTTCTCTGAAAGCCTTTCATTATACACCACGATATTTAGGAGTTGAAGGCTCTGATCCCGTCCCTTTATTAGCGAACGTAAACCAATCTCTAAGCCAACGCTGCTCCTCTTCGTCATTATAAATAGATCTACCGTCTTTGTCAACTTCTAACATCTTGCTAACCATAAAGAATAATAAGTCAGTCTGAGCTTTACTAGGAAGGCTTAATTGTACAGATGTAGATGTTATTTGACCATTGAAAGGCCATAAGTATGCATCGTAGTAATATTGCTCTGTGGTAGTTCCTGGGTCTTCTTTAAAGTAAACTATAATATCATCGCCAGGACTTAATGCGCTCTCAATCTCAGTTGGGACAATGACTCTCTCATCATATCCATCAATAGTATAAATCTCAGTCAATGTACGCATTGAGCCGTCTGAAATTGTATACTGTAGAATACCAGAAGTGGTGTCAATGAAACAAGAACTCTGTGGCTTCTTTTTGTTGAAATAGGTGTTATATGTAAAGATCTTATTTTGTGCTTCGTTAACTAAAACACGCATCTCATCAACAGTTACCTGGTTTCCAGTTCTTTTTTGAATCCAATTAATGTATTCTACAGTAGTCATTATTACTCGCTTTTGTTTTTATTCCGAAGCTTTTCTAATGTTTCTTGCTTCTTCTTCTCTTTAGCTGCCTTGGAATCCTTTAATGTAATATCGAATGTCTCAGTAGCTTCTTCAATTATTTTTTCTGAGACCTGAGCTGGGAGTTCTACTTCAGAATATTCTTCTTGCAAATCCCAATCAGACATCTGAATAACACCTTTCTTGACCCAATTCTTCAATGTCTTAACATTATCTTCTATTTCTTGAACAATGAACTCACCTTTCCTTAGCCTAAAGACCTGATCACCTTTTTCAATTGGATCTTTATCGTCAGCTCTTCTCACCTGTATAGTTACCATTGTAGGGACTTTATCTCTTACATACTCTTGTCCACCATCAGGTCTTTCAATGAATTGTTCTCTAATTTCTTTAAAGCCTTGTATGCTAACACCACCACCAGCGTTAGAATCTTTCCATCTTGCCTTTAGCCATTTAATTGCCATTTTCTATCCTTCGTTTGTATTGGATTTTAGTTTAATTAAGGGGGCTATTAACCCCCTGATTATTTAGTATTCTGAAACATACAGAACTACAGCTGAGCCGTAGTTGCGTCTTACGTCTGTTCCATCTGCCCATTCAAGCAACTGGTCGCCATAGTTAGCAAATGCACCTGTACGTTGTTCACGTCCATACTCAACAGTGTTGTCTTTCTCAAGGTGTAATGCCTCAAGCTCAAGCTCGATCAATGCATCCATTCCAAGAACGTAGCCAACATCCCATTTGTCTGCGCCAACAGTAGGACGAGAATCATCTACAGTTGTATAAGACCAAACAAGAGTTGAAGAAGCACCATCTGTAGCTGTTAGTACAGAGTTGCGAAAATCTTCAACAAATACAAAGCGTGACCATTCTCCAATCCAGTTTTTCAATGATTTCATTGATTCAGTTGAATTTTTAAACACTTTTCCAAGACCAGAATCTTCATCCATGAGGATGTATTTTTGATTAGTTGGAACTGTTACGATGTATTTACCATTTGCAAGAGGTTTAATTCTTTTGCTAATAAGTACCCATTTCTCAAGAGTCTTAATGGCAGCAAATGTCATTTGATTTCCAGCGGCTGGGGTATCTGGAATTGCTGTATTAATTGCAGTTGCATACGTAGCAAGTGTATCGCTATATGCAGGCTGTGAACTAATTGCAACACCAGCCACGTGCAAATTAGCATTGATGTGTTGAACTCTGCTTGAAGGAGCCTCAACGAGATTAGAAGAATATCTCTGATTGAGAGCTTCACGTCTGTGAGTTCCTTTATATTTCTCCATTAACTCACCGAGTAATGGTACTGCAAGTTTAAGAAGTGCGTATGGTTTGTTTGCTACAGCATCAATACCGAAAGCTTCAGCATTAACACCCCATTTGAACTCATTTGCATAAGCAGTAAAGTCAAGGATTTCTAATTTTTCTTCATTACCGGCAAGTGAATTACGCCCACTAATACCAGCACCACTAAGAGCCTTAATAAGCCCTAGTACTTTTGAAGTTTGTCCTGATTGTTTAGAAACGGCAATGATACTACCTGGAAGTTTACCTTCACCTGTAATGTCAGCTCTGAATTGAGAGAAAATATCATCTCCCTCAACGGTTTTTCTAAGCATGTTTTCATAATTCTTCTGAATTAAAGCATCTGTTACTCTTGAATTTTGAGCCATCTTATTATCTCCTTATACCGCTTCAGCAGTTAGCGCACCAGCGTCACTTACTGAAAGTTTATATTCTGTTCCATTAGCCGATGTAAGCACTAATCCAGATGCCTGACTTGTAGCATCTCCATCTATAGTCAAAAGTTGGTCTTCGAGTTCAGCTGTTAGCCGTTCTGCGTAATTTAATGATCCTGCCATTTTGTATACCTATATTAAATTATCTAACATTTTTTCTAGTTCTCGATAACGCTTTTCGTCATTCTGGCTTGGGCTTGTCTTCAATGAAATTACTTCCATCTCTGCTATTAATGCCTCTAAGTTACCAGTGCTAGTAGGAGCGTTCCCAGAGTTCATTATTTGAGGCTCTGTAGATCTTTCTCTTATCTTAGCTGCTAAAGCGTCATCGTCTGCGAGTTGATGTGATCCGTATTTAGATTTAATCATCTCCTCGTAAATGGGCTTATCCTTAAAGACTCTACTTAATGATGTTTTATAGCCGCCTTCTTTCTCACTCTTATATTGTTTATGAACATCATATATTTTAATTGCTTTATCAAGATCCTTTGCGTCCACATTGAGTTTATAACCCTTTGCATCTACAGCCTTTCTATATTCAGCATTGTCTATATATTTATCAACATCCACTCCAGCCATTATTGCCGACTGTTGCCATTGAACAAATTTTGTGTCTATTGATTGAAAACTTTCTGTTGTTTTGAGTTGCGGAAATTCACTTTGCAATCTCCCAATCTCGTCAAATAATGATAACTGTTCTTCTTTTAGTTTATTTCTAGTTTGAGATTCTGTTTCCTGATTTTCTTTATCATTTCTCCATTTCTCAATCTCTTCTAACTTATTCTTCAGTGTATCTATCTGAGCAAGGTACTCATCTGCAAGATAATCCTTATTTGTATCAACCTTTGTTTCAATTTCTTTTCCAAGAAACTTAGCAAGGTAGCTAGGATCTTCTTTCAGAGACTTAAGTTTTCTTTCTCTATCTTCTGCAATTTGTTTATAGCGGTTCTTCTCTTCCATCTCCTCTTTAAGTCGCAAGTGTTCACTGAAAGGAATTATCTTATCAGTTTCTTCATCACCTACTTCTTTAATTAATTCTGGAATTTCTGACTCTTGTGTTTGCTCCTGTTCTTCTTCAACATTATCTTCGCTAAAGTTTTCAACCATTTCAGCCGCTAAACTTACCTGATCTTCGGTTAGAGAATCTAATTCGATCTCGCCTGCCAAATACTTTTTTGCAACTGTCTCATTTGTATTGTCTTGGATTTCACTCATCCTTATTTTTCCTTTTTGTAGGTTAGATCCGTAGATCGCCATTAATTTTTTAGTCTGGCCTTGACTTGTATTTAAAAATAAACAATTATGTAAATAAATTGCAATATATTTTTGTATTTATTAAAGTATTTAATTTAGTACTTATTAAATAGGGTACTAACTTGTACCCATTACAATTATACATCACTAGCAGATTGGTTATTAGCTCCTGAAGAATCCTTTGCTATTCCTTCTGGTAAATTACCCATTCCTGCCCCATTCGCCACTTGTCTTGCGTCTGGTGCTGGTTGCCCTTGCTGCTGTTGCTGTTGCCCTGACTGAGCCTGTAACATCTTTGTATTTACATCAGACTGTATCATGGCATCATTAAGAAGCTTAATGTTGTTCTTAGTTTGTGCAATCTGAAGCTCTACAAACATCCGTCCAGCTTGATTCATTGATGGAATAAGTTCTTCAGGTATTTCAAGAAGAGGAACCATTGCCATTTCATATATACTCTTAAAGATTGGATTATTTGATCTTTGCATCATCTCGCTAAATATACTCAGGCTTCTTTGTTTCTGATCAAGACCTAATTCACTTCTTTTTATGACAACATCATGCCTTGGAAGAGTGGCTATCTCATTGATTGTCTCAAAGTTTGATAGATAATTAACAATTGGACCACCCTCTTCTGACTCTCCAATCTCTTGAGACTCAACCATTAATCTTTTATTAATCTCTATCTGTTTTCCAGACTTGGCGTTAGTTAAAGTTCTTCTTGGTCCTTTATATATTGACTTACAGGCATAGAAATAACCCTCTGCAAGTTCTTTGTCTATCTGTGCAATTGTCTCTGAAATATTCACATGAGCTATCTGTGATTGACTCTTTTTAGACTCAAATAATGTTCCAGACTCATTAGCGCCGCCAGATCTACCAGAAATAGAATCAGTAATATTTAAAGACTTCTCTATAAACTGTTCTGCCCATTTAACTGATTCAAATAAGTCTCTTGGTTCTTGTCCTGTAGGTACTGCCATTATTCCATCGGATAATTTTGTGTTATCATCAGCCTTAAATACTTTACCAGGAACGTTCCTGTTTAATACAAAATTATTGTATTCTGCGTTATCCTTAAAGAAGTTTTCCTTTACAATGAGTCCGCCATTTGTACTTGTTATCTGGTTTCCAGTAATCATTGATTGACGTTTATTAAGGACTCTCTGAGCGTCAGACACTATGGCTACAGAGCCTTGTCTAACTCCCATTGTCATATCAGCAGAAGCCACAAAGAATGGAAGTCTACCAATCTGTATAGGGTGTTTGCCTTCTTGAAGTATAAGTCCATGTTGAACACCAGGAACCATTGTAATCACTTTACAGACATTCTCACATTCTTGGTAGTCAATTATTGTGTCATTAGATCCTCTCATCGTGTCTGGATTCTCATTATCTTGTAAGAATCTTTGCATATCTTGAGAATAGCGCTTAGTCTTCATAACCTTTTGCATGTAAACAACTTCAATCACTCTATATCTGTCTTTCTCAGTATCATAATACTCTGTTGTTCTTTGGGCTAATTCTTCCTTTGTTTCTGTATAAGGAGAATACCCATCCCTTCTCTCAAAAGACTTTATAGCTTCGTCTATCTCAATAGACTTTGTTTTATACTCATCTTTAAGCTGTCTAGCGGTTTTCCATGTTGGCTTGAATATAATCTGACAATCATTCATATCATCAGTGTTCCAGAATGGATCAAACTCAATATCTGTAAATCTATTCAATGACCTAATACTAATATTACCAAGAACATTATTATGTCTATAGTCCTTATACATCTCAAGTATGCCAGTATGTATAATTAAGTCTTTAGTAAACTTATTCTTCTCTTTCTGCCAGTTCCCTCTCTCAAAATCATACTCATATAAACTCTGAACTATATTAACTTCAGAAGTCTCACTCTGATTGATTGGAGTAAAGTTGATTGTGTTCGGGTTCATTACAAGCTGCCCATACACCTTATCTACACTTGACTTAATTAAATTAAATGTATTAGCTGGTCTCTTTTGTTCTGTAAGAATCTTTAAGGCATGAGAATCCCATTGCCTTCCATTTATACCTATATAATCATTAAATGCATTCTCAGCATTCGTTCTTTCTTGTTCTCTTGCATTTACAGCATTAGTATAAAGATCAGAATAGAACCTTGTTGTCTCTATGGCTTTCATCTTTTGGGCTTCTAAATCAATATCACCATTAGGCTTCTGGCTTTCCCAGAAATCAAGCATTAAGCCTGTATCTTTTTCCATTATATTGTCTGTTTCTGACATATTTTTTCCTCACTTTTCTTATTTACATGTATTACCATTAATTCACTTTCAACTATAGAGATTATTGCATAATGTCCACATACAGGACATGGGATATGAATATCTCCGTTAACAAACTTCATGAGGAAACGACCGCACTCATATTCGTTTTCTTTCTTTATTTTCTTGTTTCTGCATTTGATAACGTCCATTAAAATGCCTCCCACGATAAATTGCCATAATTACTATCTCTATTTTTCAATTTTCTTTCCTCATATGAGACCTGATAAGCACTTGGAAGGTCTTGCTTTGGCTTGAAGTTAGTCGTTTTACACTCAGAACATAAATATCTTAATGCATCAATGGCATCATCATCTTTCTGTATTGGTTTTTCACCTTTACTCTTTGCGTCCCACCTGTAATCTTTAAGTTGCTTAATAAGATTATGGCATCTTGGATGTATGAATATTGTATTATCCCTAAATCTACTAGAAAGTAAATCTCTACTTGCAGACTCATCATGCTTCTTAGCTTTCTTAAAGTTTCTTCCTTCTTTCCTGAACCTTGAGCCTACACTCTCTACACCAATCTCATTATATATTGCCCCATCAGCAACTTCCCTATCTGGTTTTCTAGGAAACTTCTTCATCTTCTTATTTATTTCATCATTAATCTCTTTAACGTCTTTCCCGTGCCCTTCTTGAAAGAAGGTTTCATCAAAGATGAATAGAATGTCCTTGTAGTGATCATACAAACCATAAAGGTTGACTGCTGGGTGATTGGTGCCATGATCATAAGCTGTAATAAAGTCATTATTCCAAGAGGGCTTAAATCTCTCTATTTCTTCATCTAGCTTTCTTCTGATCTCTGTACCAATAGTGAAGTCAACAATGTGTCTTCCTCCTTCCCTATGGTCAAGATGTTTAAACACAAGTCCATCTTTAATATAGAAGAAGTCCTCCATATCTGTAGGATGCTGTAAAGGCATATCATCTTTTTGGACTTCCTTCTCTCTAAGATACCAAGCTTTATCTCTTCCTGGTTGATGCCACCATCCAATGAAGAAGTATTTTATGTGAGTAGTATTCTTACTTTCGTATGCTTCTCTAACTAGTTGATTATAATAACTACCAGGAACAGAGGTTCCAATTATCATAGCCCAAGCCGATGAGTTCTGGTTGAGAGCTGGCATTGAGTTAGTTAATATTGGTTTAAATATTGAGTTAGCCTCTCCGAGTTTACCTCTATTTTCATCAATACCACCAGCTTCATCTATTATAAGGAAGTCAAGGGTTCTTGAGGCTGCTGCTGTATTAGAGGAAGCTATACTATTAATTACTCTATTACCTTCCCATACTATTTTATCTTTTGTAGGGGTTCCTACTATCTGTGGAAACATACCTGGGAAGTTCTTATTTAGTTCTTGAAACTTAGGAAGTACACGTCTCTCTAGGAAGTACTTAGCAACATCTTCAGAAATTGATATTGCCACACCCTCTATATTTTCATTCTTAAATAGAGTAAATAGCGCTCGCTCTGCTGCTATTTCAGAAAGACCTTTCTGTCTTGATTTAGGCAGGAGTGTTATTTGTTCTTTCTCTATGAAGTTGCAGCATTCTACCTGTCTAGGCCATAACTTAAATGGAATGCGCTTCTTAAAGGTTTTATTTTCTGGATTTTGATCAAGTATAGAGCCGAAAACAACAACATACTGAAAAAGAGTCATACTCCTTAGTTTTTCTTCTGTTGTTATTTCGCTCATTGTTGTCCTCTCACTTCTTTTGCTTCAGACTCGCCTATTATTTGGCCTTCTTCCACTTCAATCATTCTTGGCATCTCTTGAGACATCATATTTATGAATGCTTCTAGTCTCTTGTCCATCATCTTTGTGCCATTGTTTGTTTCAATTATTTGGGTTTTAGGTATTTGAGAATCAAACCATTTGCCGAATAATTTATGTGCATCCCTCCTGTAATCCTTATCGTCATCATTAAAATGATCTTCTATGAACTCCATACATAGTTTCATCATTCTTGGCCCTTTGGACACAAGCATCTCTTTAACTAGTTCTTTTCGCTTATCTTCAGCTACAACTATTTCTTTTGCCATACTCTTCACCTTGAGTTTAATTAATCTTGTACATTATTAAATACAACATAAATCAAATATAAACAAATTGTTGCTCTTTAATTAATATTTATTATATTTAGCTTATGGCGTGATAGCTTAATGAAATTATAAATACAGGTCTAATACAGTTAAAAGAAGGTATTT
>Ga0307375_10003480_pt1 | contig 15474 bp, 20 predicted proteins | sample TR1MG_FD_202531 | JGI IMG/M metagenome (GOLD analysis project Ga0307375, IMG submission 202531) | Soil microbial communities from Risofladan, Vaasa, Finland - TR-1 | ecosystem: Environmental > Terrestrial > Soil > Coastal area > Acid sulfate soil | place: Finland: Risofladan, Vaasa | collected...
AGCAGCGTGAACGGAATCTTCGTCAGGTCTTCCGCCGTCAGCGGACTCAACTCAAACGCCCGCTCCCAGCACCGCGTCACCTTTTCCCGCAGCCCCTCATCACTGATCCACTCCAGCTCAGGCCACAATTTCACGATAATCTGATCCATCTAAGCTCACCAAATCCCAATAGTCTCTAAAACGAGCTTTCACTCCCCGCACCGCTCGTTGCTAGTCGCTCAATGCGCTGACAATGACGGATATTCGTTACCAAAAGTTTGTAGTTTCCCAACGTTTTACACCGTGCATATCTGAAGAACCCTCATTTAACAACCCAACGCGACAAATGCTGACATCTCTGGAGCCGATGCCTCTGTTACACGGCTACTAACATGCCTCTACTGGCACAATCAGGTCATATATCAGCCACGATTTCTTTGACATATGACTTTCTTGAATGATGTAGAATCTTGACATATTCAAGGCTGGGGGAAATAGCGATAAATTCTAAGGAGTTCAGTACATTTAGGAATGGTGCATGATGAATTGGATGCCTTCACTAGGTTCTCTGCAGGCCTTTGAAAGCTCTGCCAAGTTGGGAAGCTTCACTCGTGCCGCAACAGAACTCCACGTAACGCAGAGTGCGATTAGTCGACAGATACGTCAACTGGAAGAAATGTTGGACGTTCGATTATTTGAGCGCATTCACCAACGTGTTGTCCTCACTGATGCAGGGAAGCTATACCTCAACGATATTACGGTTCTTCTTTCCGGGCTCTGTGATGCCACACAACGCATCATGGCCTGCGGGGGAACCACTAACCTGCTCAATCTCGCAGTACTCCCAACCTTCGCCACACGATGGCTGATTCCGCGGCTACCGATGTTTCTCGATGAGCATCCAGGAGTAACCACTAATCTCTCGACGAGGATCGCTCCGTTCGACTTCAGTTCTGAACCGTTTGATGCCGCCATTCACTACGGAAAGAATAATTGGGCTGGTGGAGTTGCCTATCACTTAATGGATGAAGAAATCGTGCCGGTCTGCAGCCCGGCGTTCCGGGACTTGCACCGCATAAGAAAGCCCGCAGATGTGGATAACGTCACCTTGTTGCACCAAGTGACTAGACCTACCGCTTGGTTAGAGTGGTTCCGGAAGGCAGGCGTTAAAGATTGTTTTCCACTTCGTGGTCCCCGATTCGAGCAATTTGCCATGATCTCTCAAGCAGCGGTATCAGGGTTGGGTGCTGCTCTGCTACCGAGATTCTTGGTCGAAGAAGAACTTGACTCTGGAAGACTTGTGATGATTTTTAACCATGGCTTGCATAGTGACACATCTTATTTTCTCGTCCTACCCGAGCAGAAGGCAGAAACCCCTCTTATAGCTAGTTTCCGTGAGTGGATAATTAAAAGCGCCAATCGAAAAGGAAAACCGCGAAACTCTTAGAGAAGAGTCTAACAAGTATCATTGATTTCGCAGCATTGGCCCAGCAAACGGTGATTACAGCAGACGACAGGTTTCTGGATGACTTCTCTGCACCGTGTTTGGTCACTGCAGGGCAACGCGAGTTTGGCCTGCCCCTGTGGCGCTGTCAAGTGCAGAAATTTCTTCTACGCCATAACCACGCTGACCGAGAAATAGGTGATAGACAATCGCGTATTACTCTTCTTAAGTCTTCGTGGCGTACTCTCACAAGTCTGAACTTTGGCTTCATACCTTCGGACGAATACACGGTGTACCTCACTCGACCTCATCTGGTCCTTCGCTCATTCAATTCATCCACCGCGTCAGAGAAGCACAAGCGCGGTAAGTAGGTTCTCGGGCATGGGGCGCGGCTCCATGAGTACTTCCATTTACCCGCGATAAGCTTGGCACCCAAGATATGCGGCCACGGCTCGTACTGTTAAGTCCGCCAGCCATGGCCGCCATCCACACCGTGTAGAAGACCATCGTCTGGTTGAGACTCACCTTCGATTTTTCTCGCCTAAGTACGCGTTTTCGACTTCAGGGCTGTTGCCAGAGCTAGGGAACCTCTGATTTAGTTCTCCTGCTTCCACAGCCCTTGCGGGTACAGTAGCGCGAGATGAAGACGGATCCCCAACCGAGGACACTGGCGATGATGACGGGCTTCGAGCGGTACGAGAAGAAGACGCGGCGGGCGCAGTTTTTGGACGAAATGGAGCAAGTGGTTCCGTGGAGCAATCTGTGCGCCTTGATCGAGGCGCACTATCCCAAGGCTGGCAACGGGCGTCCGCCGGTAGGGTGGAGCGCATGCTGCGCATCTACTTTCTGCAACAGTGGTTCAACCTGTCGGACCCAGCGGTGGAAGAGGCCTTGTACGACTCGCCGCTGATGCAGGCTTGCCGGACGCGCAGTCCTTTATGAGCGTTTTGCGCGACAAGGGAATTGGTGCCGAGCAGAATGCCGAGCTGAGCAGAACGTGGTTTGAAAAGGCCGCTGTGCAGCGCGACAGTGACGCTCAGGCCAACCTAGGGTTGATGTGTGTTACCGGCGAGGGTTAGGCCCAAAGATCTGAAGGCCGGCATCTCTTGGCACACAAAGGCTGCTGCTGACCAGAAGTTCGGCCTCTATCACCTGTCGGGGTGCCATGACGCGGGTAGAGGCGTTGCAAAGGACACCGCCCGCTCATTTGAGTTGTACATGCAGGTTGTCAGCACCGTCGAGGTTGATCCACTGGTATGTAGTGCTCAATATAACGTTGGGATTGCCTATCTGAAAGGGGACGGCGTTACCCGCGATGTAGATCGAGCCGTTTGCTGGTTAGAGCGAGCTACCCAGTACGGGAATCAAAATGCCCGAAAGGTCTTGCCTAGTCTCGTGCCGCTTTGAAAGATCTCACCGTCAGCTTCGAATGCAGTTTAGCTTGTGGAAATGGAGGGGATACAGTGCCAAGAAAAGGTGATTGCAGGCCGGTTCTCGACCGAATTCGAAAACGGATTGTTGTCAACGAGTTCAGTCACTGCTGGATATGGCATGGAGCTTTGATCGCGCAAGGAAAGTACCCTGGAATCGCAATCACGCGCAGCGAAGTAGAGTACGTCCACCGGGTGCTATATAAGGATGTAAACGGTTCGCTCCCAGAAGGTTCATCTCGGGACGGTTCAAGATGGGAGCTGCATCACGGATGTGGAAACAAGAGATGCGTTAACCCTGCACACCTCCGACTAATGACTCACAATTCACACGTCAGAGAAGAAAAGAGGCTGCGCGAATTGGTAAGGTCGGCTAGGAAGCGTTAGGGCGTACGCTGCGTCTATGCTTTAGCGATTCCGCTCCTCGGCGGAGAGTCCCTTATTAAAGGAAGTGACCGCTGGGCTGAAGGAGCTCTGGGTTCGCAAATGCGGTTCTTCGAGGTTGTTTGCACCAGCCGAAGTCCGCGGCAGCTCTAGCATTCAAGAGGGAAATGCGTGGGGAATCCCGGATACAGTAATGATTCCATGCCCGAACTGCGGAGCCAAGTATCCGGCTCAGAGCCGTTGACGCGACATCGGATTGGACGAAATCTACAAGCTGGAATCCTGTCCGAGAGATGTACTCGCGACGCGGATCGACATGCGCTGTTCCAATGTACCTCGTGCGGTAGATGGTTTACCCTGAGAGTCACTGTCGTTGCTGAGGTCCTACCAATCAACGATGAGGTGTCGCACTGACAGCTCATGCACAGTTCATGCACAATAAGGTACGCCTTATTGTGATCTACCAGTCTTTTCATTGACTTGCGAAACCGGCTCGTTCCGTGGAAGTTCTTGTTTGTACTAGTTTGTGGATGGTTGACACGGTAGAGGTCAGGAGTTCGAGTCTCCTCGTGCCTACCATTTCTTTTCTTAGGCTTAGCACGTTCTCAGTCCTCTTCCGAGTCGTTTTCCATTCCGCTTTTCGTTCCGCTATTGAATCTGGTTTCCTGACAGCAACGTGTTCAGGAATTGTTCCTGAGCCGCCAGCCGATTGGAATCAACAGCATGGCTGTAAATCCCTAAGGTGGTTCTTACGTTGCTGTGCCGGAGCATCGAGGAAACCGTCTTTACGTCAACGCCATTGGAGACAAGCCAACTCGCCAAACTGTGGCGCAGATTGTGCCATCCCCAGCGCCTGATCGGCTTTCCGCTCAAATCAAAGTAACGAACGCGGAGGAGTTTTCCCTTCCGGTTCCGCTCTTCAACGGAACGGAACACCCCGGCCTTGGCTGCCGCTGGGTACAAATACCTCTGGCTGGCGATACTGCCGCAGCGAGGCTTGGCTCCTTTTAACTTGATTGACGCGAAGACCCAATCGATCGGATTCGCGTACATCGTCTCTTTCTGCCAATGCTTGAGATAACCACCAAGAACAGGATGCATGGCAACCGGAGCTTTGCGATAAACATTCTTGCACCCTCCGACCTCCTCCACCCAGCTACGCCGAACCATGATTCGATTCCGATCATACTCAGCGTCAGCCCACTGCAATCCAAGAGCCTCGCTAATGCTCAGCCCGGTAGTCGCAATAAGCAGCGTCAAGATGAACTCCGGCTCTGCCAGTTGGTTCAGGATGGTCAGCGTCTGTTCAGGGGTGCATGTAATGGCCTCGTAATCGCTGGAGGCTTCGCAGTCAATATCCTTGAATGGGTCAAAGCCGGCAAGCAGCAGTCCTTCTTTTCTTCCGTACTTGAAGACCCCTTGCATCGCCTGCTTAACTTTGCTGCTCACCGTCGTCCACCCCAGCCCTTCTTCTCGTGCAGGTACCGGAGCCACTCCTCCAACGCCTTCGGCTTGATCTCGCAGACTGCCGTATTCCCCCAACGCGGCATGTGTGCCATGAAGATCCTCGGCGTCGAGATCCTCAACGAGGGCTCCGGCGTCTCGGTCGGCGACACCGTCTCCGAGGCGGGGGCTCCTTCGTTGCCCTCGCCACCGGGTCCATGTATGGGAGTAGGTCTCTCCCTCCTGCCGGAACGAAAAAACTCGCACGCGCGGGCGCGAGAGCGGCAGCGGCGCCCCGGGGGCGACGGGCCTGTCTTTTCCTGTGTCCAGTGAGAGCCTGGAGAGCATGGCGGGAGCAGGATGCAGCCGGGGTACACGTGATGCCGACAGGGTTCGCTCGGAGCTAGAAACTACGAATGAGCTTGTGCCAGCCAGCTCTGTTAAACCCGGGCTTGCGCCGGGTCATTGTGGATCAAGAGAAGATATAGCTGGTAGTGGATGAGAGATGATCCTGTCATGTCTGTTGTTTTCCTCGCCGTTGTGAAGCGTGGAGCCTGGTTTGTATATCGTTTCCTGGGGATGTTCGATCCCTGTCTCTGTGCGACGCCAGGAACGATGAGAAGAAGAGTGGGACGGCATCCTGTTCTACGCCGCCGCGCTGCGCCGCACCAGCTCCGTTGCGGCGGCCCCCCTGCAAGAGCACGGAACGGCACTTAAAAATGGCCGCCCTACCTTTTTGCACGCCCGCCGGAGGTGACACATATGAATCACAATTGAGCACCAGCACTTAGGACACAAAAAATCCCACATCGGGTCTTCGGGTCCCCGCACATAGTATAGGTAAACTCCAGCAAAACCGTGATTTTGACGCAGCACGGCCCGTGCCATCGCACGCAGAAACCAGAAGATCGACAAATTACGGAAAAGTTCGGAGTTGACTCGGAAGATTTTGCAGCGATTACTGCAAGTTGGCTAATACCTCTGCGCGTGTACGATGAACCTCTTTGGCGCGGCGCCGAAATAGTAGAAGGGATAGCACGTCACGAGAGTGAGCGTGGATTCCGTTGAGGGTGCCAAAACGCCGACGTCATCGGGAGCGACCACCTTCACCCAATCCACTTTGTAGCGCAACAGCCCGGTTGCCGTCTGCAGTTGGATCTCGTCGTCCGGGCGAATTCCCTTCAGTGCACGGAAGAAGGTGTCCCGGTGTCCTGCGATCCCGGTGTTCCCTGGTTCCCCTGGTAGCGCGGTTCCATCAATATGCCCGGCGCCCAGTCGCAGTATTCGTGCGCTTGTACCCTGCAAAACTGCGACGGACATTCCCAGCCTGGGGATTTCAATGCGACCAAGGACATCGCCCTCTTTGAGCGCTGGCTTGGAGTAGCTGACCTTGTGCTCCTGTTGCAGACGGATCTGGTTCTCCAGGGAGCGCTCAGCATTCGCCTGATAAACCCATGCGTCAAGCAGCGTAAACCCGAAGTAGCCGAGTGCAAGGATACCAACGCCAAATAGCAAGTATTGACTGACACGAAGAACCCATTGCGTTCTCGTCGGGGGAGATATCCGCCGCTTAGCCGTGAACTTCATCGTTGCGTCACTTTCGCCGCTGGCGGCGATGGTTGCGTTTGCACAGGCGCGTAGTAGCCGGCTCGGGTACGGACCACCAACCGCCCGTGCCCCTTTGCATCGGCCTCCACTCGTATGGTCCGGTAAGTTCCGTCCCGCTTTCGATTGGAGGGGATATAAGCGATCGTGTACTGGTTACGAATATCACGAGCGATTTGTTCACAAACTGGTAGAAGTTCGTTTAATGATTTCGGTAAGAAGTCCTCGCCGCCTGTGTCCTTTGCAAGCTGCTCGAGCACATGAGGGTTTTGGTCTCCATCACCTTCATCAAAGATCCCGATGGTATAGATAATTGCGTCGAAGCGCCGAGCCATGGCCCTGATCTGGTCCAGGGTTTGGTGACTGGCGTTGTCGCCCCCGTCACTGATCACGATCAGCACTTTCTTGTCGCGATTCCCTTGCTTCAGGTGCTCCAGCGCAGCAGCGACCGCATCGTACAGCGCCGTCTCCCCATTTGTGTGAATGCGGGAGAGGGCCGCCTCCAACTGGACCACATTGTCCGTGAACGGCATGTTGTCCGGAAGCGCAAACGAAACTTTCTCATTGAAATTGACCACGAACATCTGGTCCTGCGGGTTGCTGGAACGCGCAAATGCCAGGGCGGCTGCAATAACGTCGGCGCGCTTCGGCGCCATGCTTCCGCTGTTGTCGATTACCAGGCCAACCGTAACCGGAATGTCTTCGTGACTGAAATACTGAATTTGCTGAAGTACCCCGTCCTCATAAACGTGAAACGCTTTTTCGCTGAGTCCGGAAACAAGAGCACCTTTGCGGTTCTGGACGGTCGCGTGCAGTACCACCTCATCCACATTCACGCCAATGGTGTAGCTGTCATCCTGCTTCTGTTCCGGAGGCAATGCTTGGGGCCAGGCAAGACTGGGTAGAACCGTGAGGACAAGAACTGCGATCAGGCAAGGAAATGTGCAGGTGCGGTTCTCGCGGATGCCTGCTCCATGTGCGGACAATCCGGCAGGCCGCCGCCTCGGCTCGCTGTGCAGGCGTGATCGAGATGAGGATAGTTCTGTCATCCGTACGATGCTTTCATCGCATCCGTGCGTTAGCCGCGGGCGTTTGCTTGGACGATATGTCCCCGGTGTTTGGGGAAACAGAGGTGGCACTTGCGCACCACCTCCCTCACAACATGACGCCGAGATGCCCCGTGGGCCGCCCCACGGTCAGTCAATTTAAGCAGCTCGCTTCGACGCAAACCGAAGGCCAAAGCCTACTCCCAGCGACAGCAGCCCAATCAGCCCAATCAGCGGCAATGAACTGGCCGTTTTTGGCAAGGATTCCGGGGCTTCCGCAGCCATCGGCGGCGGTTCCACAACCTGCGCCACTTCAACTGGTTCGCCTTGAGGATCAACGGCCTCCACGGGCGCCGTCTTCAGAGCCTCGATAGGCGCTGTTGCCAGTTCGACCGGAGTCGCAAGAACGGGCTCATTTGTTTCTTTTGCCAGTTCCACGGCTCTCGACTTTGTGTATACAAATTCCTGTCCCCATTGCTGGCCTGGATAAAACCATGCCCTCAGGGCTTCTGGTTGTCCGGCCGGTCGCTCCCGAAATGTAATTACGGTCTTGTCGGTTGCCCGCAAACGGTAATTCGGAATCGCGAGGATGGTCGTGAATACGTGGGTTTCGTCTTTATTAAAGATCTGGACGATGTTGCGGTCAGATTGTGAGTCCAGAAGCTTGAAGACGTACGTGCCCGCAGGCAAGGTCTGAGCACCTACGCCTGGAACTTCCACGGGTCCGCTGAAGGTAACGATAGTCTTCTTGTTCCAGTCATCGGCTGTCGCTCTCGGGACCGCGAGCAAGCACAGCACGACGACTGACAGTACGGTCGCAAACAGCTTGAACAACTTCATATTTTCTCCTGTCATTTCTCCGAGTAGCTCGCACGGTCGCGGGTAGGTTGTGGGAACTCTTCGTGATGTCGGAATCACGAAAGGTCTACAGCCGGATAGTCCGGCGGCTTCTCAACCGTGGAGAGTGTTATCAATCGCTAGTGTCAAGCTTGTTCGTCCAGATTACTGGTCAATATTGACCGTGGCGTTGCAAGCATGCTTATGTATGGTGGCAAGGAACGAGCAATTGTGATCAGGCAGCCGTGACGCTGAACACTGTGCAACGGAGCAGTGCTGCTTCTGTTTCAAAGGATGCATTAATGATGCGTTGAAGAGGAACCTCAGCTTTTCGACATCCCCCCGCGCGCGCCGGCAATGCTCAACGCAACTCCGCCTACGATCAGCACGGCGCTGATGATGGGCGACACACGTTCGCTGTGGCTGGTCTTTACCCCAATACTTACATCCCCGGCTTTAATGCCTCGCGTCTCGCTTTGGGGAATCGGCACGATCAGCGATGCGATCCCGAGCACAATCAGAAGCAATCCTGCAAATAGCATCATCTTCATGGCAAATCCTCGTTTGGGGGCGCGGATCGCCTCCCAGGTAATCCATTGTCAATATTCACGCTCAGGAATATTGTTCAAAACTGCTCAACCTGTCTTCTCTCTGCGGCTCCGTTTGCGGCTCCATGCGTGCGCTCACCCTTCATGACGCTGCAAGTCCTGCCGCCTTGCACCTCTGAGGAAGAGGCGGGCATACGGGGCAAATGGATATCGATCTCTCTATCGGAATGGCGTGCTGTTCTTTTCCTGAAGCTCTATTTCTTTCACTAGCTTTCCCAACACTTCCGAGATGGATGGCGCCTCGGCCAGGTGAAAGAGCTTTTCACCGTTGCACGCGGTGACCTGCGCTGAGTAGATTTCCTGCGTACCACCGTAGCGTGCGTAGATCGATATCGTGAAAACCAGGGTGGTCATCCTCTCCCGGCAATCTGCCGCTTCACTTCACGCCGCGGCGGGCTGTGCTAACGGCTGAATGAATTCATCCTGCGGGTAAGACAGTCTCATGGTCGAGCTTTTGGAAGTAGCCATGCCGGCCTCCTTGCGATTGCCGCTGCGCTGGAACCGCGCTACCTTCCACGCTACTAGGTCGACATCAGGACTTCTGAGCAATAAGGCTCATCGCCGGGGGCTAGCGCTTGCCGGGAGTCTCGCGAGCGGGCGCCACGGGCACTAAAGGCTGCGTGCTTTTACCGGTGAGGAGAAAAGTGCGCAGCGTCCTGTGCACCTGCAGGCTGCCGTTGTAATTGATGAAGCCCATGTTTCGGAACCGGTTCATGAAGAAACTCACTCTCGATCGCGTGGTGCCGACCATTTCCGCAAGCGTCTCCTGGCTCACCTTTAGGAGGACTGGCTCCGGCTTCGATTGCATCCCAAAGCCTGCCAGCAGTAACAAAATCCTGGCCAATCGTTTTTCGCTGGAATTGAATATCTGGTCCACGAACTCTTCTTGAAATCGCCCCATGCGAAATAGCAGATGCGAAATAAACAGCTTCGCAACCGCAGGCTCTTCATGAATGATGCGGATGACCGTCGCCCTTTTCATCCGGGTGATGGTGCAGGGCTCAATCGCCGTTGCGCTGGACACTCGCAGTGACTTTATGGCCAGGCAACCCTCGCCAAAGAAGTCGCCGTGTCGCAAGATGGCGATCACAGCTTTCTTCCCGTTCTCAGATTCGACAGTCAGCTTTACATTGCCGGACTGAACGTAAAACATCGCATCGGCCATATCACCTTGGCCATAAATGGCCTCTCTGTTTCGGTACTCACGAGAAGTTGCTTGCGTGCTAATCCTCTGGAATAAATCCAGAGGATTAAAGGTGCGAGAATTCTTGCTGGCCATGGATACCCCCAAAAAGCGACAAAGTCGTCCGACTCGTGAAGTTTACTGTCCTGATAACATCAAGGCTGTTCAATATAGCTCACTTTGAGTGAAAATCCGGCAGCGAGCCTGCCGCAAGCGAACACGTCAATACTGCCGGGAACTGGCCTCGGCAGCGGAACCTTTGAGTTTAGCCAGTTCACTGGCAAAGAGCGGGTTTCCGGGAAACTCCGCGACGAGTTCAGTAAGCTGAATGCGGGCCACTTCTGGATTCTGCTCCCGCAGGGCCGCCAGCGCCAGCAGTATCTTCGCAAATGGCCGGAGATAATGGCCGCGGTCCGCGGCGATCTCAAGTTGTTGTATCCCTAGTTTCTTGTCGCCGTGGACACCGGCAAAGCGGAGAAAAAACCTTTTGATTCCCGGAAGGCTTCCGATGATGTAATTCGCCGCGCCCAGGGTGAGGTAGGCATCGGCGGCGTCCGGCGCAACTACCAACAATTTCTTGGCGTACTTCTCGGCGTCTCGGATCATTTTCAGGCTTTCTACCTGGTGCTTATCGATCAGGCTGGCATAGTCGGCCTGCATACCCAGGCTTAGGGTCATGGCGAACAGGGCGTTCGCATCGTCCGGGTTCGTCTTCAATTGCAGCTGCGCCAGGTCCTGCGCCCGTTTGTCTGCCGCAAAGAATGCCGCGCGCAATTCCGGGTTCGGCGAGAGAGAAACCTTCCCGAGAAAACGGTCGTCGTCCAGGAAATACTCGGAGGTCAATACGCCCTGCCGGGAACACTCCTCAAACAGATACGCAGCCGCTTCCGAGGCACTTCCCAAGGGGTCTTCCGGATGGGCCGTCTGCCAGGCGGCAAACTGTGCAAGAGCCTCCACCGGTTTCATGTTGTAAAGCAGGCGAAAGCCAGTTTCGAGTTCCGTCGCATAAGAGACCGTGCCCCTGGCCTGCGACGTCCCTCCTGGGACCGCCCGTTCTCCGAGTGCCAACCTGGGCACAACCATCGCGCAAACAAGCAGACCGATCCATACACGGAGATTGCGATGCTCGCGGATTGCCTTTCGATTTCCAATCCTGCCGAGGATATCTCCGGGATAGCAGGTAAGCGTGCGCCCGTTCGCCATGGAGTCCTCCATCGCCGCTGGCCAATTGTGAAGGGCTTCTACCGCCTGGACTGTACAACTCCGCAAATGGTTGTGGAGCACCCCCCTATGCAAACCAGCCAGTTAAGACCAGCTAGGCCCGGTTCTGAGCCTGCCAGTTGCCTGGCGACGACTGGTATTCGTATCTGCTTTGCGGTACTGCAAGGTGCGGTAGCGGACGAGCAGCAAACAGCTTTTGACACGGCTTTGCCAACCAACGTACCGAGCGGGCAGACCAGGCGACCCGGGCGCTGTCGCTGGCGATGCCAGTGTCGGCGTACATCTGGCGATAAATCTTGGAAATCAGGAGAAAGGCCAGTCGGCCCTTTATCGACTTCAGAAATTGGGAACGCTTCCAGATAACGCGCAAACTGTAGTATCGCTCCCAGACCTCTTGCGTGTGCCTCCGGATTTCCTCTGCCGACATGACCGGATGTGGACAGTAGAGTTTGGGCCGCTGCGAGTGCGGAATCAGCCAGCGTCGCGTGATCGGGATGCCGGCCACTTCTGGCGGCTTGGGCCCCATGCTCGTTTCCCAACGATTGAAATCCACCGTCCCGGGAAATGGCATCAGCACGAGAAACTGCGCGAAAGTGAGATCCGCTCTCTGGGCAAGGTCGACGGTAGCGGCAAAGGTCTCCGGCCGATCACTGGGTAGTCCGAAGATGAACGATCCCAGCACGTGAATACCATGGCGGCGGAAGGTCTGCAGGAGTTCGACCAGGTTCTCTCCCACTGCATTGAAGCCCTTGTAAATGTCCTTCAACCCCTCGGGAGTAACCGCCTCGATGCCAACGAGCGCACCTCTGATGTGCGCCGCCTTCATCGCATCCAGGAACTGCGGGTCCTCCGCCGCCTCCATGGTGATCTGCGTAAAGAAGACCGTGTCCGCCGGAAGCAGCGCCAGGCGCGACATGAGATCGAAGCGCTCCGAGCGAATGCGGTTGAGTTCTTGCAGCCGTTCCGGATTCTGGCGCGCCGCCAGTTTCAGATCAGTGAGGGTTACGGGATAGAAATTGTCGTCGGCAAGTGCAATGTATCGAAACCCCAGTCGCCGCAACTCCACGATCTCTTCGATGACCGCATCCGAGGAACGCTGCCGTGGACGCTGGCCGTCGGTCCGCCACACGGAGCAGAAAGAGCAATGTTTCGGGCATCCACGAATCGTCTGGACGGATGCCCACATGTAAGAATTTCGTGAGATGAGGTCCCATCGTGCGGGCACAAAGTCAGTAGCATCGACCCGGCCACCGTCGTAGATGGAGTTCGGAGCACCGCGCAGGCAATCCTCCAGCACACGCGCCCACACTCGATCCCCGTCACCTTTCACGACCGCGTGTGCGCCGCCGAGTTCCTGCGCCTCCTCGGGATAGAGCGTCGCATGAATTCCACCGAATATCACATAGGCGCCGCGTTCACGCGCTATCCTGCCAATCTCATAACCGCGCAGCGCATTGCCCGTATGGATGCTGATGCCGACTGCGTCGCCTTTCTGAATTTGCAGCGGATCGATTCGATCAAGCGTCTCGTCCACGAGCACTGGATCGCCGAAGGACTTCGGCGTGGCGGCAGCAATTACATAGAGCCATCGCGGCGTAATGACGGCAGTTCCGAACGAGACATCACTCGGATTAACCAGGCGAACTTTCATGCGGCCTTTCTCCCGGTGGCGCAGGATGCGTTCCATCGCGCCCGTTTGGCAAAAAAGATCAGAAGTTCGCGAGCATCAATTTGTGGTGCCGCGCGAGTTTTAGGACGTCGCAGCCTCCGGTTGTGAGCCACTGGCTTCCGCCGGTGCGTGTATTTTTGGAGAAGCGACGGCAAGAGAGAAATCAATGACGTATCGGACTGGGGTTGCGCAGTAGATACAGGGTGTTTCCTGGATTTCCTGCACGTCTTCACGCAGCACGCTCAGGGGAAAAGACCGCAGGCATTCCGTACAGGTCAGCACGATGAAAGGCACTCCCTTGGAGTCCTTTCCGTTTCGCGGTATCCAGACTGGCGCCGGCTGCCGCTGATGGTTCACCGCCCGAGCCGCCGCGGTTTGGATCAATTCGGCGACAGTGTGCAGGAGTTCCTCCGGATGATGCTGCCCCTTGGAATAGAACGCGTCGGCAATGACGCCGCCAGGGACTTGATCGCCGGACTCATACGCACCGCTGATGGCCACTACGGGGATTCCAGGAAAGCGCCGGCGCACGACAGAGAGAAACTCGAACCCCGACATTTGAGGCATGTTGAGATCGGAGATGATCACATCCGGGGTCGCGCTCCGGAGCTGCAAGAGAGCATCCAAGCCATGTTCCGCTGTACTGACGTCGTAGCCTTCCTCGGTCAGGTACACCGTCATAATCTCGCGAATGCCTGGCTCGTCATCTACAACAAGGACTCGGCGCTTTGATGTGTCCGTCACGGCCGCCACCTCCTCAGGCTTTCGGGAGACAGATTTTCACTCGCAAAACATACCGCGTTCGGAAAAACACGACTGTTCAATTTTGACCACTTCGACGTAGAAGGGCGTTCCGACGGTGCATGGCCTTCCGCAGGTCAAGCTGCGGCGCGGACCAGTATGATCCGCTCATGTGCTTAATTGGTCAATTGTGACCAGTATTCGTGACTTCCGGATCTCATACTTACTTTGTCAAAGTGCCGTCGCAAGCGAACGATGCGTCAGTTTGCGAACGCGCCTTTGAACGGAGGCCTTCAATGTTCGCTTCCCTGTTGAAATGGATTACGGTGGACGCCTTTCTCGGCAGCCTCTTCTGGTTTTCAAATACCAACTACCTGGTACTTCTGCTGCTCGCGGCCTGGATGGCAGCCATTGCAGTTCTCGTTCATTCGAATCTAGGGGATCGATTCTGCTGGATTCCGGTAGCTCTTGTTCTCGCCGGCGTGTTTGGTTCAATGTTCGTGCTGGCAATTCCCACAAACATGACACTGGCAGTGAACGAGGCCACGCTGGTCATATTCATCGTCTCGATCGAAGTGTTGAACAAGGAGCGGCGCTCGCCGATTACGTTGGCGACACATCGCGCTTGATGGAGGGCTTGCCATGAATCCGCATACGTTAGATCACGAGGCAACACCACAAATCAGAAACGTCCTCCATCTCCGTTATGAGTTCGTCGTCCTACTCCTCCTGATCCTGATGGCGCCGTCGCAGGCTGTAAGCGCACAGCAACCATACGCTGCGACCGGTACCGATCTTGCTCCGCTCACCGCAGAGCAAGTGGTGCACAACCTTGTCCAGATGAATCTTCGTCGCGCCCAGGCTCTTCAGGCATACCAGGGAACCAGAACCTATCGATTGGCGTACCATAGATTTCCCGGCGCACGCAGCGCGGAAATGGTTGTGAACGTGAAGTACCTGCCGCCCGGAACGAAAGAATTCGCCGTTCAATCTGAAACTGGCTCCAAACTGATCATCGACAAGGTATTCAAAAAGCTGTTGCAAGCGGAACAGGAAGCCCTGGACGCAAATAACCAGCGGCGTACCGCTCTTAGCGAAGAGAATTACCGCTTCACGCTGATCGGATACGAAAGCAGTCTCTCGGGCTCGATGTATGTGCTTGAAGTGGAGCCCCGCACGAAGGACAAATTTCTCTATCGGGGACGAATCTGGGTGGACGCTCAAGACTTTGCGGTTGTGCGGATTGAAGCGGAGCCCGCGAAGAATCCTTCCTTCTGGACGAAGAATTCGGAAATCGTGCAGGCATACAGGAAGGTTGGCGATTTCTGGCTCCCCGCATACAACCACACCGTCACGGCCATCCGGCTTGGAGGCCATGCTGAATTGACGATCGACTACAAGGATTACGAGATTACGGATGCCACCCGGGTGAGTGGCCTATCGACGCAGGAATCGACTCCCCGCATCGAAACCGCCCGTGCCCGGGAGTAGTGCCGGTTCAGACGTGCAATTCGACACAGGTCGAAGGGAGATGCTCAGATCATGGCAGACACAGGTGAAAACCGCCAGATCATCGTACGTGTAAATGCGAAGGAAGCCGAAACGGTTCGGACGTCCAAAAAGATGGTTTCCGAGGAGCGGTCAACGGCGAAAGCAAGCGATGCCAAATTCAGCGGTACCGGGAAAGCTTCTCGACGTCGTGTGAAAGCGCGCAAATAATGTAGTCGTGGTCCAAAACCTTCGAAGACGTGTGCAGTGCAAATAGCAGCTACTAGTCGTGCAGCACAACGCTGACAAGTGAACTGTGGACGTGCATACCGCCGCCGTTGTAGTCAATGAAGCCAAGATCCCTGAAGCGATTCATGAAAAAGCTGACGCGCGAGC
>Ga0307375_10003481_pt1 | contig 15474 bp, 11 predicted proteins | sample TR1MG_FD_202531 | JGI IMG/M metagenome (GOLD analysis project Ga0307375, IMG submission 202531) | Soil microbial communities from Risofladan, Vaasa, Finland - TR-1 | ecosystem: Environmental > Terrestrial > Soil > Coastal area > Acid sulfate soil | place: Finland: Risofladan, Vaasa | collected...
CCTACGAGAACATGGGCCTGGCGACGACGCAGATGTTCGCCACCCTGTTCGACGGCATCACGCGCCACTCGCCCGAGGGCCTTTGGTTCAAGAACTACGCCGAGAAAGAGGGCTTTCACAAGGCGGTGCAGTGGCGCGACAGCGGCCGGGCGATACCGCGCGGCAAGAAGGGCGGCTAGCCGCTAATTCAAGACATTGCGAACACGATGGCCCAAGTCTGGCTTGGGCGGTAGACAGATCGACTTGCCGAATACGGCAAGTACAATGATATCGCTCAGGCCGCCTCTAGTTTGTTTCTCGTGGCGGCTTTCGGACCCTTCGGCGTCCGAGATTGCCGATATTTTCGCTGCACGCGTTGCGCAATGCGCAACCCCCGCCGATTCTAATCAGATTGCCAGATGTATTAGTTCGCCAAGCGCGGCCGGGCTTAATTCGGACACCCGTTGTAGCGGCACTCCAGCGCGAAGCAATTCAGCTGCAACTTCGCAATGAGGGTGCCCATAAGCATTGCGCGACCCGTGCGAAATTACCGCACGTCGTGCGTGTTGAATTAGGCCGAGGTGAAAATTATGCCGAGAACCGTGGTGCGGAAGCACAACGGTTTCAGCCCTTGGTAGTGAAACTCTGAAGTGCCGATCGAATGAGGCCCATACGCGAGGGAGTTTTAGGGGCGCATCCCCGGTACCTATCCAACCTCCAGCTTCGGTTAGATATTCACGATTACGTGGGTATTGTATGAATTCATCCAAATGGGTCAGTGGACAACAACCCAAGCGTTCGGAAAACCGCATGTAGGCAATGTTTGTGTTTTGAAGCACGGGACCGCTGTATAGGCACATCGAAACTAGATTGTGATCGTCCGCGCCAACGACCCCGGTGGCACGAAGCGCGCTTTTATAGGCGGTCTTTATGCGTTTTCTTCGATTGGCGTCAAGCCAACCGGCCAGATATTGCGGGTCGGGGACGCCCGTTCTCCAGCCATCCGGAAGGTCGCTACCGAACTCCTTTTCAACCGCTTCGCGGATCGCGTTTTTCAAATCGTTATAGAGATAGACCCAGCTTCGAATCCTCCATGCGGTCTGAATCGAATGCGTATCCCCCAGCCCGAATTCAACCCCATGGGATACATCTCCATCGTGTTGCAACGAATCATCATCCAGACGTCGGATGTGCCGATCCAACTGATCGCTTTCGGGCTGGTCACCTTCTGGAACGATACGAATGGTGGGAATACCCGTGAGTCCGCCGCCACCCGCGACCGCCTGAACTGCTTCCATATATTCTTGGGCGAGGCTGTCCTCCTTCATGGCTTGGTTGCGGATCAAGAGAGCCCATGCCATTTGTGGGTCAATATACGGAACGAAGATTCGCTTTACCTTCCTCCCGAGTTGTTGGACAAGAGACAAGACTCCGAGCACATGGTCCTGGTCAAAGTGCGACATAAATAGCGCATGAAGCCCCGCGCTAACGGGCGCATAACTTCGAATCGCATATTTGAGCGCCTTTGGTAGGGTCTTGCCGTTACCAGGAATGGCAGCGCCGCAATCGTAGACATAATCAAGAATTGGCGCGGAATCGACCCAGATGGTGGCGCTGTGAAAGCCTCCTTGTCCAACGGGGTGCTGAAATCTTACACATTCAATTTCGGTCATTTTCTCCTCCCCTGTCCTGGTGCCGGTCAATGCTTCAGATTGCTGGCCGAAACTACTTGTATTCTTTATGAATGAACGCGCTGGGGTGATAGCAGCACAGCGCGGCATCGCAGGTCTCGAATCCGTGCCGATAAATGCGCGCAAATTCCGCCGAAGTCAGTCTTGATAGCCGCGTCGGCGTCTCTGCCACTACTTTAACTTCTTTCGCATTCAAGCTGTTAGCGGTCGCGTAACTTGCCGCTGCCTGCTCCTTAGTGGTCGCGCCGACCCTCCGGAAGTCCGAGATCGCGCCGGCTTTAATTTCCTCCGCCGTCATCCCTAGGCGCAACAGCGCGCCATTGAAGGAACCGTCGATGATGTCGCGCATCACCATGCGCACCCTGAGCGAGCGCGTCTGATCCGTTGCAATGTCCGGCATACGCAGATTCATACGCCAAGGAGGAATTAGGCGCGGATTTATTATCCCTGTCGCTCGCCGCAAATCCATTCCGAGAGGGGCTGAGGCATCGCTAACGAGTAGGAAGTCGGAGCGAATTTCTTGACCACGATTCGTCCGGGTCACAATGCCTTCGTGGGGTTTATACACGGGTTCGAGCCCGAGGTTGTCATACACGCCGCCGTCCCACAACCGCAGCACCTTTCGAACCGGAGCTCGTGGACAATTGGGCCTCTTTGGCGCAAGTGTCGTCGGATCAACATCGAACCATCCTTTCTTTGGGGCACGCAGCGGAACCATACCAACTACATATGGAAATGCAGCGGAAGCCGCCGCCGCGGTCGCCACTTCAACGCGAAACACGGAGTCGCTCTTGTCTGCCGCAGAGGCTGAGGTAAAAAAATACATTCCGCACTTCCAGTCGCCCATTTCGTTCCGGGTAAATCGCCAACTCTTTCCCGACTCGTATGATGTCGCGTTGATTATCCATAGTGGACTCTCGGGCAATTCGTCGAGGAAAATCGTGATGCCCCAGGCGCCACGCAACGCAGCTACCAGGGTCGAACCACGAAACCGCAGTGGCCTCAACGGCGCATAGATTGGCCAGCGAAGTATCCACCGGGCCTCCATTGAGCGTGAGGTCAAAATACTGCGGATCGCCGGCATTACGCGATCCCGGAATATGGTCGAATTAGTCCATTCCCGTTGGCCTACCTGAAACAACATCGCGGATAGAAGGGAACCACCCGAAACGGTCGAGAGGACCTGTAGATTCTCGAGGCGCTGGTCGGCCGCCAGTCGGGCAAGCGCGCCCAAATGAAACACGGCGGCCCTCACACCACCCCCAGAAAGTGCCATCGCGATAGTTCCATTGCCGGGTTCGGTCATCTTCTAATCGCTCCTTGTAAGACCCGCATGTCGTGTTCCCCAACTATAAGGGACATTGCTGGTAGTCCGTCCTCCTCCATTTCGCGGGCAAGATAGTCCAACTGAACGATATCTCTACCACTAGGTGTCGCCGAATGACCCGGTGGATGGCTGTGCCATTCGCCCACGTACCCGACGATCCCTGCAGTTCGCTTCGAAGCATCGGCTACAGCAGCTGCCAAACCCTCAATGCCGCGTTCAAACCAGACGCCGGATGATTGGCTGTCGACTGGAGCGGGTAAGCCATCGACAATAACGACCGCCTTCACATTGAAATCGAAGTACCCCAGCAGGACACCACCGGTTTCGTTAGGTGCATTCTTCGCTCTCAGCGCTCGCAACTTCTGCTCAACTCCTTCGTCAACGAATAGTGTCAGGTCACCGAAAGGAAGGCGTCGTTCTGCGAATACCTTGACATCATGTACGGTGACGCTGCCTGTATCTGGGTGCCTACTCCACACCCGGATAGACGGAGTTGGGCGACAGGCTGCTAGTCGAACTTGCTCTGTCAGAACGCTGGCATGTCCGAGTATGCGGGAATACGGTAGCACCATTGAAATGTCGCGACAGCCTGCGCCGCTCCAAAACGATCCTAGATTTCCGTCGAGATGGTGCTCACCCCACGATTCTTCAATCAACGCGCGGTAGTACTGCGCCTCGAGGGTGCGCAATCGAACAGTTCGCTTTTCGTCCTCAACCAACAGAGCTGCCGCATTCCCATCGGGAGTAACAAAAGCAGACATATGTCTGCCAATAGAATCTACTGTGCTGGCAAGACGCGGATACTCAAGGGTGGTCGAAACGTCGACTACAAGCGAGGCGGCCCGCAACGGGTTTCGCACGATTTCTTGGGAGATGTCGCACGCATCTGCGCAGATGGGTATGACTGCGCTTGCGCCCTGCATGACAGCCTCGTGAAGTTGTGCCACGGCGTCGACTTTCGGAATCCCTATGTGTTGGGCGTAGGCAGTATGGCGAACAAGGTTGTGAGGCTTGATATGATCCTTGTCGAGGACAGTCCACCGCCCCCAACCGCTTCGCCCCCAGAGATTAAGCATCGCACTTCCGAGGGATCCTGCCCCCACTAGCACACTGTCGGTTCCGTCCCCGGAAATACCTGATTGCAACCGTGCTGACTGGGCGTCAGTGGATCGAAGCACTTCCAGGGCGGACAAATTCTGAGATCGCCACGATGCCGTGGGGCTTGTGTCCGGCTTGCCCAAGGCATCCTGGAAGTACTTCCCCGCATGAAATATGAGCGCATTGATTGCCAGTCCTAACTTTTGCGCTCCTATTGCCACTAGGAATGCCCGACGTACTATTCGTTCCGGTTCCTTCCCTTCGTCGCGAACAATTGGTAGGCTGAGAAGAATGACTACAAAAGAGTCGTCCACTCTTGCTGCCACTCCCTGTTCGTTAACCCGGCCTTGCACTTCCGCCCGAAGGCCGGAGATTAGGTCTATTCCTCCGGGCTCTTAGCAGATCGGCGAGTTCGCCCAGAGTCATGGGATCACGTTCTAGTTGACTTTGCTTTACTGCTGGCAATGTAAGATCGATTGACGCAACACCCCGATCGCTACGGGTCCCATGGGGTATGATCTCCATGAAAAGTGTTACGCCGCCATCGGGCCGCTCACGCTCCGCGCGAATCGAATAATGTTGCTTAGAATCCTTCTTCAGTTCATCGAAATTCCATGGCAGAACCAATTCGTATTTCGAGGCAAAGAATAGGTGCTCGACAGGTTGGTCTGCGGCATGCAGTTCCCCCTTGGCGCTCTTCTCCAGCCACCACTGGATTCGCCGCAGGAAGCTTTGAGGCGTCCACGTTCTCAGTACCGAAACAGGCGGTTCAAAATACAAGCACAGATTGGCAGGGGATCCTTGAGGGGCCTGATTCTGGTGAACCAGGATCGGAAACCCCTTGCGCAATGCATGGACCTCAACCAGTCTTTTGCAGTCATCGAAAACGCAGAGAGCTAAACGTTCTCGGTAATCAATGCCAGACTGGTTCTTCGACGGGACACCGTCGCATTCCACATCAACGACGATGCACTCGAACTCGACCTTCTCGCCGCGGTCGCGCGCTAGCAGTTGTACGACAGAAAAGTCTCGCTGTCGGGCGACAGCGGCGACAAGCGCCTTGGCGCGAGGAATAGTGAATTCCTCCGGCTCCTTGATCTCCCTGACATTTGCCAGCGCATAAAACTCGCTTTCCATCAGCCCGCCCTGGGAGGCCTCGACATAATGATAGCAGGAGCACCGATCGCGCCAGAGCGCGTCCAGGAAATGCCTCCACCCGAAATTTCGAAAATTATGGGTTCTGGGTGGCTGGCATTCGGCTCCTCCATTGTGACAAGAAGCTTTCGACCGCCGATCTCCTTGAGATAACGCTCGTACGCCTTGCGCGCCTGGATGTGAGGCGGTTGCGCCTGCTCATACGAATCCTTCGAATCGGGATTCGGTCGGCTGCTGCTGACAATGTAGGCATCGGCCTTACCCGCGAGTAGCAACTCCTTCACCGGAGGCTTTGGAATAGTCTCGTCTTTCCCCTTGTCGTCGCTCAAGGCGAGGTAACTGCAGTGATGGGGAATGTTGTAAAGATCCCATGCAAGGCGATCATCATTCTTGTGCGCTCTTGTCGATTTGACGATGTCTTCAATCACTTCCCACTCCGCATCACCAACTTCCAGAAAATCATAGTGCTCGCCGTCCGCACGGAATCGAACATTGAATATGAGGGCGGACCGATTGCGAATGGTGTCGCCATCGTCACAGTGTTTGATGAAAGGCGAGTGACAGAAGAACTCGACGCCATCCTTATCAAGCGCGAAACCAGGAACAAGGCGGCCAGCATCGATGAACAGGTGGTCGCGCGCAGTTGCCGGCAGCCCCCGTTCTTTGAGCTTGGGCACAAGCCAGTCCATTAGCAATTGCGGACGTGAGAAGATCAGGATGCCTTTGCCCTCGAGAAGTCGATGCCTCGCCTCCTGCCGGAGAATGACGAACTCGTCGCTTTGTTGGTGGTTTTCGGCCTCTTCGAGCAACATTGCAGCGGGTACCCATAGTTCCATGATCTTGATACGACCATTACCCTGGTATTTCTCTGCATGTTGCAGCTCGAAAAAGTCTGTACTGCCGCAAATATGGTCCACATCGGCGTGTGTAAATGCGACAACGTCGAAATAGTCCCGTTCGGCTGCTTTCAATTCGGCCTCGAGCCGAGACTTCACGTCGATTTCCGGCGCATCCTGATCCTCGCCCTTCTGACGATGACAGAAATCGAAAAGGATGCGTCGCCCCCCCGACAGGATCAATTGGCTCGTATCTCCGTTTCCGACGGGGTAGAAGACAACTTTATGAATTTCAGCCATTCGGGTACCTCCAAGTTGTTCGCTGTCAGCTTGCTCTTGCTGCTAGTAACTAAGAGCTTCTGTAAGAACTAGTGCGCAGCATCTTTAGAAAAAAACAGCGTCATCCGCATTGACGCATCTGAATAGTACTTGATTTTCGGCCGCAATGCAACTAATATTTGCGTCACCATGATTGACGCAACTACAGTAGCACTTCAAGCCCTCGCCGAATTCCGCGTGGGCTACCCCTTTCGTGGCGCCATAGAACCCGTCGCAGCCGGGTCGGTGCCCGTCGTCCAGATGAAAGATGTTTCCGCCACGGTTGCCATGGACTGGGGTGCGGTCATTCGCACTGAGCTGACGGGGCGAAGGGAACCAGACTGGCTGGTGTCTGGCGACGTTCTGTTTGTGGCACGCGGCAACCATTACTATGCCGCAGCTCTGAAATCGGTCCCGAGTAGATCGATTTGCGGACCACACCTCTACCATCTGCGCCTTAAGCACGGCAGCGTAGTACTTCCTGAATTCCTCGCTTGGCAGATCAATCAGCCGCCAATCCAGCGTCTCCTGCGCCAGGCAGCGGAAGGCACGAACCAGTTAAGCATTCGTCGCGCGGAACTGGAGGCCTTGCCCATTAGCATCCCGTCTCTCGCCATTCAAGAGCATATTGTCCAGTTGGCGGAGGCGGCCGCACGCGAGCGCGCTTTGCTCGACCAGCTTATCCTCAATCGCGAGCGGCAACTGAGCGCGCTGGCTTTCGCTCTGGCCGGCGCCGCGGGGCATTCGACTAACTGAAGCACATCCACATCAAGGCATAGACCCCATGACCGACCACACCCCCATCAACCAGGACGACATCAACGCCGCCGTCTGGGCTGCCTGCGACACTTTCCGCGGCACCGTGGATTCGAGCATCTACAAGGACTACGTCCTGACGATGTTGTTCCTCAAGTACTTGTCCGATGTCTGGCAGGACCACTACGACCAATACAAGAAACAGTACGGCGACAATCAGGCGCTGATCGAAGAGATGCTGAAGAGCGAGCGCTTCGTATTGCCGCCCTCCGCGAGCTTCTACGCCCTGCACGCCAAGCGCCATGAACCAGGCAACGGCGAGCGCATCGATAAGGCGCTGCACGCGATCGAGGATGCCAACATCGGCAAACTGCGCGATGTGTTCCAGGACATCAGCTTCAATTCCAACAAACTCGGCGACGAGCAGCAGAAGAACGACATCCTGCGCCATCTGCTGGAGGACTTCGCCAAGCCGGAACTCAACCTGCGCCCCAGCCGCGTCGGCACGCTCGACATCATCGGCAATGCCTACGAGTTCCTGATCAAGAACTTCGCCTCCACCAGCGGCAAGAAAGCCGGCGAGTTTTACACCCCCCCCGAGGTGTCCAGCCTGATGGCGCGGCTGATGGACCCGAGGGAAGGCGACGAGATTTGCGACCCCACCTGCGGATCCGGTTCCCTGCTGATGAAGTGCGGCCGGCTGGTGCGCGAGCGCTACGGCTCGCGCAAGTACGCGCTCTTCGGCCAGGAAGCCATCGGCAGCACCTGGGCGCTGGCCAAGATGAACATGTTCCTGCACGGCGAGGACAACCACCGCGTCGAGTGGGGCGACACCATCCGCAATCCCAAGCTGCTGGATGGGGATGCGGCGCTCAAGCACTTCGACATCGTCGTCGCCAATCCGCCCTTCTCCCTGGAGAAATGGGGCCATGACGGCGCTGACAAGGACAAATTCAGCCGCTTCCGCCGCGGCGTGCCGCCGCGCACCAAGGGCGACTATGCGTTCATCCTGCATATGGTCGAGACCATGAAGCCCGGCACCGGGCGCATGGCGGTGGTCGTGCCGCATGGCGTGCTGTTCCGCGGCGCGGCCGAAGGCAAGATCCGCCGCAAGCTGATCGAGGAAAACCTGCTCGATATCGTGATCGGCCTGCCGGAAAAGCTCTTCTACGGCACCGGCATCCCCGCCGCCGTCCTCGTCTTTCGCAAGCAAAAGGCGGACGACAAAGTGCTGTTCATCGACGCCAGCCGCGACTACGAGGACGCCAAGAACCAGAACGTCCTCCGGGAGAAAGACCTGCAGCGCATCCTCGACACCGCCGCCGCGCGGCAGAGCGTGGACAAATACGCCTACCTCGCCACCCCCGCCGAGATCGCCGAGAACGACTATAACCTCAACATCCCGCGCTACGTCGATACCTTCGAGGACGAGGAAGAGATCGACCTCATGGCCGTGCGCGCCGAGCGCGAGAAGCTGAAAGCCGAGCTGGCCAAGCTGGAGGAGCAAATGGCGGTGTATCTGAAGGAACTGGGGTATGAGTGACGCCGCGCCAAGCCGGGGCGAGTTGATTCTCTATGCCACGGATGACGGTCAGGCGAAGTTCTCCCTGCGCGCCGAAGGGGGCACAGTTTGGCTGACCCAGATCGAACTTGCCGACCTGTTCCAGTCCACCAAGCAGAATATCAGCCTGCATATCAAGAACATCCTCGAGGAAGGCGAGCTTGAGGAGGCGGCAACCGTCAAGGAATCCTTGACAGTTCAAACCGAGGGAAAGCGCGAGGTTCGGCGATCGGTCAAACTCTACAACCTCGCCCTTATCCTCGCCGTCGGCTACCGCGTGCGGTCGCCCCGCGGCACTCAGTTCCGCCAGTGGGCAACCACCCATCTGCGCGAGTATCTGGTCAAGGGTTTCGTAATGGACGACGCCCGCCTTAAGGAGCCTGGCGGTTGGGACTACTTCGACGAATTGCTGCAGCGCATCCGGGACATACGCGCCTCGGAAAAGCGCTTTTACCAGAAGGTGCGCGACCTCTTTGCGCTCTCGATCGATTACCGGGACGACCTCGAAGCCGCCGGCCTGTTCTTCGCCGAGGTGCAGAACAAAATGCTGTTCGCCGTCACCCAGCACACCGCTGCGGAGATCGTCGTCGAGCGCGCGGATCCCAGCCAGCCCAACATGGCGCTCACCGCATGGAAAAGCGGCCGCGTGCGCAAGGACGACGTGGTCACCGCCAAGAACTACCTGCGCGCCGAGGAAATCGATCAGCTCAATCGCATCGTCACCATGTTCCTTGACTTCGCCGAACTGCGCACGCAGCAGCGTTCGAGCATCCGCATGGCCGACTGGCGACAGAACGTAGACAACTTCATCCAGTTCCACGAACGGCCGCTGTTGCAGAACGCCGGCCGTGTGAGCCACGAGCAGATGGTGCAGATCGCGCATGAGCGCTACTCGGAGTTTGATGCGAAGCGTCGGACGAGTGACGCGCGACAGGCTGACGAGGACGATATCAAGCCATTGGAGAAGATTGAACGGAAGGCACAGAAGAAAGGGAGCAGTGATGCTTCCTAAAGGTTGGCGCCGAGCCACCCTTGGCGAAATTTGGCAGATTAAATCTGGAAGCACCCCACCGCGGGCCAGTCATGAGCGTTACTTTGTCGGCGGTACTTGGCCTTGGGTCAAGACCATGGACCTGACAAACTCTGAAATCAAGTTGACACACGAACAAATCACCGACGCTGCATTGAAGGAAACGTCCTGCAAGCTATTTCAACCGGGAACCGTATTGGTAGCCATGTACGGCGGACTCAAGCAAATTGGGCGTTCGGGCTTACTCACACAGACCAGCGCTGTCAATCAGGCGATCTCAGCTATTGAGCTTGACGGTCAAAAGGCTATGCCGCACTTCGTCCTTCATTGGCTCAATGGTCACGTCGCCACGTGGAAGAGTTTTGCGGCTAGTAGTCGAAAAGACCCGAATATCACCAGAGAAAATGTCTGTAACTTCCCAATCTCGCTTCCGCCCCTATGGGAGCAAGTTCGAATTGCAGAACTGCTCTCCACTTGGGACCAAGCCATTACCGCCACCGAACACCTGCTCTCTAACAGCTGCAAGAAGAAGCAGGCACTGATACTGCAGTTGCTAACCGGCCAAAAGCGCTTGACTCGATTCCGGTCCGCGACCGAAAAGCGGCATACGCCGCATGGTTCCATTCCTGCCGATTGGGAATACCCGAGAATCGAAGTCTTTGCGAAGGAGGTTGCTACGAAACGAGGGAGCGGCTCCGCTTATCCGGTGCTGTCTTGCACCAAGCACGCCGGCCTTGTGGACTCGTTGACTTACTTCAACAAGCAGGTCTTCAGCGCTGATACTTCAACCTACAAAGTGGCACCTCGCAAATGTTTCGTATATGCCACCAATCATATCGAAGAAGGTTCGATCGGCTATCAGGATCTATACGATTTCGGCCTTGTGAGCCCGATGTACACGGTATTCCTAACCCGCGACACAGTCCTAGACGCATACCTATATCGGCTTCTGAAAACCGAAAAATATCGACAGATATTCGCCGCAGCGACCAACTCATCGGTCGATCGTCGCGGTAGCCTGCGATGGAAGGAATTCAAGAAGCTCCATGTACCGCTGCCATCGCTCGAAGAGCAGCAGGCGATATCAGGCCTGATCGATACCATGGATCGCGAGATTGAATTCCTCGACAGACAGCTCGCCTCATTGCGTGCCGAGAAGATTGCGTTGATGCAACAGCTCCTTACTGGCAAACGCCGCGTCCGCCTGCCGGAATCGGCAAGCGAAACCGCTGCATGAGCCAAGTCCCCCAAACCCGCGAGCAATACAGCGCCCACTTCCCCGCGCTGCACCTGCTCAGCAACCTGGGCTGGCGCTTCCTGAGCACGGCGCAGTGCCTGGAATTGCGCGGCAACACCCGCGAAGTCCTGCTCAAGCCCCGCCTGATCGAAGTCCTCAAGTCCCGCCGCTTCGAGTACAAGGGCGACTGGTTTCCGCTTTCGCCCAGCGGCATCGACCAGATCGTGCGCGAAATCTCCGCGCTCAACCTCGGCGAAGGCCTGTTGGCGGCGAACGAACGCCTGTACGTCAAGCTGCTGTTCGGCATCACCGTCACCGAGTTCATGCCGGACGGGAAAAGGCATCAGCCCACGGTCGCGGTGATCGACTGGGCGAACCCGGACGCCAACGCCTGGGATGCGACCGAGGAACTCGAGGTCCTTTCAGCCCAAGCCACGCACTCGCGTCTGCCGGACATCGTCTGCTATGTGAACGGCATCCCCCTCGTAGTGATTGAGGCCAAGCGCCCGGAGTCGAGCGTCGGCAGCAAGGCGATGGTGCAGGAAGGCATCAGCCAGCACCTGCGCAACCAGCGGCAGGATGAAATTCCCAATCTCTTCGCCTATGCGCAGATCCTGCTTTCGATCAGCCAGACGGATGGGCGTTTCGGCACGACGCACACCGCGGCCAAGTTCTGGGCGCGCTGGCGGGAGGAAGAGTTCAGCGATGCGCAGATGAACGCAGTCAAGAACAAAGCTCTCGACGCCCAGACTAGGGCCGCCCTATTCGAGGAAAAACCTGCGAAGTTGCGCGAATACTTCGAATCCCTGTGGTCGCAGACCATGCTGCCCAGCGACCAGGACCGCCTGCTGGTGAGCTTGCTCACCCCGACGCGTCTGATGGAACTGCTGCGCGGCTTCATTTTGTTCGATCGCAAGGTGGGCAAGATCGTCGCGCGCTACCAGCAGTTCTTCGGTATCCGCGCAATCCTCGCCCGGCTCCGCCAGTTCCGGCCAGACGGCGGCCGCCAGGGCGGCGTAATCTGGCATACCACCGGCTCGGGCAAGAGCTTCACCATGGTCTTCCTCACCAAGGCGCTGCTGCTCCGGGATGAACTGAAAGAATGCCGCGTGGTGGTGGTGACCGACCGCATCGACCTCGAAGACCAGCTCGCGAAGAACTTTATCAGCAGCGGCGCGTACGGGTCGATGATCGCGACCAGGAAGGAGGGCGAAAAGAGCAAGGCGACCTCCGGCCGGGATCTGGCCAAGCGCATCGGCAGCGGCACCGAACGTATCATGTTTACCCTGGTGCACAAGTTCAACACGGCATCCAAGTTGCCTGAATGCCGCAACGACTCGCCCAATCTGATCGTGCTGGTCGACGAAGGGCATCGCAGCCACGGTGGCGAAACGCACGAGCGCATGAGGAAAGCCCTGCCGCGCGCCTCGTACGTTGCCTTCACTGGCACGCCGCTATTGAAGGATGAGAAGACCGCTAATAAATTTGGCCCTATCGTGCACGCCTACACCATGCAACGTGCGGTGGAAGATGAAACCGTGGTCCCGCTGCTCTACGAAGAGCGCGTCCCCGAGCTCGACATCAACGAAGAGGCCGTCAATCGCTGGTTCGAGAAAATTACCACAGGCCTGTCGGACAAGCAGAAATCCGACCTGAAGAAGAAATACCATAGTAAGGGAGCGATCTACGGCGCGGCCAACCGCATCGAGCTCATTGCCTGGGACATCGCCACTCACTTCAACGAGAATATCAAGAAACTTTCCGCTGGCCTCAAGGGCCAGGTGGCCACCGACAGCAAACTCGATGCAATCCGCTACAAGCGCGCGCTGGACGACACCGGCCTCGTGACCAGCGCGGTCGTCATTTCGCCGCCCGACACGCGCGAGGGCAACACCGAAGTCGATGAAGACAAGGTGCCGGAGGTGCAGAAATGGTGGAAGCAGAGCGTCGGCAACGATGCCGAGGGGTACGAGAAGAGAACGCTGGACGACTTCGGCACCGATGGCGCACCGGATCTGCTGATAGTGGTAGATAAGCTGCTTACCGGTTTCGATGAACCGCGCAACACGGTGCTTTACATCGACAAGCCGCTGAAGAGTCACAACCTGATCCAGGCCATTGCGCGCGTTAACCGCTTGCACGACGCCAAGCGCTATGGCGTGCTGGTGGATTATCGCGGCATCCTGGAAGAATTGGACACCGCCATTCGCGCCTATCAGGATCTGGCCAGCAATACCCAGGGCGGCTACGACATCGCCGACATCGAAGGTCTGTATCGCCAGTTCAGCACCGAGTACAAGCGTCTACCGGCGCTGCACGACAGGCTGTGGTCGCTTTTTGCCGTCGTGACCAACCGCAAGGACACCGAACAGTACCGGCAGGTGCTGATGCCGAAGCTCGTCACCGGAGAAGACGGCGAAAGCCACGACGAACGCCAGAAGGTTCGGGATGATTTTTCGGCGGCACTGACCGAGTTTGGGCTGTGCCTGCAGACCGCGCTGTCGTCGCGCAGCTTTTTCGCGGACCGGAGCTTCCCCGAAGCGCTCATCGCGCGCTACAAGGAAGACCTGCGCTTTTTCACCAGCCTGCGCAAGATCGCGCGCCAGGACGCGATGGAGACTGTGGACTACAGCACCTACGAAGAGCAGATTCGCCGGCTGGTGGACAAGCAGGTGATCGGCACGGAGGTGCGCGAGCCTGAGGGGGTGTATCTCGTGCACGAATTGGGACAGGCCGAGGAAGCTTCGGAGTGGTCGGAAGAGAAGACGCGCAACGAGACCGACCTCATCCGCACGCGCCTACGCAAGACCATAGAGCAGGAACTCGCCGAGGATCCCTACGCGCAGAAAGTATTCGCTGAACTGCTGAAACAGGCGATCGCCGAGGCCGAGGCCATGTTCGACCATCCGTTGAAGCAGTACGCCCTGTTCAAGGCGTTCGAGGAAAAGATCGAGGCGCGCCAGACGCCCGGGGTGCCGGACGCTTTCGGCGACAACCGCCACGCCCAGGCTTACTACGGCGCGATCAGACTGGTGCTGGGCGAGGAAATTTTCGCTGCCATGGATGACGCTGCGCGTCAGCGGTTGATCGACTACGCTGTCGAAACGGATGAAATCGTTCGGAATGCAATCGCCGAGAACTCGCTCAACCCCCAGAACATCGAATCGGCGATTCGCAAGGGACTGCTACCGCAATTATTCTCGATGGTTGGATTGGAGAACGCCAAATCCGTCGTCGAGCAGGTGATCCAGATTACCCGCGTGGGACTCAGCCGCGCATGAAGGGTGGCGCAGCGCGGGACACTGGGGGAAGCATTCGCTATGGCGAGGAATCGATCCCCTATGCGGTGCGCCGGAAAATTGCCCGAAAGAGTGGACGCGTGGCTATCCACGTGGATCCGGACGGTCGCGTGCTGGTCGATGCACCCGAAAACGCGTCCGACGCTCAGATTCGCACTGCGGTTGCCGCTCGTGCCCGGTGGATCCATGGCCATGTCACCACGATCCGCCGACGGCTCGCGCAAGTCCTGCCGCGTGAATATGTCAGCGGCGAGTCCGTGCTTTACCTAGGCCGGCGCTACCGGCTCAAGGTCGTCGTTGCCACAGACCACACGCAGGGCGTTCGCATTCGCGGTAGTTACGTGGAGGTCGCCGTCGGGAAGCGAAGTCCGGCGCTGGTTCGTGCAGCCTTAACTGATTGGTATCGGGGCAGAGCCAAAGTGGTGATTTCGGCACAACTCGAAAAGCTGGTAGCAACGCTGCGCTGGGTTCACACGCTGCCGCCGGTACGATTTCAGACCATGAAAGTGCAATGGGGGAGCTGTTCCCCCGCCGGCCGTCTTACGCTCAATCCCCATCTCGTTAAGGCGCCGCGCGAATGTGTCGAGTACGTCCTGCTGCACGAGTTGTGCCACTTGAAGGAGCACAACCACAGCCGTAGGTTTTACCGGATGCTCGACATGCACATGCCGCGATGGCAGCAGCGGAAATCGCGGCTTGACAATCTGGCGGAAGCCCTATTCAATTTCTAAGCGACGCGGAGGTCAGCAGGACATCATGCCACTGCCTGCCCTGATCTTGCGAGCTGGTGCAACGCGATGGCCACATTTATGACCATTCATTTGACCAATTCCCAGACGCGGTCTGATATTCCGGCTTATCGGATGATCAAAATTCGCGGGCTCTCGAGCGGGTCTCTGGATTGCAGAACTACGTCGCAACCAGCCAGTCGTTCTCAAGCTTGAGCGCGCCGGCGCGTTCCAGATCTTTTACCAGGTAGTCGCGCAGTTCGGCCTCGGGCAAACGCAGAAAGCGCCGGTTGACCGCGTCGAAGATGGGTCTGTCGGCGAGAAACTGCGGTAGCTCGGCCAGCGCGATCCTGCCCTGGATCATGAGCGAAAAGCTCAGCATCACCTTGAGCGCATGGCGCGCGAGCTTCGTCGGGTCGCGCTCGTAGGCGTCCAGCCGCTTGAACGCCGTGTCGAGCG
>Ga0307375_10003482_pt1 | contig 15473 bp, 13 predicted proteins | sample TR1MG_FD_202531 | JGI IMG/M metagenome (GOLD analysis project Ga0307375, IMG submission 202531) | Soil microbial communities from Risofladan, Vaasa, Finland - TR-1 | ecosystem: Environmental > Terrestrial > Soil > Coastal area > Acid sulfate soil | place: Finland: Risofladan, Vaasa | collected...
CCACGGCGTTGCCATCGTCGTCCATGGCGACCTGGGGTTGATCGGCACTCCCAGTGCTGTTCTCTAGGAGCGTTGCCGTTCCCCAGGCACCGGCGGAGTACCGGTTGGCGTAGACGCTATAGAAAGAGCCGTCATACTGGTACCATACCACCACGGCGTTGCCATCGTCGTCCATGGCGACCTGAGGGTAAGAGGCATTCCCAGTGCCATCCTCCAGGAGCGTTGCCGTTCCCCAGGCACCGGCGGAGTACCGGTTGGCGTAGACGCTATAGAAAGAGCCGTCATACTGGTACCATACCACCACGGCGTTGCCATCGTCGTCCATGGCGACCTGAGGGTAATAGGCATTCCCCGCGCCAGTCTCCAGGAGCGTTGCCGGGTCCGGCCATCCCGTCCTCGATAAGGCCTGTACGTTCGAAGGTACGCCGATGATCGTCAATACAAGGGAGGCCAGTACGATGAATGTAAGCATTCTTTTTGATTCCATATTGATATTTTTAATGATCATGAATATTCAGTGTGTTGTAGATTTGTGATATATAAATAATGCAATATTTTGAAAATGCCACTTTCTGAGATGTTTTCAATACCGGTGACAACATTAATTCTATTCCAGGGGTCATGCGAGTTCTGCAACGACGGAGAAATCTTATTGTCGTAGAAAACAGCAGCAGGCATCGGTCAGCGCCCGAAAACTGTGGAATGAAAAACCCTCAGAACGGGATGCTGGCCCGATTCCAGATGTCAAAAATCCTCTGATTGACAATAATTAATGGATGCCTGGCTACGCGTGATGGTGCGGGGGAAGGGATTCGAACCCTCGAACCACTAAGGACAGAATCTTAAGTCCTGCGCCGTTGGCCAAGCTTGGCTACCCCCGCGTATCTCGCCCATAGATGAACCAACATAATAATTTTATTCGTGCATAGAGGAGAGATCTAGCATCTAGAAAATCTATTATCATGCCCGATCGACACGGTCCAGATGTCATTAGGTCATTTTATTAAGGACGATCTAACCGGATCACCTGTTCTTGATGAACGTCCCCTCCCTCAATTCGGAGAACGCTCGTTCGATCTCCTCATTGGTGTTCATTACGATGGGTCCGCCCCATGCTATTGGTTCGCGCAACGGTTCGCCTGATACCAGGATGGACCTTGGCCACCTTCCGGTGAACGGTCATGATATTGACTATGCCGTGAACAAGGATTAATGTGTTTTGAGACGGGCAGATACCGATTTATCAACGGCAGTCCATATCATCCCCATCGGGGAAACGAGATGGCTAGGAAGATTATCTGGCATTGCGCTTGCGGGCGGGACTTCGAGATGGAGACCGAGCTACGACCGGACCGCTGCCCGATCTGCGGGGGCGAAGATATAGAAAGGATCGAGCTGCCCAGCAGATGGTCCAAATTGATCGGGGACCCAAAAAAGAAGGATAAGGTCTGGTGGTGGAGGTAGATGGACTGGCCCCTGAACAATTGGATCCTCTCTTTCAGGAGGATCGGTTGAGGGACCGAAAGTAATGCTTACTTGACCTTGCATGAATCACCGTCGCAGACCTTGAGTATCGGACCTAGTTCCTGATCGATGATATCCACCAGGTCCGGTTTTCCTATCTCGACCAGTTCGTAGCGAACGCGTACGATAGGTTTGTTGACGTTCATTATCCGGCGCAGGTCGACCGGCGTTCCGGCGACGACGACATCGCAATCGGCCCGGTTGATGGTCTCCTCCATGTCCTCGATCTGCTCGTCGGTGTAGCCCATGGCCGGCAGTATCGGACCCAGGTGCCTGTATTTCTCATACATTTCCTTGACAGACCTGACCGCGTAAGGCCTGGGATCGATTATGTCCAAAGCTCCGTTGTCCTCGGCGGCGATGGTCCCGGCGCCAAAGGCCATTCCCCCATGCGTGAGCGTAGGTCCGTCCTCCACCACCAGTGCCCTCTTCCCCTTGACCATCGAGGGGTCGTCCACCTTAATGGGCGAGGCGGCCTCGATGACGATGGCCGTGGGATTGTACTTGGCGATGTTCTCCTTTACCCGCAGAATGTTGCGCCGGTCGGCGGTCTGCACCTTGTTGATGATGACCACGTCCGCCAGACGCAGGTTAACTTCCCCGGGGTGATACGATATCTCGTGACCGGGACGATGCGGGTCGGTCAGAACGATATGCAGGTTGCTCTCGTAGAACGGCAGGTCGTTGTTCCCCCCGTCCCAGACGATGACGTCCGCCTCCTTCTCCGCTTCTCTCAGAATACGCTCATAATCAACACCGGCGTACACCACGATGCCGTTGTCTATCAGCGGCTCGTACTCCTCCCTTTCCTCGATGGTGCAGTCCTGCGTTTCCAGATCGGCGTATTCGCCGAACCTCTGAACCGCCTGTTTCGTCAGGTCGCCATAGGGCATGGGGTGCCTGACCACTACCACCTTCAATCCCTTTTCACGCAGGATGGAGCATATGCGGCGAGTGGTCTGTGATTTCCCGGCCCCGGTCCTAACGGCGCAGACCGATATCACCGGTTTGTTGGAGCGCAACGTTATACGGCTATTGCCCATCAAACGGAAGTCTGCACCCAAAGAGAGCACCCAGGAGGCCTTGTGCATCAGATCGGAATGGGAGATGTCGCTGTAGGCGAAGATCACCTGGTCGACCTTCTCGTTCTTGATGATCGAAGGCATGTCCTCCTCGGCGGTGATAGGTATGCCATCGGGATACAATGAGCCGGCCAAGGATGCGGGGTAGCAACGTCCATCGATATTCGGGATCTGGGCGGCGGTGAACGCCACCACGTGGTATTTCTCGTTGTCCCGGAAATATGTATTGAAGTTGTGGAAATCGCGTCCAGCAGCTCCCATGATGACGACCCTGCTCTTCTTCATGTTCGACCCTATACTATTATCGAGACCGTTGATGATACACTTTTCTCTACGGTTAAGAGAATAATATCAATAGCCCGAGATAGCAAACATTTGAGTATTCACTTATCGATTCATTGCGGATGGTCTACCGCATTCCCTCCGCCAAGGTCCTAGAGGACTCCATACGGAAGATCATTCGAGAGCAGCAGAGCATCCCCTCCCAACGTCGCTTCGCCGAGCTGGTGCTGGAAGACCTCAAGAAAAAGAACCTTGACTTCAAGGTCGGGGAGGAGCGCATCAGAAGGATGGCCGTCCTTAAAGACCTGGCCAGGATCACCATCCAATATCGTGAGACCAAGGACGCCAGCCGGAGAGGACGGTGTCCAGTATGCTCCTCGTCAACTGAGGAGCTGCATAACCTGACGTTGGATGACAGGAAGGTGGAACTGGGCTACAAGTGCACCAAGTGCCCCTTCTGGACCGGCCCTCGGAAACGGGTGCCAGTGCGTTACATATTCTCCATTCAGGGCATGATCGTCCCTCCGACCAAAAAGAAAGGCAAGTACGCTCAGTGGAAGTTCGCCTGATCTTTTCAACGATATCCACCCGGAATCGTTTTTAAACGCCAATGCGCATTCCTTGAACATGTGCCGAAGCACTGTTTACATGTCCACCGCCGATGGGGTACTGGAGCTCATGCAGGGCGTGGTCAGGATCGTCAAGGAGGAGGACCGCTTGGTGATCCTGGACGATCTGGGCGAGCGTTTGGAACTAAGGGATGTCCGGGTCAGGGAGATCAACCTGATGAGCAATAATATCGTGCTGGAAAAAGAATGATATCTCTTTGGAATGCGGGACGCCCATCATCATTCTCCAATGAGCCGGCGGACCTGCCGCTGGTCCAATTTTAACAGCTCGGAGGGAACGAGCCTTGGCACGATTATCTTCCAGTTACCGTTCCTGGCGAAGACCTTTTTGAACAGCGGGACCGATTCCTCGAAGCGGCCGTTATTTGCCAACGCCACCGCGTGCCAGAAGACCATCTCCTCATTTTCCGGAAAGAGCGATTCCGCCTTCGAATAGCATTCGAGCGAATCCGCCATGTTCTCCTTCTCCATGGCCGCGTCCCCGGCGTCCATGCTCTCGTAGGCTTGATGCACGCGCAATAAACGCCTCATCTCCTTCAGCGGTTCGGCGTGATCGTCCACCCTGAGGTCGACAAGACGGTCCTTCCAGACAGACCCAGTGCTTTTCTCCCGGACCACTACGATAGCGGCGCTCTGCCTTCCCCGAATGTCGCCGCCGGCAGCCTCCGCCGCTTCCAGGACTAGCATGATCCTCTCACCCAACGGCCCTTCGGAGGAGACGAACGCATCGGCCATGTCCCCCCACACGCTATCGTTCAGCATCATGTTGGCCTGGACGGAGTAGTTCTTTCCGAAGATATGCCCGGCCTCGGCCACGCATTTCTTTCCCGTGTGGGCGTGGGTGCGTCCCTGGGAATCGATCATCGCCAGCTGCCGGAAGTCTCTTCCATTGTCCGCTTGGATCATCGGTCCCACGGCCTCCTTCGGCGTCTTTCCTTCGCTGATAAGTGCCAACCCCTGAGGACCGAAGGCCGGATTGGTGAAGGACTGCGTGACCACCACGCCGATGCCGGCCAGGGCCCAAGGGACCGCGGTACCGACGGAGAACCAATGAGACTGCACCCCAGCGCCCATCTCACCGGTGCCTTCGTCCCGGGCGACTATGGAATAGGTGTGGGCGAACGGCCCTTTCATTAAATGATCTGGAACCAGCATGATGACCACTGCCCCGATGATAGAGATGAAGAAAAATAAAGGTTGGTAAGATGTTTTGCTCGAGCCTCCGGATAAGGCTCATTCGCAGTTCTCGAACTGGCTGTTGTACAGGTCGCTGTAGAACCCGCCCTGGCCCAGAAGCTCCTCGTGCGTCCCCATCTCCACGATGCTCCCTTCCCTCATCACCAGGATGGTGTCGGCATCCTTGATGGTGGAGAGACGGTGGGCGATGATGAAGGAGGTCCTTCCCACGGTGAGGTCATCCATCGCCTTCTGGATGATCTTCTCGGTCCTGGTGTCCACGGAGCTGGTCGCCTCGTCCAGTATCAACAGTGGAGCGTTCTGCACCACCGCCCGGGCGATGGTCACCTGCTGCTTCTGCCCCATGGATATCTTCGACTCATCGTCCAGCTTGGTGTTGTAGCCGTCCGGGAGCGTGGCGACGAAGTGGTGTATGCCCGCGGCCTTGCACGCTTCCTCGATCATCTCGTCCGTGACTCCCTCTTTCCGATAGGCGATGTTCTCCCGTATCGTACCTTCGAACAGCCAGGTGTCCTGCAGCACCATGCAGAACATGCCGTGCACGTTGTTCCTGGTGAGCTCCTTGGTAGAGATCCCGTCGATCAGAATGTCCCCGGAGTTCACCTCATAGAAGCGCATCAGCAAGTTCACGATGGTAGTCTTTCCGGCGCCGGTAGGACCGACGATGGCCACCTTCTGCCCGGGCCGGACGTGGAAGGAGAAGTTGTGGATGACCTCGCGTTCCGGCGTATAGCCGAACGATACGTTGCGGAACTCCACGTCCCCCTTTACGTCCGTATGGACCAGCTTCTTGCCGTCCTCGTTCTCCATCTCCGGCTCCTCCAGGAACTCGAAGACCCTTTCGGAAGCGGCTGCCACCGACTGCAGGCTGGTCATTGCCTGTCCCAACTGCGTCAGCGGCTGGGTGAATAACCGAACGTAAACCATGAAGGCCACGATGACCCCGATGGATATGGCGCCATTGAGCACTTGCACCGCGCCTACGATGCATACGGCGACATACCCGAAGTTACCGATGAAGCCCATCAGCGGCATCATCATTCCCGACAGGAACAACGATTTGAACGCGCTGTCGAACAGCTCGTCGTTGATCGAGTCGAACTCGTTCTGGGCGGCCTTCTCGCCGTTATACGCTTTAACGATCACGTGTCCGGTGTACATTTCCTCCACGTGGCCGTTCAATCGCCCGAGATGCTTCTGCTGGCGCTGGAAGTGCTTCTGCGACTTGATCATGATGAAGGCCATGAGCATGAAGCCGGCGAGGGCCGAAAGCACGGCCGCTGCCGTCATGATCACGTCGTTCATGAGCATCATGACCAGCGATCCGATGAGAAGCGCGGCGGCGCTCATCAACATGCCCACGCTCTGGTTCATGGACATGCTGATGGTGTCCACATCGTTCGTCACCCGGCTCAGCACGTCCCCGTAGCTCGTTTTATCGAAATACCTCAGAGGCATGCGGTTTATCTTCTCCGAGATGTCCGTGCGCAGACGCTTGGAAAGCTTCTGCACGATGGTGGCGACTATGAAACCCTGGCCGTACGTAAGGACGGTCGAAAGCAGGTAGATGATCACCAAGAAGGTACCTATCTCCGCTACGCCGCCCAGATCTATCGTTCCGGACATCATCCCGCCGGCGATGAGGTCCGTCAGCTCGCTCAGCTTGTCGGGACCTATGACCGTGAATATGGTTCCTATGATCACCAGTATGGACGCTACGATCAGCGCCGGGATGTATGGGCGCATATAGCCCAGCATCTTCTTCCAGGCCGTCCTGAAGCTTTTCGGCTTGCCGGCCATCATCGGGCCGTGCCCGGGACCGAATCCGGCGGGACCCCTAGGCCCTCTAGGCTTGCTATCGTCGGCGCTCATCGTCTCATGTCCTCCTCGGTGAGCTGAGACTCCACGATCTCCCTGTACACCGGGCAGGTGTCCAGGAGCTCGCGGTGCTTTCCTATTCCGGCCACGGAACCGTTGTCCAGTACCACTATCTTGTCGGCGTCCATTATCGTCCCGACCCTCTGCGCCACGATGATGCTGGTGACGTCGGCCGTCTCCCGCTTCAGGGCGCTCCTGAGACTACGGTCCGTACGGTAATCCAGGGCGGAGAAAGAGTCGTCGAATATGTAGATCTCCGGGCGGCGGCAAACAGCCCTAGCGATGGACAAACGCTGTTTCTGCCCTCCGGAAACGTTCGTTCCGCCCTGTGCGATGGAGGCGTTGTATCTTCCGTCCATGGCCTCCACGAACTCCTCACCTTGGGCGATGGCGACGGCGGTACGGACGTCTGCCTCCGTGCGCTCCACGGACATGTCGCCGTAAGCGACGTTGGAGAACACCGTCCCCGAGAACAGCGTGGCCTTCTGCGGCACGTATCCCATCTTCTTATGCAGCGCATCCTGGGTGTAATCGCGGACGTCCACGCCGTCCACCAGGACCTTCCCGTCCGTGACGTCGTAGGAACGCAGCAGCAAGTTCACGATGGTGCTCTTCCCGCTGCCGGTCGAACCGACGAAGGCGACTATCTCACCTTGGTCAGCCTTGAAGCTGATGTCCTTGAGCACGTAGTCCGCGGCGCCAGGGTACTTGAAGCTGACCTTGTCGAACACAATCTCCCCGTTGCCCGGTTGGTCGGCAACGGTCCCGTCTTTTATCGACGGCTCGGTCTCTATGATCTCCTCTATCCTCTTGGCGGATACCATGGCCCTGGGGAGGATGAAGAACACGATGACCAGCATCATGAATCCCATCACGACCTGCATGGCGTACGCCAGGTACACGATCATGTCCGAGAACAGGGCTATCTGCGCCGGAAGCCCGGAGGCGGCGTCGATGAGGAAAGCCCCTATCCAGTAGATGGATAGCGCCAGAATACCGATCACCGAAGACATGACTGGCATCAATAGCGCCATCGCGCGGCTGGTGAACAGGTTGTTCGCCGTCAGTTCTTCGTTAGCCTTCTCGAACTTATTCTCCTGAAATTTCTCAGCGTTATATGCCCTGATGACGCGAATCCCCTTCAGGTTCTCCCGCATGTGCCTGTTGACGTCGTCCGTCAGCCATTGGATCTTCTTGAAGCGGGGGATGACGAAGTACATCAGGATCCCGATGAGAGTGAGCATAACGATGATGGCCACGGCGGTGGCGGTGGTCCACTGCCAGCTCTTGCCAGATATCTTAATTATCGCCCAGCCAGCCATTATCGGCGCTTTGACGATGACCTGCATCCCGATGGCCACGGCCATCTGCACCTGGGTGACATCGTTCGTCGCCCTGGTGATCAAGCTGGCCGTGGAGAACTTGTTGATCTCGTTCGCAGAGAACGACTGCACCTTATGGAACTGCATGGAACGGATGCGCTTGGCCAGCGACGTCGCCACGTACGCGGCGATGTAGCCGATAATAAGCGCCGTCCCCAGGCTGCTCAGCGCCAGGCCGAGCATCGGCCAGCCCTCGTCCATCACCTGCCCCACCGTCCCGCCGGTCTGCAGCAGGGTGGTGATATGGTACATGTAATCAGGGATCTCCAGGTCCAGCCAAACCTGCAGGACGATGAAGCCCGTGCATGCGACGATGAGAGCCCATTCCTTCGCTTTGAGATGCTTCAATATCATTGCTTCAGCTCCTTCTCCAGCTCGGCTATGTACAAATCGAGCACCCGGAGGTTGTTCTGCACGGCGTCACGGACCTCCTGGAGATGCTTGAGCCGTTCTTCAGGGGACCTCTCGTCCAGGGGGATGAAGTTCTCCACCGCCCCCTTCCGCTCCAAGTAAGCCCTTCCCATCACTGTCATGGTGCGGGCCATGAACAGTATCCCGGAGGTCATGGTGGCCAGCGTCTCGTCCAGCCATCCCTCGCCTTCCGGGGTGAGGGAGTAATGGTCCTTGCCCTCCGCGTTCCTCACCGACAGCAGCCCGTGCTCCTGCAGGCGCCGCAGGGCTGGATACACCGCTCCGGTCTGGGGGTCCCATACTCCTTGATAATCCTCACGCAGCGCCTTGATCAACTCGTATCCGTACATGGGCCGGTCCGCCAGCTTGATCAGCATTATCAGCTGCGACGGGCTGATCCGGTTGCCCTTGTACATGTGCGGTTTCCCCATCATGACCTTGGACCTCCTAGGTAGTGGTCTACTAGGTAGAGCGGTACTACACACCTCCTATTTTAAGATTGGTCCCTACATCCGAATCGGTACCAGTCAGGGATTAGTATAAATTCGGGAAGTCTTTTCAAAGTGATATGGAACTGAGCTTTGACGAGATCCCAGAGGACCTTTGGGACGATTGGGTGTGGCTGGTGTCCCCCGCCGGACTGATGAGGGCGGTGGAGGAAGAGAGCCAGCCCATACTGAGCAGTTCCTATCAGGTGACCTCTACATACACCATCAATCTGCCGAAGATGGTGCTTTTCGACCTCATGTGGAGCTCCCGCCTAGAGGTGGGGGAGAATGGAGTGGTGGACGCCATGGACCTCCATCGTACCGTGGACCGGAACCCGAACCTCATATTGGATAGCCTCGACTTCCTGCTGAGGAACTACCCCCTGGTGCTCCGCTGGAAACTGAGCCCGGAGCAGATCACGGACCTGTCACCCAACATCTGGGACGACATCAGCGAACCGCCGGACCTGCTGTGGCACGTGCCCCAGGAACTGGAAGGGATGTCCTTGGACCTCGAGAGCCTGGCCATAGATTACTTCAATCCTTTCATCCCCTCCCTGCGCCGCCTTATGGTGCACCGTTCGGTCATAGGGGTCATCTCACCCCTGAAGACCCTGGACCATGTGCGGATGGCCCGGGAAGATCCGGACCATGTCATGCGCGAAGGGCTCCTGACATCCATCGAAGAACTGAGGTCGAGAGGTCTGATCGAGGTGGGGGAAGGTAGGGTCAGACGCTTGACCGAAAAGGGGGCGAGAATGATAGGGACCGAGCCGCTCTCGGACTGTCTCGGTTGCCGTTGCCGTGTGGAAGAACTGCTGGAATATGAGCTGGGTGGCGAAGAGGACTGATCTTCCTACGATCTGATGCATATATCGTTGCAATTCCGCTCGATCATTGGACCGAATCGTAGATGAACTTGAACATTTCGTAGTAATATTCTGAATCCTTTTATGATTCGCATGATAATCTTTATCAGGGGGTACTATATTTGGCGCTTGGGTCCTTAGATGAAGCTTTGGGATTTTAGTAGGGTCAAGGACGGTAAGGTCAGAATAGGGGATAAAATACGCCACCGTGTGGGCTTGGAGGATGGAAGTCAAGTATATTCCACCCTTTTCAGGTACGAACACAATGGGGCGCGTGGACATGAGATCGTCCTATCCACGTTCGGACCGGAGAACTACCGGGAGCTGTGCAATCTCACTTTCTACATGATCGATTCGCCTGGCGCCTGCGCTCAGGCGGCCAAGTTCCTGTCCGACCGAAACGTGGACATCCTGAACTCGGTCTCGGTCAGCATGACCTGCGGCATCTCCATGGTCTGGAAGATGCTGGTGGACCTTTCCTATTACGGAGACTCCACTCAGTTGACGGAGGACTTTGCGGCCATAAGGCGCACCAGCCCCACCGCCCTCTCGAAGGTGGAGGGACTTGAGATATCCACCTCCCACATCAGCGACCGCTATACCAAAGGTGTCAGTGGCCCTCAGTCCTCGAAGATAACGGCCAAGGCGCTGCGCAAGGTTTCTCGCTCCCCTTCACCGATAAAGGACGAGAGCTTCCCCATTCCAAAGGATTACCTGGACCAGCTGGAAGGCGTGACCGAGGGTACGCCGGTCATGATGGTGGGGGACGTGGACTCCTGGGTGCTATCGATGTCATTCCTGCCTGACGACTGTCTGATCGTGGAGATGTCCTTCGAGATCCCGGACAAGCCCGGCGCCATTTACCGGGCCACGGAAGCGTTGGCAGCTCAGGACGTCAATCTACTGGCGGTCTCGTCAAGGGTGCTGGTATACGGGCAGAAGATGGCCCTGGACCTGGTGGCCGATCTGAGCCACGCCGGCGATCTGGACAAGGTGGTCGAGGCGATCTTGACCTCGTTGGGCGGGGAGTTCAAGCTCCGTTCCAAGGGCGTTGTGGTCTTTTGAGGCCTCAAAAATGCTGATAGGCCGCAAGGTACTGGTGAAAGATGAGGTGACCTCCACCAACGAGGTCGCCAGGTCCCTGGCCCTGGAAGGTGAGCCAGAGGGGACCGTGGTCACGGCCGTCCGCCAGAGCGGAGGGAAAGGGAGGATGGGCCGCCAATGGGAATCACCTGAGGGCGGGGTCTATCTCTCGGTGATCCTGCGGCCAGAGCTACCGGCCTCCGACCTTACATTACTAACGGTGATGTCCTGCCTGCCAGTGGCCCAGGCCATCGAGGAGGCCTGCCATTCCGTCCCGACCATCAAATGGCCGAACGACGTGAAGCTCAAGGGCCGCAAGGTCGCCGGGGTCTTGGTGGAAGCGTGCTACCGCGGCGGCGAGCCGCGATTTCTGATATTGGGCATAGGGATCAACCTGAACACTGAACCTGGGCATCTCAGATCGCCGGAGGCGGGCAGCGTGGCCGACCTTTGCGGCAATAACCTGGACCAGGAACATTTCATGAACGTGCTGTTGTTCAAACTGGATGACATGTACGCCAAGTTCAGAAAGGGCGACCGGGACCTCTCCCTGTACGAAAGGTACAGCGAGTCCCTGGGCAAGGAGGTCGAGGTGAGGTTGGGGGACCAACACGTCAAAGGTAAGGCGATGCACCTGGATGCCGATGGGTCCCTGGTGCTGAGGTCCGATGACGGGATGATATATCGAGCGACCTCCATACACGACGTGATCACATTGGACCGCGGACAGGTACGATTTGAAACGGGTAACGTTCATTAGCTAGGAGCACGAATAAAGGGGGAGCATCATGGGCGAGGACAAGGTCAAGGAACTTCGGGAAATGAAGAAGCGGTCGAGGGCCGGCGGCGGAGCGGAGCGGGTCGAGATGCACCGCATGCAGGGCAAGATGACCGCCCGGGAGAGAGTGGACACTCTGCTGGACCCCGGATCATTCGTTGAACTGGACCCCTTCGTTTCCCACCAGGCCTATCATTTCGGCATGGAGAAGCAGAAGATGCTTGGGGATGGCGTTGTCACCGGTCATGGGACCATCGAAGGTCAGCAGGTGTTCGTCTATGCCCAGGACTTCACCGTCTTCGCCGGATCGGTCGGTCGCATGCATGCCCAGAAGATCTGCAAGGTCATCGATCTGGCGATGATGACCGGCTGCCCCATCATCGCGTTGTTCGACTCGGGCGGGGCTCGTCTGCAGGAGGGCGTGGATTCACTTGCCGGCTACGGAGATGTCATGCTGAAACATACGCTCGCTTCGGGCGTCATACCGCAGATAGCCATGGTCATGGGGCCTTGCGCTGGAAGCGGCGTCTACGCCCCGCATCTCTGCGACTTCGTGTTCATGGTGAAGGAAAAAGCGTGCATGTTCATGGTCAGCCCGGACGTCATCAAGGTGGTGCAGAAAGAGGAAGTGACCTTGGAAGAACTGGGTGGAGCTAGCGTCCACGCTTCCCATACTGGTTCGGCCCACTTCGTGGCCGAGGACGATATGGACTGCATCAAGCAGGTGCGCAGGCTGCTGGGCTATCTCCCATACAACAATCTGGAACAGCCGCGGAACAAAGCGACGGGCGATGATCCCGAGCGCCGTGAAGACTCCCTGGACACCATTATTCCAGAGGACCCCATGAAACCATACGATATGAAGGAGGTCGTCCGCAAGATCGTGGACAAGGGGGAGTTCCTGGAGGTGCATGAACTGTATGCACGTAACATTATCGTGGGCTTCGCCCGCATGGACGGGAGCACGGTCGGCATCGTGGCCAACCAGCCCATGGTATTGGCCGGTACGTTGGATACCGGTTCCTCGCTCAAAGCGGCGCGCTTCGTGCGCTTCTGTGATGCTTTCAACATTCCCTTGATAACCTTGGTGGACGTGCCGGGCTACATGCCCAGCGTGGAGCAGGAGAACTCCTCTCTGCTTCGGGACGCCACCAAGCTTCTGTACGCTTACGCGGAGGCGAGCACCCCCAAGGTGACGGTCATCACCCGCAAGGCCATAGGCGGCGCCTACTGCGTCATGGGCTCCAAGCATCTGAGGACGGACATCAACCTGGCCTGGCCGACGGCCGAGATCGCCATCGTTGGACCTGAGGGTGCCATCAACATCGTTTTCAAGCAGGAACTGATCATGGCCGATGACCCGCAGGAGAAGAGGGACGTGCTCATCTCAGAGTACCGCAAGCTGTACGCCTCGGCGTTCTTCTCTGCGGAGCGTGGGTATCTGGACGATATTATAGAGCCGAACAACACCCGCATGCGGTTGATCGAAGCCCTGACCATGCTGGACCGCAAGCGGGAGAACCGCCCGGCCAAGAAGCACGGCAATATGCCGCTGTGAGGGATGAAATGAAGATAAAGATCACCGACACCGTGCTGCGCGACGCCCACCAATCCCTCCTGGCGACCAGGATGAGGACAGAGGACATGCTGCCTGCCGCCGCCATGTTGGACGAGATAGGCTACTGGTCGGTGGAGATGTGGGGCGGGGCGACGTTCGATACCTGCCTCCGCTTTCTACGCGAGGACCCATGGGAGCGCATCACCAAGCTCAAGAAGGCCATGCCCAACACCCCCTTCCAGATGCTTCTGCGGGGGCAGAACATAGTGGGCTATCGTCATTACTCCGACGACATCCTGGAGAAGTTCGTCAAGAACGCCAAGCGCCGGGGCATAGATGTCTTCCGCATCTTCGACGCCTTGAACGATCACCGCAACATGCAGATGGCCATGCGCTGCGTGAAGAAGGTGGGAGGAGTGGTCGAGGCCAGCATCTCCTACACCATATCTCCGGTCCATACCATCGAAGGTTACATCAAATTCGCCCGGAAACTTCAGGACATGGGCGCCGACACCATCTGCATCAAGGATATGGCCGGCATGTTGGCCCCGATGGACGCCTATGAGCTGGTCAAACAGCTGCGTGAGGAGATCGGTCTGCCGGTCCATATGCACTGCCACGCCACCTCCGGAATGGTCATGGGCACCTACATGAAGGCGATCGAGGCCGGGGCGGAGATAGTTGATACGGCGATCTCCAGCTTGAGCCTGGGCACCTCGCAGACGCCCACGGAGGCCGTGGTTGCCATGCTCAACGGGACGGAATACGATACCGGCCTGGACCTGAAGAAGCTGAAGGAGATAGCCGAGTACTTCAAGACCGTGCGGGTCAAGTACCATGCGTTCGAGAGCGATTTCACTGGCATCGACACCAACGTCCTGGTGTATCAGATCCCCGGCGGAATGATGTCCAACCTGGCATCCCAGATGAGAGAGGCCAAGAAGGAGGACAAGATGGCCGAGGTGCTGGAGGAGGTACCGCGGGTGAAGGCGGAACTGGGACACGTTCCTTTGGTAACCCCAACCTCGCAGATAGTGGGCACCCAGGCCGTACTGAACGTCATAACCGGCGAGCGTTACAAGATGGTCACCAACGAGACCAAGAACCTGGTCAGGGGGCTCTATGGCAAGACCCCGGCCGATATCTCCCCGGAGATCAGGAGGAAGATCATCGGGGACGAAAAGCCCATCACCGTTCGCCCGGCCGATCTTCTGGAGCCGGAGTTCGATAAGCTTTGCAAGGAGGTCGAGGAGTACGCCTGCAACGAGAAGATGGTCTGCTCCGAGGAGGACGTGCTCTCTTACGCGCTCTTCCCCCCGGTGGCGTTGGACTACTTCAAGTACCGCCAGATGATGGAGAAGGGCGTCAACCTGAAGGAGCTGGCGGCGGTCGCCGTGCTCTACATGCGGTCCACCGAGAGGCACGCGTCCAACAAGATGTCCTCGGGCGGGAGCATGGACGCCTGGAAGCTGGTGGCCCGTAAAGAGGCCGTCGGCAAAGGGGGGTGGCCACTGTGAAGCTGCGCATGACCGTCAACGGCCACGAATACGAGGTGACGGTGGAGAAGAACGGCGGTGACTACCGTGTGGACGTGGAGGACCACGTCTTCAAGTGCATTTTCAAAGAGGAAAAGGTCCTGGTGAACGGAGAGCTCGTCCCATTGACCATCGAGGGCGATCTGGAGTCCGGGGCCAAGATAACGGCCGAGGACCACACCATGGAGCTGAAGCTGCAGCAGGTGCGGGAGATCGAACACTTCTCGATAGAGGAGGTCGTTGAAGGTGCCAAGAGCGAGGGAAGTTCCGGAGCGGTGCTGTCCCCGATGCCCGGTAAGATCATGGCCGTCAAGGTGAAGGCCGGCGATACGGTTCAGGCCAACCAGGTCGTGGTAGTGCTGGAGGCCATGAAGATGGAGAACGAGGTCCAGTGCGAGACCGCGGGTAAGGTCAAGGACGTCAAGGTCCGGGCCGGTGAGACCGTGGAAGGCGGGCAGGTACTGCTGGTCATAGAGGCTTAAAAGTCCAAGGACCCAGCTGCCTCCACCATCTCCGCCCTCATCCCCTCCCCGGCGCATATGGTGGTGCACACCTTCTCTCTTAACAGGATGTCCTGCGCCACCTTCATGACCTGCTCCGCGGTGACGGAATTTATCTCCTCCAGCTGCTCCTCGATGCTCTGCACCTTACCCGTGTCCAGGTAGTGATGCAGTTGTGAGCTCATGTTCTGGTCCGGGCGGCAGGCGTTGCGCAGCAATGCCCCCTTCAGGACGTACTTGGCCTTCTCCAGCTCACCCTGGACCAGCCCCTCGCGTT
>Ga0307375_10003483_pt1 | contig 15471 bp, 13 predicted proteins | sample TR1MG_FD_202531 | JGI IMG/M metagenome (GOLD analysis project Ga0307375, IMG submission 202531) | Soil microbial communities from Risofladan, Vaasa, Finland - TR-1 | ecosystem: Environmental > Terrestrial > Soil > Coastal area > Acid sulfate soil | place: Finland: Risofladan, Vaasa | collected...
ATTCGACGCGATTGTGGACGAAGTAAACCTGGCCGCCGCGCTCGAGCTCGAGCTCCACGGCGGAGCGCATGAGCTTCTCATCGAACTTGGCGACGACGGTCTGGATGGCCATGCGGTCTTTGGGCGGAGTTTCAATGATGCTCATGTCTCGCAGGCCGACGAGGGACATGTGGAGGGTGCGAGGGATGGGCGTGGCGCTCATGGCGAGCACGTCGATTTCCTTGCGGAGCTGCTTGAGGCGCTCCTTGTGGCGCACGCCGAAGCGCTGCTCTTCGTCGACGACGAGCAGGCCGAGGTCCTGGAACTTGATGTCTTTCGAAAGCAGGCGATGGGTGCCGATGAGGATGTCGACCTTGCCGTGCTCGACGCGTTCGACAATGATCTTCTGCTCCTTTGCGGTGCGGAAGCGGGAGATCATTTCGATGTTGATGGGGAACTGTGCGAAGCGGCGCTTGAAGGTCTCAAAGTGCTGGAAGCTGAGCACGGTGGTGGGAGTAAGGACGGCGACCTGCTTGCCATCCTGCACGGCCTTGAAGGCGGCGCGCATGGCCACTTCCGTTTTGCCGTAGCCCACGTCGCCGCAGAGCAGGCGATCCATGGGCGTGGTGGATTCCATGTCGTACTTGATGGCGCGAATGGCAGAGAGCTGATCGTCGGTTTCGCGGTAGTCGAAAGAGTCCTCGAACTCGCGCTGAAATTCGTTGTCTTTGGAGAAGGCGGTTCCCTGCGCGGTGTGGCGCTCGGCGTAGAGCTTGAGCAGTTCGCCGGCCATGTCCTGCATGGCCTTGCGCACGCGGGCCTTGGTTTTGGTCCACTGCTGGGAGCCGAGCTTGCTGAGGACAGGCGCGGGGCCGGCATCGGTGGAGCGATACTTCTGAATGAGGTCGAGGCGGGTAAGCGGAACGTAGAGGCGGGCCTGCTCGGCGAATTCGAGGATCATGAATTCGATGGAGAGGCCGTCCTGCACGATCTCCTTGAGGCCCTGATATTGCGCGATGCCATGCTCGACGTGGACGACGTAATCGCCGACGGCGAGGTCGCGGAAATCGGAGACGAAGGCGGCGGTTTTGGAGCGGCGGGGCTCAGGCCGGGCCAGCACGTCTGCCTCGTCGGAGAGGTCATTGGCACCGAAGACGACGAGGTTAGACTCAGGGAAGCTGACGCCTGCGGCGAGCCGGGTGCGCACGATGACGGGCGCGTGGAAATCGCTGGCGAGATAGCTGGCTTCCTCGAGCATGGTTTCGCTGCTGGCGTGGTCTGGGCGGCTGCCGAAGCGGTAGGGGATCTGGTACTCGCGGAGCACAGTGGCCATGCGCTCCACGTCGCCCTGGGTGGGCGCGGCGAGCACGATGCGCTGGCCGGCGGCGATGAGGTTGCGCAACTGCTCTGTGAGTGCGGGGATGGAGCCGTGGAAGCGGAGCGTGGGGCGCGAGGGGAGCTCGATCTCGCCGAGGGTGTTGTCCTCGTCGAGGATATCGACAGCGCCGAGCTGATCGAGGTCGAGGCCGGGATGGGAGTCGAGCAGACCCTGAAGGATTTCCGGGCGGAGGTAAATATCCTCAGGGCGGATGAGCGAGCCTATGCCGGAGCGCTCATGGCGCTGCTCGACCTTGTTCCACCAGCGGTCCATCTGGTTGCGGACCATGGCCGGCTCTTCCACGAAAAGCATGCAGCGGGGGATGAGCTGGAGCAGATGGCTTTCCGCGCCGGCGACGCAACTGAAGAACTCCCAGCCGGGAAAGACGCTGACGCCGCCGGCCGCTGCGGCCTCGGCGGCGAACTCTTCATCCTCGCCCTCGACGCGCTGGCGGCTGAGGCGCGCATGGACGGCGGCCAGCAGGTGCTCCGTTACTGGAGTTTCCGTGAGCGGCAGAAGCAGGGCCTCATCGAGGCCGGCCTGGGAACGCTGGGTTTCGGGGTCGAACTTGCGGATGGTTTCGATTTCGTCGCCGAAGAATTCGATGCGGACGGGACGGTCGGCTTCGGGCGAATAGATGTCCAGGATGCCGCCGCGGCGGGTGAACTGGCCGGGCATTTCGACCAGGTCCATGCGCGTGTAACCGACGCTGGCGAGGTGCGCGGTGAGCACTTCGATGTCAACCTCCTCAGTGCGGCGTACGGTGACGGCGAGGCTGGCGTAGTAATCGCGGGGAAAGAGGCGGAGCGCGGCGGCCTCGACGGGCGCGATGAGGATGGAGACGGCGCCGGTGGCGAGCTTCCAGAGGGCGGCGGCGCGCTGCTCCTGCACGTCGGGGTGGGGAGAGAGATTCTCAAACGGCAGCACGTCCTGCGCGGGGAGACGGACGACGCGGGCGGGCTCGATGGCTCCGGTGAGCTCGCAGCCGGAACGCAGCGCGGATTCCAGAGCTTCCGCAGCCTTGTTATCTGCGACGAGGACGATGACGGGCTGCCGAGCGGCGCGGGCCAGCAGCGGGAGATACAGCGAACGCGCGGTGGAGGTGAGCCCGGACACACGCCGACGACCCGCCCCCAGGCTGAGGTGCCTGCGAACGCGCTCGAATGCGGGGGAGTGCTCCAGATCCGCAAAAATTTTGCGGACAAACGGGAGGATCATGCAAGGACAGTTTAGCAGTTGCACGGGCCGGCGGGCGGAGGCGGCTCATTCGCCTTCCGTTGCAGGACACAGCGCGGCAGTGCCCGGTGGGACGCCCGGAAGCACGTGAGGATGCTGCGGCTCCGGGCCAGGCGAAGCGCGGTTGACTCCGGACTCAGTTTCCCAGGGGCTGCGCGGATTCGGCCTCAATGGCACGCGGGCGAGTTGAACGGAAAACCCTGCCAAGAGAGATCGGCGCGAGCCATGCGGCGACGATGGCGACGAGGATGCCTCCGACGAGGTCGACCACGTAGTGCCATTCGAGAATCAATATCGAAGCCACGAGCAACGCGCAATAGACGAAGACGAGGCCAGAGACGCGCTTCCAACGGCGCAGATACCACCCAGCCAGCAACGGCTGCACGATGTGCATGGAAGGAAAGGAAATAAAGTAGCCGTAGGCGGATGCGGTCCACGCTGAATGGTGATAGAGGGTGCGCGCGTTGGACTCCAAAGCGTGCTGGACGGACGCAGTGAGCAAGTACGCGGGCAGATGCTTGGGGCCGAGCGTGTATGGGCCTTTGGCGGGAAACATGAAAAAGAGAATGAGCGAAATGTAGTACGCGACGGCGATGGAACCAGCGAAATCCCACGCGGCTTCGCGATCACCGGCGAGACAGAGGAAGAGCATGGCCGCGCCCATCGCGCCGGGCATGGCGTAGTAGATTGCCTCGGCGGGCAGGTAAAGGCCTGGGACCGAGAGGGCAAGGTGCTGCACGGAGATGTGAAAGAGCGTCCAATCGAGGTGCTGGAAGAATGTGTCATAAAGGTTGAAGTGCCTTACGGAGACGATGTCGGCGTTCCAGGCGAGCATGATTTGGAGCGAGAAGGTGAGATAAATCCATGGAATGAGTGCGCTGAGTGCCGCACGCCATCGCGCGCCGCGGAAGTGAAACTCGGCGATAACGACGGCGACAAAACAGAGCAGCCACCCCTGAAGGCCAGCGCCGAAGGTAGGAAGAATGATGAGAGGAATCAAAAGAGTGATGAGGAAGCGTTTCCAGCCCTTAAAGAGCGATTGCCATGAGCCGGGCATACCTAGCTGATAAAGCACCGCGGCCCACGCAGCGGACTGAATGATCCACCCCAGCATGAAAATGATGTCGCTGGTGGGATTGTCAGAGCGGATGTGCGCGTAAATGCTGGCTGGGATGAGAAGAAGGAGCATGAAGACGGTAAACACAAAGTGCAATTTCGTGAATTTCTTCATACTCCTCCCGCTGCGCAAAGGCATTTTCCCTCCCTACTCATTGCCGAGTGCTTTGGCGAACGAGTAGAAGAAGTCGATCGATTTCCAGTAGGAGTCAATGGGAAGGCGCTCATCCTGGCCGTGGGCGCGGACATCGTTGAGTTCGAGCGCGATGGCCGAATAGCCGTAGCTGGGAATACCGGCCTGGGCGAAGTAGATGGAGTCAGTAGCGCCATCCTCCATGATGGGCGTGACGGGCAGTCCGGGCCAGATTTCCTGGGTGATGCGGGTGAGCGGAACAAAAACGGCCTTGATGGGCGGTGGAGGCGTCATGGCCTTGCGGTCGGGCGCAGTGTCAGAGACGACGCCGGCATCGGACTGGTACTTGACATCCAGCTTGGGATCGCCGAAGAGCGCGATGAGCTGCTGACGAATCTGCTCCGGCGAGTGGCCGGGGAAGATGCGGCAGTTGACGATGGCCTGGGCGAACTGGGGCAGAGCGTTGTTGGCGTCTCCGCCGAAAAGGCGCGTGGCGACGCAGGTGGTGCGGAAGTTGGAGTTGAAGCTGGGTTCCTGACTGAGGCGCGCGGCGGCGGCCATGTCCGGCGGGGCCTGAAGAATGGCGCGCATGTCCGCGGCGGTTTGTCCGGTTTCGCGGTCTGCGAGATTGGAGAAGTAGGTCCGCGTGACGGCATTCAACTCAAACGGGAAGGAGTAGGCGGCCAGCTTATTGAGCGCAGTGGTGAGCTCGTAGATGGCATTGTCTGGCCGGGGAATGGAGCTGTGTCCGCCGCGGTCGTGGGTGGTGAGCTGGAAGTCGGCGTAGACCTTCTCAGTGGCCTCAACAGCGGCGATGACGGCACGACCGTCCTTGAGTTCCACGCCGCCGGCGTCTGGGTTGATGACGAAGGCGGCATCGACGAGGTCGCGGTGATTCTGCACCAGCCAGTGTGCGCCGTTGAACTTTCCGCCTTCTTCGTCGGCGGTGAGGGCAAGGATGAGATCGCGTTTGGGCTTGTATCCCTCGCGGTGGAGGCGGAGGAAGGTGGAGACGAGCGCGGCGTCAGAATCCTTCATGTCCTGCGTGCCGCGGCCGTACCAGTAGCCATCCTTCTCAATGAACTGGAAGGGATCCGTGTGCCAGTCCGAGCGCAGGGCCTGGACCACGTCCACGTGGCAGAGGAAGAGCACCGGCTTGAGCGTGGGCGTGCCGGCGGCGCGGTAACGGACGACCAGATTCATTTTGCGCGGGTTGGGGCCGATCAGTTGCACGTCCGCGGCGGGGAAGCCGGCGTCGAGGAAACGCTTCTCCATGGCCTTGGTGGCGGTGGTGACGTTGCCCAGGGGCGTGTCTGTGGTGTTGATTTCAATGAGTTGTTTGAAGATGGCGACAGCTTCGGCGCGGTCCGCGGGGGATACGGTGGGAAGGGTGCTCTGCGCGACGGCGGGAAGGCTGATGCAGGCTGCAAAGATGACGGCGAAGAAGCGGACAGGGGCTGAATGGAAACGCATGGAGGCATTGTACGGTGCGGAGCCCGGGGGACGCAGCAGCTTTTGCAGGACCAGCTCTGTTTACACGCGATGCGCAATCGATTTAATGTGGTGCCGCTGAAGATTTCGAGGTGACTCATGCATTCCAGGCTTTTTGCTGCCGCAGTTCTGGCCGCCTTTACCGTTGCTGCCGCCGCAGAGGGCGCCCCGCAGCGTCCGCAGATTACAGGCATTTCGCACATTGCTGTTTACACGTCGAACGCGGCGGCGACTGAGCACTACTATCGCGACATCATTGGTGCGGCGAAGGAGCCGGACCCGGAGAGCGCGAAGGGCGTGCGCTACGCAGTGAGCTCGACACAGTTTATTGAGGTGCTGCCGCTGCCGAATGGGGAGGGCATCAATCGGCTGGACCACACGGCGTGGAATGTTTCGAATGACGAAGAAATGCGCGCGTATCTGGCGGCGAAGGGATGGAAGGTGCCGGCGAAGGTGACGAAGGGCGCGGACGGCAGCAGGTGGTTTGAGGTGCTGGACCCGGAGGGCAACCGGGTGCAGTTTGTGCAGCCGCCGGCGCATGCCAAGGCTCCGGATGATCCGCACGCCATTGGACACCACATCATCCACATGGGGATTATGGTGCACAGCCGCGCGAAGGAGGACACGTTCTATCGCGCGCTGCTGGGCTTCAAGCCATACTGGTTTGGCGGCATGCAGCCGGACAAGCTGGACTGGGTGAGCCAGCAGGTGCCGAACGGGCACGACTGGCTGGAGTACATGCTGACGAGCGGACCTTCGGGTTCGGGCATTCCGGCGAACATGTCGCTGCGGTCGCTGGGCGTGCTGGATCATCTTTCGATTGGCGAAGTGAGCGTGGATGCGGCGTTTGCGAAGCTGAAGAGCGAAGGGCGGCTGGAGGGAGTGCGGAACGACGGGCACACGCAGATTGGGCGCGACGGCAAGGGGCAGTTCAATCTGTATGACCCGGACGGCATCCGGCTGGAGCTGATGAACTTCCATGCAACGGAGAAGCCGTGCTGCTCGCCGTTCACGGCGCCCGACCCGACGGAGTAAGCGGCATTCCGCATCCAGCGATTATTCTTCTTCGAAGTAATCTGAGTCGATGCGCTGAATCTTATAGGTCGTTACCGGCTCAACGCCGATGCCAAATTCGAGGCTCAGATTTGCAAGTTGCTCGCCGTCAATGAGGATTATTTTCTTTTCAATTCGATTGACATACTCTTTTGCATCGCTAGAGAACTGCGACGTTGTGATAAATACGCCTTTTCTCGCTCTGTGTCCTTCCAAGCTGCCTGCAAATGATTGCACGTCAGGTCTGCCAACTGTTGCCTTCCATCGCTTCGCTTGCACATAAACTGCATCGAGGCCGAGTCGATCTTCCTTGATAATTCCGTCGATGCCGTCATCGCCGGACTTGCCGATTGCTCTCCCTGCATCTTTTCTTGATCCTCCGTAGCCCATTGCTACAAGCAGGTCCACCACTAGCTTTTCGAAGAAGCGTGGAGAAGCTCTTGAGACCCTCTCCAACAAGTCTTCAGCGACTTGGCTGTGAAGCGTCTGGTAGCTGCTTTCAAGCAGTTCCTGGGGCGTTTGTGTCCCGCTCGCGAAGTCGTTTCCCTCGCCAACTACGGGAGTTGATTTGTTTGTCTCACTGCGTGTCTTGAACTCACGGAATTCCGCATACTGATTGAGTAAGGCTATATCGATCCTAGGCGGGTTCGATTTGAGCAACTTGCCACCTCGGTCACTGATCCTGAACCTCCCACGGCCGACCGCTTCGAGAAGTCCCGCCTTGGCCAAATAGGTTCTCGACCATCCAACTCGGTTATAGAGCTTTAGTTGTCCGCCGCTGGGCAGCATTTCCGCCCGCTCGGAATCTGTCAGATCGAATTGTTGTGCAATCACTTCTGCGGCCTGTGTCAGAGTATGTTCTTCCCTGTCCTCTGTTAAACGAAGCAGCGGCAACATCAATGTTTGATAGTCAGGGATTGGCATGTTCGTGTTTTTTGGACTCCTCCCTTTTCTGGCACAGCGTGAATTCAGCAGAATTATAAACTCGGATGAGAATTCTATAACAGTCGAGGTTGCTTTTCTGAGATAGAGGGCAACCACACTTCACGCTAAAATGCTTGTATGCCTGCTGCCGCGCTTTCTCCTGAGGTTCTGGCCAAGTACGAGCCCGTGATCGGACTCGAAGTCCACGTGCAACTGCTGACGGCCACCAAGGCTTTTTGCAGCTGCGCCAACCGGTTTGGCTCCGCGCCCAACACGAACATTTGCCCGGTGTGCCTGGGTTTGCCGGGCGCGCTGCCGGTGCTGAACGAGAATGCGGTGGAGTTTGCCGTGCGCGCGTCGCTTGCGCTGCACTGCGAGGTGCGCGAGCGTTCGATTTTTGCGCGGAAGAATTACTTTTATCCGGACCTGCCGAAGGGCTACCAGATTTCGCAGTTCGACAAGCCGCTGGCCGAGCACGGCTGGATTGAGGTGCCGACGGCCGACGGCGGCACGAAGCGCATTGGCATCACGCGACTGCACATGGAAGAGGACGCAGGCAAGAGCCTGCACGATGGCTTTGCGGACTCGGCGACGCGGACGTATCTGGACCTGAACCGCTGCGGCACACCGCTGATCGAGATTGTGAGCGAGCCGGACATTCGCACGCCGGACGAGGCCTTTGAGTACCTGACGCGGCTGAAAGAGATTCTGCTGTACACGGCCGTTTCCGACTGCAACATGGAAGAGGGATCGCTGCGCTGCGACGCGAACGTGAGCGTGCGGCCGAGGGGCCAGGAGAAGTTCGGCACCAAGGCGGAAGTGAAAAACGTGAACAGCTTCAAGTTCATCCGCGCGGCGCTGGAGTACGAGATTGAGCGGCAGGTGGAAGTGGTTGAGGCGGGCGGGCGCGTGGAGCAGGAGACGCGGCTGTGGAACGCGCACGAGGGGCGCACCTACTCGATGCGGTCAAAAGAGCAGGCGCACGATTACCGCTACTTTCCTGAGCCGGATTTGCCGCCGCTGGTGGTGTCGGATGAATTTATCGATGGCGTGAGAGCGGAGCTTCCGGAGCTGCCGGAGGCGCGGCGGGCGCGCTACATGCGCGACTACCAACTTTCTGCAGAACAGGCTAGGGACCTAACCGCTGACAGGGGCCTCGCAGAGAAGTTTGAAGCTGGCATTAAGGAGATTTGTGACCAGAAGAGTAGTAAAGATGAAGATATCGGGAAATTCGCTAAGAAGTACGCCGACATTATGCTGAACGAAGAGGTCAGTAGACTAAAGGCTCACGGTTTATCAATTGCTCAATCCCCGATCAGTGCTCATGGGAACGTGATAGCGGTCAATCTCTCAATTAATCAGACGACCTCTAGCAAGCAGGTAAAGCTCATCTACGACATGAGCTTTGCAGAGGGCAAGGACTACGAAGTTATCTACGAGCGCGAAAAGCCGCAGCAGATTACGGACACGGCGGCGCTGGAAAAGATGATTGACGAGGTGATCGCGGCGAATCCGAAACAGCTGGAGCAGTACCGCGGCGGCAAGAAGACGGTGGCAGGATTTTTTGTGGGCCAGGTGATGCGGGCCAGCAAGGGGCAGGCGAATCCGGCACTGCTGAACGAGCTGGTGACCAGGAAGCTGGACGGCTGAGCGCGGCGCAGGCACTCCCCATGCAAGAAATGCAATCGATGATGCGGCGCCTGGTGTCGTTTGTGGAGACGATGCCGGAAGTGTGCGCGAACGACATCCGCTTCCGGGTGCCGTTTGTGCTGCCGCGCTGGTTCCGTATGCCACGGAGGATTCGCGTGGCGGGACGGTGGGTTGCACTGCAATTTCCTGGAGAGGCGGGCGTGGATGCGGACCTACTGACCTGCCTGTTTCGCAATACCTATGGACTGGGACACGGGCTGGGCACGGTGCGCACCATTGTGGATGTGGGCGCGAACCTGGGTTTTTTTGCATTGGCGGCGCGGGAGCATTATCCGGAGGCGGTGATTCACGCCTACGAGCCGAATCCGCGGATTCAGGCGATGCTTCACGCCAACACGGACGGGCTGCGCGTGGCGGTTTATGCCGAGGCGGTGGGTGACCGCGACGGCACCGGGCAATTGCTGGATGACGGACCGAGCAACCAGGCGCGCCTGACGCCGGACAGCGGCGCGGTGACGGTGCCGATGGTGAGCCTGGAGACGGTGCTGGAGCGCGTGGGCAGCGAGCTGGACCTGCTGAAGCTAGACTGCGAGGGCGCGGAGTGGGAGATTCTGCGGCCCGGGCCGGGCTGGGCACGGGTTCGCCACATCCGCATGGAGTATCACCTGTTCCGCGGCGAGACGGCGGAAGAGGCGCAGAGCGCGCTGGTCCGGCTGGGCTTTCGAGTGACGCGGGTACGCCGCTACAGCGATAGGGGCGGAGCCATCTGGGCCAGGCGCGAGGCAGGGACAGGCTCCGGAAAAGAAGGCGCGCCGAGCGCTACTTGATTTTGAGTTCGACGACGAAGTTCTTTCGTGCGTCCCAGGAGCTGACGGTTTTGGTGGCGCTCTTTTCGCCATCCTTCTCGGCCCAGAGGTCAAAATCCTCGGTCATGCTGACCTGGGCGAAGTGGAAGCTGCCGTTCTTGGCAGACGTGTAACTGCGAATGGCCTTGGTCTTCTGGTTCTTGAGGAAGACGATGGCACCGGTGACAGGCGCGGATTCGGAGTTGACCACGTTACCGGAGACACTGCGCTGGCCAAGATTCTGGGCCTGTGCCTGCAATGGCAGGTAGTGTGTCCCCAGGGGGAGCAGCCCCGCGGCGAGGGCAACAAACAGCAGCCCGGCAGCGAGTTTTGCGCGTTTGGCAATCACTCGTCTTCCTCCTCTTCTTCTTCCTCGATATCGTCGTCTTCGTAGCCTTCGTCCATGCGGCTCAGCTCGAGCGGTTCCACGCCGACGACTTCATACTCGGTTCCACATTCATCACAGGCGACAACGTCGCCCTCGTCCAGTTCATCTACTTCAACATCTAGATCATTCTCGCATTCCGGGCAGATGGGCATGGCAGACTCCTCCTTCAAGGCGTCTCGTGTTGTAGGATGGCGGTACCTCGCGGTACGACTCCGCTAGTTTTAGAGACAATCCTCCTCCAGGTCAAGAGGCGGAGAGCGCGACGGGAAAAAAGCCATCCGAAGGTGAAGTCAAACCTATGCGATTTTCTCAAATTGCCCCGCTCTGCGGCCTGGTGCTGACGGCCGCCGTCTGCTTTGCCCAGCCTGATTATCTGCGCCATGCCACCCCCGTGACGGCTGCGCCGGCAGATCCGGCGATTGCGCGCGCCCTCAAGTCCATCCAGCCCGCACACATAGAACAGACGATTCAAACGCTGGTTGGTTTTGGGACACGGAGCACACTTTCCACCATGGAGACGGATCTGCCTCCGGGAAAGGGCGCGCAGGCGGCGGCGGACTGGATTTTTGGGCAGTTTGAGGCGATTTCGCAGCAGTGTGGAGGCTGCCTGGAGGTGCGGCGGGACGTGTTTATGGCGGACCCGGGCGCGAGCGGCGGCATGTGGGCGGGGCGCATTCCGCGGCCTACGCGGATTACCAACATTTATGCGATTCTGCGGGGGACGGACCCGGCTGCGGCCAAGCGCATGGTGCTGGTGACGGGGCACTACGACTCCCGCAACTCGAACATTCTGGACGGTCGGGGGGATGCTCCGGGGGCCAATGACGACGGCTCGGGCGTGGCCGTTTCTCTGGAGTGCGCGCGGGTGCTGAGCAAGCTGCATTTTCCGTCGACGCTTGTTTTTGTTGCGGTTGCGGGCGAAGAACAGGGGCTGGTTGGGTCTGCGCACCTGGCCAAGCTGGCGCGCGACCAGGGCTGGGACCTGGAAGCGGTGCTGAACAACGACATTGTGGGCGGCAACACGACGCCGGGCGACACGCTGCAGAGGAAGGACCGAGTGCGGGTGTTCTCCGAGGGGATTCCGCTGTCGGCAACGCCGCAGGAAATCCGACGGATTCGGGCGCTGGGCAAGGAGAACGACTCCACCAGCCGGGAACTGGCCCGCGCGATTTCCGATGTGGGGCAGACGTATCTTCCGGAAGCGGGAGCGACGCGGTTCCAAGCCTTCCTGGTGAACCGGCCGGACCGCTACCTGCGCGGCGGCGACCATACGTCGTTCAATCGCGAAGGGTTTGCGGCGGTGCGCTTCACGGAGTGGCGCGAGGACTACAACCACCAGCACCAGAACGTGGTGATTCCGCCGGCGGGTTCCGGGGAGCCGATCAAGGGCGACCTGCCGCGGTTTGTGGACTACGGCTATGTGGCACAGGTGGCGCGGCTGAATGCCGCCACGCTGGCCACGCTGGCGCGCTCGCCGGGTGAGCCGCAGCATGTGGCGATTGACACCAAAGAGCTGGACGACAACACGACGCTTACCTGGGATGCGCCGGCCGGGGCGCCGGCCGGCACGCACTATGAGGTACTGTGGCGTGAAACCACTGCGCCGGACTGGCAGTACGTGAAGACGGTGAAGCCGGAGGCGCCGGGCGCGCCGGTGACGGTGACGCTGCCCATCTCAAAGGACAACGTGATCTTTGGCGTGCGCGCGGTGGATGGGGCCGGGCATCGTGGACTGACCGTGGTGCCGTAAAGGGCGATGACACCGGCGCACCGGGACATGTACCCTGTTGACAGCGATGCGCAGACTTGGTTCCACTCCGTTGGCTTTTCCGAATTTCAGCGGCGCCACGCGCCGGCTGGTGATCTGGAACCTGGCGGCCTATTTTCTGCTGACGGTGGCGCTGTTTCTGGCGCCGGGACCGGGCGGAAGCGTGGCCGGAGTGCTGGCGTTTCGTCCGGACCTGTTTCTGCACGGCGCACTGTGGCAGCCGCTCACGTACAGTCTGATTCACCCCACGCTGATGGGTACGCTGTTTGAGCTGCTGTCCCTTTGGTTCCTGGCCGGGTTTCTGGAAGAGCTCCATGGCGACGTGTGGGTGATGGGGCTGTATGCGGTGTCCGTGGTGGGCACGGCGCTGGCGGGCGTGCTGCTCTACCTGGGCGGCAGCCTGGCGCACTTGAACGTGGGCACGGCGATGCTGACGGGCTGCTTTGGCGGCATCTTCGGGCTGCTGGTGGCCATTGGGCTGCTCTACGGCGACATGGAGTTTCTGCTGTTTTTCACCATCGGCATCAAGGCGCGCTATATGGCCATCATCTTCGGTCTGGTGGCGATTGCGATGCTTTTTGGCGAGCAGCGGCTTTATGCCTTTGCGGAGCTGGGAGGAGCGCTGGCGGGGTGGATGTACATCCGGACGGCACCGCGGCGGGGATTTGGATTTGCGCTGAGCGAGAGCGTCTACGGACTGCGCAACCGCTACTACCGCTGGAAACGGCGGCGGGCGGCGCGCAAGTTTGAGGTGTACATGCGCTCGCAGGGGCGGACGGTGCGCTTTGACGGGCAGGGCCGGCAGATTGACGAGGACGACGACAAGAAGCGCTGGAACTGAGACGGGCAGTGGGCTGATGTGGAGCAGGTCGATTGGGCGCGGGGAGGTGGTGCGGTTAAAGGATTGGCGACTACTCGACTAGAACGTTAGGTGGCAGACCCTGTGTTGTTTTTCTGAGTTTTCAGGGTGTCGAGAATTTCCACAATGCGTTGGATGCTCAATGTCCAGGGCACTTGCCAAAAGCGTAGGCGATACAAGGCATACCATCCGTTGGAATGGACTATCTTCTCGTCTGAATCTTCGTTTTCAAACGGGTTCGTATCTGTCCGAACTGCGACGAATGTGCTGTAACGCCCGGACCGCCCTCCCATGCTGAGAGTGCTATCCAGGATTAGGATTTTGAATCCGTTCTTCTCCCCTTCGATTAAGTTCCACGTCCTACTCAGCGTGTCGACGGGATAGCCGTGAAGTCGAAACGACGCTGGTTTTGGACGGTGATTTTTGGGGAGGTACAACATTCTCGGCTCGCCCTTTGAATACTGAAAACTCAGTCTGAGGGCGAGAGCGCGCATAGCCGAAGCGCGGAGTTTATATATCAAACCGATCCCGACAAAGATCACTGCCAGCAACAGCAACCCGGGGACAAGCCGCAGGTAGTTCATCCATCGCATTATAGAAACACATTGGATCGCAGCGGAAGTATCATCGGCGATACGAAAATTGGGCGGCTTCTCGGGCGCGGGCGGCGCGATAGAATTCTGACTGAGATGACGACGAAGATTGCCTTTCTGTTTCCCGGGCAGGGTTCGCAGGCCGTGGGTATGGGCCGCGAACTTGCCGAGCGCTTTCCAGTGGCAGCCGAAACATTTGCCGAAGCCGACGAGGCGTGCGGATTTGCACTTTCGCGCCTGTGCTTTGAGGGTCCGGACGACGAGCTGAAGCTGACCGAGAACACGCAGCCGGCGATTTTGACGGTGAGCGTGGCGGCTTGGCGCGTGCTGGCCGCGCACGGGGTGCAACCGGCGCTGGCCGCGGGGCACTCGCTGGGCGAGTGGTCGGCGCATGTGGCGGCGGGGACGCTGCAGTTTGCGGACGCGGTGCGGGCGGTGAAGGCGCGCGGGCGTGCGATGCAACTGGCGGTTCCGGCGGGCGAAGGCGGCATGGCGGCGGTGCTGCAACTGGACGCGGCGCTGGTGGCCGAGGCGTGCGCGGAAGCAGCGGCGGAGACGGGGTTGACGGTTTCCGCGGCGAATTTGAATTCGCCTGGGCAGACGGTGATTTCCGGCGCGTTGGCGGCGGTGGAGAAGGCTGCGGCGATTTGCAAAGCCAAAGGCGCACGACGGGCGGTGATGCTGCCGGTGAGCGCTCCATTCCACTGCGCGCTGATGCAGCCGGCACAGGAGGAAGTGGCGCGGGTGCTGGCGGGGCTTGCAATGGCCGACCCGCGGATTCCGGTGGCGGCCAATGTGACCGGCGGCCTGGTGACGACGGCCGAAGGCGCGCGCGACGCGCTGACGCGGCAGGTGACCGGCGCGGTGCGCTGGGTGGACTGCGTACAGTCGCTGGTGGCCGCAGGAGCGGGCACGTTTGTGGAAGTGGGCCCCGGCAAGGTGCTGTGCGGGCTGATGCGCCAGATTGACCCGGCACAGAGGGCGCTGAACGTGGAAGACGCGGCCAGCCTGGAGAAGACGCTGGCGGAGTTGACGGGCTCCGGCACCTAAACGCGCGCGCTACGAAACCGAATCGCTAGGGACCCAGGTAAAGCTGCACGGGCGAGAAGCCCAGCGTGTGGTCGTGCGGGTCGTAGACGAGGAACGCGTTGGTGCTCTTGAGCCCGTTTATCTGAATGGCGAGGATGAGCACGTTGCCGGAGATGCGGGTGGCGAGGATTTTGTGGCTCTTGATGGGGCCGTATTCGTTCTGCGGGCTGGTGGGGCCCCAGTCCTGCTGGAACTTGTCAAACGGGTAGGCGCTGTGGAGGGCCGGGTGCTGCTGCCAGGCGGGGTCGTGGGTCCATACGCCGTAGGCTTTGGACAGATCGTTGTGCTCAACGGCGGTGAAGAAGCTGTTGGTGACCATGCGGCCGCGCATGTGCGTCCACCAGTTCCAGGGCCAGTCCACGGGCATGCCGGAGGCGAACCAGCCGCCGACCAGGAGAACCACGAAGAGGCTGGCGCAGGTGTAGAGTGTGATGCGGATGCGGCGGTCGCGGGCGGCGTCAAATGCGGGTGCGTCCAGCAGAGTCATCGAGTGGTTTCCTCACCAAACAGGATACGGCAAGGGGCAGGGCAAAGGCATGAGGCGATGCGCTTTCTGGAGCGACGAATGCCCCCGCCCCCTGCAGACTTAGACACCGGGCGGAGGCTTTCGGTTCCCTGGCCTGATGATGTGCCCGCAGGACAGGCACCGGAAGCACACCCCGCAACTGGCCGGGTTTGCGCCTACTCCTCGCGGCTGAAGGTGGTGCGGGTTTTGTCTGCGTGGCGCTCGAGGGCGAGCTGGATGAGGCGGGTAATGAGCTCGCGATACGGCACGCCGGAGGCCTCCCAGAGCTTGGGATACATGCTGATTTGAGTGAAGCCGGGCATGGTGTTTACTTCGTTGAGGAAGATGCGGCGCTTGCCCCCGGGCTCCATGAGGAAATCGACGCGGGCGAGGCCAGAGAGGTCGCAGGCGCGGAAGGCGGCGACGGCCATTTCGCGGATGCGTTTGCTTTCCGTACGGGTGAT
>Ga0307375_10003484_pt1 | contig 15471 bp, 12 predicted proteins | sample TR1MG_FD_202531 | JGI IMG/M metagenome (GOLD analysis project Ga0307375, IMG submission 202531) | Soil microbial communities from Risofladan, Vaasa, Finland - TR-1 | ecosystem: Environmental > Terrestrial > Soil > Coastal area > Acid sulfate soil | place: Finland: Risofladan, Vaasa | collected...
TGGGCGAAAACCTAGTTCTCACAAGACTTCACAAGACGGGCAATTTTGGACCGTACGGCACTTACAACTTGCGGAGGAAGAAACCCGTGGTAGAAGAAGAGATTTGGAGTATTTTTGGGAAGGTAGTGGGACAGATCGTAGGTGTAAAATGGCATGGGGGTGCAAACAAGGAAGGGGCTCTCACACACGGACACACGCACGGCCGCGTCACTGTGCTGGCCCTCCCGCTGAATGTATGCGTCCACAGGATCTGAGAGGCTGCGTGGTCTTGAAAATGGATAACAGAGAAGAAATTTCTCCATCGGCAAGCTCGAGAGACACACGCACTTCTGTTCTGGTGGAAACGCCATTGTACTGCTTCGACCATCGGACCGCACCATTCATGGAATTCCATACTATCCTGTGCTGAGTGGCTCGTGTTCTCGCTATAGATGTTCTAAGAATGAGAGCTGTGGTGGTCTTGAGTGGGGTCTGTCGATGAGTTCTCGGAGGAATCAGGAATCGCGTTTGCCAGCGCCGCAGGAGGAGCAAGTTCCCTCCTTCGGAAACCTTCGGCACCCGAGGGCAGCCCGAAGTGCCACTCCAAGCTGGGACTGACACGAACCACCATCCCTGCTATCGTCTAAACTTCGTCACTGCACACTGGTGTCGTTAATGCGGACACAAATCCAGACCCACTTCATCCTCTGACTGCCCTGTCAAACTCGTCGCCATTCCCAAAAGAGGCGCTTCCGACATCAATTCGACCTACAAGCCCCTCCTCTCGTATGTAAAACGATCCAACACTCCGCTGTTCATGCACTTCTTGATGTTGATCTTCACTTGGGCCTACTTGAAGCGAGATATCGATCGGATTTGAAGCGCACAACTCCGACACTCTTTCCTGACCCCCATTCTCCTTCTTCTCCCCTTATCCCAGCTGCAAACTGGCCAAATTAACATAGATGTCCGCAAAGCGCGTGCTTATTCCTCAGCAAGAGGCGGGAGAATTCAAGAAGCCGTCTGCCAACGTCCGCCCCGAATCCTTCTCCCAAAGTGCCGAGTTGGAACCGAATTACAGCCATGAACGAGCGTCGGCAACGATTTATGCCCAAAAACTGGATTCCCGTGGGACGAATGCCCTATCAAGCGTCAAAGGGATGACTTCTTATTCTCGTGGCGATTCGGTCAAATCTCTCTCTTCTGATCCCTCCCTCTCCTTCAAACCAAGCAAAATCGTCGTCAAATCCATCCTTTCTGCTATTGAACGAGCTGATTTGGACAAGTGCGCGAGTAAAGACGCGTACGACCCTGCTTACTGTTATAATGGCTCTTCTGCGGACTCTACGGTGACCGATGATGCGTATGCTAGCCATGAGTTGTATGAGGCGGATTTGAGTGTAGAACCGTATCTCTCAGCCGAAATGGAGGCAGGTGATTATCTTAGTCTGTTGAAACCTGCGTTGAGTACTTCTTCGTTGGATGACCCGTTCTCCGATTCGAATGTGGCTGCCGAATTGATTGAGTTGACTACGACATTGGATGAAGAAGGTGATGCCACCGAATGGGTAGCAGAGGTCATGGATGTGGATTTTCGAACGTCGAACTCTTCTGCCATTTTGCTTGCCATTCAACCGACTCAGCCCTCCACTTGTGGCTATCCATCCGTTGCAGACGATACTATGCCCTACTCTCCGTACTCTGACTCAGAATCGAGTGTCGACAGCGAGCACCACACGCGCCATTCTTCGATGACCTTCTCCGAGCGTCCTCGTTCCTCGACTCCCTCTCCTCATCACCTCGCCTCTCCCATGAGCGCCAATCGCCTCTCTACGGCGCGCTCTATCCTTGAGGCACTCGATTCCAAGGGCTCGTGGAATGAGCGCTTCCAACTCATTTTCGACGCACCGGATTCCGAGGCGAAATTCGATGCGCTCCACCGGCTGTACATGGACTTTCTGGGCGTCGCAGAAACCTACGGCAAGGTCATCATCGCCGAACGTTCGTTGCCCTTCGACGAGAAGTCAATCAAGCCGATCAATCTTGGAGGAGTTGCCGGAGGAAGCAAATACGCGGTTCGTGGTCTCCTCTTCAAGTTCGCTATCGATGTCCCTCCTCACCATCTCTACGGTTCCGACGAATATGCCCAAAAGGCTGCTGCTCACGAGCTGACAGGCCTCAATCAATGGTCTTTGAACAGCGAAGGACTGCATTTCCCCCTCATGGCACTGGTTCGCTATTGTGGATTCACTCTCGTTGCTATGAGCATGCTGCCCATTCGAAGAGATACGCTCGTGTATGGGAGCGACGATGCTGGAAGAACGGTCCATTTCGAGGACGACGTCATGTATGAGAAGATGAAGAAGACCGCCGTCAATCTCAACCTGAAAGGTCACCACCTGGTATCGGCTCCAACAAAGATGATGTATGGACCAGGCGATATAGAAGGTCATCTTGGAGAAGATGGATTGCATTACGTATTGGACTTCGCGAGAGTATACCCACCGGCGGCGATGGTTCCCGGAGAGTTCAACCACAAGTCTCGTAGTCTGTTCCGTCTGCTTCGTCCTGAGCTCGTTTCCTGCTTCCACAAGCCTCTTAGTTCCGACGCCTTTACCGGATGGGGAAGAATTCAATCTGAGTTCCACAACGCGGAGGTTCGTCAGGCGACTCAATTCCTCCTCGACGTTACCATTCCTGAGCTCGCGAAACAGCTCTTCGATATGCCCAATCCCGAGCTCATCGACTACACTCGTGAATTCCATCTTCGTGGTGTCAATGTGAGATACATGGGACTGGTGAGGAGGGCCATCTTTTGCCTCGAGAATAGAACCAACTATTCCAACGCCTCTGACCCCGACAAGTGCGTTCATCTTTGGCTGCTGAGAGAAATGGTTGCTCGCACACTCAAGTCTATCCTGAATCGCAAGTGGAGAGAGCTCATCAAGAGGTATCAACGCATCACGCCTGACCGATGCATCCACGAGGCCATTGGAGTGCTCAACACCTTCACTGACCCCCAAACGACCCCATCCAGCATCTCCTTCTGGGGAAAGGCAATAAGATCTCTGCTCAACAACAAATTTCCGTTGGCGCTGATCGACAAGGAGAATGAAGAGAATGAGGAGGATGGAACTTCGGTCGTCAACCTCCAGCGCCTCGTTCTCGGTCACGAAGTACCCAAGATTTGGAAGTTTGTCTTCTCCCGTCTCTCAATTCTCACTGGAATCACCTTTGGCGAGTTCATTCTCAGTCCTTTGGGTCAATTCCCAACGTTTGGTTTGCTGACGACCGGAGACATCATCGAAATCCGCTCCTCTGTGAAGCAAATGTCTCTCGTCGACTTCGCATACGTCATGTCCAAGGCACTCAATGCATTGCGCCAGGAATCCAGCTGTTTGGCAGTACGGCTGCTCAACTTTGCCATCACGAAGTTGAAACGAGCTTCTGAGATCTCGCTTCTCGTTCTTCGTCGTCTGATCACTCTCAAACACTACATCCTCAGGGCGCTGAATCGCATGAAATGGGTGCAATCGTTGAGCGATACGATGGTAGAACTGGTGGAAGTAGCGTTCGATGGTGCGCTGCTCTTGTGCCACAAGCTTCCAGCAGATTTGGCTTGTGATGCCGCGGTGTTCTTGCACGAGCTCCATCTCCATCCTACGAGCGTGAGACCAAAGGTGCTGAAATACCTGCAAACGGCGATCGACGAGGAGCCCATGGTGATCCGACCATACATTGAGATGGCGAAAATCCACGCCTCCATCTCGCGTCCAGTACTTTCCGATGAGGTTCGCAATTGGATCAACAAAGTTTTGGAACTCGCACCGAACGATTTGCTTGGGAGACTGCAAGTGGGACTCCTCATCTTGACGCTCTCGGCGGCGTTCGTGAGGCCAAATCACGTCCAACAAAGCCCGCACCAACAGCACTCACAACTGCGCGAGTCCTCTCATCATCACCATCAACAGCAGCAGCAACAGCAACAACAACAAAACACCCCGCCATCTTCCATTGGAAGCACAGTGTCGTCTCACAATGGGAGCAGTCCAATTGGAAGCGGGAAGAGCTACGATTCTTCGACGTCAACCTCAACGACCTCCTCGCCTCCTCATAAGCCATACATCAGTGCTGAAGAGGAAGTACTTCATCACTGGACCATTGTGCAACAAGTAGATCCGAGCCTCTTCTCGAGAATCGACTTGCACCTCTTCTCGAACAAACACGATCCTACGTCGGACTTCGCTCCGTCGGACATCTCCATCTCCTCTCCTGTTCCAACGCATGCATCAACATCATCATCATCATCATCAACTTCATCATCATCAACTTCATTACCAACCTCACCATTGTTGAATGCATCCTCGCTCGCACATTCTCCAAGCTCCTTCGCCCGCGCTCTCTCCCCATCTCCATCATCTCCTCACATTTCCTCTTCTCAATCTTCTTCCTCCTTTTCGCCATCGTCGTCGTCGTTGTCGTCATCGTCTTCTTCTACACTTCCCTCTTCCAGATCCGGTCCTTCTCTCAATTCGAACCGCCATGCCGAGAAGGTGCAACATACGAGAGCAAGAAGCTTCTCTGCACTCATCTACGTCGCTCACAAGATGCGATGCGCAGAACTCACTGAAGTGATCAAACGTTCGCTCGCTCACGACTTCTCTTCCATCCTTCTGCTCGCCACCGAGACTACGCCTTGGACTGCTGAGATGTTGGAATTCGTTGCCTCTTTGGGACCCTTCCCGCACTTTACGTACCTACACGTGCCGAAGGGAGCGTCTTGTTTGGGCGCGTGCTGCGAAGAGGCATTTGGCAATTTGCTCGGCCAGTGTCCCAACCTCAGGTCCCTGCGCATCACTGCGCCCTTCAGCTTCGTCGGACACTTCATGACGCACATTCTAGACCCCATGTGCATGGAGACACTGGACCTCACCGGAACCTGCCTCTCGGACGCCTCACTCGGACACCTCATTGCCTTCGTCAGCTCCCTCTCCTCCGCCTCTACTCCCCCTTCGCTCAAGACGCTCCTTTTGCCGTCAACCGTGAGCTGCGAGAAGCTATCTGGGCAATTGGATTCGTTCTGGAAGTACTGCGCCCTGGAACACCTCCGATGCTCCTCCGTTGGCAACATTCTCTTCCAATCTGTGGTGGCTTTTGGAAATAGCCTCGTCATGGTGTCCATTTGCGATGCAAAGGGCCTCACAGTGCAACACGTGAAGAACATTCTGCCCTCGATGGTCAACCTCCTCGTCTTCGATGTTGCGGGTTCCAGCGACCTCACCGATGCCTCCTTGATCCCGCTGCTCAGCCAATCCTCTCTGCATCCTACTCTGGAGGTTTTCATTTCTGCGACTGGCATCAACTACTTCTTCACAGGTTCAAAGGAGCGCACGATGCGATTCTCCAAGAGTGTCTCCCAACCTGTGACCTTCTCCCTCTCTCTGTACTCCAACGATTGGGCCTGCTTGCCGCTCTTGCAATATACGAAGTGCAGGGACATGTTTTCGCCCTCTTCGACCGTCACACTCTTCACAGTCGACAAGAACATTTGGGGCGGAGAACCCCTGCGCACTCTCATCTTCGGCAGAAACTCCAACTTCATGCCTGCCACATCAAGCATCTACGCAGAGCCGATGTGTTCGCACATTAGCTGGACGATAGGCAACACGCGGATTGCAGAAATCAGCGTACCGAACAATCTCACCAACGACTTCGCGCAAGTGCAATGGATGGTGGATGGCGACCTCATTGGCACCAAAATGTCAGCGACCGTCTCAAATACCATGAAAATCAACCTCACTATCCCATTCATGCCGAATCAACAAGTGAACATCCACTCCAAGGGCGGAGCCTCCGACTTCAAACTCGCCGCAGGATTCAGCATCTCTTACTGGGCCGTTGCCGCTCTTTCATTTATGAGACAGTTACTCATTTGAATCCCCTTTTGTAGGGAGAGGAGAGAGGCATTTCTCTCGAGTGAGGAGAGGCTGCAACTCTGGACTGGCTACGATGGCAACTGTGGGAACTCTACCAACTCGCGCGAGCCGGAATCCCCTTCCTGTGTAATTTTAGCCCAACAGCACCCAAAATGTACATTTCATGTTACTATTAAGCCAGATTCGACTTTCATTGGCGTATGAGACTCAAAACGATGGTTTCAAAGTAGGTGCATCGAGTTCCGACTTCAGAGGGCTGAATGAGCTAGCGTCCAGGTCCTGAAAACAAGAATACATCCATTCACTGAGATCGTTCATTTGTGAAGCGCACGTAAAGGAGGAGTTCTGAGGTGTGGGAGCCGCGTTGATGGCCAAGTTCGGATCGCCTCTTCAGTTGCAGTGGCTTCTGAAACATTCAAATGCGTCAGTGACGGGCAAGATCTCCAAGTAGATGAATCAATAGAGATTGACATGTTCACCGAGAGAGATGAGAGTACAGCGTGTGATGGAAAGGCTGAGAGTGAGACGTTTGCCGTTTCGATTCGAGTATCATTGAGGTCTTGAACTTCTGCAGTGAGGCGTTTTATATCAGCGTCTATTCTGCGTTCAGAAATGGAGATGTGGGTGAGAGTGTCTGGCAGAGCCGAGATGTCGTCTAGAGTCAGTACGTGGAGGTCTTGCCGCGGTGGGATTTTGAGGCCGTCTGGGGTTGCGCTTGGTACGAGTAGGAACCCTATGGATAGAGAGGTGAGATTTGGGGGTAAGTCGGCGAAGACCGTTGAGTTGGAGGATGGGAGGCTGAGAGTAGGAAGGCGTAGAGAGGTGAGGGTATGCGGGAAGATTTGGAACGCGTCGTTGGTGATGCGGTGCGAGCTGTATCCCGTGTGATGGAACGTCAATAGTCGCGGAGGGAAGTTGGGGAACGATTGGAGGGTGATGGGGAGCTTGAACGGGCTGATGAGATGAAGGAGAGAGGGCGGGAAGTGCAGCGGATGGAAGTCCGCGTCCAAGTACGTCAAGTGCCGCATATGCACTACATCTGTTGTCGCGAATTGAGAGAAGTTGGAAGACATGGTGTGCAGCAAGGGAGGCAAATCCAGGGGTTGGGACGCGGGAGGAGCGGACGGAGGGACGGGGTCCTCAAACAACGGAAAGATCGTCGTGTTCTTGTATTCCAAGCGCAGCAGCGCCCTTGGCAACGAAGCGGCCAACTCTGGATGGCGGAAATTGAACAGGTTGGAGGAGTACTCGGTGAGAGAGGGGGGAAGGGAGCGATGGAAGTGCACGCCAAGTGCGTTTTGGTTTCGAACCTGAATTCGAGTTCCTCGAGGATTCGGGATCAAGTGCAGGCTCAGAAGCTGAAGGATAGGCAAGATGTCGCCAAGCGGAAGCCACGGATTCGGAACATCGGACGCACCGTGCTCGGCAATCGGGTTAGAAGACGATCCTGCAGAAACGGTCGAAGATTCGGCACGTGAGGCTTTGTAGCTCTGCGAAATAGCGGAAAAGAGGCGCATGATGTTCTGGTAGGGAGAAAGAACCGACGATGGAGGAGAGAGAGCCAAGTAGTCGGGAGAAAGAAGCAAGAAGAGGAGGCGAGGAGTGTTCAACCGCAGCTCTCGCAAAGTTTGGCCCCAGGCCGTCAACATCGCAATGGGAGGGGTCAAATCTCTTCCCTTGGGCATTTCTGCTGTCGATAGAACCACACTGACCAACTTGGGATAGGAGACGAACATCTTGGGAAGCCAAACGTCGCCTTGCGCGACGATTCGCTTGAGCAGTGGGGTTTGGACCTCATCGCCACCTGAAGTATCATACTGAAGGCGCAAGTGATTGACAGCGCCATTTCTCAACTTAAACACGCCGAAGGGCCCCAAAGCACAATCCAGGAGTGAGATATCGAAGGCATTAAGGTAACGGCAGATGTCGTGAAGAATTTCGATTGGAAAGCGATGGAACTGCGGTAACATTGGTCGATTCAGATCACCAGCAATGAAGGGGACAACAATCTCTGAAGATCAGGGGAGGGAGTTGGACGAGAAGGCGCCAAAGCCAGGAATGAAATTCCTCTGCCTAGGAAAGAGAGCCCTCTCGACTTTCCAGCCAATGCGTACTTCATGGGCATCATTTCCCTCTGCGACACCCATCATGTCAGACCTTCCTCCACAGCTGATTAGCAACTATGATGGCGCCCCGATTGGATCCGGTACAGAGGCATCCGCCGAGAGAGAAAAGCGCCGAGAAGCAGAACGCGACGCTCTCGTCTCTGATACTCACCAACGCGAAGCTTCTCTGTTAGAAGACACGCAACAACTATTTACACACCTTTCTGCGTATCTAAGAGGAGAACTGTCGAGTACGAATCTCTCACGAGACCCTTCTTTGCTGGCAGGCGAGAACTCCGCTGGTTTTCTCCCTCTCCTGCTGCTCTTCAGACATCTAACCCTTTCTTCGACCGCGCAATCGCTTCTAAATAGCAACTACGGAGGAGTACAAACTGTTGGAGAGGATGAATCTAGTAACTCGTGACAAGTACGCGGAGATGACCGTGCACGCTGCATCACTGGTGAACAACATGAAGGGCTTACAAGAGAAGTGTGCGTACCTCGCTATAACTCACCTCATGGCACTTTCCGGTCTGTGGCTTGCAATTGAACGAAACTCTGACGGTGCAAAATTTCCTGCTCCGCTCTCCTATGGTCATAGATGCTGCATTTGAGCCACACTTGCAGAAGATTGACGAAATTGATGCGAGTTTGACGGATTTGGAGCGCACGCTCAATGCGTTGGATGCATACACTCTGAGACTGGAGAACAAGTTCAAGTACTTGAAGGAGACCAAGCAGCTGCCATACAAGAAGCTGCCTGCCAATCATCAGATTTGAATTGGTGGAGACCAAGAAGTTGATCATGGTGCATGAGGACCTGTGTTGATGAGTGTTGGTCCAGAGAGACCAAATGTGAGCTTTGCCATCCAATCAATTGCGTTCCTGTCCGAACTGCAATGTTCAACGAATGTAGAATTACCGATTTGCGTTACTAGGCGTTCCCCATGGGTGCTCACTTGCTATACATATCACCTGATACACCAATGTGGCCCGAACCAGGAGCCAACGGGCTGTCCGAAATGCTCCAGGCGATTCCTTCTCAACTAGTCGCAACGATTTCAGACAGTACTGTGATGCGGGGGTACCAGTTTCTCCGCATTATATCCAGTTCCCTCGTCGCTTAGATGTGTAGAGTTCTTCATGTTGGGTGTTTTACAATTGTACAGAAGTGTGTTTGGATAAGGAGAGGTCCCTAACGGTCGAAGAAGGAACCGGAGAGGGTAGTTTCTCCCTTGGCTCTGTGTGGGGGTTTTAGGACATCCGAAGAAGGATGTTGTGTCTTGAGACGACGTGAACAGGTGTATTCTGATGAGACTGGATGTGTGTCGTGGCCGGTTCCACTACATGGCCGATGGAGGGGACAGAGAAGCGAGCGGTTTGGGCATGGGTGGCGGCGGAAGTGCGTGGTTGCTCGCGTGGTTTGCGTCGCTCGTGGAAGTGCCTCCGAGCTTTGCCTTGCCGTCCGCCGAAGGAGAGGCTGCCGGGGCTTGCTTCGGCGGAGGGGGGAGCGGTGAACCGGGAGTGGACGGGGGCGCTGGTCTGGAGATGGAGAAGCTGCCGGATGTGCCTGAGCGAGGGGAGCTGCGAGGGGAGCCCGCGCTGACGGAGGCTGCGACTGCGCGATTGGGGGGCGACGGAGAGGAGGGCGGCGTGCCATTCGAGGAGCTGGAGAGCGCAGGCGGCAGAGGACTGGCGGGTGGCGTGCTGCCGGGCGCCGGCGACGATTGACCGGGTGTGGGGGGCAGTTGGCCGAGGTGCGTGGGCAACGTGCTCAACGAGCCAGCTCGGCGATCCAGCACCATTTTCGGCGCAGGAGAGGAGGGCAACTTGGGCATGGAGGAGAGCTTGGCGAGTGCGGACGAGCCGGGAGGCGAGCCGTACGGTGCGTTGCTGTTGTTGCGAGGTGACGTCGGAATCGGCAGAGGCCGCGAGATTGCCTTCGGCGAGTCCGGGGCGGCGGCGGCGGGTGGAGGGAGAGTAGGAGGCATGGCCGGGGGATGTGGCACTTGCAACACTGGAGCGCTGGAGGAAGCGAGGCCACTGATGGCGTCACTCGCGAGAGGAGGGGGAGCAGGTGATGAGGAAGAGGAGTCGATCATTGCAGGCAAGGGAGGGGTACTAGACGAGGGGATATCGCTATTCGACGAATTGAGGGAGCTTGCTGACCGTCCGCCACCCGAGCGCGTGGATACGGTGATGGAGTTCGTAGATCCCTCCTTTGATGTTGGCTTGCGTTTGACGGCACGAGGGCTGACGGGCGAACGTTTGGGGGCATTGGGATCGTTAGGTTGAGTGAAATCGGGTGCGGATTTGGTAGCGAGGCGATCTCCGTCGGTTTGGTTGCGAGAGAGTTTGCGTTTGTTGGTGGAGCCTGGGGACTTTGGGCGTGTGCCAGAGAGGAGAAGAGAGTTGACAGCAGGTGAGGTGGTAGCAGCAGGCACAGAGGAAGCGGGTGCGGAGGAGGTGGACTCGCCACCGTCGACGTCTCGCTTGATCGGGATCGCCGGTGTTGGCGCGTATTCGTACACTGCTCCGGTCTTCTGTTCCATGTACCATAGCAAGACGTTGTTGAGGAATTGCACGCACTTTTGAGACATGACCAAGCCCTCCATGGGATCCGAGGAGGAGGTATCGTACAGGTTTGGAGCGACCACGATCGCCAAGTTCTGCGGCGTCATCCTATTCACCGCAGAGTGCTGAGTCGTCATACACAACAAGTCTAATAGCCAAGTCAAGAGCGTTTTGAAGGGCTCTGGCATTCCCTGATACGCAGCGATCACCTTATCCTGATCCGAGCTGTAGAAGATGGACTCCGTCGGCACCTTGTTCAAAATCGGCTCCGGTAGCTCTCTGAACCACACCTTAATCAACGTAGCCACCGTATTCACATTATCGGACGACTGGAAGAGCTTCTTATTCATCTGATCCTTCATATGAGCGATATCACCAACGTCTCCAGCCAATCGGAAGATGCCCTCAGATTTGAGTCCACCCGCTGCAATCAACGACTTCTTCATCAGAACCAAGACTTCGGGTACCATAAGAGAATCGTCTTCGACAAGCTCCAACGTCGTGGGATCGGTACCAAAAACACCGGTAACGGAACGGACGCGAACGTTAAGGAAGTGCGCCTCGGTTCCAATCATCACCGTCAACTTGAAGTTCAGATTCACCTTGTCTTTCACATCCGCCTTCAATTTCACCTTCTTATCCTTGCCAGGAGCAATAGAACCGGTCGCAGGGTTCGCATGAATCACACATTGAGTGGACGGCGCGGCCTCGATCTTGTACTTCACCTTCATCGCCTTGTTGTTCGTAATCACGATTTCATCGCTTCCTTCTCCTCCTTCGGCATCTGCTCCTGCTCCAAAGGAGAATTCCAGAGAGTCCTTAGAGAACTACATGACACAGAAACGAATACACACACGAGGAGAGCCCAAACAGCAGAACAGAGAGAGAGCAGAGACCACGCCATCACACAGACACACCGGAGAGAAGGCAGGTCGGTATCAAATGACATTTCAGAAGCAGGTTAGTGACAGGCTGACTCAAACCACTCATTTTCAGGAACAAAAAGCTATTTAAGCACCAGTTCACCGGCAAACACTACTGAAGAAACCGCCTCTTTGAGCCAAGAGACCGAAATAGTGATGGCCAGCCTGCCCAAATCCGCAAGACTGGGATTGACGACCCTCAGATCAGCCTCCAAATAGGGAATACTGGCGATGCAATACCACTTTCATCTCAAGAGACTTGGAGTTCCGGTATCACTCGCTGCGCAAAGACGAGAACACTTTGGGGAGAAGCAGGGACTACGAAAACAGGGTGATACGTACCACGCTGGTCTTGTTTATGCCGTCTGTCAATATCACAAGTACAAATAAAGGAAGAGAGGGAGGAAATCGTTAGAGGAAGAAGGAGAGAGGCAATCAGAAGGATGGAAAACTCGACAGAAGAGGAGAGAGGGTGGCAGACGCTTTTAGCATCGGCTCATTTGACCAGATGAGCGCTGATTCGCCTGACAAGAGATGAAGTCCATGGATGTGAGAGTAGCCCAAGATTTCGTACCACCAGCAGCCTGAGCTATGGGTTCCTTATACTTGTTCTCGTCTGACAGCGTTCCAGGTGCATCGCCAGGCGCGGCTGCGTCACCACTCCATCGAGCGCCCATGTTGACTTACTAATCCGAAGAGAGGCAGGCAGTGTTATCCAATTTCGAATGTATGAGATCCTTTCGCGCGACAGAAAGGCGGAAAGATGCGTCGCAAGTAGTTGCCGTGATTGTCAGCAGTAGCGCAATCCAACAGTACTGGAAAGCGGAAATAGGTGGCTGAAGAGGAAGAAGATGGAGAAGAGGACAAACTTCCCTGGAGAGTGGGTCAACTTGCACGAAAGCGGCCAGAGGAGAGACTGGGGGAGAATCGGCGTCTCGCGGTGGCACTCTTCCAGTGAGACAAGCCGAAGAGAGTCTAGGACTCTACCCCGAGTCCACAAACAGCTTTGGGGAATGTACAGGGCTTTACATTGTTACTAGAACAGGTGAGGTGGGAGGTGACCCGACTTTCGGGGCTCTCTCTCTCTCTCTCTCTCTCTCTCTCTCTCTCTCTCTCTCTCTCTCTCTCTCTCTCTCTCTCTCTCTCTCTCCGAATCTCTCTCTCTCTCTCTCCGAATCTCTCTCTCCATCTCAGCAGTCCAACGCCAGAACGGAAATCGGGAGGGTCTCAGTTGGCACCCACCTCCGGGCCCAGAACGATTCAGATGGTTCGCTTCAGGACGGGAAGGGCACACTACCATCTTAAGAGAACTGTCCACACATAGAAATGACAACTGGGAGCTTGGGCACACTGCCAGAACCGACTGCGACGTTCTCCGCCATTCGCACAAATTTCATGCCTTCCACCACATGTCCAAACACCACGTGCTTGCTATCAAGCCAATCGCAAGGAGCGCAAGTAATGAAGAACTGGCAACCATTCGTATTGGCACCTGTGTTAGCCATAGAGAGCAGACCGGCAGCGTTGTGCTCCAGGTTGAAGTTCTCGTCCTTGAACTTGTCTCCATAGATCGATATCGAACCAGTACCATCTCCACTCACAATGTCACCTCCTTGAATCATGAAGTCCTTAATAATACGGTGGAACGGACATCCCTTGTAACCAGTAGGCTTACCGTTCACTCTGCACCGCAATCACAAAGGCATTGGCTCGGTTAGACTCACGCACTGAGTGATAAGACCACCAAGAATGAACCACAATCAAGCTAGAAACATGAGCACAACACATAGAGCGAGAGACAATCACTTGGAAGAGGCATAGCAGCAAATGAGAGGGAAGACCAGCAAGCTCCGGAGTTCAAGCACATTAGAAGCACCAAATTCGAACGTTTCTACGTACATAAACTCTCCTGTACACAATTGACGGAAGTTTTCCGCAGTTTTTGGAACGACATTCGCGAAGAGCTCCATTTTAACGCGACCGATCTCTTTGCCTCCAATAGAGAGATCAAAGAACACCACCGGGTTCTTCTTTGGCGTACTCGCCTTCACAGCAGTATTTGCCGTGGTTCCATCCGCTTGTGCACTCATGACTAACCCAGTGAGGGATGGAAAGCACCACCTCAAGCTCCGGGCTGGCGCACCCCCGATAATGTATGGCGGAATTTCAGTGGACCCCGAAATCGTATGGGAGACCTGAGTGCGTCCTCCTGCCGGGCTTCGAAAGTTGGCCCACTTTCCTCTGCATTGAGGAAGTTGACGCAAGATGTCCTCCTCCATAGTTTTTGTATGTATCTCTTAATGTGTATTGAGCCTTGCCTGTTCGATTTGTGTTCTTCAAAGAGTGTTAATGCCGATCGCGTACCGCAACCTTGTTGTCTGCTGTTTCCCGCTCGTGCAGACCAAGTGTTTGGTGACCGGTTGTTCCGGATTCCTAGGAAAGCGTATGGTGGAGCGTTTGGTGAAGGATGGGTGGAAAGTTCGCGGCTTGGATCTGTTTGAGTGCCCCGTAAAGGAGATCGAATTTGTGAAGGGTGATTTGGGCGATGTGGCGACTTTGGAACGTGCAGTGAAGGGTGTGGAGGTAGTATTCCATGTGGCCGCAGCGCCGTACAAAGGAAGTCGTGAACTGTTCTGGTCGGTGAACGTGGAGGGCACGCAGAAGCTGTTGGACGCGTCGGTGGTCGCCGGCGTGCGGTGCTTCGTGTTCACCTCCTCTTGCAGTGTGGTTTTCCGCGGTCAGCCCGTGGAGAATGGTACTGAGGAGATGCCGTACACGGAAGCGTCGTTCTGGTTCAAGGACCCGTATGCGCTCACGAAGGCGGAGGCGGAGAGGCGCGTGTTGAAGACGAATGGCACCGGTGGCATGCTCACAGTGGCCATCCGGCCGCACCAAATCTACGGCCCAGGCGATCGTTTGTACATGCCTCAAGTGGCGTTGCGCGCAAAGAAGCTGAAGATCGCGATGGGAGATGGCAAGAACAAGTTCGTGACGACGTACGTCGACAACTGCGTGGAGGGTCACATCCTCGCCGCCAAGGCGCTCATGTCCTCCAAGTCCCCCGCCGCTGCCGGACAGGCGTACAATATCAACGACGGCACGACTGGCAACTTCTGGGACTTCACGTTCCGCATCGCTGCCGAAGTCGGAGGCGGAGACCGCGCGAGCATGGGCAAGTTCTGGATCCCGCGCCCGGTAGCCCTCGGCATGTCTTGGGTCAGCGAAGTGATTGGACGCATCACAGATCAGGAGGTGCCACTCAATTGGCTCGCCACGACACTCGTCACGACCGACCGCACCTACTCCATCGCCAAGGCTCAACGCGACCTCGCCTACAAACCCCTTGTCAGCATGGAGGAGGGCTTCACGCGAACCATCGCCGATGCAAAAGTCACTTTCGCTGAACAACAACGCCAAGAGGCCCTCAAACCCAAGGAGCGTCTCCCTCTCCTCTCCTACTGGCTCCTCCTCGTCTCCTTCGTCTCTCTATTCGGCACCATTCAAGCCTTTTACACCACTGATCTCCTCAAACAACACCAATTCAACCTCCACCCAGAACAAGTCACACCACTCACTGGACGCCTCTTCGGCTGCTGGACTCTTCTCGCCACTCTCCTCCGGCTCAACTGCGCACTCGAACCCTCCAACAAAGCCATCTACCGCCTCACGCTCCTCACTTTCGTCATCGCTCTCGGTTTCTTCTCTCACAACTTCCTCATCGCCAAAACCATGGGACTCAGAACCGTACTCATGCCGACCGCTTTTGCGCTCCCGTCTCTCCTCTGGATGCTCTTCTTCCCTCCTGTCGCTGCGAAGAAGCAGTAGACATCACAATCGCATCGGATTCAGAAGAGGAGGGCCTCACGCAAACCGACTTCTCCGCTCAACTCGAGACTCGAGACTCAAAGCACCCGTTTAGACGCTGTAATATCCCCAAATGAACATCCATAAGGC
>Ga0307375_10003487_pt1 | contig 15468 bp, 13 predicted proteins | sample TR1MG_FD_202531 | JGI IMG/M metagenome (GOLD analysis project Ga0307375, IMG submission 202531) | Soil microbial communities from Risofladan, Vaasa, Finland - TR-1 | ecosystem: Environmental > Terrestrial > Soil > Coastal area > Acid sulfate soil | place: Finland: Risofladan, Vaasa | collected...
GCCGTATTTGTGTCTCGTCGACCCCTTATTCCTAAGAAGTGGCCTGGGCGTGTTAAAGTAGCGCATCGTTCTGACGCGGCATGAAAGCCCCCCATAGTGTTCCATGACCTCATCTCCCAGCGCACGGATACGTGAAATCCCCTATAACTACACCTCCTTTTCTGATCGAGAGATTGTTATACGATTCCTTGGTCCAGAGATGTGGGATGTATTAAATGAGCTGCGGTCGGCGCGGGTAACCGGCCGGTCGGCGCGCATGCTCTTTGAGGTTTTGGGCGACATGTGGGTTGTGACCCGCAATCCTTTTATTCAGGATGATTTGCTAAAGCACAGCGAACGGCTGGACTCACTTGTGAGCGCCCTCCACCATCGTCTAGACCAGATTGTGGCGCGTGCCCAGGGCAATGCGGAGGCTTTAGCGCTTGCGGCCGCGGCGCGTTCGGCCGTGGGGTCCTTCGAGGCGCGTTTCCCAAGGGAACGTGCGCAACGTAAGAAGGCGTTGCGCATACTGTCGCGGGTCACGCGTCGCGATAATATCGACTTTAGCGGGTATGCGCGCGTGGCTCATGTGACGGATGCCACAGACTGGCGGGTGGAGCTGCCCTTTGTGGTCATCAACCCAGACACCGAAGAGGAGGTCATGGGGGTTGTTCAGGGCTGTATCGAGCTCGGGCTTACCATTATTCCAAGGGGCGGTGGGACCGGTTACACGGGAGGCGCTGTCCCGCTCTTTGCGGATACCGCGATCATTAACACCGAAAAGCTCGACACGGTCGGCGGGGTGATTTTTCAAGAGCTTCCCGGCGTTGCCGCGCCTGTGCCCACGATTCGGGCGGGAGCGGGCGTCGTTACCTTGCGAGTGACCGAGGTTGCGGAACAGAAAAACCTCTCGTTTGCGGTCGATCCGACTTCCCAGGACGCCTCGACCATTGGCGGCAATGTCGCCATGAACGCAGGCGGTAAGAAGGCTGTTTTGTGGGGCACGACGCTCGACAATCTCGCCTCATGGCGTATGGTGACTCCGAGTGCCGAATGGTTGTCTATCGAGCGCGTGAACCATAACCTTGGCAAGATTCACGAGCAAGAAGAGGTCGTGTTTCGTATCAGTCGTTACCTAGCTGATGGCAAGACTCCCAGTGCGCCCGTGGAAATGTTGCGCATCCCTGGACCGAGCCTACGCAAGGAAGGGCTTGGTAAGGATGTCACGGATAAATTTCTGTCAGGGCTTCCGGGTGTCCAGAAGGAGGGTTGCGATGGCCTTATCACCTCGGCGGTTTTTATTCTCCACAAGAAACCTGAGCATTTACGCACGGTCTGCCTTGAGTTTTTCGGCACGGATCTTCGTCGAGCGGTATCGGCTATTACCGACATTAAAGCCTATCCTCACACACACCCCGGGGTTGTATTGGCCGGGCTTGAACACCTAGATGAGCGCTATTTACGGGCGGTACATTACAGCACCAAGGCGCCACGTCGGGAACGTCCCAAAATGGTGCTCTTGTGTGATATAGGAGGCGCGGACGAGCGGTTGGTAGGCGAAGCCGCCGCTGCCATTGTGCGGCTCGCCAATGGCCGTGGTGGCGAAGGTCATGTGGCGGTGAGCGCCGAGGCGCGCCGGCATTTCTGGGCTGACCGGGCCAAGACGGCCGCGATTGCAGCACATACCAATGCCTTTAAGATTAACGAAGATGTGGTGATCCCTATCGAGCGACTCGCAGACTATAGCGAGGGGGTAGAGCGCATCAATATTGAACAATCTTTGGCCAATAAGTTGCGTGCCGTGCAGGCTATCCTGGCTTATTTGGGCGGGCCTATGGCCGAATTGCGCTCGGTGCCCGATTATGAAGCAAGCGCGGAAAATACGGCGATTATTGCCGCCAAAGTGGCGACGGCCGAGTCCCAGTTGCGCGCCGTTGCCGTGCGCTGGTCAAAAATCTTAGCGCATCTTGATAGCCCAATTGCGCAGTGTGCCGATCTTCTCGACGCGGAGGTTGCAAGCAAAGGGGAGCCTCTGGCGCCGCTGCTCACCTTGCTTTTGCGGCGCGATTTGCGGATCTCCTATCGCTTGGAAGTGGGTCGGGTTTTGCAGGATATCTTCGGGGGGCACGAGATGGACCCCGTACGTGGGCGTTTTGAGGCAATTCACGCCGAAGTCCTCGCAAGCCGACTATTCGTGGCTCTTCATATGCATGCGGGCGATGGCAATGTACATACCAATATTCCCGTAAATTCGAATGATTACGAAATGATGCGCGAGGCCGATCGCATCGTAGAACGAGTCATGCATCTTGCAGTGAGCCTGGGTGGGGTCATATCGGGCGAGCATGGCATTGGTATCACAAAGATGCGCTATTTGGAGTCGGGATCGGTCAAGGCCTTTGCCGAGTATAAGGCGCGCATAGACCCAGACGGCCGTTTCAACCGCGGAAAGCTGCTGGCGGGATCTGGGTTGGAACGCGCTTATACGCCATCGCTTCGTTTGGTTTCACAAGAGGCGCTTATACTGGAGCGCAGCGAACTGGGAGCACTCAACGACGCGATACGCAATTGCTTGCGTTGCGGAAAGTGTAAGCCTGTGTGTACCACCCATGTACCGCGTGCCAACTTGCTGTATTCGCCGCGTAACAAGATATTGGCAACCGGGCTCATTATCGAGGCCTTTTTATACGAGGAGCAAACGAGGCGCGGTATCTCTCTGCATCATTTTGACGGCATGAACGATATCGCAGACCATTGCACGGTTTGCCACAAATGTTTGGCGCCTTGTCCCGTCGATATCGATTTCGGCGACGTGTCGATCCGGATGCGCGAAATTCTGCGGGCGCAGGGACATAAGCGAATGAATTTGGGGACGCGGGCTTCTATGGCGTTTTTGAATGCCACCGACGCTGGCACTATTCGAGCGCTACGCAAGACCATGATTGGATGGGGGTATAAGGCGCAGCGTTTGGGGTACGGGATCGCAGCGGGAATTCCCGGCGCGCGGTCTTCGGCGCCACCGCCCGCCACGACCGGGAAGACGCCGCTACCTGCTCAGGTCATTCATTTTTTTAAAAAGCCGATGCCAAGCGGTTTGCCCAAACAGACAATGCGCGCGCTGCTGGGGGTAGAGGACACAAAGACGATTCCGATTCTACGTGATCCGCGTAAGGTGAACGAGGATTCGGACGCAGTCTTTTATTTTCCTGGGTGCGGCTCGGAACGGCTTTTCAGCCAAGTGGGGCTCGCGACCTTAGCGATGCTCTATGAGGTGGGTGCGCAGGTGGTACTGCCTCCCGGCTATTTGTGTTGTGGTTATCCGCAAACGGCCTCGGGCGATGATACCAAGGGTCGTCAGATCACCACGGATAATCGCGTCCTGTTTCACAGGGTCGCCAACACTCTGAACTATCTAGATATAAAGACTGTGATCGTGTCGTGCGGTACCTGCATGGATCAGCTTCTCAAATACGAGTTTGAGCAAATCTTTCCGGGGTGCCGGCTTCTGGATATTCACGAATACCTGATGGAAAAAGGTGTGCGGCTGGACGCGGTGGGTGGGGTCCGCTATATGTACCACGATCCTTGCCATACCCCTATGAAGACCCACAATCCGGTGACTGTGGCAAGTACGCTCATGGGCAAGGCCGTGACGCTATCAGATCGTTGCTGTGGGGAGGCGGGGACCTTCGCTCTGGCGCGACCGGATATTGCCACCCAGGTGCGGTTCCGCAAAGAAGAGGAACTGCATAAAGGGGTCCGGCAATTGACTGGGCAAGAGGCGGCGGCCCCAGGGGCTGTCAAGATTCTGACATCGTGCCCGGCATGCCTTCAGGGGCTTGATCGATATCGGGACGATACGGGCCTTGATGCCGACTACATTGTCGTAGAGCTCGCCAATAAGCGTTTGGGCGTCGGATGGCAGCAACGGTTTGCCGATGAGGCGAAGGGCGGGGGTATTGAGCGTGTGTTGCTGTGATAAAAAAACGGCGCCCCCACGAGGGCGCCGTTTCGGGTCTAAGGCAGCGTAACCACGATATAGAGGCTTTCCTTCCCCCGACGTACCAAGACCGGGATCGGGGTTGCCGCAGGCAGAGTCGCCACGATATGTTGAATCTGGCCGGGTGTTGCGATGGTTTCATTCGCAATTTCCTGGATTATCATGCCAGGCGCGATACCCGCGTTCTGGGCCGGCCCCGGGTCCACGCTCAAAACGACAACCCCATGGTGAATCGCCATGTCTTTGAGGGCCCCGTGGGTAAGCGGCCCGACCTCCATCTGGAGGCGTGGGAGTTCCACGTTTTGGCTGGCGACAGTCTCGAGATTCTTAGGCAGTGCCCCGACACGCACGGAAATGGTGAGCGCCTGACCATTGCGCATGATGCCGACCGGGACATGCGTGCCCGGCTCGGTGTTGCCGACTAAGGGCGGGAGTTGCCCGACACCGTAAACGGGTTTGTTGTCGTAGGTGATAATGACGTCACCTGGTTTTAGACCCGCCTTAGCAGCCGGACCGTCGTGAGTGAGGCCTGCGATGAGGGCGCCGACCGGTTCTTTCAGGCGCATGGCCTGGGCCATCTCGCTACTGACGCCTTGAACATCCACCCCTAACCACCCAAAACGAATGGCCTGATGGTGTTGAAGCGCCTGAACAACACGCATGGCTGTGTTGATCGGGATAGAGAAAGACAAGCCCATGTAGCCACCATTGCTTGTGTAAATCTGGTCGTTTATGCCGACAACTTGTCCGTCCATGTTAAATAGCGGTCCCCCCGAGTTACCGGGATTGATGGGGACATCACTCTGGATGAAGGGGATATACTCGTCGTCAGAGAGTGGTCGATTGACGGCGCTTACAACGCCTTGAGTCACGGTGTTGTAAAAACCAAACGGGGCGCCCACGGCGAGCAGCCATTGACCAACCTGCATGTGGTCGGAGTTGCCCAAAGGTACTATTGGTAAATTATGGCCGTCAATTTTGAGCAGCGCCGTGTCGTAGCGCACGGACAGGCCGATGAGCTTGGCTTTGTAGACGTGGTGGTTGGAGAGGCCTACGACGATGTTGTCTGCGCCACGCACCACATGGGCGGCCGTAACGATATAGCCGGAGTGGCTTATGATAAAGCCTGAACCCAAGGATTCTATCTTCTCTTTTTGCGAAGGCCCTTGGTTGGGTGCCGAAAAGAAGCGCTGGAAGAATGGGTAGAACGGCGAATTGGGTGGCAAAGGATTCGCGGGCATCTGCCTATGAACCATCTTGGTACTAGTGCTGCTGATGTTCACGACGGCGGGACCGTAATGCTGGATGATGGGCGTGAAATCGGGAAGCCCGACCATGCGTGCCGCGAACGCTCCTTGGGTCGCGAGTAATCCGTATAGCCCCGCTGTCAAGAGAGTGGTTCCCCACCGGCGTCGGTATGATCGGTCTTTCAAGTGACCCATGTCGATCTCCTCATAAAATGGTTCATCAATGCCCATGCGAAATGAGTATACTGTACCGTCGTGGGCCCTTGAATCTCCCCGACTCTTTGCTTCCTTACGGGATGGCTGGTTTCTTTAAGCGTACTGAAGGCTTTGAGCACCAAGTATGCCCAGTTGTTCCCCGCTATCAAAAAAAGTTCTGGATCGCGATCCTTATAGTACCTCGGGGCGCGTAGATGCCCAAGTCTTTATGGTTAAGCGCACATCTTGGCACCGTCCTCTCGTTTGGCGCCCCCTTCAAGGGCCCGGAGAGGCCGTAGAGACGCGTTGGGTGGTGGTTTGCGGCCCGGGCGACGTTCCGGGACGGGGTGTGTTTGAAGGGCGATTCAAAGTCGGCTGCGCCACCGAAGTATACTTCCCTGCCTAGAAATACATTTACCTCGGGATAAATGGGTGTTGGCTTAGCGCTCCGGATTGTCGCGAAACGCTCCGGTGGGCCGGTTGATCTTAAGGGTTGCCGCAGATGGAGGGGTTCCTGTCGTCGCCAAGCGGGCATTATATAGGGCATGGGGTCGGCGTATCTCATGCTGCGAAGGGGGTGGCGAGCGGTCTTTTGGGCAAGGTTAGCGCAAGGCCTGGGTTGCAGCGTAAATGATAAGGCCTACCAAACCTCCCACAATCGTCCCATTGACTCGGATGAACTGAAGATCCCGCCCTATGTTCAACTCAATCTGATCGACCATAAATTCGTTGTTCCATGCTTTGATTTGCGCTGCGATGAAAAGTCCGAGAGTTCTTCGGTACCTCTCTATCAGGGGTGGCGCGTAGCGCAAAAGCTGGTTGTCGATCCAAGTCTGGAGATGCGGGCGTTCAATGAACGATCGCGCGAATTCATTGGCCGTGATCGAGAGTCGCTCGGAAAGTAGACCGTGCGGTTCCTGAAGTTGCGAGTTAAGCCAGCGGCGCAGTTCGTCCCAGAGATATCCTAACGACTTCTCAATTTCGGGGTTGCGGATGAACTCTATTTGCATGAGCCGCACGCGTGCGCGAAAGGTGGGGTCGTTCATCAATTTATCACCGATATTCGTGATGACTTGATCAAAACGGCGTCTCAGCACATGTTCATGGTCATCGCGGACGGCCTGAAGTACAGTCTGGAAGGCATCATAGAGGCGTTGCAGGATCGCACGCCCGAGGCGTTCGTCGAGATTAAGTGTCGAGGGCACGAATTCCATATGTTTGGCGATGGCGCGAACCAATTCATCGCGCACATCGTCATGCTGAAGGAATTGGTTGAGTTGCGTCAGGGCCTCATCGAGCAGCCACTGGTGGCGTCGATTCTCGCTCAGCATGCGCAGAATTTGGGATGCGAGTGTAGCGGCGTCTAAAGTCGTCAGTTGTGCGGTCAGGGTTTCTTTGACAAAAGCTCGCATCTGTTCGTGATCGAGGGTCGCCACAAGGCGGGCGGCACCCAGGCGTGTGTAATGAAGTACGCGTTCTATGTTTTCGGGGCGTGCCGCCCACTTCGCCAAGCGGCGCCCTGGCGCAAAGTTGTGTATTCCCTCCAGCACTTTGTCGGTGGACAGGAAGTGGCTCTGGATAAAACCACCGAGATTGTTCGCAATGCGGGTTTTGTTGTTGGGGATGATCGCTGTGTGAGGGAGTTTGATGCCCAAAGGGTGACGAAAAAGCGCGACGACGGCAAACCAGTCCGCCAAAGCGCCTACCATGGCGGCTTGACTAAAAGCTGCCACATAACGGAGCCATGGGTATTGAGGTATCAGGAAGTACGCAAGCATGTAGAGGAGGCCTGCGCCCACGAGTAGGCCGAAGGCGAGCCCTTGAGCGACCCTTAGGCGCGCACGCTTTGTTCTGTTGCCCGTAGACTGGTGGCGTTCATGTGTTGAGGTCGGCGTCATGGCCCTTAAGGATAGTCGTCCATACTGTCTTTGTCCTGCATCGTCTGGTCGTGGCCGGTGGTTATTCCCGCGCGGGGGGCTGGAACGACAAAATGGCGCTGTAGTGCGCGAGATTTAAGCCATAGGGTGAAGCTTAAGGGGGGGGTGGCTCGTCTGTAGGCATCAGGCAGGCAACGACGAATTCCAGGGCAAGGTCGTACCCATCGCTCGCTCGGCCGATCCCTTTGTACCCCAAATCTTACCTCCTGCCAAAACCTGACGCCTCACCGATTGCGCGACGCCGGGCATTTCCCGGCAATGGTGCGATAAAGCCGCGGTCGATTTCGATCTGGGCGGTAGGAGGTTTCGGGCTCTTCAGCGGAATTAGTGGGTGTCATTTAGCTCTTGGTGCCCGTTAAGAACTGATAGAACCGCCGACACACCGCGTCGTAGACCGCGTGTTCTTGTTCATCACGCGCATGGCGCCATAGGGGCCCACCCGTCTCATCGATGTGTTTTAAGATCAGCGTCCGGGCGGGGAGCTTGCGGGCTTTCTCGTCGGTAAGCACGCGGCGAATGAGTTCGCCTCCCAGGACCCAGAGATAATCGGCGTACTTCTTCACCGTTTTCTTCGTCCGTCGTTCGGCGATCAAGGCCAGAAGGAAAGGCGTAAACTCCGCCACGATCCGTTCGCCCACGGGTACATCCAGATCTGGGAAACCGGCCCAGCTTTCCGCCCAGCGGTCGACATTGCCGGCCGCACATTGTAGGCCGCATGGCCTATGGCCGGTGTCTTTACCATATAGGTCTTGAGTGTCGCTAGCGCATCCGCGGATGCCTTAAGCGAACCCTGTCCCGAGGAGGTTGCGCGCTTAAGCCTGGAACTCACGACATTATGGGATCGCTGTTATCACTCCCAGGGGTTTGTGTACAAAGAAGCCCGGTTCGCCCCCGGGAAGCCGGACACCATCGAGGTCGGGGTGGTTCCCCGTCAAGGCTCCAAGCCCTATTGCTCGGGCTGTGGGAAGCGCCGCCCGGGCTATGATCGGTTGCCGGAACGGACCTTCGCATTTATCCCGTTCTGGGGCTTTGCAGTCTTCCTCCGCTATGCCCGAAGGCGAGCATTGTGGGCCGCATGGCCCATCGATTGTCCGCCGTGCGGAATCACAGCCGAGCTTCTGCCCGGGGCCGAGGGCAAGCATCAGCCGTTCGGCCGACAATGTCATCTCACCACCGCCTATAGGCAGTTTCTAGCCCATTGGGCCCGTAAACTCTCGTGGTGGGAGGTCTCCCGGCCGTTTCACACCTCGTGGGATCAGGTGTATCGCTCGGTCGAGTGGATTGTCCAATGGGGACTGGAACACCGGATCTTGGGCCCTATCAAGGCCATCGGGGCCGATGAGATCGCTTTGCTTTGCATGCACGGCAACAGCCGGGGCCACAAATATTTGACCTTGGTCTATCAGATCGAGGCCGGCATGGTGCGCCTCTTATGGGTGGGTAAGGAGCGCACCGTGAAGACCTTCGAGGGCTTCTTCACCATGTTGGGGCAAGAGGCCTGCGCGGGTATCGAATTCGTCTGCTCGAATATGTGGCGACCCACCATCCGCGTGATTCGGGAACGCTGTTCCCAAGCCGTCCATATCTTGGATCGTTTCCACATCGTCGCCAAGATGAACGACGCTTTGGATGACGTACGCGCAGACGAGGCCCGGGCGCTGACGCGCAATGGCCGGGAACCGGTTCTGAAGAAAACTCGTTGGTGTCTTCTCAAACGCTCCGAGAACCTCACCACCCCCAGAAGGGGCGACTCAAAGAGTTGCTACGCTAGCTATAACCTCAAAAGCGTCCGCGCCTATCTGTTGAAGGAAGACTTCCAGCAGTTCTGGGAGTACGCCCAGCCGACCTGGGCTGGCAAGTTCCTGGACGCCTGGTGCACGACCGCGTTGCGCTCGCGCATCGAACCTATGAAGATGGCCCGGATGTGTCGGCGTCACCGACCCCTCATCCTGAACGGGTTTAAGGCCAAAGGCCGCATCTCGAATGGCATTGTGGAGGGTCTGAACAACAAGGCCAAACTATGCATCAGAAAATCGTATGGCTTCCGGTCCCCAGATATCCTGGAAATGCTTTATACCATGCCTTGGGCAAGCTTCCGGAGCCGAAATCGGCCCACGAATTCTATTGAGGAGCCAAAGATCCGGAAATTTTGTCCAAGGGTTTGGGTCAACATCAGTAGACGCTGATACAAAAACCAAAGGTCGGAGGCACTAAGGATAGAGAAGCCGTTGACAGCGTACCCGTGAGGGACGATATTTCGACTGTGCAGTCTTTATGGGCGATTGATTATGGAGATATATCATGATACGGGTACGACATGGAGTCTGGGATAGAGCCCAACATTCGTTGTGGCGTCGCGCTCTCGTTAACGCCACGCTGATTCTCACGGGGTGTGTCACGGGTGCGCCAACGGCGCTCGCGTTCGGGGCGTTTCCGCCTATTGTACCCGTGCCTGCCGACAATCCCATGACACCCGCAAAAATTGCTCTTGGCAAGCAACTTTTCTTTGATCCGCGCCTGTCTATATCAGGGGCTATCTCATGCGACACCTGCCATAACGTTGCAAGCAATGGCACCGACAATCTGCCGCTGTCTTTTGGCGTGTTCGGGAGAGTCGATACTCCGGTCAATGCGCCGACGGTGTTCAACGCGGCCTTCAATACCGTACAGTTTTGGGACGGGCGGGCGGCGAGCCTGGAGGCGCAGGCAAAAGGACCGATAACGAGCCGTAACGAGATGGGTATGCCAAACGGCACCGCAGTCGTGAAACGACTCGACAAGATCCCAGGCTACCGTCGGGAGTTTGGGAGGGTCTTCGGTGGCACAAATGCTATCACTTTCAATCGGGTGACTGATGCAATCGCCACGTACGAACGGACCCTAATCATCCCCGATAGTCCCTATGACCGCTTTGTCAAGGGAGATCAGAGCGCGCTAAGCAGATCTGCCGTGACGGGTATGGTGTTGGTGCGCTCGATGGGCTGCACGACATGCCACGCCGGCCCCATGTTTGACAACCCTGGCGTGCCCATGGGCACGGGGTGGTACCAGAAGTTTCCGAAGAACCCGCAATACGGCGTTTGTGCGATGTATATTGCGAAGTACCATCTTAAAGGCAACCTTGGACGATTCTTGATCACCCATAATCCCGCCCAGATCGATTTCTTTAAGGTGCCGGGTTGGCGCAACGTCGCTCTGACGGCCCCGTATTTCAGCTATGGAACGGTAAAGACCCTGCCAAATGCTGTGCGGGTGGAGGCTGCGTGTCAACTGGAAGAGACGGTAAGTACCCGTCAGGTAGACGCCATCGTTGCTTTTCTCGATAGCCTGACCGGGGTATTTCCGCAAGAGATTCTGCCGCACCTGCCGGAAACGCCCAATACTACAATATTGATGGGCGTGCCGCGCCTCACACGTATAGCGGAGCGGGGCAGCAAGGAGCAGGGCGGCAATAGCGGGCAGCAATAGCGAAAACACAAAACAGGGCCAAGGTACGGACGATCATTAAGCATTAGGGACGCGGTGATCACGACATACGAGCGCCATCAACATTCGGTGTTGCGCCATGACTTGGCACGGATAGGGTGGGTGTATTATGAGCCTTTCGGCTGTTTTAGGAGCCCCTGGTGGCGCAGGGCCTCTCCCAAGACGGTGTTATGCAAGTGCCAGCCCGCTTCCACGCGTCCGATCAGCGTCCAGTCTTCGCTGGGCTTTACGACCAGCGGAGGGGTGAGGATAAAGGTCGATTTGGCGGTGCATTTTATGAGCGTTTGTGTGGTCGGATGTCGGACCGCATTCCCAAAAATGCAAGGCAATTCGTAACTATTCAGCCCCTCCGCCCCTCCCAGCAGCATCCCCCGGTGGTCTGAAGATCCTAATTCCAGGACATCGACTTGGCCCGCAAACAACTTTGGCGTTGGACTGAAATAGCGGAATCTCTCGATCTCCCAGCATCCATGGGCGCAGCGCTAGGGTAGGCCTTTGGCCGCGTCAAACAGCGGATCAAAAAAGGCGACCTGGAGCCACCACCACAGGGTGCCGCGCCAGCGGGGAAGGCGAAGCCGTTACCCGCCAAGACCACCGACTCCATTTCGGACGCCGCGCCAGAAGTAGAAGGGAAGCATGGGTTCAAGCGCGTTCGGCTCGATCCGTGATCCATTTCCGGGTAAGAAACATAATGCGGCTCTTCCGCACAAAGTGTGGGTAGCCGATGTGGCTAATCGAGGCCTTTAAGGAAGATTTTCTTTCCGACTTTGACGCAGCGTTTCACCTTGGCTTGTCCCTCGGGGGTAGGCATGAGATGACCGCATTGGCGGCACTGATCAAGCTCCACGCGGTAGACGTCGACACGGCGGCCCGTGAGCCGGCCTGTCAGATCGACCGGGTAGGTGGCGATCTTGCGTTTGAGCGAAGGACTCGCACACCGCTCGCAGAGACGCGGGGCGGCGTGGGGATCTTTGCGCTTGAGTAGAGTGAGCCAGTTCCACATACTCCCAGTTTCTCAGAACGGGATGATCTATGCACCTCGCCTTGAAGACGCTACTGAATCGTGTGGAACCCATGAAGGGCTTTGTCTATGAGTCGAGCTGTATCCACCCGGCCGGCCAAACGCGCGGTCGTGTGCGCATCCAGATGGTCGCCGATCCAGCAGGCGTTCTTACAGTGGGTGGCGTAGGACTGGAGATCGTCATCCGTGAAATCCATGGTTTCGGCAATCAGCGAGAATTCGGCGGCACGAGCTTTTTGTGCGACCGAGCGTGGCGCGCCAGACGGCATTGGGCGTGTTGCCTGCCAGGCTTTTGACTCTTTCATCAGATCCAACCGGCGCAGGGCTTCTCCCAGGACGGCGTTGTACAACGGGCGTCCGGCCTCGAATCGCACGGCCAGCACCCGGCTTTCGTGGGGGTTCGCCACAAGCGGGAGTTCCCGCACGAACGATGGCGACTTCGCTTTCATGGAGACAGTGTACAAGTTCGGTATCAGACAACAAACCGGCTACCGCTCACCCCATGTCTAAAGCCCGGGCTTGCGCGGTAGATTTGGTCATTCAAAGGATGTGCATACCGGCAAGATTGGCTCATGTCTCAGGCTATCGGTGAATGCCAAGCCAGTTTCCCGTGGGTCAAAAAGTGTCCGGCACTTACCAGGGCTACGATACCGAGAATGATAATGAGAACGGCGGAGATGCGATTGATCATGATGAGCGTACGAGAATGGAGTCGATTGTGAAGCCTTGCGGTGACAAGACTTAAGGTCGTCCACCATAGGAGGCAGCCCGAAAAGATACCGGCTACCGTTAAGAGTAACCGTATCGTGTTGGGGTTATCGAGTCGTAGTGTGGTAAAGATGACGATAAAAAAAAGAATCGTGAGGGGATTGGCGAGCGTCAATAAGGCGGACGATATGTAGTTCCATACCAATCCCCGGCCGCTGTATTGGTGCGTGGGGGTATAACGCAAGGGTCGGAAGAAGATGGCGCGACCGCCAAACCACAGGCAGAGAAATCCGGCACTGAGGTGTATCCAAAAACGGGCGCTAGTGAGAAAGCTTGAGACGACGCTCAAGCTCAGGCCGGCCAGGGCCCCATAGAAGGCATCTGCTGTGGCAGCGCCCGCACCGCTCAGTATGCCTGCAAATCGGCCTTGCGTCAGCGTTCTCTGAATTGTCAATAAGCCTACGGGCCCAATAGGAGCGGATGCGATGATGCCTATGATGAGTCCAAGAAAAAATGGTTCCATGCCACCTCTTAACCTAGCCGTCCGGGTTTGAGTGGCATTGCGTTGCCGATACCGCAGCCACCATCCGTTAACCGTAAGCGCCTTGAAAGAGGTGACCCGGTGTCGACTGGAATAGGGCGTATCCTAAAGGGCAAGCGACAGAAAGGCTAGATGGATGATGTTTGGTTACGCGACTTCGGAATCGCGGCGGATGTCAAGATGGTTCTTCGTCCGAGGGTCGGTGTACAGTAATGCCCTAAGTCCGCGTTTGACGATCAGGGATATTGATGCACTTATGGCGAGGCTCGATCCGCAACTCCTTTCGACATGGGCCATCGTGGCGCGCGTTGGCAGTATAAACGCGGCCGCAGACGCATTGAATCTGACTCAGCCCGCAGTTTCGAACCAGTTAAAGCGTCTTCATGATTGGCTAGGTGAGCCGCTCTATCGACGCCATGGGCGCGGTATTACGCCGACACCTCTTGGTAAGCAACTCCTCCGCCTAGCCTTGCAAATGGACACAGTTCTTGAAGACGCCGAAGCGCTTCGGAGCGATATCCAGGGTCTGATGCGGGGGAGTCTGCTATTGGCTGCCAGTCAGACCAACGCGGAATTTCTGCTGTTGCCAGCAATTGCGCTTTTTCAGAAACGCTACCCGGCCATCACGGTGCGACTGCACTCGGGGAATTCGGAGGAGGCGCGCCGTCGCGTCGACGTGGCGGATCTTGTGTTTGTGGAAGATGCCGCGTTGGCCGCAAGGGACGCGGGACTCGTTGTTAAGTCCCTGATCGAGACGGATATTCGTCTACTTTTGAATGCCGATCACCCCCTCAATCAACGGGCGTTGCACGAGCCGGTGCGGCTTGATGAGCTCGCATCCGAACCCGTCGTGTGGCGGGAGCCGGGCTCGGGTACGCGTGAGCGCGTAGAGACGGCATTTCGCGAGGCCGGCTTGGAACCGGAAATCCGCTATGAGTTTAGTGGCTCAGCTGCGGTACGCGAGGCCGTGCGTTGGGGGTTGGGCGTGGGTTTTGTTTCGGCCCTTGCGACGACGCCCCCGGATCTGTGTTCAAGGGCGCTCGCACCCGCTATCGTCCAAGAGCTTTCGGTCATTTACCAGAAACCCTTGAGTCGCCCCGGTGATGGGTTTTTGAACGTCTTAAGCGAAGTGGTGCGAGAGGCACGTTGATGAGTAGGGCAGGGCCTCGAGGGTTGGCAGCAGTTAATTAAATCATAAACAATTATAGACAAGCGATAACAAGTAGAACATGATGTCAATATGAAACTGAGCGCATGGGCTAAAACACAGGGAATTTGTTACACAACGGCATGGCGCATGTTCAGGGATGGTCGCTTGCCGGTACCCTCAGAACAACTGGCTACGGGTACGGTGATTGTGCATGTTCCAGCCCAATCATCCGGAGGAATTGCGCTCTATGCACGCGTTTCGAGCGGAGATCAAAAAGCCGACCTTGACCGACAATTGGTGCGGCTCACGGAATACGCTGTGTCTAACAGATTATTTATTGTGGATACCGTGAAGGAGGTTGGTTCCGGTCTTAATGGTCACCGTAAAGGGATGATGCGGTTATTGCGAAATCCGGACGTTCACACCATCGTGGTAGAGCACCGTGACCGCCTGATGCGGTTTGGTTTTGAATATGTGGAGTCCGCGCTAGCGGCACAAAACAGAAAAATCGTGGTCATAGAACCGGAAGAAATGACCGGCCATGCGGCCGGCAATGCCGGCCATAGGCCATGCGGCCTACAATGTGCGGCCGGCAATGCCGGCCATAGGCCATGCGGCCTACAATGTGCGGCCGGCAATGCCGACGATATCGTGCGCGACCTGCACGAGGTGATCGTTTCCATGTGCACGCGGCTTTACGGGAAGCGTTCAGCGAAGAACAGGGCAAAAAAAGCATGGGATGCGCTTAATGAGTAAACCCATTTTTTCTTATCAAACCCGCCTCGTTTCTGGGCAAGGCGCTGCCCTGTCCGCGTATGCGGCTTTGTACGGAAAGGTGGAGCGTTCCTTGTTCCGTGATCTGGCTGCTGGCGGGGATACAGCAAAACTCAAATCCGGTTACCTCACGCAGTTTGGGATCACGGCACGGCAGTACAATGCTGTGGCCATCAGCCTGAAAGGCAAAATGGCATCCATAGTGGAACGCAGAAAAGGATTGATCCAGGAAGGTGTCGCCCGCGTCAGCAAGGCGCGCAAAGAGGTCGCTAGGCTTGAAAAACAATGCCCAGGAACAGGCAAATTGCACCAGAAGAAACGCCGTCTTAGCTTGATAGAAAAACGGCTTGCGGCTATGAAAGCCGATCACGATACCCATAAGGTGCGTCTGTGTTTCGGATCCAAAACGTTGTTCCGTGCACAATTTGCC
>Ga0307375_10003488_pt1 | contig 15468 bp, 13 predicted proteins | sample TR1MG_FD_202531 | JGI IMG/M metagenome (GOLD analysis project Ga0307375, IMG submission 202531) | Soil microbial communities from Risofladan, Vaasa, Finland - TR-1 | ecosystem: Environmental > Terrestrial > Soil > Coastal area > Acid sulfate soil | place: Finland: Risofladan, Vaasa | collected...
CTGACCGACATGTCGCTCGCCGTGCTGCACAGCCGCGCGCTTTCCGGCATGGATGCGCCCGAAGTCACGGTTGAAGTCCATCTGTCCGGGGGCTTGCCAAGTTTCACCATAGTTGGGTGATAATAGCCTTTTCGGGGGGGCGCGCAGATTCGCGCCATCTAATCTGTAAAGGCGCGAAATGACAAAGGCTTATTCTTACATTCGGTTTTCCATAAGCAAACAAGAGCTTGGTGACAGCTTGCGTCGGCAAATGGCGCTGGCAGAAAAATATGCTGCTGCCCACGGGTTAGAACTCGACAACGTGTCTTACCGCGACTTGGGCGTCAGCGCGTTCAAGCGCAAAAACATTGAGAAGGGCGCACTCGCCGCTTTCATCGACGCGGTCAAAACCGGCAAAATAAAAAAGGGATCCTATCTCCTGGTGGAGCAGTTCGACCGTTTGAGCCGTGCCGACATCGACGTGGCGGTTCGTTTGCTGCTCGATCTCGTCCACAGTGGAATCATCCTGGTAACGCTGGACGACGAAAAAGTTTGGGACATGCATACGGTTAAGGACATTGGCAATCTAATCCTCTCTATCGTATTCATGTCCAGAGCGAACAACGAGAGTGAAGCTAAATCGAGTCGCCTCTCTGGCATCTGGAACGAGAAGAAGATGCACGCGGCGAAGACTGGAAAAATTGCGACTAGGGAATGTCCCCGCTGGCTGCGCGTCAACGATGACAAGACTGCGTTCGTGGTGCTTGAAGACCGCGTAGAGTCAATTAGGAAGGTTTTCAATCTGCGCCTCAATGGACAGGGCGTTGTGTCCATTGTGGCCCGCGCCAACAAAGAGAGGTGGCCAGCTCCGGCCAAGGGAACCTCGTGGCACACCTCACTGGTCGGTCGGTTGCTCCGCAATCGCGCTCTCCTTGGGGAATACCAGCCGCACAAGAATTACGATGATGATGGCAACTCTAAACGAACTGCGATAGGGGCGCCCATCGCAGGCTTCTACCCGGCTGTACTGGATGAGCAAACGTTTCTTCGAGCCATCGCAGTGACAGAGCGCAAAGGACGATTCCCTGGACGACGGGACGCAAATCACGACAATTGGTTACAAGGCATCCTTCAGTGCTCTTGCGGAAACTCGTTCGTCCGCAAGAACAAAGGTGCAGGGTATGCACGCTATTACTGTACCGGCCGCAATCGTGGTTTGACTGATTGCCCGTCGATCGCCACTAAGGTTATCGAGGATGCAGTCATCGACGTAGTGATGCATGTGGCCCCGCAATATTTCGCCGGAAGCGCCCGAGCGGAAGAACTGAAATCAAGAATCGACATGTTGGAAGGGGAACTGGCCGCGGCTAAGCATTCTCAGAACAGGTTCATGGATGCGGTCACACAAACTACTATTCCAATTCCTATGCTTAAGCAGCGTTTGGAAGATTCTCAAACGACGGTGCTAAAGATTCAAGAAACTGTCCGTCAAGCTCGCGCCGAAATGGCGGACCTGACAGGTAATTCAGAAACGGTATTTAGCAACATCTTCCGCGCAATGAAGGACGTCAATAGTTCCGACTCAAGGGCCGCGCTTCGTGAAGATCTATCGAGGTTGTTTCAGTGTTGTCGGGTTTTTCCAAAAGAGAAATACGTACAATTTTTTCTTCGAGGTAACGAGATTACGGTAGCTGTACCGCTTGAAAAGGATGCAATTATTCCGGACCTCAACGTAACGAAAGTGCCGAGAGCGGACTATTGGAAGAAGCTGGAACAAGTTGAATCAATGCTGGCGTTTCTTCCGAGATCGGTTACGGCCAAATGATTGGTTAAGATGATTGGCTCGAAGCGGCAAATTCCTCAATCCGCACCCACTCCAGCGTGTGAATCACCTTCTCCAGCTTCGGCGTCAGCGGCCCAATCTCCGATCTCAGCTCGGGCATCAACTCCCGCTGAACAACCGACCACCGTTGCATTTTCAATCCGCGTTGCGTGGTATCCATATCTGGGCGTAGATGTTTGTTTAGACAACTCGCATCATGCCAGCAATGGTTACGCCCAACCCCTTCTTTCGCCTCTTCGCGTGAAATAAATTCCCCGCATCAACCGGGTTTTGCAAGAGGCTCAGTACATAAATCGTATTGTACTAAACCGCTGACGCGGTAGTGTTTGTGCAACCGCTGTTGACTGAAGTGGCTCCGTTTGTTTGAACAACATTCCCCGATTTATAAGTGGGCTCCGGGCGAATTGCGGAAGGTGCAGAGTTGTCCACGGCGGCGGTCGGCGCTTGCGACGAACCGACCGACGCGGTGGGCAACTCGGGGCGCACCGGGGACTTCATCTTACGCGGCCTGCTTCATTAGTGGCAGCGTTTCGAGGTACTTCTCATTCGGCGTGAGGCGATCCAGGCTGCTATGAGGGCGATTGGCGTTATACCAGTCCATGTAATCGGCAATATCGGCGCGTGCCGCGCTCACGCCGTCGTACACCCTGAGGGACACCCGCTCGTACTTCACGCTGCGCCACAGGCGCTCAACGTGGGTCTTAGAAGCAGGACTGCGGATTGATGGTCGCCGTGAGTAAAATATATCCAGGTTCTAAGGTAATCCTTAGGCGTCGCCGCGCCGATTGTCACGGAGCGCACGAGCCCGCCCTCCGCACCTCGAACGGAGTGCCCGGAGGCGAGTTGCCCTGTACGCTGAAGAGTGGTGTGGTGATTCAGGCTGTTTGTCGAACGGCCGCCATGCTGTAAAGTGACCGTCTCCGCGTGTAGGCACTAAACCCACAAGAAACAAGCTCATGGCGCTCAAGAAATCTGCACTTTATTCCTCGCTTTGGCAATCTTGCGATGAACTGCGCGGCGGTATGGACGCCATGCGTGTACCCCGCAGGCGGGGAATTTGAAAATCGGGTTTTGGGGCAGAATGACGGCGCAGCAGGCGAAGCAACGACCGGGAGGAGTAGCAGAACGATGAACCAGCTCTACTTCGACGACAACCTCGACATTCTGCACGACCACATCAAAAACGAGACGATTGACCTGACTTATCTAGAGCCCTTTGGGTAAGGTCGAGGTTGATCATGGAGCAACCGGCCCCGACGCGAGACCTCTGCCCAGCTTGCCGGCTCCCTATTCCGGCAACTGATATTCAGCCCCACATGGATTGGGTTGCAGTTGAGTGCCCACGGTGCCAGCCGTATAGGCTAGGCTACGGCGCACAACTGCTGTTGACCACGATCGCGGCCGAATCTGAGATACGCCCTGCACTTACTTTTCGCTTGCGGCGTATGTCGCGCTCTAGCCATCGACCTATGCCGATGCTCACCCGGGAAATGGTCGATGCCATAATCGCCAGTCCGTCGCTGCCGACGCCTGCCGAGCAGGCGGACCACTTTGTTGTCTGGCTCGGCTCGCGGATCAATAGTCCGGGGCAATATGCCACCGTTAGGTTCCAACATGACTGGCCCGCAATCGGCGCCCGCACCGAGGCCGGTGCGCGGTTCATCGCAATGAGCCTGGTCGAAAATCATCTACTGCAGCATGAGCAATTCACCAGCAAAAACCCAGATCTCATACGAAACCATTTGGAGGATGCAGAATCCATCGGCTACACATTGACCTTTGACGGCTGGAAGCGCCTCGAAGAGCTGAAGCGCGGCAGCTACGATTCCCGCAAAGCATTCATGGCGATGAAGTACGGTGATGCATGGGTCGATGACTTTTTTCGAGGTCACCTAAAGCCGGCAGCAGCAGCAGCCGGTTTCGATCTAGTACGTCTGGACGAAAACGCGCGGGCACGCTTGATTGATGACCGCCTGCGGGTCGAGATACAGACCAGCAAATTCTTGGTGGCCGATCTCACCCACGGGAATAACGGCGCCTATTGGGAGGCAGGCTATGCCGAAGGGCTCGGAAGGCCGGTGATATACACGTGTCGGGAAGATGTGTTCAACGACAAAGAAAAATCGAAGGCCACGCACTTCGACACGAACCACCATCTGACCGTGCTATGGCGCCCGGACGATATGGCGGGCGCGGCGTCTCGGCTGAAAGACACGATCCGGGCCACGTTGCCTGCGGAAGCAAAGCTCGAAGACTGATAACGATTCACGGCCTACTCGATGGAAACGAGCGGGCACGCTATCCAGATCTAGCAATGGGCGGGCGCACATTCAAGAAGGCGAACATCGAGGAAGACGAACCGATCCAGCATAAGCTGATCTGATCGTGCCCACGACTGACTACTCTACTACCGTACCCGCTCAAGACGGCTTGAAACTCGTGACTGCAATACTGGCTGCCTCGATCCGAATGGAAGACCAAGCCCGGTCCAGGATGCCGCCGGAACCACGCCATGCGCAGCGCATTGGCCACCGGCGTGCAAATCATCATTGATGGGGATTTTCACCTACCGGGTCATGGCGTTCGGACATATTGACATACGGGAGACCGTGACTTTTGGTCTATTGACGGATCCCGCACCCGAGCTTAAGTTCTCCCGATGACCCTCGCTACAGTAACGGGCCGCCAGGCGGAACCGCCGCGAGTTTTCTGTATAGGGCAAGTGTCGCCGTTGCTGCGGCCTAAGGAGTATTATTTCCAGCCACGATCGCCCAGTGCTTCCATGTCGCTGCAAGCCCAAATCATATCGAGGAGTACTTCCAGCCTCGGTGTATGCCGAAAGACACATCGGAGATCACCATTAGCTGCCTAGCAAGCCGTTGCGGAGAAACCACCCGACACAGCCGGGTCTTTACGCTTGACGCTGCACCTATCGACATATTGATAGAGACCGTTTGCAACGTATACAAGGCGTATTCCTCTTAGGTACAGCCCGGCGCAGTGGAGAACGCCACGCGCCCCGCCACTTCAGTTGGCTGTGGCCTTTGCACGAACAATATTGGAAGTCCGCTGAGAACTCGCTACAGCCCCGGCAGTAAACGGTCACCCTACCTTGTTTGCTGCGGGGGCCGCAGGGCGCGTTCTGGTCGGTAGGTGCGCGTCAGCCGGTAGCAGTGCTCGGGTTGGCGTTCGCGAGGCGCCAAAGAGCAAACGCCGCTGGTGCAAGTGCCTGGGCAGCGCCAAAGCGTCAGCGCGGCCTCGACGGTCAGCGCCAAGAGGGCGTTCTGGCTTTCCGCATATAAAGGTGGACTCAAGGGTGAATCGTTTGTGGAATTGCTCAAGAAATTGATGTGTCGGCGCAAGAAGCCGCTGCACCTGGTACTGGACGGCCTTATGAATAAGTCCACCAAGTTGAACGGGTAACCTTACATCCGTTTGCCACAATATCACTTTACGTTACAATGAGCTAAATGTCCTAGTCTGATGGAGGCGGTGCTTGTCAGTGTCATCGCTAGCCAACTTTCTTTTCGGCATTATAGTGGCGTGTAGATTTAGTATGGGTGACACACCGGATCGGATATTTCAGTGAACCAAATATCACCTGGATAGATATTGGGACAGCGACCTTGGTCGAGATTCTCTGCGTTAATCCGGCGTGCGGAAAATTGCTCTATGGCAAGGTCGTCTTTTGCCCATTCTGCGGTGAAGTTCAACAACACAAGTCTAGCTTAGAACAGGCGCAGCTTCTTAAGCTTACCGACAATATACCCCTCGAACAGCAGGTATCGCTAAAGGGAGACGTTCCTGAACCTCCACCGGCTCCGACGTCGACGCCGACTCGTCGTCCAAAGCCGCCAACTCTAGTAACTAAAGTACCACGTCATGTGGTGGGCGACGAACATGCTAGCGCTAGCAAGCGTTCAGATCCGACTGTCAAGGGGATGCCAGATGTAGCGATTCAGAAAGAAACCCTAACAATTGGCACGGCCAAAACGAACGCGCCGATCCCAAAGAATTCAAACAAGAAGTGGGCGATGGTAGCGACGGCAATGCTTCTCGCTGCCGTAATAGGAATTGCCATGGTTTCTCGAAAAGGCAATCTACCGCCAACTTTACCTAACTCGACCAAAGTCGAGGAACCGATGCGTCACATACAGGCGGAACCTAAGGCCATGGAGGCCAGCATTGATTTACCGAAGGCCGAGCGCGCGATCAGAAGCATGCTGACAGCTCAAATCGAACATAATGAGGACCAATTTCTCAATGCGAAGGCTAGTCTGGATGGGCTAGAAAAACCGTTGCATCGAAATCGCAAAGCTGCCAGGCAACATGATAGGGAGGGCTTGCGCATGCTTAGGCAAAACCAAATTTCCGGAGCGATTACGGAATTTAGCCTTGGCGTGCAATCGGATCCGGCCGATGTCGAACTTCTCGCGAACTTGGGTTTCGCTAAATTCAAGGCGAATGACGCAAATGGCGCAACTAATGCGATTTGTGAGGCGCTGGCGCTGTCTTCAGACCGCGTCGCCAGCTGGACTGCGTTAGCTCAATCTCTCGCAGCAAGTGGCGAAGAAGATAACGCGGTGGCAGCGCTAATGATTGGATATCGATTCGCAGGAAACAAAGAAAAGATAACCACGCAGTTTCGAGAACTGCGTAAACAGCAGTCAGATGAACGAGTCATTGCCGCGCTTGATCGCGTTCTAAAACAGATCGGGGATAATTCGGCAGCTTCGCAGGCTACGTCAGTTACAGAATCAAGAACCCCTTCACCCCCTCCGGTAGTCTATTCACCGCCGCCACCGCCGGCGTCGGCCCCAGCCCCAGCCCCAGTTCAGCCCTTACCAGCTACTAATCAAGTTAATAACAATAGTGTGATCGCTGGGATGTTAGATGACGGCGACGCATGCATGGCTAACAAGAAATTCGATTGCGCTATTGCTGACGCAACATCCGCACTCCGTTTCAATCCGGGCAACGTTAGAGCACAAATTCTCAAACAGCGAGCAGAGGCTGAACAGGAAAAAGCTTTGCGAACCATTACGATTAATTGACTCTATGACATAGGGGGAAAGATGGCCATGATTGTCTCAAAAATACCACTTGTAACCACGTTGATTGCTGTTCTTGGACTTGGCGGTTGCGCTACCCCCGGAGGCGGCGCGTATAGCACGGCCAACAGTGGAACATTGAATTGCAACCCAGGGTTCGCTGCTGCTGCTGGCGCAATTATCGGCGGGTTATTAGCTAATGGAAACAATCGCGTTCGTGGTGCCGCGTTGGGGGCAGGAATTGCATCGTTAGCTTGCGTCGGATGGAACTATCACGTCAGGCAAACGAAGAGTGCAGCGCAAGTACAGGAGGAATACAAAGCAGCCAATGGAGGCGAGTTACCTGCTCAAGACAAGGTGGTTCGTTTTGATACGCAGATCGAGCCCACGTCAAGCGTGTCGCCAGGTGGAAAGGTAAATGTGGTTTCGAATATTGAAGTCGCGCAAGGAACATCCGACAAGAACCTCGTTGTTGAAGAAGAACTTATTATGCTATTGCCGGATCATTCCGAAGTAAAATCTCGCAAGAGAGCGAACGAAAATCAAGGACCGGGTGCGTTCTCAACTACATACACATTGACCATGCCGCAAGGTGTGCCGCAGGGCATATATCCTCTTCATACTGCTCTGTACGTCAACGGCAATAAGGTTAGCGAAAACAATTTGCAGATGCAGGTGGTTTGGATGCAGCGACGGGACACCGTAGCAGGACTATAAGTTTTGCTACAAAATGGCTTTCTGGTAAGCAATTGGGGGGCTGCCGTGCTGTTCGCCCGATCACCTTTCGGACAGACGCCGGAAGGCATCTCGCTGTTCACCGTTTTCAATCATTTGGTGACGCAGCGAAAATCGGTGACAGACGTTTGTCTGCGCCCATAGGTATGGAGGAAATCGACCACGCGACCATGGTTTATCGGCACGATAAGATAACTGGCACCCACCTACCGCGGGGGAAATAATGCGCTTTAAATGTTTCATTAGGGGAAGCAATTGCGGGACGTTGGACTAGCTCAACACCGTGTGGCGCCCAATGCATTTGTCTGCGGCCGGATTGCAGGCGTGGGCTTGATACTGTCAATTGTCCTTGTTCTTTCCGGGTGCAGCCTCTCCCCCAGTAACGCGGATCTAGAACAAGCACTCGTTGGCAACGACCCACTAGTGGGCAAAATTTATAGCATTCGTAACGTCCGACGCGTAAACGGTTATGAGCAATCTCAGGGTTATGTAATTGAATACACTGCCGAGATTTATATATTGGAAAGCCCGACCGAGTACTTCGGACATCTTGCAAAGTCAGACTCTACTGGCGTGGGGGCATTCGCAGCGTTCGGTCTAGCGACGGCGGGTTTGGCCAAGTGGGGAGCATTGACGGCTGCGGCCATTGCCGCCGGAAAGAAAGGTGACGTTCTTCCATTCTCTGGAACGGTCACGATGATTAAGTCGGAACGGGGGTGGATTTTGCAGCCTGATTAGGCTTTCATTTGTGGTGCGCATCTCGGAGAGGCGTCGTGAGCGAAATTGCACAGCAAGAAGAATGGGTGGACGAAGAATCGGCTACCGTGTGGCGCCGCGAGTCCGATAGGTTTTCTTTAGTCACTCGCAATGGCGCACCAATCGATCCGCACTGGGAGAATCCAGAAATTGGTGCCGCACTCGGCTGTGGTTGTAGTACCGATGTTGCGGATGGTGCCTCGATGGATTCCCCAGCTTATTTTCCACCTGCATTTGCTCGGTCCCCGAATACCGGGAAACTTTTGCCTAGGTATTCGGTGACAAAGGCAGAATGGCTACCGCCGAGTGGCAGTCAGGAGTTGAAGGCAGGTCTGATTCGCGGCGGTAAGCTTACCCATTACTCAGTTCGACTTAGGGACGGCTACGCAGCGACCGATGCGTACCCCCCACGGCACCTAAAACTTCCCCCCCCCGGACGTTATCGCTTTCTTGTGGGGTCATTTGGGCTGAACTCATCCTTTCTAATGGCGTTCGATGCACTAAATGGGGCCATTTGGTGCTGGATCCCATCATGCACAGATTGGCGTGAGGTGAAACCATCCGCCAACTCTGACAAGATTCACCTGGGGAGCGAGGATTTATCGCAAGAAGCATGGAATGTTGATGCCATTGATCTCGCCCGCGAATCGAAAATTCTCTGGCCTTGCGACAGCGCATTGGTATGTCTATACATCGATCCCCTGGCGCTGACATATACGGCGCGCGTTATGGCCGAGGGACGGTGCCATGCGCAACCCTTGGTCCACAATGAACATGTGTACTGTCTAATGGAAAACAATGGACATGCAATGCTGGTTGAGGTATCCGTAGACGCCCCCTACGTAGGGAGAGATTGTGCAGTGAGCTTTCCCATTGCGGACTGGAGGTGCGCCGTTGCGACCCACAATGGAGTTATTTGGGTTTCGAGTAAGGGGCAGGTGATCGCAAATCCCAAGCGAAACCAGTATGCGTTTGTTCCGTGGCAACCGGAAGCAATTCAACCGGAATTCGACCTTGGACCACCGTATTGCGCGAGCGACGGTCGCCTGTGGATGCAGGTACTGCATCCAATTGCTCATGAAGGCGAAGAAGGTCCCGCATATCTATCGCTGGGTCGCCCCACCGTTGATCTTTTGAAGTCTTCAGGCATGCGTACCTTGACGGGTCGCAGTTCCATTAAAGTTGAACAGCGGTTGCTTGGTGACCCCTGGATCGAACCCGAAGTTGTATCTAGTGATGGCCATTTTAACGATGAGGCTGTAATCCCCATTCTTGAATCAATGACCGACAATTCGATGCTCGTCTTGCGCGCTAATCACATAGGGAGCATCAAGGATTTTCTGCAGTTGGACGAATTAATTCCTACGCGTTTTCAAATTATGGGACAGCATGGGGATCATGAAGCGTTCTTCTCTACCCGGGTACGCGCTCCTTGGAGGTCAATGGCCTTTGTATTCGATGGCGCTCTGTTCCTTTACCATTCAGAATTCAAATCCATTATGGGGTGGGTGCTTGCAAGTTCAAACTCAGAAAAACACTGATGGACGGAGACTAAGCGATGATAGCTCGTTGGTTGATTGTGGCTGTCTGTGGCTGTCTTGTTTCAAACAATGCATTGGCCATGCAACAAGCGATTCTGGTGCAAAACTCAGGTTGGATGGAGCCATTCTATTCTGACCCGAAATCGGATTTCAAGCCATTGATTATAGCGACCATAAATGCAGTTATTAGCAACGGTGACGTGGTATCCGTGCTTGCTTTCAACCAGTCGACACCTGAAAACGAATCGCCGAAGCTTCTTTATTCTGGCACCTCGATCCGCGATGCCAGCAATGCGGTGACTGGAATCGAACTAGCTCATAAGGAGTCCGGTCGCACCTTGGCCGACACGGATTTTAATGAAGCAGTCTACAAGACCATTACCAAATCCTTCGAGAGCAGACCAGGTATTTTGTGGATTTTTACGAACAATAAAAATAGCCCAAATAATAACCCCGACACGGTGGCGCGCAATCGCGAGTTCTACCGGTTGGTACATGATGAGCAAGTGATTAAGCGCAGTTTGGCCTTCCCCTTGTCCATGCCGGTGAAGGGCAACATTTATGCTGCGAAGGGGCTGATGTTGTACGCATTAGCTTATGGCGACGAAGCAGATATATATCTACAGTCACTTGTTGCTAGTGGCCGACTAAAGAGGATTTTTACGCAACAGCCGGCACAATTGAAACCGCTAGATCATGATCCCATTCGGCTAGTTCCTAAAACGATTGTCAATGCGCCAAGTGCTTCGGCTTCACTCGGTGCGGACGGACACACAATAATTCTGGATATAGATGTATCCAATCGGCGGCCGGTGGTCCAAATGGTAGCTGAAATGGAAAATATATTTTACCCCTATCGAATTGAAGCAGCGGAGATTAAAGCCCAAATCGCCGGACAGGGGTGGGAGAGTGCATTGCCGGTTGTCCCTAGAAAGCTCGCATCTCTAAGTCCAGGCGAAACCGCAGAGGTGACGGTTTCGATACCAATGCAAACTGAGTTCCCGAATCCGTGGTCTCCGTCCTCGTTGCTGCTATTCGGACGACAGCTTATTGTACCGGCGGTGCTACGTATTATCCTTGATGGACAGAAGCTAAGCATCGACGATGCGTTTCGCGCGCGACTTCAGAAACTGTTCCCCGGGGACCCCTTGCCCGACGTTTTCCAGCCCCCGCAGACAATAAAAACATCTGTCGCTGAGATTCCGTTGCAAATTCGCGTCAACTATCCGCTCTATCCGCTCCTGATTGCCATAGGGCTATTGCTAGTTGCAATAGCGAGTGGAATATTATTTTTGAGGCGGGGCCGTATGGTAACCAGCTACCAAATGTCAGTGGATGGCGTACCGCGCCACATTGGTTTGGGGCGATTTTCGGAGCTTTCTATTTTGGACGCGTCTGGCCAGCAAGTTGCGACGGTGCGGCGACGCGGCGGAACGCCAATTGTTGCATCTGTGGCAAACGGGCATATTGTCCGTATACTCAAGTAGTGGTCAATCAGAACTTTCATCAAGGAGAGCATTGTGGCGGATTCCTCTCAAGACAAAGGCTTTACGCTTCCCGCGCCTCAGAGTTCAGGGAATAACTTGCGCGACACCGGTGCTCCGACGGCAAACGCATCGGCTTCATCCCCGGCGACCCAGGCACTTCAGATTGTTAAACAGGTGTTGCCACCGGCGCAAGGTCCGCAGCCGCGCGATTATGCGCTTGGAGGCGGCGCGCTCATCGTATTATTGGTCGCATTCTTTTTTGCCAAGAACGCGTATTCGAATTATCTTGCCGGCAAGCGCGTCCCACCTGGCGCTGCAAATGCTGCTGGTTGGTGGCTTTTCATCTTTCTTACCGGTCTTGCGTTTGCCTCAGTACTCGTAATTATTAGTCCGGTTAAGTTTCTAACCCCGCTCTTCATGGTTCCGTTAGGTGGTATCAGTTTGGTGGCGCTAGTACTGATGGTGCTTAGTGGGCGACGCTCTTGATGACGATTTTGAAAAGCTGGAGACGAGATCATGACTGAAATTACTGAAAATATGGCAACGTCACCCATTACTGACGGCCAGCCGTTGAAGAAATTGGTTCCAGTACTCTTCATTGGCCTTGGCGGTACGGGGATGGAAGTCATTTTGCGGATTCGAAGAAGAATTCTGCACGCTACCTGGGGGAAAGGGATGGGGCGCGCAGTTCGCGTTGCGTCGCTCGAGGAATTTCCAGTCGCAGAGTTCATTCATTTTGACCTAGATCAGACGGCAGTACTCGAAAGCGGGCGAACCGCTGATTCTGACCCTCTAGCTTCTGTTGTAAAACTCCCCCCCCAGGATCGGGTTGTCACCGGACTCGATCTCTTGAAGTATTCGCGTAGCGAGGATGATCTATATCGCTATCCACATATCGCCTCATGGTTTCCCCTAACTTCCGAGAAGGTTAGAAACCTAGGAATCGATCCGAGCAAGGGTGCAGGGCAGTATCGCTCATTAGCGCGGCTATATTTCTTCGATAACTTTCGCCAGATTCGCGACACTATCGCCCAGAAATTGGATCACCTCAAAGCTAATCGAAGCAATCGATTGCAACTAGATCGGCTCGGGTTAGAGGTTGAAAGCGACAAAATCCGCGTCGTCGTTATCGCTTCGGCGGCGGGTGGAACGGGTTCTGGGTCGTTCCTTGATATTGGTTGGTTGGCGAAACTATTGGCGGGTAAGGCGTTTGGTGGCAGCGGCTACGATGTCCAGCTAATACTCTTTACTCCACGCGGATACCAAAAGGCAAACAAGGATGAAACCGAGGCCAATGGCTACGCCGCGTTGATGGAACTTGAGACATGCATGCGACAGTTTCCACAATTTGTGGGTACATGGTTACCCGATGAAGGACGGCCCAGCGTCGACCCCACGCCGTATTCCGACGTTTACCTAATTGAGTCCGCCAACATGGGGCGGCACGCGCTGGACGACGTTAAGGAAATGTACGAGATGGTAGCGGACGCCATGTTCGAAGATTTCGCCAGCGAGGAGTTTGCCAATCGTAAGCGGTCAGTTGCGTCGAATCAATCACAGCATAAAGGGTTCCCCTACCACCCGCCGTTGCCAGAAGGCTACGGCGAAATGAAACTCAAATACCATATGGGCTACTCGTCATTCGGACAGTCCATTCTGGATACGCAGCAGGCGCTGCACTACGACGAGCAAGAATTCCGTTGGGCGGCGGCCATGCTCGAGGCCTTTTTCGGGGTGTCATCGCACGATAGAACGGCGCTGATGGCTACGGATCAACAACGCGACGAATTCGTCCGTGCACACTTGAAGCTGAATGCGGTCATGTTCGACCGCTTCCCTGATTTTGGATCGAACAAAGAGTTACAAGGATTGTGCACGCCGTTTATCGACAATCAGATCACGGACTATCTCTTGACCGACGAACACGGCGGCATGGAAGATGCCATCCAACAAAAAGTCAATGCTCTCGTCGAACAAACAAAGGCTGATGTAAATGAAATAAAGGAATGGCCGCGTTTGCTGCGTGAAAAAATGCCCAGTTTGGAACAGGATGTCATACGCAATCAGGATACCACTGCGGTGACAAGTGAAGATCGGGTCGCGCGGCGACACGCGATGGTACTCAAGGAGAAGCAGGAGATTGTTCGAGATAAATTGTATGACTATCTTGATAACCGTGACTATGGCGGACTTGAATTCGTATTGTCGTTGGTAGAATTGGTCAAAGTATTCATTGACCATCCCGCTACCGGGTTGGCAAAGACCCTTGACGATAACGCTTTGCACTACAACAAAATTCGTGATGCATTGAAAACTACCCTTGTCGAAGAAACATTAAAAAATGTTGCGGACGCAGTTAAAGGCGGGTTTTTATCCGGACCGGACGTGAACAAGGTGAACAAATATCTCGAGGACTTAAAGAAGGATCTGGGCGACTATTTGCGCTTTCACGTTCGTAGTGTAGCCGCGAGTAATGCAGCTACCATACTTCGGGAGCTATCCGAGTATCTAGGCGGTAGGAGAGGTACAAATACCAGCGGTGACGCCATCTACTTCGGCCTTCTGGAAGAGTTTCAAGCCGGACGACGCGAGGTTCTGAGTGTCGGTGAAGAGATTCGGAAAACCTCTTTGAGGATCGCCGATAGCGGCGCTAAGGATCACGCCAACTATATCTATTTGCCGACGGAGGCCGCTACCATCCAATTACCGGATCGCAAAACGTTGCGAGAATGGGCAGACGACGCCTTTAAGGATTTCGAGGGGTCACGAAAAATATTTCCCATGCTGAAGACCGCGGAGGGGAAGGCCAAGCTGCTGGCAAAACTGCGCATTAAGGCTGTGAGCGCTAGTGCTATGCAACAAGCAGCTACGGCGACGGTGGTAGAGGATCCATTGAGCAAGAGGTTAATGTCAATGGATTCAGTAGCACGCCAACGGGTATTTTCAGACCTTTTGCGCGCTGCCATGCCTTGGATCGACGCTAATTTTACCGATGTGCCTATGAAAGCTGATCGGTTTAAGTGTTTTCTGGGCGTCATGGAGCCGAAGGACTGGATGCCGGTATGGGATGAAATTTGTTCCTGCTTACCCACTTACGCAGGGTTGACTGCTGACCAGTTGCTGCTCTGTAAAACGGGAATTCCTGGACGCGCTGTGTGTTATTGCGAGCTATCGGGCTTTCCCCTCCGCGTATTGCGTGGCTTAGATAACTGGCGTGCAAGCTACCGGTTGGTTAGCAAAGATCGGCCGTTTCACACAAATGTTGACCCAACTCTTTTTGTGCAGCCGATTGTTCCCACTTCCGAAGAACTGAAGCAGCGCGCAGCCGATTTCAGACTATTCCTTTTGGCTGTTACGCTGCGCAAGCTAGTGCGGAACCCGAGGGCGACGATTCCACCCGGACAATACCAGTTCGATTTTGGGCGCGGTGATCGCCGAGATTTTGGTAACGAGCGAGCTTTTAGGATACATGGATTACCTCCGGAATATCGGGGACATATCGAACGGGCAGTTAATGATGCACTTGATCAGCTGGGACCTATCCAATTGAAAGCCCTTTCCGGTTTGATCCTATTTCTACAAAAGGAAACCTATACGCCGGCAATGAGTAGGGACGATAACGGCAAGGAAATTCCTGTGCCTGGCTTTGGGTACGCTGTTGCTAACAAACTAGCGACAGAACTGGAGCAAATTGCGCGGCAGCGCGGCTTAAGCGAGAGCGACGGCAAGCGAGTAGATAGTAACCTGTGCGACTGGGGCGAAAGCTGGGGTGATTTGATTCGGTCATTCGAAAAATGGACCGAAGTTATTCCAAATTCGGCAGTGGACGCCTATAGTTGGGAAATTCGAGATCCGGATCTTGAGGGTTCAGATCGTTCCAAGCGACGAGTGAAAAAAGAATTTTTTGAAGAAGATTGGTTGATTGGAGTGATGGGCGGTACAGCGCCTTATGCTTCACACACCGAAGCTGGAGCGACGCCGGCACCGGGATTTGCAGTGTCGCCCCAACCCTCGCCCCCATTTGCGCCGGCTTCCCCGGTAAGCTACCTATTGTTCGTCGATGGAAAAAATTATGG
>Ga0307375_10003491_pt1 | contig 15459 bp, 12 predicted proteins | sample TR1MG_FD_202531 | JGI IMG/M metagenome (GOLD analysis project Ga0307375, IMG submission 202531) | Soil microbial communities from Risofladan, Vaasa, Finland - TR-1 | ecosystem: Environmental > Terrestrial > Soil > Coastal area > Acid sulfate soil | place: Finland: Risofladan, Vaasa | collected...
GCCTTTTCCGCAACGCTCACGACCGGGGCTTTTGACCCAAGCCGCTTGCGGTGGTTTGCCACCTGCTCCTGCAAGCCGATGGCGAGGGACCTACCCTCATCTCTCACGCCGCTTGCTGCGGCACACTAATGTCGCCCACCCAGACCTTGTCCGGCTTGGCCACGGTGAATTGGCGGTCGAGCAGATTCGGCGCGATCGGCAGATCGTGGTTGCTGTCGGTGGTGACCTTGAACCGCTTCTTGCCCTTGGCACGAATGCCGTGCTCGCGCATCAGCGCCTGCAGTCGTTGCTTGCCGACGCGCACGCCGTTCTTGCGCAGCTCACGCCAGATGCGTGGCCGGCCGTAAGCACGCTTCGTCTGAGCGTGAATCGCCTTTATGTGCACCAGTAGCGCGTCGTCACTCAGGTGACGGCGTGGCGCCTCGCTGGCCTGGCGCGCCACATGCTCGTGGTAGCCGCTGACGCTCACTTCAAGCACTCGGCATTGCACGGTAACCGGCCACCTCTGGCGATGACGCTGGATGAAGGCGTACTTCACTTCTGCACCTTCGCGAAGTACGCCGTCGCTTTTCCCAGGATATCGCGCTCCATCTTCACACGAGCCAGCTCGGCACGCAGCCGGGCAATCTCCATTTGCTCAGCGCTCACCGGCTTGCTGTCGGCACCCTTGAGCTGGCCTTGCCGGCTCAATTTGACCCAGTTGAATAGCGTCTGCTCAACGAGCCCCAGCGTCTTGGCCACCGAGGCCTGGCTTGGACCACCCTCGACCAGCCGCACCGCTTCTTGCTTGAATTCGAGCGTGTAGCGCGCTCGTGTTGTCTTTGTCATGTCGTTCTCCTTGCGTGGATTGAATCACACGGCAAGGGATACGTTTCTCGCGGGCAAGGTCAATTGGCAGAAACCTTTTCACCGCTAACGCTGAATACCGCTTCTTTTCTGGTTGACTACGCTGGAGGCAGCGGGAGTACAGCCACTTTTTTCTTGGATGCGCCTGGTAGGGCACTCCTTGCCCATCTGAGGGTACGATCAGTAGCTGCACGCATGAAGTAGTCTCGCAATTTGAGACAGAGCAACCTCATGCTAAATGGACGAGGTGTGAAGGAGGTGTATGTCAACGCAAGAGCTCTCTCCAACCGACCTCAAGTCGATTCTGCATTCCAAACGGGCAAACATTTACTACCTCGAACATTGCCGCGTGTTGGTCAAGGGCGGCCGCGTCGAGTTCGTCACCGACGAAGGCAAACGCTCGCTGTACTGGAACATTCCCATCGCCAACACCACCACGGTGATGCTCGGTACCGGTACCTCCATTACACAAGCTGCGATGCGCGAACTGGCCAAGGCGGGCGTACTGGTGGGATTTTGCGGTGGCGGCGGCACCCCGCTGTTCACCGCCAACGAGGTGGATATCGAGGTCGCTTGGTTCACCCCGCAAAGTGAATACCGACCCACCGAATACCTGCAGGCGTGGGTACGCTTCTGGTTCAAGGACGAGGCGCGACTGCACGCGGCCAAGGCCTTCCAGCATGCCCGTCTGCAACGCGTCGAACAACACTGGACGGGGAGCCGCGCCCTGCGCGAGGCTGGCTTTGCCGTATCGGCCGAAGCGCTCAGCGATGCACTGCATCGATCATACGCAGGCATTGACGCCGCACCGAACCACACCTATCTGCTTACCGAGGAAGCCCGCCTTACCAAGGAGCTGTTCAAGCTCGCGGCACGTGCCGTCAACTACGGCCAGTTCACTCGCGCCAAGCGCGGCGGTGGCACCGACCCGGCCAATCGATTTCTGGATCACGGCAATTACCTGGCCTACGGACTGGGCGCCACCGCTACGTGGGTGTTGGGCTTGCCGCATGGTCTGGCCATATTGCATGGCAAAACCCGCCGTGGCGGCCTGGTGTTCGACGTGGCCGACCTGGTCAAGGATGCCGTGGTGCTGCCACAGGCCTTTATCTCGGCCATGCGCGGCGACGAGGAACAAGCCTTTCGCCAGGCCTGCATCGAAAGCCTGACCCGCACCGAGGCGCTGGATTTCATGATCGATACGCTGAAGTCGGTGGCGATCAACACCCCGACGGGCGGCGCATGAACATCCTTCTCATCTCACAGTGTTCCAAGCGCGCCATCACCGAAACGCGCCGCATCCTCGATCAATTCGCCGAGCGCCGCGGCGACCGTACCTGGCAAACCCCGATCACCAAGGATGGCCTGGACACGCTCAGGCGCCTGCTGCGCAAGACCGCGCGCAAGAATACCGCCGTGGCCTGTCACTGGATTCGCGGACTCGACCACAGCGAGCTACTGTGGATCGTGGGTGATGCCAGCCAGTTCAATGAACAAGGCACCGTGCCCACCAATACGACCACCGGTGATGTGTTGCGCAGAAAGGACGAGAACGACTGGCACCACCTGCGCACAATTCATCTACTGAGCGCCTTGGCCGCACTGCTGCACGATCTGGGCAAAGCCTGCGAGGCGTTCCAACGACGACTGCAAAGCCATGTCGCCGAGCGCAACCAGTATCGACACGAATGGATATCGCTGCGGCTGTTTCAGGCATTTGTCGGGCCAGCGGCCACGGATGAAGCCTGGCTGCAACGGCTGATCGCCCCTGGCGGCGGCGACGATGCCAGCTGGCTCGCCCCCGATCGACTGCAGCGTGATGGCCTGGACAGATCTGTCGACATGCCGTTGACCAGCATGCCGCCGCTGGCCCAAGCCGTGGCCTGGCTGGTGGTCACTCATCATCGGCTACCAGTGATGCCATCGCAGGATGACAAAGGCGAAGATCGCTGGCTGGGCGCCAAGGTAAGCGGCTTTCGTAGCAGCCAGCTCGATGATCTGTTGGGCAAGATCGGTCCTCGATGGAACGAGCTACCGACCACAAGCGAGCGTCAGACGATCGAGTCCTATTGGCAGTTCCCCCAAGGCCTGCCTGTTACCACCCCGCTTTGGCGGCAGCGTGCGGCACGCATCGCCAAAGGCTTGCTGGAGCAATCGTGCAAACCTGATAACCAGCCGTGGCTTGATGACCCCTACATCATGCACATCTGCCGGCTCAGCCTGATGCTGGCTGATCATCACTACTCCAGCCTCACCTCGGCGAACGAGCGCGTTCGAGGCGAATCAGGCTATCCCGTTTACGCCAATACCGATCGCGCGACCGGCCGCTTCAACCAGCCGCTGGATGAGCACCTGCTGGGTGTGGAAAAGCACGCCGGCATCATCGTTCACGCATTGCCCGGGTTCGAGCGGCAACTGCCGCGATTGGCACGGCACAAAGGCTTGCGCAAACGCAGCCGGGACGAGCGCTTCCGCTGGCAGGATCGGGCCGCCGACCTGGCCGCCTCCATGCGCGAAGGCAGCCGCCAGCGTGGTGCCTTCATCGTCAACATGGCCTCGACTGGCTGCGGCAAGACGCTGGCCAATGCCCGCATCATGAACGCGCTGGCCGATCCGCAGCAGGGTCTGCGCTGCGCCTTTGCGCTCGGCCTACGCACGCTCACCCTGCAAACCGGGCGGGCATTTCGTGAGGCCATGCACTTGTCCGACGATGAACTGGCGATTCGCGTCGGTGGCGCGCCCAATCGTGAATTGTTCGCTTACCACGAGCGGCAAGCTGAAGAGTCCGGCTCGGCTTCCAGCCAGACACTATTGCCGGAAGACAGCCACGTGCTCTACGAGGGCAACGACACGCATCCGTTGCTGCAACGGGCCATGAAAGACCCGCAAGTACGAAAACTGCTGGCCGCACCCCTGCTGGTCTGCACCATCGACCACCTGGTGCCGGCCACCGAAAGCCAGCGCGGCGGCCACCAGATCGCCCCCATGTTGCGCCTGATGAGCGGCGACCTGGTGCTGGATGAGCTGGATGACTTCGATATCGCCGACCTGCCCGCTCTGACCCGGCTGGTCTACTGGGCCGGCTTGCTCGGCAGCCGGATTTTGCTGTCCTCTGCCACGCTGCCACCGTCACTGGTGCAAGGCATGTTTGAAGCGTATCGCGCTGGCCGCGAGGTTTATCAGCGTCATCGCGGCGACCGCCCTGGCCAGCCCGCCGACATTGCCTGCGCCTGGGTGGACGAGTTTGATCAAGTGCGCGGTGACTGCACCGATGCCAGCGCATTCATCGCGGCGCACGCGGCATTTACCGAAAAGCGGCACGCCCGACTGGGCAAGGATCTGGTCCGCCGCCGCAGCACCGTGGTAATGCCGGCATTCAGCGGTAGTGACCCAAAAATCCTGCGTCAGACCTTTGCCAAGCAGCTACGCGACAGCGCGCTGCAACTACATGCCGGCCACCACAGCATCGACCCACACAGCCACAAGCGGATCAGCTTCGGCCTGATGCGCATGGCGAATATCGAGCCACTATTTGATGTGGCGCTGGCGTTGTACCGACTTGGCGCGCCGGCGGGTACCCGCATCCATCTGTGCACCTACCACTCGCAGTTTCCATTGTTGATCCGCTCCGCAATCGAGCAGCGCCTGGATCGGGCGCTGGATCGGCGCCAGCCACAGGCGGTATTCGAACTGGCGGACATTCGGGTACTGATCGACACCCACCCGGAAACCGATCAGCTGTTCATCGTGCTGGGTTCGCCGGTGACCGAGGTGGGCAGGGATCACGACTACGACTGGGCCGTGGTCGAACCCTCGTCCATGCGCTCGCTGATCCAGCTTGCCGGCCGCGTGCGGCGGCATCGCCCCGGCCCGTGCGATGTGCCCAACATCCACCTGTTGGATTGCAACCTGCGCAGCGTCGCGCACCCGGCGGAGGCGGCGTTCTGTCGCCCCGGCTTCGAACAGAACCTCGCACCATTTCGCCTGCACAGCCACCATGTGAGTAAATTGTTGAATGAGGACGAGCGCAATGTGGTCGATGCCCGTCCGCGCATCGTGGCGCGCCCAACAGGCGAACAACGGCCCGCCGACAATCTGGTGGATCTGGAACATGCGCGATTGGCGCAGTGCATGTTGCCACCTCCAGCGCGCCCCACACCCACCAGCGAACGCGAGCGTCGTCGCCAGGCAGCCGATGCCCCGCCCCTCAACGCCAGCAGCATCTGGACCCTGCCACACGCGCACCTCACCGGCGTGCTGGCGCAGCAGCTGCCGTTTCGCGAAGACACGATCAAGCGGGTGGAACTGGCCTTGCTGCCCGACGAAGATGAGGAGGATTACGCTCTGCACCGTATCGACCCCGGCAAGAAACGCGGGGAAAACCTTTACGTCGCCGTGGACGACAGTCTCAACCACCGCATTGCTGACCCTCTTGTCGCAGGTGAGGGCATCGCGCCCTGGGGTGAAGCCGACTACATGACCACGCTCACCGCGCTGGCCGATTCGATGGCGCTTAGCCTGTCAGACTGCGCACAGCGCTACGGCACCGTCACCCTGCCGGACAACGCCCAAGGCTGGCGCTTTCATCCCGCATTGGGGTTTGCACGCCAACCATGAAAAGGCAGCCGCTACCGCAACGAGTTATTTTCGCGTGGACCAGCCGCCTGGATGGCGGTCAACTCGACCATCAACGCAGGCAGGCTGCTTTGCACCGTCTGCCACACGACGGTCAGGTCGATATCGAAGTAACCGTGCGCCAGCCGATTGCGCATGCCTTTCATGCTGCTCCACGGCACGGCCGGGTGTTCGGCCAGAAAGTCGCCATGCTCCTTCAGCAGCCGCGTGGCCGCCTCGCCCAGAATCATCAGGTTGAAAATCACCGCCTGCTGGGTGCGCTTGTCCTGCACAAATTCATCCAGCGCCATACCCTCGACATAGGCACAAGCCTGTCGCGCCGCATTGAGCATGTGTCCGATCAGATCCGCCAGGCCGCGATCGGTCACAGCGGACGTGCCTCGGACAACACCTGCTCGCGGAACGCCGTCGGCAGGTCGCCGGGGGTGAGCAAATCCACCGGCACACCCAGCAGATCTTCCAGCGCCACCTGCAGACCGCCCAGGTCGAACAACGTGGTGCCCGGCAACGCATCCACCAGCAAATCCAGATCGCTACCGTCGCTGTCACGCTCATGCAACACCGAGCCAAAGATCCGTGGATTGGCCACGCGAAAACGGCCGGTCAGTTCGGCGACAGCAGGACGATGCAAGTTGAGTGCGACAGAGGGTTTCATGAGCTGCCTCGTTGGCAGTGATTTTTCGGTGCCCGGCAAGGGCAAATATCAGGGAGGAACACCTATGCATGATACGCAAAAACGCTTGATGGGATGGTCAATGACGGCGTATGCATCAAAGGGAAGCTCATGGCGACGATGGCGCGGAGAACATGTGCGACACGCCATGACCAAACCAAAAGGACTTTCCTCATGACCGACAACTCACCGGATCGTCGAGCCGCTTTCCGTGCCGCCATCGAGGGCTTTCTGAAAGAGCGCCTCGACGGCAAGCTGGAGAAGCTCGCACCCGACGATCCCAAGCGTGATGAACTGACGGCACAATTCGTCTTCGCCACGTGGATCAATGACTCCGCACGCCGCGTCAGTCAGATTCAGGCCGTTACCCATTCGCTCAAGGCGATGCACCCGGATGCTCGCGGTACCAACCTGTATCGGCCACCCGGTGGCCTCATAAATCACGCAGAAATAGGTAGTCATACGCTGGATGCTGCGTTTGCTGGCGATGTGGTCGGCAATGCGGCAGCACTCGACGTCTACAAGTTCCTGCGCATCAATATCGCGGGCCGACCGCTGCTCGACGCCATCCTCGCCAACGATCCCGACCTTGCTGCCGCGCTTAGTGACGACTCCGAAAAAGCATCCGGGTGGATCGAAGCTTTCGCGGCTCTGATCCGGCCACGCGGCAACCTAGCCTCGCACACGCGCGCCAAGCAGCTGTACTGGCTGGCCGGCGGCGACCCGCGTGATAACGAGCACTTCCACCTGCTGGCGCCGCTGTATGCCAGCTCGTTGACCCACGCGGTTTACCAGACCATCAACGAGGATCGCTTCGGCGAAGCCGGCAAGGCCGCGCGGCAGGCGCGACGCGACAAGCGCGATCACCCCCACGGCTATCGCGAGTATCCGCATCTGGCGGTGCAGAAGCTGGGCGGCACCAAGCCACAGAACATCAGCCAGCTCAACAGCGAGCGCCGAGGCGACAACTACCTGCTGGCCTCGCTGCCGCCGAACTGGAGATCTCGTGCGGTGCGCGAGCCGTTCCATACCGACTCGGCTTTTCCGCGATTCGGTCAACGCCCGGACGTGCGGGAGCTCGTGCAGGGACTGAAGGCATTTCTTGCCGCCGATCCGGATCCCACGCTCGACACGCGCCAACGTCGTAGCGCCTATATCGACGGCCTCACGGATGAACTGGTCAGCTTTGCCGCCGAACTGCAAACGGCCCTGCCCGCTGGTTGGAGCCTCAACCCTGCCTGCCAACTGGTACAGGCAGAACAGCTGTGGCTGGACCCGGCGCGCGCCGAAGATGACGAGGCATTCCGCAGCGAATGGCAGCAGATGCGCTGGCCAGACGAGGTCGGCCGACGCTTCGCCAACTGGCTCAACAGCAAGCTGGTCGACAAACTTCCCATGGGCGATATCGAGCAACGGGCATGGAGCGGTGAACTGCTGGGCCATACCGAATGGGCCGCCCGCATCGATCAAGCCAGCCGCTCACTCAAGCAGCAACAACTCCATGCCGGAGGTGTCGCATGAGCGCCCTGCGGCACAGCCCCGGCCTGCTGATCCTGCCGCACTTGCGCATACAAAACGCCAATGCCATCTCCAGCCCGCTGACTCACGGCTTTCCGTCGATCACCGCCTTTCTTGGTGTGATGTGGGCACTGGAGCGCAAGCTGGACGGCCGCTATCCGGCGTACTTCGACAGCGTCGGCGTGATCTGCCACGAGGCCGAGGAGCAAGTGACCGAAGGTGGTTACACCCATGCGTTCCTGCTCACCCGCAATCCGGTGGACAAGACCGGAGGCACCGCAGGCATCGTCGAAGAAGGCCGCATCCATCTGGACATCACCCTGGTGTTCGGCATCAGCGATGACATCGTCAACCGCAGCGAGGAAGAGCGCGATGCCTTCGCCCGCGAAGTGGCCGCAACGCTCTCGCAAATGCGCATCGCCGGCGGCAGCGTGCTGCCTTCGGCCCTGCCGCAACTGCTACCCATGTCGCAGGACGTCGGTGAGGCCGCCGACCAGTTTCGACGCCTGCGCCGCCGCTGGCTGCCCGGCTTCGCGCTGGTTTGCCGCGATGACCTGCTGCAACAACGCACCGCCGCACTTCAGGCTGTTGTGCCCACTGCCTCCGCGCTGGATGTCTGGCTGGATCTGTCGCGCTTCAACTGGAAGCCCGCACCCGAAGACACCTCGGAACCACCTACTGAGGGCAACAAGGCCAAGGTGGAGTGGCAGCACGACCGCAAAGGACAAGGCTGGATCGTGCCCATCCCGGTGGGCTACGCCGCCCTGTCGGAGCTGTACCCGCCCGGCGTGGTCGCCAACTCGCGTGATGCGGGCACGCCGTTCCGGTTTGTCGAAAGCCTTTACTCCATCGGGCAATGGCTTAGCCCGCACCGACTTCAAAGTGGCAACGACTTGCTCTGGTATGGCCACACGGACACGGATGCTGGCGTGTATCGCGCCCGCAATGACTATGCCACCACCCTTCCCGCACGCTCGAACTGACTGACAAGGAATTCCATCATGGCTAACGACACCCTGAAAACCGCCTCCGTTCTCGCTTTCGAGCGCAAGCTCGACCCTTCCGATGCGCTGTTCTTTGCTGGCGGCTGGGAAAATCGCAAGGATGAAAACGCCTGGGCACCGGTGGCGATCCGCGAGAAATCGGTACGCGGCACCATTTCCAATCGACTGAAAAGCAAGGATCAGGACCCGGCCAAACTCGATGCCGCCATCGAAAGCCCCAACCTGCAAACCGTGGATGTGGCGGCGTTGCCCAGCGAGGCCGACACGCTGAAGGTGCGATTTACCCTGCGTGTACTGGCCGGTACCGGCAAACCGTCGGCATGCAACAGCGAGGCCTATCAACAACGTCTGCAGGAAACCGTCAGCGGTTATGTCGACGCTCAGGGCTTTGCCGAACTGGCACGGCGCTATGCCTTCAACCTGGCCAATGGTCGTTTCCTGTGGCGCAACCGCATGGGTGCGGAAAATGTCGAGGTGCACATCGCCCACATGGTCGACGGCAACGCCGCCAAGCGCTGGACATTCGACGCTCTGGCGCTGCCGCTACGTCACTTCGTCGCCCCCGGTGATGCCGCCGCGCCGCTGGCCGAACTGGCCGCGTTGATCGAGGCCGGATTGAGGGGCGATCAGCATGTGTTGCTGCAAATCAGCGCCTACGCCCGCGTCGGCGCGGGGCAGGAAGTGTTTCCATCGCAGGAACTCATCCTCGACCGCGGCCGTGGCGACAAGAGCAAGACGCTCTACAGCGTCAACGACGTGGCCGGCATCCACTCGCAGAAGCTTGGCAACGCCATCCGCACCATCGACGACTGGTATCCCGATGCCGGCGAGCTGGGCCCGATCGCGGTGGAGCCCTACGGCTCGGTCACCACCCAAGGCAAGGCCTATCGACAGCCCAAGGCCAAGGCAGATTTCTACAACCTGCTCGACAACTGGGTGCTGCAGGGCAAGCTGCCGGAAGCCGGTGACCAGCATTACGTGATGGCGGTGCTGGTGCGCGGCGGCGTGTTCGGCGACGCAGGCTGATGCCATGGATCACTACCAGGACATTCAATTGCTAGCTGATCCGGAATTTGGCGCGCCGCAACTGATGAACGCCCTGTTTGCCAAACTGCACCGCACGCTGGTGCAGCGGCAAAGTCAGGACATCGGCGTCAGCTTTCCCAGCCTGCACCGCAAGGGAACCGGAACCGTGCTGCGCCTGCATGGCTCGACGTCGGCCCTGCAGGCGCTGAGCGAGCAGCCCTGGCTGGCGGGCATGCGTGACCACGTGACGGTGGCCGACATCGCCGAAGTGCCGGCCACAGCCGGCCATCAGGTCGTGCGTCGCGTACAAGCCAAAAGCAACCCCGAGCGACTTCGACGCCGCCAGATGAAACGCAAAGGTTGGACCGCCGAGCAGGCGCTCGTGGCGATACCCGATCACGTTGCCAAAACGCTCAAGCTGCCGTTTCTCACCATCCGCAGCCAGAGCACCGGCCAGACCTTCCACCTCTTTATCGACCAGCACCCTGTCGACCAGGCCATGTCCGGCCCCTTCAACGCCTACGGACTCAGCGCCTCCGCCTCGCTCCCAAAGTTTTGACCCTTTTTTGTGCCAGAATTTTCAAACCTTAAGAATCAAGCACTTGGTACGAGCAAGAGCATTTGGGGTTGAATCCCCCAAATGCTCTTTCTTGTTGATCAGCATAGCGTAAAAGCTGGAACCACCTAGTTCACTGCCGCGTAGGCAGCTCAGAAATTCGGCAGTGGCATCCTTGACGCGAACCCGGCGTTCACTGCCGCGTAGGCAGCTCAGAAATGCCCGTACAGCTCCTTGAGCGTGCGCGAGACGTTCACTGCCGCGTAGGCAGCTCAGAAATCGAAGCTGTCCACGCCGACCAAGATGGCGGAGTTCACTGCCGCGTAGGCAGCTCAGAAATGCTCGGTGATGATGTGCTTTTCGAGCTGCTTGTTCACTGCCGCGTAGGCAGCTCAGAAATCGATATCGGCGGCGCGTCCGTAGAAGTCGGGGTTCACTGCCGCGTAGGCAGCTCAGAAATCGTAGCGCTGCAGGCCGTCGTCGCCCTTCCAGTTCACTGCCGCGTAGGCAGCTCAGAAAGGCCTGACCGTGGGCAGTACCTACCAGATTTAGTTCACTGCCGCGTAGGCAGCTCAGAAAATGCGGGTCAGCCCAGCATTCACGCCCGAGGTGTTCACTGCCGCGTAGGCAGCTCAGAAATAATTACGTGTCAATAGGTTTAACCTAATTTAGTTCACTGCCGCGTAGGCAGCTCAGAAATGACCCGTACTACTGCGTCGAGCACGGCAAAAGTTCACTGCCGCGTAGGCAGCTCAGAAACAGTACCGGGACTTGTAGATCGCGGCGCGTTCGTTCACTGCCGCGTAGGCAGCTCAGAAATGTTGAAATATCAGGGCGCGGAAATCCACGTCGTTCACTGCCGCGTAGGCAGCTCAGAAACGGCAGGAGATCGCTGGCGAGGTGCTGGACGATGTTCACTGCCGCGTAGGCAGCTCAGAAATTCATGCTGTGCTGCTCGATGCACCGGTCCACGTTCACTGCCGCGTAGGCAGCTCAGAAATCCGACGAATCCTCGCGAATCCTCGCGAGTGTGTTCACTGCCGCGTAGGCAGCTCAGAAATGGAGCGCAACGTGGCGATCACGTACGAGGTGCGTTCACTGCCGCGTAGGCAGCTCAGAAAGAACAGGGTGCTCACTGGGCAACTCTCCAATAGTTCACTGCCGCGTAGGCAGCTCAGAAAATTGAGGTGAGCGATGCACGCGACCGATTGCGGTTCACTGCCGCGTAGGCAGCTCAGAAAATGCCCATTCCTTGATTTCGCGCTGGGTCGAAGTTCACTGCCGCGTAGGCAGCTCAGAAATGCAAGTGACGGCCGCCGCGCGACAGGTCGATGTTCACTGCCGCGTAGGCAGCTCAGAAAGTTGACCTTCTCGACCGTGCGCATGGCACCGAGGTTCACTGCCGCGTAGGCAGCTCAGAAAATGCCACCACGCCGATCAGCGCCAGCACGATGGTTCACTGCCGCGTAGGCAGCTCAGAAATGCATCTGCGAGAGATCATGGGCAGCGGTGGCGTTCACTGCCGCGTAGGCAGCTCAGAAAAAGCAAGTCGCGATCGATCGAGGACTGGAAGTGTTCACTGCCGCGTAGGCAGCTCAGAAAAGCCGAAACTGAACGGGCTTCCCCGTTTCTTCGTTCACTGCCGCGTAGGCAGCTCAGAAATCAGTTTGTCAGACGTGGCCTCGATGATGGCCGTTCACTGCCGCGTAGGCAGCTCAGAAAATCAGGAGACTTTAGTTCAGCCATCACCCCGGGTTCACTGCCGCGTAGGCAGCTCAGAAAAATGGCTGAGGCAATGGTCAAAGAAAGCACGAGTTCACTGCCGCGTAGGCAGCTCAGAAAAGCCAGCGACGTGATCAAGGGCACCGTAATGGGTTCACTGCCGCGTAGGCAGCTCAGAAATCCCCATCGCCCCCGAGCTGCAATTCCTGCTCGTTCACTGCCGCGTAGGCAGCTCAGAAATGCAGCTCGTTGACGATCTGCAGGTACTCGTCGTTCACTGCCGCGTAGGCAGCTCAGAAAGCATGGATGGCCTCTATTTTGGCCCGCACAAGGTTCACTGCCGCGTAGGCAGCTCAGAAATGATCGATCAGCATCGCTTCGATGGTTTCTTCGTTCACTGCCGCGTAGGCAGCTCAGAAAATGTAGGTGCGGTCGAATTGGCGGCGGGTCATGTTCACTGCCGCGTAGGCAGCTCAGAAAAGATGTCCATTCCTTGCCCTGTAACGCCTGCCGTTCACTGCCGCGTAGGCAGCTCAGAAATATGTATGTCACCGCGCAGGCCATGTGGGGACGTTCACTGCCGCGTAGGCAGCTCAGAAAATCTGGTGGCGCAGGATCGCGCGCTGGGCGAGGTTCACTGCCGCGTAGGCAGCTCAGAAAAACACGGTCTCGCGCAGCTTGGTCAGCTGGCCGTTCACTGCCGCGTAGGCAGCTCAGAAAAGCGCCGAACTTCGCCAGCGAGTCGGCGGCGAGTTCACTGCCGCGTAGGCAGCTCAGAAACTATGACGACTACCTGAAGCAACGCGAGATGACGTTCACTGCCGCGTAGGCAGCTCAGAAATGCAACTGACGGCGACCGCTGCAACGGTAGTGCGTTCACTGCCGCGTAGGCAGCTCAGAAAATGATCCCAGAGGCACCTCGCTGATCCGTAATGTTCACTGCCGCGTAGGCAGCTCAGAAAAAATGGCCTAGCTCGCAAGCTGAGTGGACACTGTTCACTGCCGCGTAGGCAGCTCAGAAAACTCGCTGCCTTGTTCAGCTGCGAGTTGAATCGTTCACTGCCGCGTAGGCAGCTCAGAAATACGGCGCCACGGCGCTTACCGATGCCATTTGGTTCACTGCCGCGTAGGCAGCTCAGAAAAGTATGTCCAGTCGCCCGGCGGTATCTGCTGTGTTCACTGCCGCGTAGGCAGCTCAGAAAGCCAGCAAGCCGAACAGACCCAACAGCAGAAGGTTCACTGCCGCGTAGGCAGCTCAGAAATGCGTGCTGTAGAGCGAGGCATGGCTCACCCCGTTCACTGCCGCGTAGGCAGCTCAGAAAGGGATGAAACCACCGGACCAGCTTGGCGCATGGTTCACTGCCGCGTAGGCAGCTCAGAAATGTGCAACGGTCTCGATACCCTTGTCGGTCACGTTCACTGCCGCGTAGGCAGCTCAGAAATTGTTGACGCCATTCTCACTGTCACGGCTGCATGTTCACTGCCGCGTAGGCAGCTCAGAAAAAGCCAGTGCCCGCTGACGTGTCTGCCATCGTCGTTCACTGCCGCGTAGGCAGCTCAGAAATGACGTGTGGGCATCTGTCCAGGCGGATTTCGGTTCACTGCCGCGTAGGCAGCTCAGAAACGAGGGAAACTGCAGGTCAATCGACAGCTCGCGTTCACTGCCGCGTAGGCAGCTCAGAAAGGTCGAGCCGCCAGCGCCCGACGCGGCCCAGGGTTCACTGCCGCGTAGGCAGCTCAGAAAGCAAGCAAACCCCCGCGCAGGTCGACGAAAGAGTTCACTGCCGCGTAGGCAGCTCAGAAAATCGTGTCCGGCATGGTGATGCATGGCCAGCACGTTCACTGCCGCGTAGGCAGCTCAGAAAGTGCCGGGTAGCCCGGCCCCGTTGGCCACCACGTTCACTGCCGCGTAGGTAGGCAGCTCAGAAATTGGAATGGGCAGCGTGGCTGGACACCGAAACGTTCACTGCCGCGTAGGCAGCTCAGAAATTCGACGCCCGCACCCCGCGCACAAACACCTGGTTCACTGCCGCGTAGGCAGCTCAGAAAATAAATATAAAACGCCGCCCATGGGTTGGTTCGTTCACTGCCGCGTAGGCAGCTCAGAAAAGAAAGGCGAGGCACGCGCAAAACAAAATCAGGTTCACTGCCGCGTAGGCAGCTCAGAAATTGACACGGGCCGATACCTGGACCAGACGCGGGTTCACTGCCGCGTAGGCAGCTCAGAAAATCATGTCACTCGCCCTTGCTTCCATCGTCTTCGTTCACTGCCGCGTAGGCAGCTCAGAAATGATCGACCTGATTGATGATTTGATCGTAATTGTTCACTGCCGCGTAGGCAGCTCAGAAAAAACGCGCCAAGAATCTGCGAGTAATACTGGTGTTCACTGCCGCGTAGGCAGCTCAGAAAATGGGCACGTGGCGCTGCCCGCAGCAGTTGAAGTTCACTGCCGCGTAGGCAGCTCAGAAAAAATAGTTGCCGACCGCATCCGCCTTGTTACTGTTCACTGCCGCGTAGGCAGCTCAGAAAAACCAGACCGAGGCCGATCAAGCCAGCTTGTCGTTCACTGCCGCGTAGGCAGCTCAGAAAACAGCCACGCAGATCATGCTGGTGTACCACTCCGTTCACTGCCGCGTAGGCAGCTCAGAAAAGTCGGAGTCAAGGCCGATTCGTTCGAGCACGGTTCACTGCCGCGTAGGCAGCTCAGAAATTGGCCAGCTGCCGGCGCGCCAGACCAAACTCGTTCACTGCCGCGTAGGCAGCTCAGAAACAACATCAATTCCGCGAGACCGAGCCTATCTTGTTCACTGCCGCGTAGGCAGCTCAGAAAAAGAAGTGGATGGCGGCAAAGGACGACGAGGAGTTCACTGCCGCGTAGGCAGCTCAGAAAGGTAGAGGCCGCTTTTGGTTTGACCTGTGCGGGTTCACTGCCGCGTAGGCAGCTCAGAAAAAATGGCGGTGGCCGGTCCAAGCGCGAGGCAGGTTCACTGCCGCGTAGGCAGCTCAGAAATGGGTGGCGTTCGATTGCGCATTGACGGCAGCGTTCACTGCCGCGTAGGCAGCTCAGAAAAATAATAGGCGCCGTGGCCTGGGTGAGAAAATGTTCACTGCCGCGTAGGCAGCTCAGAAAACGAACCCGAATAACGGCATGTAATTTTGGTTGTTCACTGCCGCTGGCTCAACTTGATACTGGCGCTGGTGCTCTCGCAGTGGCTGATCGATCAACCGTAGATTGAATCTGGCCTCGAGCCCAAACGCATCGAATCCACGGCAGGCTTGCAGCATTAGCTTGAGCACTTTGGCCAACTTTCATGAGATCGCGCAGGCGCGTTTGAGTTAGCGTCCGACCGCCAAAACGCGCGGACGTCCTTTACTCATTTCGCACGGACGTGACCCACCGGACTTGTCACAGTCAGGGCACAGATTTGTCACAGGGGGAATGGTGCGCCCGGAGGGATTCGAACCCCCGACCAATGGC
>Ga0307375_10003492_pt1 | contig 15454 bp, 10 predicted proteins | sample TR1MG_FD_202531 | JGI IMG/M metagenome (GOLD analysis project Ga0307375, IMG submission 202531) | Soil microbial communities from Risofladan, Vaasa, Finland - TR-1 | ecosystem: Environmental > Terrestrial > Soil > Coastal area > Acid sulfate soil | place: Finland: Risofladan, Vaasa | collected...
AACTGGGCGCTGCTCGGTGTGCTGCTATTGGGCGGCGCTGCAAAAGCGAGCTACACCCTGGCGGGGAACGCGGCTGCCCAACGAGATGCTTTCCCCGTGGCCGCCTCGGACTTCCTGGATCAGAGCCAGATTGCAGGCAACATGTACAACCTGTACCACTGGGGAGGCTACCTCCTGTGGAGAATGTACCCTGAGCGCCAGGTGTTCATAGATGGACGCGCCGACGTGTATGGAGGGAAGCTCATCGATGAGTACCTCCAGGTCTACCAGCTGAGAGAAGCTTGGCGGGAACCCCTCGATAGATACCACATTAGCGTGGCGATTATAGATAAAGGCAGCCCGTTGAGCACCATGCTCAGCGAGAGAAGTGAATGGCTACGGGCCTACGCTGACGAACAGGCCGTGATATTCACCAGACAGGAGGATGACTAATGGCTGAGCACGGCGGTTGGCCCGCGCACTATCGCTGGATGATACCGATACTGCTCCTCGCCTTTCTCTTGCGGATAGCCTACCTGGATGCACAGAGTCTGTGGTGGGATGAGGCTTTCTCGGTCACGGTCGGCGGCATGGACCTGCGCTCCTTGATGACTACCGTACTTGACGACCGCGTCCATCCCCCACTCTACTACCTGATCCTGCACTTCTGGCTGCCCCTGGCTCGAAGTGAATTCGTGGTACGCGCTCCCTCCGCCTTCCTCGGCGCTTTGGCCGTGGCGTCCATGTTTCCCTTGGCTGCTCTCGTGGGTGGAAAGCGATTGGGAGTGATCAGCGCTTTCGCGCTGGCTATCTCTCCATTGCACATCTGGTACTCCCAGGAAGCCAGGATGTACTCACTCATCGTGTTTCTCACATTGCTGGCCAACTACTTCTTTGGTCGGCTTCTTAGGAGGGACCAGCCGATCAACTGGCTGGGGTACAGCATCTTCATACTGCTCGCGATGCACACCCACTACTTGACTCTGTTCGTCGTACTAGCTCAAGGGACTTACCTGATACTCTTACGGCCGCGGAACCGGGTACTGCTACGCAAATGGCTCCTGTGTATGCTGATCGTGGGCGCGCTATGTGCTCCCTGGCTCGTCGCCATCTTCCTAACCGGAGGTTTCTACCAGGCCAACATATCCTGGATTCGGCCAGCTGTGCCACAGGACCTGTTCTGGACGGTCTACGACTTTGGCCTGGGATTCTCTGCAAATCCCGGCAACCTCATCAATCTCCTCGCTGCCTTGTCGATAGTAGCAATCCTGGTCTATGTCTCAGTAGGTCTGTTCCGGGTGAAGATCCCGGTACGGCAACGCAACATGCTACGATTTGTATGGTACTGGCTGTCATTGCCTCTCATATTCGTTTTCCTGATATCGCTGGACTGGCCTTTGCCCCAGAAGAGGTCAATATACATGGACCGCTTTCTCATTCCCCTGCTACCCGCCTTTCTAATCCTGGTTGGCTACGGGATAACACGAATCTTCGACAGGAAAAAGACTCTTGGTGCACTTGCGGCAGTGGTTCTGCTAGTGCCAACTGGCGCATCGACCTGCTCCCTGCTTCTCGACCAGACCTATCACCGTGATGATTGGCGACAAGCGATAACCGAGATCCGTGAGAACGCTCAAAGCGGAGATGTCCTTGTTGTTCGCCCCCATCATTATGTGCCGCTGTACTACTATGATCTACGGGAGATACCTTGGTTCACAGTACCCTACCTGGAGTCCGCCCAGGCTTACGACACCTTCCTGGACGCTGAGCTATCCCCCAGCGCAAGCGAAGGAGGGAGGTTATGGACCATGATAGTCTGTGAGAATGCAGATCCTCACCGCTTCGCACAGGGAGCTCACCAACGACTGATGAGAAAGGTGGAAGATGACGAAGTAAGGGCCTGGCTTCTCCAAAATCACCGCAGCGTGGAAGAGAGAGTGTACAGCGGTGTCCATCTCTCCCTGTATGACACCGAGTGACACCTCCGGCTTGGGCACTGCCATGCACGTGGGAATTGTGTACTATTGACCGGCTGGCTTGGCCGCAGTATAATGGGTGGAAAGAATCCAACTCGCCAGTCGTTCAACGCCATGAGCACATTCCCGGTGATCCGACGGTCTAGATTGCGCCCTGGCGCCGAAATAGAAAGTCGCCATGAGCGGGTGCTTGGTGCCCTTGGTGAACATGGGCGAGAGCGCCAAACCGAGGTTCATCCGTACGCGCGGTTCTTCCTCCTTGGGTGCTGAGCCGTGTCGCCACGTATTGCATGCCGATCGGCAAGGCCTCGCAGACGATCACAGTCCATGATTCGACGGAATCTCGGCCATCTCCCACGTGCCACACCTGACAGCCCTGGAGGCATCGCAGATGTATAATGGGATCCACGAGAGCTTCGCTGTCTCACGCCAAGTCAGCCACGAACTGCAAACGTCGCATGCGTCAAGATCTGGGGTGCTGCACCACGCAAGGATTCAAACCAATCACGAGAGACACGCGGAATCCCTTGCATACCCACACCAGGCCGCACTAGAGCCATGAGGGCCTCTCCTTCGCTAGTGTATCTCACTAGAGAGACCTGCCTCATCCTGCTTCTCAGTTACCTCATCCTGATAGGGGGTGGCTACGCGGGGACGGTAGTCTTCGAAAGCAGGTTCCTCACACATGTTCTTGCGGCTATCATTGTCACCATCTGGCTGGGGAGAAAGGCCTTGGCCAAAGAGGATTTTCCTGCTACGTCACTCGACATCCCGATTTCAGCACTCATTGCCGTCCTCTTGCTGACCACCACACTGTCAGACATACCGCGCTTGAGCCTAGAGCTCCTCTTCTGGGTCTTCGTGTACGTCATGTTCTTCTACATCGTGATTGATCTGCTACGACGGGGATGGTCAGCCGATTTGTTCGTGAAATCTCTCCTGGTGGTGGGGGGCATCGCCTGTGTGCTGGCCGCCCTGGAGGCGCTGGAATGGTACACTGGTTGGTTCGCCATTGGAGGGCTCGTTGACCCCATACCCCCCTCTTCGTTTCGCATCATCAGGACCTTGGGCCCCAACCCCTTAGCTGCCTTTCTGAATCTGCTGATCCCCTTCGCCGTGGTAGCGGCTGTGCGAACCGGACGACGATTCACTCGTCTGATGCTCGCGAGTTGGCTACTGCTGGCCCTTGTGGTTGAATTCCTCACTTTGTCGAGGGGAGGTTGGTTGGGGTTGTTTGCTGCCCTGGCGACGCTCGCAATCATGCTCACTCTCCAATATCGCTCGCGGCTGCGGACACTGAAGCTGAGCAGACGGTTGGGACAGAGCAAGATCGTCACAACAGCTCTCATCGCGGCGACGTTGATCGCAGCTCTGCTCATATGCCTGGTAGGTTACCGCTTGCTGACACTCCCCTCGCGCCGAGGATCCCTGGACGAACGTATGCTTATGTGGCGCAGTGGGTGGATGGCCTTTGTGGAGAGCCCCGTCACAGGCACAGGCCCATGGACGTATGGAACTCAATTCCTGCGCTACAGTCGCGTTGATCTCCGCAGACCTGTGGAGAAAGCACACAACGTTGCCCTAACCATTCTGGCTGAGTCAGGTATCCTGGGACTGGCTACGAGTTTGTGGGTCTTGTGGTCCGTGATTCGCAGCCTACAAGGGCGGTGGCTCACGGCGAACCGAAATCAGCGACTTCAGGTCACAGCTTGCGTCGCCAGCCTAGTCGGGTCCCTGGCCCATGGGATGGTAGAGGACTTTCTGACCTTCCCCTTTTTTGCCCTCACCCTGGTGATCGTGGTGGCGGTTGCTTCCGGTGAGGCCCAGCATCGGGATCTACGCGTCCGTCGCAGCATACCCTGTCGTTGGCTCGTGGGACCGATCTTAATCCTTCTGGCAGTTGTGTTCTGGACGGACATCGGCTACGCCCATTTCTCAAGAGGTGCCAGTCTGGCGACCGGAGGGAAATGGGAAGCGGCGTCGCAGCTCATCGAGCGTGCGACTAGCTTGGATCCGGGTTTCCCCTTCTACCACTTCCAGCAGGGTTTGGTGTATGGACACCTAGCTGCGAAGGAAGGGGCACCCAGTCTAGGCCAGGCCCTTGAGCAGTATGAGGTTGGACTAAGCCAGGAGCCCTATTATTCCCTGAATCATGCCAACCTGGCCGCGCTCTATTGGCAAGATGGTCAAACAGATGCTGCCATCGAATGCGTCCAGGAGGCTATTGAGTTGGCGCCCGCTGCCCCCGATTATGGCATACAACTAGGCAGCTACTATGAACAACTTGGCTCTGATGCTGACGCAGTTCAACTCTATGAGACCGCCATCGGGCTCGACCCCTCTTTGATAGATGATCTTTTCTGGCAGGGGTCCGACTTGCGACAGGACTTCATTGCGGACCACCGCAGCAAGGCCATCAGCGCAGAGCTTTCCTCACCCCTAGGGCGGGGCGAGATTGCCTACGATGAAGGGCGCTACGGAGAGGCTGCAGCGTACTTCGAAAGCGTATTGTCGACGTACCCGGGCAACAAAAAAGCCCGTACTGGTCTCGGACTCGCCTATCTAGCCCTGGGAAAGGAGGACGCGGCGATACACAACCTCCGTGTTGCCATCTTCCTGGGAGACAGCAGAGAACCTCATTTGGCGCTGGGACGACTGGCGAACGAACGGGGAGACTTGGCAGAAGCCATAGCGGAATTCGAGAATGGCCTGATCCAACCACTCTATTCCGACTTCTACGGCCCAGGCGTTTATCGCCGCGAGGGCATCTATCAAAGCCGTCTGCCACAACTGCCGCACTTGGGCTTCACAGAGGCCCTGGTGGATGACTACCTGCAACTGGCGCGGATGTATGAGGAAGCCGGGGCGGCAGATCACGCACGCGCAGTATACCTGATGATCCTGGAACAGCTCCCTCAGTATCAGCCGGTATTGCGCATGCTTGACTCGGCACACGACGTTCAACCGGAAAAGTAGTTCTCGGATATGGATATGAGCCTCCTGATTTGGATCTTGGTCGTCTCCTCCTTCGTGCTGTGGACATCTGCCGCATGCCTGGGGCGTCTTATCATCCATAGTGCTCCCTGTCCTGTGCTGCCCCCGGCCAATCGGCTGACCTGGCCGCAAGGAGATTGATGTGAAGCGGGTCTTTCCAGAACGCCGCGTTGTCAGATTGGGCGCAGTTGTTCGGATCATACCGTTCATTGCCATCGTCTATCTCCTCCTGGCTTATGGGGTGTACGCAGCATTCACTTCCCAGATTCCGAGTGGAAACGATTTCTACCCCCGTTGGCGAGGTACGAAAGCCCTCGTGGTGGAAGGAAGAGATCCTTACTCAGATGAGGTCACGTTGGACATACAGCAAGGCATGTACGGGCGCCCCGCCAGAGAAGACGAGGATCAGGTGGGCTTCGCGTACCCACTATACGTTTCTCTCCTCCTTCTTCCCTTCGCACTGCTCCCCTACCCGTTCGCCCAGGCCCTCTGGGTCAGCGCCCTGATCCTCACCATACTCGCTGCCCTGCTTGTTATCCTCCGGACACTGGAATGGCATCCCTCTCCTTTGGGGCTGGTCGGTTTGGCGTTGTGGTCAGTGCTGTTCTACCCCTCTGCGCGTAGCATAATCCTCGGCCAGATCAGCATCGTCGTCCTGGCACTCGTCGCCCTGGCCCTCTGGACGCTGGAGCAGCGGTACGAGGCTCTAGCGGGCTGCTTGCTGGCTGCGTCCACCATCAAACCCCAAATGGTCTTCCTCATCGTCCCCTTTCTGCTACTGGTGTCGCTGAGACGAGGGGCACGCAAGACCATCGTGGCGTTCCTGTGCACAATGGTCGTCCTCGTGCTTCTTTGCCTGATCGTACTTCCCACGTGGATTCCGTCCTTTCTGGCTGGTCTTGGCTCGTATCAGTCGTACACGAGCATCTACAGGGAAGGGAATTCGCCATTAGGAGTCATCTTCGCCTATCTGCTTCCCTCCGGGTTGGCCGTACCCGTTGCAGGCCTGGTTTCCATGGCTCTAGTGGCTTGCCTTGCATACACCTGGATCGTATCCATCAGGCAGCAGACCAACACCTACCGAACCCTGTTCCTGACCATAGTCACAACCCTTCTCATCCCTGCGCAGACAGGCACGACGAATCAGGTCTTGCTGCTTCTGCCCATTATCTACTTGTTGGCTCGATACCCTGGCAACTGGGCAATACGCGTGGCGCTGCCCTCGTTGCTTCTCGTTGGGCCATGGCTCCTCTTCCTGCTAGCCTTTCCTGCTGGCAACGGCGAGCACGCAATACTGTCGGTCCCGTTACCGATACTCACTCTGGCAATACTACCGTGGACGGCGCATCGGGCACACTTTGATGTAGAATCATCATGAGCCCCGTGGCGTCTCGGTTCTCCCGAAAGGGGTAGAGCCTGCAGTGGTGATCAACTGAAGCTGTGGCCGGTACATAGTGGCACAAAGGAGCGAGGACATTGGAGCGATCCCCCGCTAGGTGGGTAGCCGCGGTTGTCTTGTCGGTACTATGGATCTTCGCGGTCTATCTGGCGTACTACACCGTCCACAAGCCATTCACGCCATCGATAGCTCTTGCCCTCATTGACCGCGTAACCGACCTTGCGGTTTGCTTTGTCCTTGTCTTGCTCGCCGCAGCAATTGGCGAGAGAGTCCTCCGGGGTGTGTCGAGCGTGCAGTCTCTGGAGGGCTTTCTGTTCAGTGCGGGTCTAGGACTGGGGATCATGTCACTAGGCACCCTTGTGCTGGGCATGCTTGGTCTGCTGAATCGGTGGGTGTTCTGGCTGCTACTGGCACTCCTGATGGCTGCGAACCTGCGCGGGATGAAACGTATCGTTCGCAGCCTCCATACTCGATGGAGAGCAGCCAGGCCGTCCCGGTTCTGTCTTCTCGCGTGCATATTTCTTGTCATCACCTTCTTGCTAGCCCTACTTCCCGCTCTCACTCCTCCTGCCGAATGGGATGCACTGGTCTATCATTTGGCTGGTCCGAAAGCATATATCGACGCAGGGCGCATATTCTGGGCGCCCGACAACTTCCACCTCAGCTTTCCGGCGCTGACCGAAATGCTATTCCTCTGTGCGATGCTTCTCAAAGGCGACGTCGTGGCACACCTCGTCCACTTGGCCTACGCAGCCCTCACGGTCGCAGCCATCTATGCCTTTGCTCGCAAGCACTTCGCAGGCAACGTGCCCGTGCTGGCAGCTGTCCTTTTCGCATCCATACCCACAGCGGTGTCCATCGCGGCCTGGGCGTATGTTGACTTGACATTGGCCTTCTACGAGTTCATGGCCTTCTTCGCCTGTGTCAACTGGCTCGACAACCGGCGCAACTCCAGATGGCTACTCCTAACCGGCGTCCTCTGTGGCATGGCCATGTCTGTGAAATACACCGGAGTCACCGCTCTGCTGGTCGTGTCGCTGCTGACCATCGTCGCAGCAGTGAATTCGCGAGCGAACTATCGTCACTATCTGACAGGCCTTCTAGTCCTAATCCTGGTCGCTATTGCGGTGGCGAGTCCCTGGTACATCAAGAATCTTGCCTACACCAGCAACCCGATCTACCCCTACATCTTCGGGGGGCGCAACTGGAACGAGCTGCGCAGCGCATGGCTGAACTACATCGGTGTCAGGCTGTCGCCTCTTCAACTACTGCTGGTGCCGTGGGACATCACGGTGCTGGGAACCCAGGGCACAGAGGCCTTCGACGCCACCGTATCTCCCTATTTTCTCGCCTTCCTGCCACTCTTGCTCTTTGTGAGGAGAGACCACAGGACGCTGCTCCCGCTCGCAATATCTTCATTGACCACGTATGTCCTGTGGATAGCTGCTGGGGCAGCCACATACTCAACCTTCGTCCTTCGCACCAGGATTCTGTTGCCGTGCTTCGCTCCTCTGAGCATCCTAGCAGCATACGCTGTGGAGAGTTTGAGGCAGCTAGATAGGAAGCGGTTCTCCCTGCGCCGCTTTGTTCTGATGGCCCTCGCCCTTGGTCTGATTATGCACGTGCTCTCTCAGGGGCTCTCTGTCTTGGGCCACGACCCGTGGCCCTTCATAGTTGGCGCAGAATCCAGAGAGAAGTTCCTCAGAAGACAGCTGCCCGATGGTCATTACGATGCACTCGAATACGTGAACACCAACCTGCCCTCGTCCGCGCAAGTCCTTTTCTTCTGGGAGCCACGAAGCTACTACTGCCAGCGCCATTGCCTACCCGATGTCGTGTTTGATCACTTCTCTCAGTTGGCCATGGAGCACGGCGACGCAGACGCAATAGCCCAGGCCTTGCTCGACCTTGACATCACCCACCTCTTGGTGAACGAGCGGTGGCTGGCCATAGGCACTCACGAGAATCTGTTCACAGAGGAGCACCGCAAGCTGCTCCGTGAGCTTGAGAGCCAGCACCTCCAACCTGTGTACGTTGACGAGGGACTCTATACGCTGTACGAGCTGGAGTACTAAGACGGCGCCACGCCGAGGGGGCGCAGCGAACTGCGGCCGGTGCTCGGCCTGCCAGCCATGCGTGGCAAGTCCGGCATAGCGGGCTACGTCTCTTGGGCAACGAGACCCAGCCTGCTGGATGGCGACCAGGTTGCACCGGCCTTCCTTTGCTGTGATCGGTTTTTGCTGGTCGCACCATATGTAGTGAGGTATGATTCCGTGCTCCTGTCGATTCCCTTATGGACCTGCGCTCGGATCGGTCAGCCCTTGTGCAGCATCTGACGCCGGGCCTTGTTGGCATCCCTGGCCTTCTGTGTCCTTGCTCTACGCTGGCGGCTGCTGGCCGGAGCGGCGTCCGCTGATCAGGAATCGACCAGCATCCTGTTGCCAGCACCGCTTCTGATACCGCTGGGAGCAGCGCGAGTATAGACAGGAAGACAGAAGACGGTACGCATCTACTGGCAGCGCAGGGAAACCGCGGACGCTAGATGAAACGAAGGAGACCGAGGTATGGCATCTCTGAGCATCATCATCCCCGCATACAATGAGCAGAGAGGCATAGGGTCTACTCTGGCCAAACTCAAACACGTCATGAGCCGGCAGAAGCTGGAACATGAGATCATAGTTGTCGATGACGGTTCCACAGATGGCACGGCCGAAACTGTCCGACAGCATAAGGACGTCCGCCTGATCCAGCACCACACCAATAGAGGCTATGGATCCGCTCTGAAGACCGGGATTCGCCAGGCGAGTCACGACTGGATCGCCATCATCGATGCCGATGGAACCTATCCCCCCGATGCCCTGCCGCAGCTCCTGGACGAGATGGAGCTCTGTGACATGGTGGTGGGAGCCAGAGATCTGGGAGAGGTCCCCAAAGCCAGAAGGCCAGCCAAGTGGATCCTGGCCAGGCTGGCGGAGTACCTGGCCGAAACAGAGATACCCGACTTGAACTCGGGCATGCGTATCTTCCGGAGAGACGTGGCCCTCAGCTACTTCAATATCCTGCCCTCCGCCTTCTCTTTCACCATCACGATCACGATCGCCTTTCTGAGCGATCACTACCTCCTCAAGTTCGTGCCCATCCACTATCAGAAGAGAGAAGGCCGCTCGAAGATCAAGCCTGTACAGGACACCCTGAACTTCGTCCAGTTGATCCTGCGCACGATCATGTACTTCAATCCGTTGAAGGTCCTGCTTCCTGCAAGCTTCTGTCTGTTCCTGCTGGCAGTCGTCATCGGCGCATACAGCCTAGTGGCCCGAGGCCAGATCATGGACATCACTGTGATCACTCTCACGCTGGCGGCAATACAAATTGCCGTCGTGGCCATGATCGCCGACATGATCCAGAAGAAGAATAAGGTGTAGATGCCATCGCGGTGACCACGGAGAGCCGACACAGCTTCGACGACATAGATGTGCGCGTCTGCACTCGCTGCGGCGCTTGCGTCAGCGTGTGCCCCATTGACGTCATTGGCGCCAATGGCCAGGCAGTGTTTCTGCAAGGCCATTGCATAGAGTGTGGCCTCTGCTACCGCCTATGCTCCGGCAGAGAAATGGATTTCCAGGCCCTGAGCGAAGCTCACCTGGGCTTCCGCCCGCACGATCCCTTGCTTGGATACTACCGCCAACTGCAGGTCGCCCAGGCGACCTCCAGAGAGATACGGGAAGGGGCAGCCTCTGGTGGAGTGGTGACGGCGCTGCTGGTGCATCTGCTGCAAACAGAGCAGATTAGGGGAGTCCTTGGCGTCACGATGGACCGGCGCAAGCCATGGAAATGCCGGGCCGCGTTGCTGACCACGCCCGAGGAGGTCCGAGCCGCAACTCAATCGAAGTACAGCGTGGTCACTCTGGACGCCCTGCTACGCACCGCACGGCGGAAACCCGGCCCGCTCGCCCTCGTGGGGCTCCCCTGCCACGTTCACGGCCTTCGCCGTCTGCAACGGATCGCCTCCTATCGAGAGAAGTTTCCCCTGCTGATTGGCCTGTTCTGCGGCTTCAATCTGGAACCTGCTGCCACCAAACACCTGATCAGCAAAGCGGGATTCGACAAAGACCAGGTCGCTCAGCTCCAGTACAGAGGTGGCCCCTGGCCCGGTGGTCTGATCATCGACACTCATGACGGCGAGCGGCACGCCATTGCCAAGGACGCATATGGTTATGTAAATCTTATGTACGCGCCCCGTCGCTGCCTGACCTGTCCCGATCTCACGAACGAACTCGCCGATCTATCTGTGGGAGACACTTGGCTGGAGGAGTATGCGGGCGGGTGGTCCACGGTGATCTCTCGCAGTGCGCTGGGCGCAGAGCTCCTGGCAGACGCAGCGCAAGCTGGAGTCCTCGGCACGGAGCGCATCGGGCGGGACGCGATATTGCGCTCCCACGGCCATCTCTTTGCGTACAAGAAGGAAGGCTACTTCGTGCGCCAGAGATGGTTGCGCGTGCCGCTGGAGTACACAGTGCTCAGACCTTCCATCGGCAAGGCGCGCTGGCTGCAGCAATCGCTGCTGCTGGCAGCGATCCTCGTGCTCAGTAACCCCTTTGTGCGGGTCGTTGTCCAGCGACTGCCCAACTCCTGGCTGGCATGGCTATCCCGCTGGGGCAGGACCACGGCCACCAAACAGAATCGAGAGTAGATTGGCGAAGGTTGCGAGGAAGCTCATCCGCTTGGCAGGACCTCTATTGTTTCTCCTGATCCTATCCAGGATCGATCTCAGGAGCACGCTGGAGACGATGCGCACCGTACGTCTGCAGTTCCTGGTTCCCGCACTCGCCCTCTATCCGTGTCTGATCCTCTTGAAATCCCGGAGGTGGCGAATCCTGCTCCAGCAACAGCACATACGGTACGGCCTCGTTCCGGCATTCGCCGTGTACAACAGCGCTCTGGCCATCGGCTACGTCACCCCGGGACGGCTCGGCGAGTTCGTGAAGGCTCTGTACCTGAGAACGGATGCGGGTGTCACGCTGGGGCAGGCGTTGTCCAGCGTCCTGCTGGATCGGGTCCTTGATCTGTATCTCTTGCTGGCCACCGCTGCCACGGGTGCCGTGCTGTTCACGGTGCCCCAGCATCTTCTGGCCATATCTCTTGCGGTGCTCGCGGTGGCAGCCCTCGGTCCGCTGCTCATCCTCGTCCCCACAGTGAACCAGAGGCTCATCGCACTGGTCTCCAAGTTTGCATTCCAGTTGGCCGGAGCGAGGTACCAGCAGGACTTGCAGCAAAGCTTGAACGGTTTTCAGCAGGGGATGGAGCAACTGCTGACTGTCAGGCTCCTGGTGGCGGTGATCTGGACCGTCGTGGCCTACGTTGTGTTCTTCCTGCAGTGCTATCTCATCGCCCTCGCGCTGGGGATGCCGCTGTCGTTCCCATACTCCGCGTATACCATCTCTCTGGCCAGCCTTCTGGCTCTGTTGCCAGTGTCCATTTCCGGTCTGGGCGTGCGTGACGCCACCTTCGTCGCCCTTCTGCATCCCATTGGCATCACGCCGGAGATGGCAGTGAGCTATTCGCTCCTTTTCTTGCTGGTGTTCAATGTCTTTGGGGGTGCGATTGGAGCCCTGGCGTGGTACGCAAAGCCCTTGAGATGAAAGTGCGCCTGTTCCACCCAACTGCACTGGCCTTGGCTATTGTCGCTCTGGGTTTCGCACTGCGCCTCTATCGCCTAGATGCACAGAGCTTCTGGTACGACGAAGCGATGAGTGCGAGCATTGCCAGAGGGACCGTCGCTCAAATCCTCAGGAACGACTTCTATTCACCCCACCCGCCCCTGTACTTCCTAGCGCTCCACTTCTGGCTCTCGATCGATCAAAGCGATCTCACTATACGCCTGCTCTCCGCGATGATAGGCGTTGCGGGAATAGCGGGGATGTACTGCCTGGGCAAGACCCTGTACGACGGCACGGTTGGCGTCGTGGCCGCCACCATCGTCGCCCTGGTCCCTTACCAGGTCTTCTACTCCCAGGAAGCCCGTATGTACGCTCTACTCTTCCTGCTGAGCACCCTGCTCCTAAGTAGCTATGCGCGAATGCTGCGCACCGATTCGCTACGCTGGTGGGCCGCCTACACCGCTCTGGCGGCGCTCAGCCTCCATACGCACTTGTTCAGCGGGTTATTGCTCCTGAGCCTTCATTTTCACTTCGTCATCTGCCGCACTCCACGCCGAAAGCCATGGCGCCGATTCGTTGCCAGTGATGGGCTCGTGATACTAGCCTTCATTCCTCGGCTCAGACTCACCATGGTCCAGGCAGAGCGAGTCACGGGCAACTTCTGGATCCCGCGGCCAAGCTTGGCTCAACTCCTCTCGGCTCCGCACGCTTTCACTCTCAGCCAGCACGTAAGCGACAGACTGGTACCCTTGGCCTTCGCGGTCGTTCTCTTTCTCTTCATCCTCACCCATCTCCAGGTCGCACGTGAACTGGCCGCACGAGGGCGAGACTCTGCGGGCCTCACCCTGGCTTTGATCGCGTTCTGGAGCCCCTTGCTTCTCACCTTTGTCTTGTCCCAGTGGCACCCCGTGTACTTGGAGCGCACTCTGATGGTGGCGGTTCCCGGGCTGTACCTGCTGCTGAGTTGGGGAATAGCACGGCCGAAGGAACGCTTGGTCAACTTGATCCTGGCCCTGATGGTGGTCGTGTTCGGGCTCAATGGTCTGTGGAACTGGTACGTCGACCCCGACTTTGCCAAGCCGGACCTCCGCGCGGCAGCGCAGTTGCTGCAAGAGAAGGCCGAGCAGGGCGAGCCGATCGTTCATACCAGCGACGGGGCATTCCTGGTCTTCTCTCACTACGCGCCTGAGTGCAGGCGCTACCTGTTGGAAGGTGACCCAGCACCTGCGGTGCCCGCGGAGACCTACGAGCTATTCGGCGGCGATATCATCGCCAAGGAAGAGGTGTCGGCCCCTCGATTCTGGCTGGTGGTCGCCTTGGACAACAGCATCGAGTTCCAGAGAGGCTTGGCGGACTGGTTCGATGCGCACTACGCACTCCGCGAGAGCTATACTCTTGACGGGATCTACCTGCGTCACTACGACAGCGGGCGGGACGGCCAAGGATCAGCTATCACGCCCTGAGGTGTAGGCGAATCAACGAACGGAGATGCCGAATGCGTCTCGCCATCGGGGCCCTATCCTGGTACACCAGCCAAGCGTAGGTGATGATGGTCAGCACGACGAAGATATCCCCTCCCCTGTTCGACCACGCAGCATAGAAGAGCAGAAGATATGAGACCGTCACAAGAGAAGTCAGGAGCTTCCACCCAGGCCTGGACATGGCTGGGATGAGCAGCAGGACGAGATCGTAGGGCTTCATGTAGACAGGCAGCAGCAGACCCACGGTGAGCACGAAAGAGAAGTCGGTGTTGAGCAACAGCGTGGCCAACAGTGCCAGCATGAGAAGAATGCCTGGCCAGTACTGGCCAAAAAGGTGCCACGACAGACCCCAGATCGTAGGTACGGCTCTGCCCGCTTCCCGAGTTATCCAGCTGGCACTTGTCCACCAGTGCACTGGCCAGTCCGGCATCAGCCAGAAGGCGAGTGCGAGCATGGCAGCCAGCGTGGCACCGAAGGCCACCAGCCCACGTCGTCGCAGACGGAAGAGAGTCACCAGCAAGACCAGGGCCATCGTTTGCGGCTTGATCAGACTGAGGGCCAGCGCCGCACCAGATAGCGCCTGCCGGTCCTTCTGCAACCCGTAGTAGACCAGCGACAGCAAGAAGAGGGCGAACATCGACGTCTGCTGATCGAAGAATGCGATCAGAGTGGGCACAAAGGCCGCGCATGCGATAGTGGAGAGAACAAGGCCTCTGGTTCTATGCACCCCTCTGCCAGCGAGGTAGAGCGAAGCGATGAAGAGCACCTCCGACACGGTGAGCCAGATACTCTTGGCGGTTTCGAGGTCGAATAGCCCCAATGGCACCACCAACACGGCGATGTAGAGAGGATAGTTGAAGTTGGCAGTGGCTCTGGGCGCCAGGATGTCGAGGATCACCGCATAGTCGTAGGGGTTCTCGCCCTGGAGCAGCGCCCTTCCGGCCCCCCAGAAGGAGTTGAAGTCGTAGTGAGGCTCGAAGAAGGAGTTCAAGACGAAGAGACAGGCTACCGCCGCCGCAAGCACGAGCGCTCTCGCCAGGGTTCTCGTCACTCGGTATCCCTCCGCTGCACGACCTCGACGCTGTTGAGCAGCCGCGCTCACTATTCTAGCACCCCTGCCCGGCAAACCCAAGCGTACCTTTCCCGATGGTGTGGAAGGAGGGCAGGGAGATGCAGGCACGCACTAACCTGCTGGGCTCACACAGTGTGCTCAACCTTCGTTACGGCGTTCGGCCCATCCCCTTCGACCGTGCTTAGGGCAGGCTTCGACAGATTCGGGACGCGAACCGGGAACGCGACGGACCCCACACCTCCGCCGCAGGTTCACAGCAGGCAGCCAGGCAGCGTAGTGCGGGGATCAGGAGGCAGTAAGCGACTCTACACAAGAAGTGGGATCGCGGCAGAGGCAGAGGGCGGCATGCGGTAGATCAAGCGGGACACTCGCGGCCGACAGAAGGCGCCACCGACCGACCAGACCGGAGCCCAACCTGGGGCACTAAGGGCAAGTGGCTCCGCTGGTGCACCACCGGGGATTGGCCTGTGGAGCTATCCACCCGGTCGTGTCCGGGCCGACTCTGCCGCCCAGATGATCCGTCACGCGAACAAAGGAATAGGGATGCCCCGCCGTCGAGAAGTAGCTCTCGTCCGCCAGTAGATCGTAGTGTGCTCCGAAGTAGGAATTGAATATCACGCGGAAGGTGTTCACCGGAGAGATCTGAGGGTAGAGGCCCGCGTAGTCCACACCGGGGAGATAGTACGCGTTCAGTATGGCAAACCTCTCTGGGAGATTCGAGTTCTCTACACTGTCCCAGTCCAGCATGGAGCCTGGACCGTGATCTGCCTGGAGAACAACAATCGTGGGGCGATCAGATTTCGATAGTATTTCGTCTAGCATGCTCAGTACTTTGGCGTTGACGAAAGTCAATTGCTCGACGTAGCCGCGGGCATAGGCTTCTTGAGTGACGCCCA
>Ga0307375_10003493_pt1 | contig 15453 bp, 13 predicted proteins | sample TR1MG_FD_202531 | JGI IMG/M metagenome (GOLD analysis project Ga0307375, IMG submission 202531) | Soil microbial communities from Risofladan, Vaasa, Finland - TR-1 | ecosystem: Environmental > Terrestrial > Soil > Coastal area > Acid sulfate soil | place: Finland: Risofladan, Vaasa | collected...
CGGTGACGCCAGCAGAGGATCGCCGGGTGTGGGACTTGGGCTGAGCATCGTGGAGGCGGTTGCGCGCCTGCACGGCGGTACGCTGCAGCTCACCGATAATCATCCCGGGCTGCGGGCGCGGATGGTCATCGAATCGGGAACAGACACCGGATACGCGTTCAGTGAGGAAGAGGCGCCCGCGTAGTCGCCGCTCCTGGCAAACGAAAGGCTACTAGCTTTTTTCCGGCGACCAGCCGTACGCATTGGCGCATGCGCCCCCCATCAGCATCGCCCGTTCACTCTCGCTCAGGCGGTCGGTCTGGCGGAACGGCGCGATGGCCTGTTCGTAGTTGACGACCGCGAAGGCGCGGGTCCAGTCGGTGCCCCACAGGCAGCGCTCGATTCCCCAGGCGTCGAACACGCGGGCCAGCGGATCCCAAATGTCCGGGTAGGGATACGGTTCCCGGGACAGCGTGCAGGCGCCGCTGACCTTGATCACTGCGTTCGGGCGACGAGCGAGGTCCAGCACCTTCGGCAGGTCGGCCCAGGGCTGCGGCGGGGCGGGCGGCGTGCGCGGCTGCATGATGCCCAGATGGTCGATGATGAATCGCGCGTCGGGGTGGCGGTCGATCAGCGTCGTGGCCGGGTCCAGGTTGCCCCAGCACAGCATGTTGACCGGAAAGTCGTGCCGCACGGCTGCGCGCAGGATTCGATCGAGGCCGGGATCGCTCGGGTCGCGTCCCCACTCTTTCGTCATCAGGATGCGGATGCCGACCGTGCCCTGCGTCTTTTTCCAGTCGGCGATGACATCGGCCACCGCCGGATCATCCGGATCGACCGGTTTGACCAGGGCAAGCCGCCCGGGATGGGCGCGTTGCACTTCCACCGCATAGCTGGCGTCGTAGCGGTACATGGAAAAGGAGGAGATGAAAATCGCACCGTCGACCCCGACCCTGTCCATCGCCGCGACCATTTCGTCGCCCGTGACGTGATCGGGCCAGTTCGGCACGCTGTACCAGGGCCGTTTCGGCGTGTTCGCCTCATAGGCGTGGACCTGGGAATCGATGATCGCCATCGGAAAAGCTCCTTTGTAGCAGGCGGACGCAGGCATTGAAACAGGTCGCGAGCGCAGTGTCCAGAAGCGGCCTAGCGCGTCCGAATGGTCGAACACCGGCAATCCCGCGAATCACGGCCTTTTACAAGCTCGGATGCAGGTACGGCCAGGGCGAGACCTCCGAACCGCGCTCGACGGGCACCTCTATCAGCACCGGGCCGGATTGCGCGAATCCCTTCTCCAGCGCCGTCTTCAGCTGGGCCGGTGTCTTCGCCAGATACGCGGCCGCGCCAAAACTCTCGGCCAGCTTGACGAAATCCGGATTGCTGAGCGTGGAGCCGATCTCGCGTCCCTTGTAGGCATTGCGCTGGTCGCGCAGCACGTTGCCGTAGCTGGCGTTGTTGAACACGATGGTGACCAGATTGATGCCGTACTTGACCGCGGTGGCGAGTTCCTGCACGCCGAACATGAAGCCGCCGTCGCCGGTGATCGACACCACCGGCTTGTCCGGATTGGCGATTTTCACGCCGAGCGCGGTCATGAAACCGAAGCCGACGTTGTCCTGGTAGCCGCAGGTGACGAAAGTGCGCGGCTCGTACACAGGAAAGCCGAAGCGCGAGGCGAAGCCGACCTGGGAGACCTCTTCGACGAAAAAACCGTCGCGCGGCAGCACTTCACGGATCGCGTCGAGGTAGCCTATCTGCGGCTGCACGCGCTGGATATCGTGCCTGAATGCGGCCTTCAGGGCCGTGAATTCCTGCTCGCGCGAAGGCCGCTTCGCCAGCGCCGGTGCCAGCGCGTCGAGCAGCGCGCGGGCGCCGAGTTTCGCGTCGGTCACGATGCCGACGTCGGGTTTCAGGCGAACCATTTCGGTCGGATCGATGTCGATGCGGATCACCTTGAGCCCCGGCGGGAGTTTGGTCCAGCGCAGGTATTGCAGTTCGAGCCGGCTGCCGATGCCGAGAAGAACGTCGGTCGCGAGCCAGGGTTTGAACCCCGCGCCGCAGGAGAAGCCGTAGGGCGTGTCCTCGCCGACGATGCCGCGGCCGCTGCGGTGCGAAGTCACCGGCGCCTGCAGCAGGCGGGCGAGTTCCTGCACTTCCGCGCGGGCGCCGATCGCGCCGCTGCCGACGGTAATCATCGGGTTGTTCGCGTTTTGCAGCAGGGCAACCGCGCGCGCAATCGCGTCCGGGTCCGGCTCGGGCGGCGGCGCTACCTCCATCGGCACGTCGAGGTCGACCATGCCTTTGGCGCCGAACACGTCCCAGGGTGCTTCGATCGCGACCGGCCGCTGGCGGCCGCTGGTGAGTTGCTTGAACGCTTCGCCCACCACCGCCGCCGCTTCGCTCGGATGATTGATGCGCTCGGACCATTTTGTCAGCCCGCGCAGGGTGGCGAGCTGGTCCGGCAACTCGTGCAGGATGCCGCGGCCGCGACCTATGTTGTAGGACTGAATGTTGCCGGTGACGCAGAGTACCGGGGCATTGGCGCCGTAGGCGGTGCACAGCGCCGCACCGGCGTTGAGCACGCCCGGTCCCGGCACGACGGTGAAGGCGCCGACGCGGCCGGTGGACTTGGCGTAGCCGTAGGCCATATAGCCGGCGCCCTGCTCGTGCCGGGTGACGATGAAACGTATCTGGTCGCGGCACTCGTACAGTGCGTCGATGAAATCGTAGGTGTGCGCCCCGGGGATGCCGAAGATGGTGTCGACACCGTTGCGTACCAGCGATCTGGCGATCGCCTGGCCGGTGCTCAGTTTTTCTGCGCCGCTCATGCTAGCTCTCCTCCGTTTTCGCCGCGGTTTTGCGATGCGCTGGTGCATTGCGTCCCTGCGGCAGAGCTTCATTATGCCAAGGGCGAATTCCTTCGGGCTCCTGCCGCGCCAACCGTCCCACAGGCAAGGACGTGCATGTGGTGGAATCGGAGCGCATCGCCTGAGCGCATGGCCAAGATCCGGATGTGCGGAAATGCTTCTCCGGGCGGAGCTCCAGGGGCGCGTGCTGCCGAAAGCGGCTAGCGGATGTGCTTGCGCCTTTGGGCTTCGGCTACGAACTCTTCCAGGTCCGGATCCAGCGCATTGCGGGCGGAGACGATTCCTATCGGTGTGCCGTTCTCGACCACGGGCAGGTGGCGAAAGCCGTTCTCGTGCATGATGAGCAGCGCGTAGCCGAATGTCTTGTTGGGATCGACGGTCTGCGGCGCGGCGGTCATCACGTCGGCCAGGGTAGTGGTCTGTGTGTCCAGGCCTTTTGCCATGACGCGAAACAGGGCATCGCGCTCGGTAAAAATGCCGGTCAAGCGCCCGTCTTCGACGATCATCAGCGCGCCGACGTTACGTCTTGCCATCAGCTTGGCGGCCTCGTCGATGCTGGTCTCCGGCGCAGCCGTGACGAGTTTTTTCTTTTCCATCACGCTTCTGACGCGCTGACTGAACATGACGCACTCCTGGGGCCGGTATCGAAATATGCGCAAGTTCGCAGGCCGGCTGGATTTGCGGACGCCCTGGCACCAGCCAAAGTAGATTCGCAATTCCTCGCTTGCCTGCCTGTGGTTTGGCGCGAGTAGTCGATGCTACCGAGATTGCAGGCCGCCAAAATTGACCTAGGTCAAATGCCGCGTTGGCGCTGCTTGCTGAGAGCGCCTTACGAAATCGTGCTCAGGCGCCTGATTTAAGGGGGCGAGGGGGAGCGCTCCCCCGAAGGTTCCGATCCCACTTCCTCGGTCCCGCTTGACGGAAGAGGGGAAAGTCCTCTCTTTTGCTCAGGCGCTCTAATCGCGCTAAATGATGCTGGCTCCGCCGTCGACGGCGACGATTTGGCCGGTGATGTGGGCCGAGGCGTCCGACGCGAACAGCGCAGCCAGGCCCTTCAGGTCGTCCTCGCCGCCGAGGCGGGCGAGCGGTGTATGCGCAATCGTGGCGTCGCCGATCTGCCCCAGGATCCACTGCGTCATTTTCGACGGAAAGAAGCCCGGCGCGATCGCATTTACGGTGATGTTGTACTGTCCCCATTCGGCGGCGAGTGCGCGCGTCAGGTTCACCACGGCGCCCTTGCTGGTGTTGTAGGCGAGCGAACGCTGGGTGCGCACGTCGTTGCCGAGGAGTCCGGCAATGGAGGCGATGTTGACGATGCGGCCGTAACGCCGCGGGATCATCGACAGCCTGCCCACGAGCTGCGTGGTCAGGAACAGTCCCGTGACATTGAGGTTCATGACTTTTTCCCAGGCGTCCAGCGGATGCTCCTCCGCCGGCGCGCCCCAGGTGGTGCCGGCATTGTTGACCAGGATATCGATCTGCCCGTAGTGCTGCATGATTTCCTCGATTACCGGCTGGATGCTGGCGGCCTTGCTGTGATCGCAGGGCAGGGTGAACACCTGGTCGTGCATGTGCCCGAGGTGCGCTTTCGCCTGCGCCAGTTCGTCGGGCTTGCGCGCCGTCAGCGCCAGCTTGGCGCCCATTTCGCCCAAGGCTTCGGCAATTTGCAGTCCCAGTCCGCGCGAACCGCCGGTGACCAGCGCGACCTTGCCGCTCAGATCCATCAGTTTCTTGACGCTCATCTAAAAGTCCTCCTTGGTGCAGTTTGGCGACGCGGACCGTTCACGACCGCGTACTTGCTTAGAGCGCCTGACAAAAGTCCCCCTCAGGCGCCTGATTCAGGGGAACACGAGGGGAAGCATCCCCCTCGTCTTGTTGGATACTCTTAAAACCACGCGTCGCTCATCTCGAGGCAGGTTGCATCGAGGCTGCGCAGCAACGTGTGCTGTGCATCCGCCTTCGGCAATTCGTAGCGGAAGAAATAGTGGCAGGCCTGCAGTTTGCCGCGGTAGAAATCCGCATCGTCTGCCTGCGCCGCGGCGAGCGCGCGCTGGGCAATCACGGCCTGGCGCAGCCAGACCCAGGCGAGCACCACATGGCCGAGCATTTCCAGATAAACCGAGGCGTTGGCGAGCATCAGTTTGGCGTCGCGCGACGCCAGCAGGGCACGCGTGGTGGCGCCGGCCTCGAGCGCGGCGGCATTCAGGGCTTCGGCGCACTGGCCGAGCAGCGCGGCGTCGCTCGCCTGCGCCTCCGCGGCGGTCTGCGCCATGCGCGCGAGCAGCAGCTCGAACGCGCGCCCGCGCTCCATGCCGACCTTGCGCCCGAGCAGGTCCATCGCCTGGATGCCGTGGGTGCCCTCGTGGATCGGATTGAGTCGGTTGTCGCGGTAGAACTGCTCCACCTTGTAGTCGCGCGTGTAGCCGTAGCCGCCGTGCACCTGGATCGCGAGATTGTTCGCTTCCAGGCACCATTGCGACGGCCAGCTCTTGGCGATCGGCGTGAGCATGTCCAGCAGCAGGCCGGCCTCGGCGCGCGCGCCTTCGGTTTCCCCGGTCTTCTGCTCGTCCACCAGGCGCGCGCAGTAGAGGCACAGCGCGAGGCCGCCCTCGACGTAGGATTTCTGCGCCAGCAGCATGCGGCGCACGTCGGCGTGCTCGACGATGGGGACCTGCGGCGAAGTCGGGTCCTTCGCACCGGGGGGACGCCCCTGGGGCCGGCTGCGCGCGTAGTCCAGCGCATGCAGGTAGCCGGTGTAGCCCAGCAGCACCGCGCCCATGCCGACGCCGATCCGGGCTTCGTTCATCATATGAAACATGCAGGCGAGGCCGCGGTTGACCTCTCCTACCAGATAGCCCACGGCGCCGGCTGCGCCGCCGGGTTTGAATTTGCCTTCGCCGAAGTTGAGCAGCGTGTTCGTGGTGCCGCGGTAGCCCATCTTGTGGTTCAGGCCGGCAAGCACTACGTCGTTGCGCTCGCCGCATGTCACCTTTCCGGAGCCGTCGGCATTGACCAGCTTTTTCGGCACGATGAACAGCGATATGCCTTTCACCCCCGGTGGCGAGCCCGGTATTTTCGCCAGCACCAGATGGACGATGTTCTCCGACAACTCATGTTCGCCGGCGGAGATCCACATCTTGTTGCCGAACAGCCGGTAGCTGCCGTCCGGCTGCGCTTCGGCGCGGGTCTTGATATCGGCGAGCGAAGAGCCTGCCTGCGGCTCGGACAGGCACATGGTGCCGAAGAATCGCCCTTGCATCATCGGCCGCACGTAGGTGTCGATCTGCTGCTTGCTGCCGTGCGCGAGCAGCAGGTTGGCGTTGCCGATGGTGAGGAAGGGATACCCGGCGGTGGAGATGTTGGCGCCCTTGAACCAGGCGAAACAGGCCGCATTGACCACCGCAGGCAACTGCATGCCGCCGAGATCGTAATCCTGCCCCGCGGCCATCAGTCCGGCCTGGCAGAAGGCGTCGAGCGCTTGTTTGACCTCGGGAATGATGCGCACCCTTTCGCTGCCGTCCTCATCGATGAAGACGCGGGGTTCGTTCTGGTCACTCTTCTTGTAATGCGGCTCGAACAGTTCGGTCGCCATGCGCTCGCAGGTGTCGAGCGCTGCATCGAAAGTCTCGCGCGTATGGTCGGCGTAGCGCGGCCGGGCGGTCAGGGCGCCGACTTCGAGCAGTTCGTACAGGACGAACTCGAGGTCGCGGCGGCACAGGATCTTGGATTGCACTGTAGGCGGCAGGCGGCTATTCGATGATCGCGACCACTTCGCCTTCGCCCACCACCTCGCCTTCCTGAAAGTAGATCTCGATCACGACGCCCGCGCCCGGCGCGGTCACAGGGATTTCCATTTTCATCGACTCGAGAATCAGCACGACATCGTCCCGCGCCACCTTGGTGCCGGCAGGCGCTTCGATCTTCCACACCTTGCCGGCGATGTCGCTGACTACCTTCGTGCTTGCCATGTATCCCCGCTTTTCCCGGTGCCTCTTGTGGTCTCAGGCCTCGCTCAAGCGACTTCGAACAGGCCTGCGGCACCCTGGCCGCCGCCTATGCACATGGTCACGACGACGTACTTGGCGCCGCGGCGTTTGCCTTCGATCAGCGCGTGGCCAGTGAGTCGGGCGCCGGACATGCCGTAGGGATGGCCAACGGCGATGGCACCGCCGTTGACGTTGAGACGGTCATCGGGGAGGCCCAGCTTGTCGCGGCAGTAGATCACCTGCACCGCGAACGCTTCGTTCAACTCCCACAGATCGATGTCCTCGAGCTTCACGCCGGTGCGCTTCAACAGCTTCGGAATGGCGAATACAGGGCCTATGCCCATTTCGTCCGGCTCGCAGCCGGCGACGGCGAAGCCGCGGAATATGCCCAGCGGCTTCAGCCCTTTCTGCTCGGCCACTTTGGCGTTCATCACTACCGTGGCCGAAGCGCCGTCGGAGAACTGGCTGGCATTGCCCGCGGAGATCACGCCGTCCGGAAATACGGGTTTGATCTTGGACACGCCTTCGTAGGTGGTGTCGGCGCGGATGCCCTCGTCGCGGTCCAGGGTCACCTCCCGGGTCAGCAGCATGCCGCTGGCCTTGTCGGCAACGCCCATGACGGTGGAGAAGGGCACGATTTCGTCATTGAACTTGCCTTCGGCCTGGGCCTTGGCCGCGCGCTGCTGGCTGCGCGCGCCGTATTCGTCCTGCTTTTCGCGCGGAATCTTGTAGCGCTTGGCCACCTGCTCGGCGGTTTGCAGCATGGTCCAGTAGATTTCCGGCTTGTTCTGCTTCAGCCAGGCTTCCTGGATCATGTGGCGGTTCATTTCGTTCTGCACGCAGGAGATCGCCTCCAGTCCGCCGGCGACGAAAACGTCGCCCTCGTTGGCGATGACGCGCTGCGAGGCCATGGCGATGGTCTGCAGGCCCGAGGAACAGAAGCGGTTCACTGTGGCGCCCGCAGTGGTCACCGGGCAGCCGGCGCGCAGCGCGATCTGGCGCGCTATGTTGGCGCCGGTCGCCCCTTCAGGGGTGGCGCAGCCCATGAGCACGTCCTCCACTTCCGCCGGATCGATCTTGGCGCGCTCGATGGCGTGCTTGACCACGTGGCCACCCATGGAGGCACCGTGGGTCATGTTGAGGGCGCCGCGCCAGGACTTTGCCAGCCCCGTGCGTGCGGTGGAAACGATTACGGCGTCGGTCATGTCGATCTCCTAAGAACCCGTAACAAAAGTCATTTTGTCACGTCTGATACAGGGGAGCACGAGGGGAGGTCCCCCAAGGGGACTTCCTTCGGGGCGTATCCCCTCGTGTCGTTACAAACCCTAAATTTGCGCTTGCTGCTGATGCATGTCAGTTGAATGTCTTGCCTTTCTTGGCGAGCTTGGCCAGCAGCGGCGCCGGCTTCCAGAACTCGCCGTGGCGGCCCTTGGCGTATTTCTGCATCGCTGCGACCACGTTGATCAGGCCGACGGTGTCGGCGTAGAACATCGGCCCGCCGCGGTACAGCGGGAAGCCGTAGCCGGTGAGGTACACCATGTCGATGTCCGAGGCTCTGAGCGCAATGCCTTCCTCGAGGATGCGCGCGGCCTCGTTCACCATCGAGTACACCAGGCGCTCGACGATCTCCTGATCGCTCACCTTGCGCCGCTTCACCTTGATGTCGGCGGAGTGCTTGATGATCATGTCGTTGACGAGTTGCGAGGGATAGGGCTTGCGGTCGCCCGGCTTGTAGTCGTACCAGCCGGCGCCGGTCTTCTGGCCGTAGCGGCCCATTTCGCACAGCAGGTCGGCGGTCTTGGAATATTTCATGTCCGGGCGCTCGACGTAGCGGCGCTTGCGGATCGCCCAGCCGATGTCGTTGCCGGCGAGGTCCCCCATGCGGAACGGGCCCATGGCGAAGCCAAACTTCTCGATCGCCTTGTCCACCTGCTCCGGCAGGCAGCCTTCCTCGATCAGGAAGCCGGCCTGGCGCGAGTACTGCTCGATCATGCGGTTGCCGATGAAGCCGTCGCACACGCCCGAGACCACGCCGGTCTTCTTGATTTTCTTCGACAGCGCCATGGTGGTGGCGAGCACGTCCTTGCCGGTCTTTTCGCCGCGCACGATTTCGAGCAGCTTCATCACGTTGGCCGGGCTGAAAAAGTGCGTCCCGATCACGTCCTGCGGCCGCTTGGTGAAAGCCGCGATCTTGTTCAAATCCAGGGTGGAGGTGTTGGAGGCGAGGATGGCGCCGGGCTTCATCACTTCGTCCAGCTTGCTGAACACCTTTTCCTTTACGCCCATTTCCTCGAACACCGCTTCGATCACGATGTCGGCGTCGCGGATGTCGTCGTAGGACAGGGTGCCTTTGATCAGCCCCACGCGTTCATCGAACTTGGCTTGGGTGAGCTTGCCTTTCTTCATCGTGTTTTCGTAGTTCTTGCGTACCGTCGCGAGGCCTTTGTCCAGCGCCTCTTGCTTCATTTCGAGCACCGTGACCGGAATGCCGGCATTGGCGAAGTTCATCGCGATGCCTCCGCCCATGGTGCCGGCGCCGATGATCGCGGCCGATTTTATCGGCCGCTTGGGCGTGTCCTCCGGCACGTCGGGTATCTTGGAGGCCGCGCGCTCGCCGAAGAAGAAATGGCGCAGCGCCTTGCTTTCGGTCGTTTGCATCAGGGCGAGGAAATTTTCGCGCTCGAACTTCAGGCCATCGTCGAATTTCATGCTTGCCGAAGCCGCCACGCAGTCGACGCATTTGAGCGGCGCCGGGAAGTTCTTCGACATGGCGCCGACGGTGTTGCGCGCAAACTGGAAGAAGGCTTCGTGGTTGGGATAGTCGACCTTGATGTCGCGCACCTTGGGCAGCGGCCGCACGGCGGCGACTCTTTCGGCGAAGGCGATGGCGCCCGTCATGAGATCGCCTTCGATCATCTGGTCGAACAACTTGGTTCCGGCGAGTTTATCCGAGGGCACCGGATTGCCGGAAACGATCATGTTGAGCGCGGTCTCCAACCCGACCACGCGCGGCAGCCGCTGCGTGCCGCCGGCGCCGGGCAGCAGGCCTAGTTTCACTTCGGGCAGCGCAATCTGGGCGCCCGGCGAGGCTACGCGGTAATGGCAGGCTAGCGCGAGCTCCAGCCCGCCGCCCATGGCCACCGAGTGGACTGCGGCGATCACCGGCTTGTCGGCCGCCTCGATTGCCTTGATCACCGTGTGCAGGTTAGGTTCGGCCGTCGTCTTCGGGGTGTTGAATTCCTTGATGTCCGCGCCGCCGGAGAAGGCTCTGCCGGCACCGGTGATCACGACCGCCTTGACGGCGCGCTTGCTCATGGCTTTTTTCAGGCCGTCGAAGATTCCCGCGCGCGTCGCGTGGCCGAGGCCGTTGACCGGGGGATTGTTGAGCGTGATGACGGCGATGCTGCCTTTTACTTCGAAAGTTGCACTCATGGGGACTCCTGAGAAATAACTGAACCGCAGGGGCAGGGAAAGCGGGAGAGAATTCCCCGCGTCCGTCGGGTCCTCGGCGGTGAATTTCGTGGTTCAGCGCTCGATCTTCACACCTCGAGCCACTCCTTGCGGATTGTACTATTATCCCGCAGCCCCTGCGGCGTGCCCTCGAACACGATACGGCCGTGCCCCATGACGTACAGGCGCTGCGAAATCTTCAGTGCGATCGCCAGCTTCTGCTCCACCAGCAGAATGGACACGCCGCGGTTCTTTATTTCCTTGAACAGTTCGGCCACCAGTTCGACGATCTTCGGCGCCAGGCCTTCGGTGGGTTCGTCGATCATGACCAGGTCGGGGTCGCCCATGAGGGTGCGGCACAAGGTCAGCATCTGCTGCTCGCCGCCGGAGATCATGCCGGCCTCGACGCGCGCGCGCTCTTCGAGGCGCGGAAACAGGCGGTACATGTCGGCGACGCTCCAGCGCGCGGACTTGTCCTGCTTGCTGCGCTTCATGCCTAGCAGCAGATTCTGTTCCACCGTGAGGCCGGGAAAAATGTCACGGCTCTCCGGCACATAGCCCAGGCCCTTGTGCGCGATCTGGTAGGCCTTGAGACCCAGCATCTGCTCGTTGTTGAAGCGCACCGATCCCTCGGCATCGACCTGGCCCATGATCGCTTTGACGGTGGTGGAACGGCCGACGCCGTTCCTGCCGAGTAGGCTGACGATCTCGCCCCGCCCGACGTGCAGATGCACGCCGTGAAGGATGTGGCTCTTGCCGTAGTAGGCGTGCAGGTTTTCGACTTCGAGCATGGTCAGTGCGCTTCCGCCTCCGTCCCAAGATAGGCTTCCTGCACCGCCTTGTTGCCGCGGATGTTCTCGGGCTTGTCGCTGGCGATGACTTCGCCGTACACCAGGACCGAAATCCGGTCGGCGAGATCGAATATCACGCCCATGTCGTGCTCGACCATGACCAGGGTCTTGCCCTGGCTCACCTTGCGGATCAGCTCGACCGCATCGGCGGTCTCGGTGCGGCTCATGCCGGCGGTGGGTTCGTCGAGCAGGATCACCTCGGCGCCGCCGGCGATGGTGATGCCAATTTCCAGCGCCCGCTGCTCGGCGTAGGAGAGCACGCCCGCCGGCGTATCGCGGCGTCCCTTCAGACCGATCGATTCCATCACTTCCTCGGCGCTCCGATTGGCATCCTTCAGTTTGCCGAGCTGGTGCCAGAACGAGTACTTGTAGCCGAGCGACCAGAGCACCGCACAACGCAGGTTCTCGAACACCGACATGCGCTGGAAGATATTGGTGATCTGGAAGCTGCGCGACAGGCCCTTGCGGTTGATCTCGAACGGCTTCAGGCCGGTGATGCTCTCGCCGTTGAGCAGGATCTCGCCCGCCGACAGCGGGAAGCGCCCGCTGATCAGATTGAACAGCGTGGACTTGCCCGCGCCGTTGGGGCCGATGAGCGCGTGGCGTTCGCCCTGGGCAATGGCAAGATCGACGCCGCGGATGATCGGGGTCTTGCCGAAGGACTTGCTGACCGATTTCAACTCGAGGGCGCGCGCGTTCATGCCCTGGCCTCGAGCAATTCGGTCTGGATTTCGCCCCAGACCCGCGCGACGCGCTTGCGCGCCAGGTTGAACAGTATGCCGCCGACGATCCACAATCCGACCGCCACGGCCCAAGGCAACGCCCTAGCGGCGTCGAAATTGACGCCGAACAGATTCATCACCGTGCCGTTCGCGCTGTTTTCCGAGAGCTGGTAGGTCATCTCTACCGTGAGGATCAGCGCGGCGAGCAGCAGCAGGCCGCTCGCGCCGGCGGCAAGATAGTGCGGCGCGATGCGCTTGAAGCGTTTGCGCGCAATCAGCTGGACCTGCATCATGATGAGGCTGGCGATACCGCCGGGCGCATACATCACCATCAGCACGAAGAACAAACCGAGATAGAACTGCCAGGCATTGGTATAGCCTGAAAGCGCCACCGCGAAGAAACTGAAAACCACCGCGCCAAGAATCGGTCCGAAGAAAAAGCCGATGCCGCCAATGAAGGTCGCCAGCAATACGCCGCCCGAGCTCGTCAGGTTCACTACGTCGGGTGTGACGATCTCAAAGTTGATCGTGCTCAGGCCGCCGGCGATGCCGGCGAAGAAAGCCGAGATGATCAAGGTGAACCAGCGCACGCGCTGCGTGTCGTAGCCGATGAATTCGGCGCGTTCGGGGTTGTCGCGCACCGCGTTGGCGATGCGTCCCAGCGGCGTGTGCGACCAGGCATACATCAATGCCATGGACGCGAGGCACCAGGCTGCGATCAGGTAGTAGACCTGCACCCCCGGGCCGAAGGTGATGCCGAGAAAGGGCTTGCCGATCACCCGATCGGTGCTGATGCCGCCCTCGCCGCCGAAAAAATCGCGAAACATCGTCGCGCAGGTGTCTACCAGCACGGCGATGCCGAGCGTGATCATGGCAAAGGTGGTACCGGAACGCTTGGTGGTGACATAGCCGAAAAGCACGCCGAAAAAGGCGCCCCCGAGTCCGCCGACCAGCGGCAGCAGCGACACCGGCATCCAGATCTGGCCGCTGCCGGCGAGGTTGAGCGTATGCACGGCGACGTAGGCGCCGAGCCCGGAATAGACCGCGTGTCCGAACGAGAGCATGCCGCCCTGCCCGAGCAGCATGTTGTAGGACAGCGCGAAGACGATCATTATGCCCATCTGCGACATGAGCGTGATCGCAAAGCCCTGGGTGAACAGTTGCGGCAGCACCACCATGACCAGCGCGGTCAGCCCCCAGGTCAGCCAGCGCCCGAGATTGAGCGGCCGGTAGCGCAGTTTCGACGGGACGCCGGCCATCAGTCCGCTCTCGTTCCGAGCAGGCCTTTGGGCCGGAAAATGAGCATCAGCACCAGCAGCAGGTAGGGCAACATCGGCGCAACCTCTGAGAGCTGCAGCTTCAACAGTGAATACAACGGCGTGTGCGCGTTCACCGCGATGCCAAGGGCGCCGAGGAAGCCGCCGAGCGACCAGTTGAGGCCGATGGCGAAGCTCTGGATGATGCCGATGAGCAGCGACGCGAGGAAGGCGCCGGCAAGCGAGCCCATGCCGCCGACCACGACGACCACGAACATGATCGGTACGAGCGAGTCGGCCATCGACGGACTGGTAATGAAAGCCACGCCGCCGATCACGCCGGCCAGTCCGGCGAGCGCGGTGCCGCCGCCGAATACCAGCATGAACACGCGCGGCACGTTGTGGCCCAGGGCTTCCGCCATGTGCGGATGGGTGAGCGCCGCCTGGATCACCAGGCCGATGCGGGTGCGCGTGATCAGCAGGTAGACCGCCATCAGCATCAGCAGCGCGACCAGCATCATGAAGCCGCGCATTTTGGGGAACTCGGTCGAGTACACGGTGAACAGGGGGCCGGCGAGCACAGCCGGCACGCGGAAGGGGACTGCGGTGAGACCCCAGGCCACCTTGACGATTTCATCGATGAGATACGCCAGGCCGAACGTGAACAGCAGTTCAGCGACGTGCCCGTAGGGGTGCACGGTGCGCAGGCCGTAGCGCTCGACCAGCGCCCCGAGAAAACCGACCAGCAATGGCGCGAGGAACAGAGCCGGAAAGAAGCCGATCTTGAGTCCGAGCGAGTAGGCGGCATAGGCGCCCACCATGTAGAAGGCGGCGTGGGCGAAATTGAGCACGCCCATCAGGCTGAAGATCAGCGTGAGGCCCGAGGACAGCATGAACAGCAGCAGCCCGTAGGACACGCCGTTCAACAGCGAGATGACAAAGAATTCCATAGCTGCGATGCAGGTGGACGAAGCGAAGGCCGGGCGGGCCCGGCCTTCTTTCTTCGAGCCCGTGCCTCGAGAACGAGGCCGGGCAAACCCGATCAGCTCACGGCCGCTTCATCTGGCAGGACGTGGGCAGGGTGCCGACGTAAGCCGGGATTTCCGCCACCGTCTCCCAGCCGTAGCCGGTGTTTTCCTGGTCGTATTTGACTGTCGTGCCGTTGACCTTGACCCACTTCGCGATCGTCAGCTGCTGCTGATTCTGGTGGTCGGTCTTGCGCATCGTATCCTCGCCGTTGAGGCTTTCGACCTTCATGCCCTCCATGGCCTCGGCCACTTTGATCGGGTCGGTGGATTTGGTTTGGTTGAACGCCGTGGCGAGGAAGCGAATGCCGGTGTAGGTCGCCATCGTATAGTAGTCGTCGTTGTATTTCTTCTTGAAATCCATGGCGAATTTGGCGCCGATGAATTTCGGGTTGTTTATGTTCCAGTAGCCGACGAAAAAGACCTTGTCCGCTCCGGCTGCGCCCATCGCCGTCGGCACGCCGGTGGTGGCCGCGTAGAAGGTGTAGAAATTGGCCTTGAGCCCGGCGTCATGGGCCGCCTTGATCAGCAGCGCGAGGTCGCTGCCCCAGTTGCCGGTGATCACGGTGTCGGCGCCTGATGCGATGATCTTGGCTACATAGGGCGAGAAATCCTTCACCCGCGCGAGCGGATGGAAATCATCGCCGACGATCTGGACGTCGGGGCGCATGCGCGCGAGGTCTTCCCTCGCGGCGCGGGCCACTGCGTGGCCGAAAGAGTAGTTTTGGTCGATCAGGTAGACCTTCTTGATGTTCTTGTCCTTGGCCAGGTACGAGGTCAGGGCCTCCATCTTCATGTTCACGTTTGCGTCCAGCGCGAAGTGCCAGAAGCTGCACTTGCTGTTGGTCAGGTCGGGGTCGATCGCGGCGTAATTCAGGTACACGATTTCCTTACCGGGATTGCGCTCGTTGTATTGGGTCACCGCGTGGGACAGCGCCAGTCCCACGGAGGAACCGTCGCCCTGAACGATGTAGCGGATGCCCTCATCCTCCACGCGCTTCAATATGTTCAGCGTCTCCTGCGGCGAGAGCTTGTTGTCGAAGGGGACGATTTCGAATTTGATCTTGCCGGCCCAATGCTGCTGGTTGGCGACCTCGGCGGCCCACTGCCAGCTGTGCAGGTTATTCTCGCCGACCGGGCCGAGCAGACCCGACAGCGGGTCGGCGAAGGCGATCTTCACCGTTTGCGCGTGAGCGTAACCTGCTAAGAGGCTCGATGACAAAAGCAGAGCCCCGAAGGCACGTTTGAGATTGAACATGCTTCCTCCTATGTTGTTGATGTAAGCCCCGACAGGGGAACAACGGCTGATTTTACTGC
>Ga0307375_10003494_pt1 | contig 15441 bp, 15 predicted proteins | sample TR1MG_FD_202531 | JGI IMG/M metagenome (GOLD analysis project Ga0307375, IMG submission 202531) | Soil microbial communities from Risofladan, Vaasa, Finland - TR-1 | ecosystem: Environmental > Terrestrial > Soil > Coastal area > Acid sulfate soil | place: Finland: Risofladan, Vaasa | collected...
CCGCCTTCGGCCCCGACGCCTACACCGACGAGCTGTCCCTGTTCCAGTGCCACTTCATCCTGTTCCACCATCTCTACCGCCTGCGGGACGACCTGTGGAAAAACGGCGAAGGCGACCTCGCCATCCATTGCCTGAAGATCGAACTGCACCCCCGCCCGGACGGAAGCGGCCGCCTGCCCGCCGCCCACGATCCGCTGCAGGATTACTACCTCGACCTTGCCAATCTGGAAAGCACCGGCAAGCAGGAAGTCCTGGAAATGCTCGACACCTTCTGGCTGCGCTTCGCCCGCCTCGACCGGCGCGCCGAAGCCCTCGCCGCGCTGGGGCTCGCAGACCCGGTGGATGACCCCGAGATCAAGCGCCGCTACCGGGAACTGGCGATGGAACACCACCCCGACCGGGGCGGCGAGATGGAAAAACTCCAGGCCATCAACGCCGCCATGGGACTGCTGGAGCCGCTTCGGGCGAAATAGCGCCATGCCCTAGTCTGGCAGGTGGATACTGGCTGTGGCTGCACTACGGCTTGTCCTCTTGTCGCGAACAGGTGAAATGCCTATAGTGGATGAATAGTTTTAAGGGGAATGCATCCGTAGCCCTCGCATTACTTGGAGGGGGGCTAAACGAGAAGCGACTCGGAAGCAAACGCGCGGCAGGCTTGAGACGAAACTGATCGTTTAACCAATCAGGCAATTGCGCCTGTAAGCCACCCTCCGTCAAATAATTTTTTGTTTATCAAACCACATTTAGGCACCAGACGATGCTTTATAAAGCGCCTTTTAGGGTGTCCACTTCTAATTATATGCATAAGGAGGAATAGGAGTGGGGTTAGATGTTGCCTACAGCATAGAAGCGGACGATTACATAGATCCCGATCGAGCCTATGACCTTTATTGGTCGGGGGCGATTACAGATAAACACAAATTCATGTGCCCAGGCACGAATTGTACGGCACAAGTTACATGTGCAAACTTGACAGAAGAACTCCAAAGTATGCGGGTTGTCCCGCATTATCGTGTTTATGGTAAGAACCACTCAACTGAATGCGAAGTATTCAATGAGAAGCCCCTCGGATTAAATTATGAAGACGTCGAAAAGTCGGAAGAGCGGGTTACGGTTGATCAATCGATTGTCGACCAGTTTTTACTGCAAAGGCCAAGCACCTACTACGATGAGCGGGTTCCACCGAAGGAGCCTAGTAAGACCGTTGCCAAGACAGTGTCGATTGCGAAGCGCAAGGCTGATGCAAGGCTACGAGAGATAGGTAGTGTAAGCAAGATTTACTCTGTCCGATCTGTAGTCAGCCGATTCATCAGGTACAAAAAAGACGGAAGTCTAGAGCAACGACGCCTCAATATCCTCGGTAAAGATGTTCCATATCGAAGCGTGTTTAAGTGCGTCTGGGAGCAAGACCTTTCCTCGCTCCCAGAGTATCCAATAATTTACTATGGGTGGGCTTACGTTAATCGGCTCAAATCGAACCGAGGATACCAAATTAAATTCAAGAAAGAGCTTCAATTTGGCGGGGGGCGCCTCACAACAACCGCCATGATCGGTGATCGGCTAATTGATAGTTATAAAATTAAGAAGCTGGTCTCTACACGCCTTGAAAAGATCGTTGCAGCAGAAAATCCTACTGCCTTCGTGTTTGTCTATTCGAGGCCGGTTCGGAATGTGTCTGGCGATCGCGTGTTTGCAAATTTTGAAATAACCAACCTGGATATGATTGATATCAACTACGAATGCCCACTACCAAAAGCATATAACAAGTAAATGCAGTTGACCGCTGGCGCGTCGGCTGATTTATTCGTTAGGCGGCTTGATATGGTCATTAGCGAGGATCAAATGATTTCAAATCGAGAACTATATGCTGCTCAAATTCAGCTAATTGTCCATGCTGAGGCGACCTCTTGGAATCGCCTCTACAATTTCCTAATGGGGAATACCATTCTCGTGCTCGCGTGGGCGACTATATACGCGTCGAGCCATCGTTCGCTCGTTGGCGATTTTGTCTTGTCGGCCATTTGCATAATGGGCGCAGCTAGTGGTATTGCGTGGTCAAAATTGGGTGTGCGCTCACGAAGAATCCTAGACGAGTACATGAATCAAGCGCGCGCAATTGAAGGTGATAGCGCCGCATGGGAAAAGAGCGTTAAGAATGAATCGAAGCCAATCACACGCACACATTCTTTCACTGGCGAGGCTTCGAAGGATGAGGTGAAGTGCATTTCGAAGGAGTACGAAACCAGTTCCTATCTATTGAAATGCACGCCATGTGCTTTCACCATCTTCTACGTGTTCTTACTTCTTGCCACGTGGTTTGATGCGTTGTTCTGCCGAGCCGCTGCCTAACATGGCGGTCAACCGGATCTGCGCAAAAAACAAGGTAGCCCGGATGAGCGTAGCGGAATCCGGGATATGCCCTACTCCGCCCCCTTCACCAGCACTTCCCGATTCCCATTGCTCTGCATCGCCGAAACCAGCCCCGCCCGCTCCATCTGTTCGATCAGGCGCGCCGCCCGGTTGTAGCCGATCCTGAGCTGGCGTTGCACCAGCGAGATCGAGGCGCGGCGCGATTTGAGCACGAGCGCCACGGCCTGGTCGTACATCGGGTCGGCTTCTGCATCGCCGCCCGCTTCGCCGCCTTCGCCCTCACCGGCCACTTCCGGCGCGTCGAGGATGCCTTCGACGTAATCCGGTGCACCCAGGGCCTTCAGATAGTCCACCACCTTGTGCACTTCGTGGTCGGCGACGTAAGCGCCGTGCACGCGCTGCGGGTAACCGGTGCCGGGCGGCAGGTAGAGCATGTCGCCCTGGCCGAGCAGGGCTTCGGCGCCCATCTGGTCGAGGATGGTGCGCGAGTCGATCTTGCTGGAAACCTGGAAGGCGACGCGGGTGGGGATGTTGGCCTTGATCAGGCCGGTAATCACGTCCACCGACGGGCGCTGCGTGGCGAGCACGAGGTGGATGCCGGAGGCGCGCGCCTTCTGCGCCAGCCGTGCAATCAGTTCCTCGACCTTTTTGCCGACCATCATCATCATGTCGGCCAGTTCGTCGATCAGCACCACGATGAAGGGCAGTTCTTCCAGCGGTTCGGGGGCATCCGGCGTGAGGCTGAAGGGGTTAAGTTTCTTCGCGCCGGATTTCTCCCCCTCGCGCACCGCCTGGTTGTAACCGGCCAGGTTGCGCACGCCCAGCGCCGACATCAGGCGGTAGCGGCGCTCCATCTCGGCCACGCACCAGTTGAGCGCATTGGCGGCGTGTTTCATGTCGGTCACCACCGGCGCAAGGAGGTGGGGGATGCCTTCATAGACGGAAAGCTCGAGCATTTTCGGGTCGACCAGGATCAGCCGCACCTTGGCGGGGTCGGCCTTGTAAACCAGGCTCAGGATCATGGCGTTGATCGCCACCGATTTGCCCGAGCCGGTGGTGCCGGCCACCAGCACGTGCGGCATTTTCGCCAAGTCCGCCACCACCGCCTTGCCGGCGATGTCCTTGCCCATGGCGATGGTGAGCGGCGAGGCCATGTCGGCGTAAACTTTTGAGCCGAGTATCTCGCGCAGGCGCACCACCTGCCGCTTGGGATTGGGGATTTCCAGCCCCATGCAATTCTTGCCGGGGATGGTTTCCACCAGGCGGATGCTGACGACCGACAGAGCGCGCGCCAGATCCCTGACCAGATTGGTGATCTGGCTGCCCTTCACGCCCACCGCCGGCTCGATTTCATAGCGCGTAATCACCGGGCCGGGGTAGGCGGCGATGACCTTCACCACCACGCCGAAGTCGGCCAGCTTGCGCTCGATCAAGCGCGAGGTGAATTCCAGGGTATCGGCGCTGAGCGTTTCGGTGTCGGCTTCGGCTTCGTCGAGCAGATTAAGGGGCGGCAACGGCGAATCCGGCAGGTTGTCGAACAACGGTGCCTGCACTTCACGCTCGGTGAGCGGTATCTGCGGAATATCCGCCACCGGCTGCTCGATATGAATCGGCTTGTGCTCGTCAAAGCGTTTTTTCTCCTCGGCCACGACTTCTTCACGCTGATTCAGCGCGACTGAACCGGCGCGGCGATCCTTCCAGGCATCCCAAGTCTGGATAATCCACTGATAGCTGCCTTCAATTGCGGCGCCGAGGCCCTCCATGAACTTCAGCCACGACATTCCGGTAAACAGGCTGAAGCCCGCCGCCATGGACAACAACAGCACCAGCGTGGCGCCGGTAAAGCCCAGCCCCCTGGACATGGCGCCGCTGACAACCGCCCCGATCATGCCTCCCGGCGCGAGCGGCAATGCCGCCTTGAGGCTGTAAAAGCGCAATGCTTCCAGCCCGCTGCTGGCAAAAATCAGCAGGATGAAACCGGTGGTCGCGACGAACAGGGAGCGCCGGTCGGACAGCCCCGCGCTTTCGATGCGGCGGTAGCCCCACCACACCACGTAAAGCGCAAATGCCACCCACCAGTAGGCGGATAAACCGTAAATATAGAGCAGCATGTCGGCCAGCCAGGCGCCCATCTCGCCGCCGGCATTGTGGACGGTAAGACGGCTGCCGCTGTGGGACCAACTGGGGTCGGCCTGGTCGTAACTGAACAGAACCATGGCCAGATACAGCGCCAGGCCGACCAGCCCAAGCCACTTGGCCTCGCGGAACAGGCCCGCGAGTTTCGGCGAAACCGGCTCGGGCGGCTGTCTGTGGCGGGTGTTCCTCAAAGAGGGATTTTGTGGTTTTGATGTTTTATTCAGGAAAGCCATTTGGAGATTTTAATTTCGACCCGCGCCAATTGGGGGAATTATAGCGCCTTCATACCGATATGTATGCTCAGCCATGAATGACTGTCGAAACGCACGATCCATCATGCGACGTGAAATTCAAATTTAATCCCGGCATGGGCGGAAGATGGCGGGGTTCGATGGAGATGGCGCACTTCAGGGATAGCAGCGCTTCTGGCTGGCCGGTTTGATGATAGGCGACACCGAGCAGAAACCAGGCCTGCGCGTTGCCGGGGTTTCTGCTGCGATTCAAGGGTCGGGAATCAGTACAGTCTGCTCTGGCTGGCGCTGACAAAGCAACTTCTCCGCCACTCGGACTCCCGGAAAATCAGGTAAAGTATGAACAGAGAAATTCCCTGCGCCGCTCGCTGTTCATGTTCAGCAACCGAGGCAACCAACAGCGGGGTTTGCCGTCTTCGTGTAAACTGCCGCTCCATGAATAGTGGAGCCTAAAATGGTGTTATCTATCATATAAGCAACCCCGGCGCGTGCCGCGTTCGCTCCGGCAAAGAAGCCTTTAGTATCGGCCGTACAACCCCCACCCCCGCAACCATCAGCGCTGGTGGCGGTAGTGGTAATATTATTATTACCCACGGCATTCCCCGTATAAGTACCGGAGAAGGCAAGGCCGTAACTATGGTTGCCTATAGCCAGATTGAGCGTACCAGATAAATTCGACGTGCCAAAGTTAACATCAAGCCCCCCCCCCGACACGGTGCCAGGAGCGACCACACCCGAGAGAAGCGTCGGCGCCGTTGCCCCCGTCAGAGCATAATGGGCAGTCCCGGTCGGCATGACGGCGGTCGGGATGCCCACCACGGAATGTATCCCCTGGTCTGGGGTAAGCGTGTGCGTGACCGTAGACAAACCCGGTTCGGTGTAGGTGATCGTGCCGTAAAACCGGCCCCAACCGACGATGCCGTCATAGCCGGACGCAGGAATTGATAAGCCCGTATGCGCATAAGTATTATCGACGGTATCCGTTCCGGAGATCCCCTTAGCCAGCGTGGCGCTGGTAAAACTGCTCACGGCGCCGGCAGGCGAACTTCCCTGAATATAATAGACCTGGCTTCCAGACGAGTCGAACACCACGATGCCCGGATAGTCTTTGTCCAAAATTGTATTCCCGAATGTTGTTCCGGAAACGGCTGCGGCAACCCCGGTTAACACCGTCAACCCGCTGTTTACTGGGCCACCACACGACGTCCCGACACAATCGCCCGACTTGTATTGATCCTCTTTCGGCGGTGGCGCCGATGTACCGCTACTCATGGGAGCAGGGGAAGTGGCCGGTTTTTCGAAAGTCAGCCTGGGCACGGTGTTCATATCCGCCACAAACGCCGACTGGCCTTGCGTAATGATCAGGCTGCCACCCTTGTTGGTCAGGCTGATGATGCCATCGGTCACGCTGATGGAGAGGCCTTCCGCAAGCATGGCGTTGTAGCCGGTACCGCGAATGCCGATGGTGGCGGCCGGCGTGGCGACCTTGTAGTTGCCGCGATTGACGTGCCCAACCGCACCGGTAATGGCTCTCAGGCCGCCTTTCAGGAGGCTGAAAAAGCCTTTTTCCTTGCCATCCGTCTTGCCTTCGTACTGGTACTCATCGACACGGAACAGGGTATTGGGCTGGAGTGAAATATAGCCGCCATCGGTAAAGCGGATCTGGGCCCGTGCGCCGGCAGCGGTGTTGATTGCCTCACCGGCATTAATCTCGGAACCCTTTTGCAAGGGCCGTTGACTGCCATCGGCAGCCACCGCCACGACATTGCCGGACACGAAATCCGCGTGGCCTGCGGCAACGCAGTAACCGGTCGCAGGAAAAGCAGCCGAAACCACGGCCAACAAAATCGCCTCGCGGGTCAACCTTGAATGCTGTTGAGAAAACACGGCTTTTCTCCTCTCAAAAAATGGCACGCCTAGTTGAAGTTGCGGCGCGCAGTCACGCTGATCACCGTCCGGTCATAATCGTTGACAATGACATTCGAGTCGTTGCGGGTATAACTGAGTTGCGGCGTAATACTCCAGTTTTTGGCGGGACTGTAGCTAGCTCCGATGCGCAAATCTGCCTGGCTGTCGCGGCGCCCCACCAGGAACAGCGGGTCCTGTCCGCCATAGCTGCGCTCCTCCACGCTCAACGAACCGAACAGTGCCCACTCGGCAGTGGCTTTCATCTCCCCCCCCGCCCGGATGCCATACAGTTCATGTCCCAGATAAGGAACATTCTGCTTTTGTTCCCGTTCCTGCCCGAGATAAGCGCCGATGAACACGATCGGCGCATGTTCGCCACCCAGCGCACGAGCATAGGCCGCGCCCAGGACATAGCGATCGGCATCTCGCACATCCTGGCCGGGGTAATGCAAATTGGAGTATTGAAAATAGGAGCTGACCTGGCTGTTGCTGTCCAGGTTGCGCAGCCATTGCGCGGTGGCGCCGGCCGCCTCGCGGTAGAGGTTGTTATCGACGTCGAAACTCTGTAGCTGCAAGGCCAGCGAGTAGTTGTCATCCCCTTTGGTCAAACTGGCGCCCAGATTGCCGTCCATGCCGCCGGTATCGAACATGTCCTTGGAGGCATTCAAGTGCTGGTTAAAATTCGCACCACCAAACACCGCCCATTCCGGGTTTATCGGGTGGCGAACACTGAAACCGGCGGCAACGCTGGTAAACGTATCATGCAGTTTCACGCCGGTGGCGTTCAAGGTGAAGATCGACCCGCCGAAGGCAGGGATCGCGATCTGACCGCTGGCGGCGGCGCTGTTGACGTTGCTGTCATCGCCGATGGCTGCCTCGACATATGCCGTCAGCGTGGTTTTTTCACCGGCACGCGCCCGCTCGATGGCATTGAGGAATTTTTCGATAGTGGCATTGACTTCCTTGGGAGGATTCTGGCTCTTGACAGTTTCGAATTCCTGCTTGGACGCGGCAACCTCACCAGTGGCAAAGTAGGCCTTGGCAATCTCGGCACGCGCCTGCAAATGGTTGGGGTTGACAGCCAATACGCGCTCCAGGGCAAACACCGCTTCGTTGGCACGTCCGCTGTCCAGCGCGGCGATGCCGAGCAGATAGTCATAATCCGGGTCGCCCGCCCGTTCGGACTGGTGAGGGATCAACAGCGCATAGGCTTCCTTGGCCTTGCCACTTTTCATCAATTTATCGGCTTGTACAGTCAGGGCATCCTGAGTTGCCAGCGCATTACCCAGACAGAACAGCAATACAGCCCCAATCCCCATCTGCTTGGCATGAGCAGCCAGGCGGCAATCGAAAATCCGCATAATCAATCCCCTTTTGACCCTTGCTTCGTGATATATTTCAAGACATTGATATCAGAATAGTTTGATGTGGCTCATTTGTAAACTAGATAACGAAGACATTGATTTAGACTAAGTCTAGACAATAGGCCCGCCAGCTGCTAAATTAGCGCCTACCCCATTTTTATTCGACATTCGAAGAAGGTATTATGAACACCACCAAACACAGCAAACTGCTTATTCTGGGCTCCGGCCCCGCCGGCTACACCGCAGCCATTTATGCCGCCCGCGCCAACCTCAGCCCCGTCCTGATCACTGGTATGCAGCAGGGCGGCCAACTCACCACCACCACCGAGGTCGACAACTGGCCGGCCGATGTCGGCGGCGTGATGGGGCCGGCACTGATGGAGCGCTTCCAGAAACACGCCGAGCGCTTCAACACCGAAATCATTTTTGACCAGATCCATACCGCAAAGCTTACCGAAAAGCCTTTTACCCTGACCGGTGATTCCGGCACCTATACCTGCGACGCACTGGTTATCGCTACCGGCGCTTCCGCCAAATATCTCGGGCTGCCTTCCGAGCAGGCATTCATGGGCAAGGGCGTGTCCGGCTGTGCCACCTGCGACGGCTTCTTCTACAAGAACCAGGAAGTCGCCGTGGTCGGCGGCGGCAACTCCGCCATCGAGGAGGCGCTGTATCTGGCCAATATCGCCAGGCACGTCACGCTGGTGCACCGCCGCGATACCTTCAAGGCGGAAAAAATCATGGTCGACAAGCTGATGGACAAGATCAAGAACGGCAACATCAGCCTGGAAGCCTTCTGCGAATTGGACGAAGTGCTGGGCGACAAGACCGGTGTCACCGGCATGCGTCTCAAGAACGTCAATGACGGTAGCACCAAGGATATCCAACTACAGGGCATCTTCATCGCCATCGGCCACAAACCCAATACCGAATTATTCACCGACCAGCTAGAACTGGAGGGCGGCTACATCGTCACCCGGGGCGGCAACAAGGGCAATGCCACCGTCACCAGTATCGACGGTGTGTTCGCCGCCGGCGACGTGCAGGATCACGTCTATCGCCAGGCCATTACCAGCGCCGGCACCGGCTGCCAGGCCGCACTCGATGCGGAGCGTTATCTCGACAATCTGGGTAAGTGACCGAAAAGCGCAAAAAACCCGAAGAACGCAAGGATGGCGGCAAATCAGCGCCGCCATCCCTGTCCGAAGAGGATACATCCCTCTTTCGTGCCACCATCGGCGATGCCCGCCCCTTGCCCGACACCGGCAAGACCCTGTTTACGCCACAACGCCCCCGCCCTGCTCCCCGCCAGAGCCGGTTCGACGATCGCCAAACGCCTGCGGATGGCCTGAGCGACCATATCCCCCACACACTGACGGAAACCGACGGGGAATTTTCTTTCCTGCGCCCCGGCATGGCGCAGCCGACGCTGAAAAAACTGCGGCGCGGCCACTGGAAAATCCAGGCCGAAATCGACCTTCACGGCATGACCAGCGACGAAGCCAGAGGCAGTTTCATCGAATTTCTTGAAGAGAGCAAAAGCCTCGGCCTGCGTTGCGTGCGGATCATTCACGGCAAGGGATTCGGCTCCAGGAATCAGGAGCCGGTGCTCAAGCTGAAAGTGGCCAGTTGGCTGATGCAGCGCGATGATACGCTGGCGTTCTGCCAGGCGCGGCCAATCGAAGGCGGCAGCGGCGCCACCATCGTGCTGCTGAGGAGGCCATTTTAACGGCGCGCCTAGTCCCGCAGGCGCGCAAATGCTATACTTGCGCCCGCCATTTGGTTAAAAACATTCACTTACAATGACCTCTTCCCCCCCATCTGCGCAACGCGGCTTGATGCTTCTGTTGGCGGCTCTTCTCCTGATCTGGTTCGGCACGATCAATTACCGCCATCTGGTCAAGCCGGACGAGGGCCGCTACGCCGAAATACCGCGCGAGATGGTCGCCAGCGGCGACTGGCTCACTCCCCGCCTGAACAACATCAAGTATTTTGAAAAACCGGCGCTGCAATACTGGGCGACAGCCGGCGCGTATGAACTGTTCGGCGAGCATCACTGGACTGCGCGGCTGTGGGGCGCCCTGACCGGCTTTCTCGGCATTGCCATGACCTACTTTGCCGGGCGTCGTCTGTGGGGCGCCGATGCCGGCCTGTACGCGGCCGCAGTGCTGGCCAGCAGCCTGCTTTATGTCCTGATCGGGCACATCAACACCCTGGACATGGGCGTCACTTTTTTCATGGGTCTGAGCATGGCGGGGTTCCTTTTGGCTCAACGTGCCGACGCGAACGCCGGTGAGAATCGGCGGTGGATGCACGTTGTCTGGGCCGGGCTGGCCTTCTCCGTACTGAGCAAGGGTCTGATCGGCCTGGTACTGCCGGGCGCGGCGCTGGTACTGTACACCCTGATCCAGCGCGATTGGGCGCTGTGGAAACGCCTGCATATGGTCAACGGTCTGGCGCTGTTCCTGCTCATCAGCGCGCCCTGGTTCATCGCGGTTTCAATCGCCAACCCGGAATTTTTTCATTTCTTTTTCATTCACGAGCACTTTGAGCGCTTCTTAACCAAGGTGCATCACCGCTATCAGCCATGGTGGTCTTTCATCCCCATCCTGCTGCTCGGCATCCTGCCCTGGATCACGGTCATGTTCGATGCCCTGGCGCGTGCCTGGAATGGCGATTCGGCCGAACAGAACCCTCTCCCCCGCCCTCTCCCGCTTGCGGGAGAGGGGGCAGAAGTGTCGCTACGCGACATTCATTCTAAGACATTCAGGCCGCAGCGCTTCCTGCTGATCTGGAGCGGTTTCATCTTCCTGTTCTTCTCCATATCCGATTCCAAACTGCCCTCGTACATCCTGCCGATTTTCCCGGCTCTTGCGTTGCTGATCGGCGTGCGGCTGACAAAGATTTCTGCACGAACCCTGTTCTGGATGATGGCGCCAATCGCCGTGCTGGCCGGCATTGCCTTTCTGCTGTCGCCTTTTGCCGTCACCTTCGCCAGCAAGGAAGTGCCGGTCGAGCTTTACCGCGAATACGCCGTATGGCTCGCCGCAGCCTCCGCAATCTGGCTGGCCGGTTCGCTGGCCGGACTTTATCTGGTACGTCGCAAGCGGGTTACCGCCGGTATCATCGCTTTTGCCTTGAGTGGGCTCATCTTTGCCCAGACCGTGCTCAGCGGCCATGAAAGCCTGTCTCCGTCCAACTCCGCCTGGCGCATCGCACAGCAAATCCAGCCCTATCTCAGGCCGGAAGCCCCTTTTTACAGCGTCGGCATGTACGAACAGACCCTGCCCTTCTACATCAAGCGCAGCGTCACCCTGGTCGCCTTTCAGGATGAAATGGAGTTCGGGCTAACGCAGGAGCCGGACAAATGGCTGCCGACCATCGCCGAATTCGAGCAAGCCTGGCACAAGCAACCCTACGCGCTGGCGATCATGACGCCGGATCTTTATCAACAATTCAAGACGAGCGGCCTGCCAATGCAAATCATCGCCCAGGATACGCGCCGCATGGTGGTGAAAAAACCATGAACCTGCTCAGCTTTACCCTCATTTTGACCGGCGTGCTGCTCAACGCCGCAGCACAACTTCTGCTCAAGGCGGGCACCAATGCGGTCGGCCATTTTGCCTTCAGCCGCGGCAACATCCTGCCGGTGGGCTGGCAACTCGCCACCGAGCCGCACATCATGGGCGGGCTTTCTTTCTACGTGATCAGCGTGGTGGTGTGGATCATGGCGCTGTCGCGGGTCGAGGTCAGCATCGCCTACCCGATGCTGTCGATCGGCTACGTGGTTAACGCGCTTGCCGCCTGGTGGCTGTTCGGCGAGGCGGTTTCGATCACCCGCCTGGCCGGCATCGGCATTATCATTATCGGTGTTTACGTCGTTTCCAGGAGCTGATTTGAGTTATCTTCCCTTTACCCGCCCAACTCTGGACGAAGCCACCATCCAGGGCGTGATCGAAGTTCTGCGCTCCGGCTGGCTGTCGAGCGGCCCCAAGGTCAAGGAATTCGAAGCGGCACTGTCTGAATATTTCGGCGGCCGACCGGTGCGTGCCTTCAATTCCGGCACGGCCACGCTGGAAGTGGCGTTGCAGCTTTGCGATATCGGGCCCGGCGATGAAGTCATCACGACGCCGATGTCGTGGGTCGCCACCGCAAATGTCATTCTTCACGTCGGCGCAAAACCGGTGTTTGTCGATATCGATCCGCTCACCCGCAACATCGATCTCGACCGCATCGAAGCCGCCATCACGCCGCAGACCAAGGCCATTATCCCGGTCGATCTCGCCGGTCTGCCGGTAGACCGGAATCGCCTTTATGCGATCGCGGAAAAACATCGTTTGCGCGTCATCGAAGACGCCGCCCAATCCATGGGCGCGACATGGCAAGGCAAGAAAATCGGCTCGTTCGGCGACCTGATCTCGTTCAGCTTTCACGCCAACAAGAACATGACCACCGGCGAAGGCGGCTGCCTGGTGCTGAGCGATGCAGCACAAATCCCCCTCGCGGAAAAACTGCGCCTGCAAGGCGTCGAGCGCTTTCCCGATGGCACCATGGATGTGGATGTCGCTGGCGGAAAATTCAATCTGACCGACATCGCCGCCCGTATCGGCTTGGGTCAATTGCAGCAGGTCGACGCATTCAACAGCCGGCGCCGCGAACTGGTGAAGCACTATTTCGCCTGTCTCGACCGATCGCTGGACTGCGAGCTGCCGCTGGAGGATTTTGCCAACAGCAACTGGCACATGTTCCAGATTCTGCTGCCGCTGGGCCGCATCCGCATCAGCCGTGGCGAATTCATCGCGCAGATGAAGCAAAGGGAAATCGGCGTGGGCGTGCATTATCCCAGCATCCACCTGTTCACGCTGTTCCGCCGCATGGGCTTCAAGGAAGGCGATTTCCCCAATACCGAAAAAATCGGCAATGAAACCGTCACCCTGCCGCTGTTCCCTGCGATGGAACTCGCCGATGTCGAACGGGTGTGCGCCGCAATCAAGGAAATTATCGAGGCCGCCAGGAAATGAACCCAACCGAACTCTCCGTCATCATCCCGGTTTACAACGAGGAACAAGGCCTGCAAACCCTGTTCGACCGGCTCTACCCCGCGCTCGACAAGCTCGGCGTCAACTACGAGGTCGTCTTCATCAACGATGGCAGCCGCGACCGCTCCGCCGCAATCCTGCGCGAGCAGTTCCAGAAGCGGCCGGACGTTACCCGAGTCGTGCTGTTCAACGGCAACTTCGGCCAGCACATGGCGATCATGGCCGGCTTCGAAAATTGCCGCGGCCAGCGTGTCGTCACCCTGGACGCCGACCTGCAGAACCCGCCGGAGGAAATCGGCAAGCTGCTCGCCAAGATGGACGAGGGCCACGACTACATCGGCAGCATCCGCAAGCAGCGCAGCGACAGCTGGTGGCGCCACGTCGCCTCGCGCGCCATGAATCGGCTGCGCGAACGCATCACCCGCATCAAGATGACCGACCAGGGCTGCATGTTGCGCGCCTACAGCCGCGACATCATCGACGCCATCAACTCCTGCAAGGAGGTCAACACCTTCATCCCGGCGCTGGCTTACACCTTCGCCCAGCACCCCGCTGAAGTGGTGGTGGAGCACGAGGAGCGCGCCGAGGGCGAATCGAAATATTCGCTCTACAGCCTGATCCGCCTCAATTTCGACCTGATGACCGGCTTCTCGGTGGTGCCGCTACAGATGTTTTCGCTGGTCGGTATCGCGGTTTCGATACTTTCCGCGCTGTTTGTCGTCTTCCTGCTGATCCGCCGCATCATTGTAGGCCCGGAGGCGGAAGGCGTATTCACCCTATTCGCCATCGCCTTCTTCCTGATCGGCATCACCCTGTTCGGCATCGGCCTGCTGGGTGAATACGTGGGGCGCATTTATCAACAAGTGCGCCATCGACCGCGCTACTTGGTGCAAGCGGTGCTGGAGCAAGATAAACAGGGTTGACTATATGCACATTTGTACATACAATGAAAATTGAATACGATGTTGAAAAAGCAGCAAGCAACCCTTTCCAACATGAAGGCGTAACCTTCGAGGAAGCTGAAGCGGTACTCTATGATCCTTTCGCATTGACGCGGGAAGATTCGGACACATTAGATGAGCAGCGTTTTGTATCCTTGGGCATGGGGGTGAAAGGACGAATTCTGGTCGTGGTTTATACCTATCGAGAAGAAACCATCCGCCTGATTTCCGCATGGAAGGCCAACCAACCGCAAAGGAGCCGATATGAACAGCAATTCCGATGAGGCTTTTGAAAAATTCAAGGAATACGATTTCGCCGACGCGAAACCCGTTTCAGCCGTGCCCATTCTCGCCCGCCTTCAAGCCGAGAAAGGCGGGAAAACCCGCATTACCATGCGCGTAGACAATACCGTCCTGATCGCTTTCAAAGCGCGTGCGGAAATGGCTGGCGCAAACTATCAAACCATGATGAACGAGGCTTTGCGCCAGTTCATCGAAGGCAAGCAGCTGGTCGACGTTGTACGTGAGACGATACGGCAGGAATTGCATGCTGCGTGATTGGGAACATAAGCCTCGCCCAATCCACCCCGGCGAAATTCTGCGCGATGAATTCCTGGTTCCACTGGGGCTATCCGCCAATGCGCTGGCGATGGCTCTGCGTGTTCCTGCGCCGCGCATCAACGACATTGCACGCGAACGCCGGGCAATCAGCGCCGATACGGCACTGAGACTAGCGCGCTACTTCGTCACCAGCGCAGAATTCTGGCTGGGCCTGCAAGCCGATTTCGACCTGAGAACCACGCTGGCTGGGAACGGTGACAAAATCGAGCAGGATATCGTGCCCATGGCACGGGCAGCATGACGACTCAGACGTGTAGCGCAATACGCTTCGCTTGTTGACGTCCGTCACAGATAGCGACTCCGCGCATTACACTAGTTATGACTTACGCACGTTTTAAACTTTCGCATTCATTACAGGAGATAACTATGCCGTTCCCAGCAATGAAAAGTGGAAGTGGTACTGTGTTACGGCAATATAGCCTTGGACGTTATTCCTGCATGCTAATCCAAGAACCAGAAAGCATTGGGCCAATTAAATACTCGTTCATGCTCCTCGTCACTGAGCAAGATTCCAATGCTCTAGCCATGGTCGTTACTTGCGAGACTAACGACATGCAAAATGAACTATTAAACACAACTGCGGAGGGTTTTGATCAAAATGCTCGCAAAGAGCTACTTGAGAATGCCCCAGCAGCTTTCTTCTGTATTTTTGACCAACAAGGTACCCATCGCATTGTCGAGCAATTGGGACAAATTCCCAATGTGGAAAATTTTATAGGGAAAGCTCTTGCATTAGCCGGTAAGCAACTTGGCGTTTCAGATGATCCTGTGCTTCTCGATATACCCCCTAAAACGCCACAAGTGACAACAA
>Ga0307375_10003495_pt1 | contig 15439 bp, 12 predicted proteins | sample TR1MG_FD_202531 | JGI IMG/M metagenome (GOLD analysis project Ga0307375, IMG submission 202531) | Soil microbial communities from Risofladan, Vaasa, Finland - TR-1 | ecosystem: Environmental > Terrestrial > Soil > Coastal area > Acid sulfate soil | place: Finland: Risofladan, Vaasa | collected...
ACCCCATGTTGCAGAACGGTATGGTTCCAGTGTTCGTGGATGTAGACATCCCCACCTACAACATCGACCCAAACAAGATCGAGGCGGCGATCAGCCCCAGGACAAAGGCCATCATGATCGCCCACACGCTGGGCAACCCGTTCGATCTGGACGCCGTCATGGCTGTGGCCAGGAAGCACAACCTCTGGGTCATCGAGGATTGTTGCGACGCGCTCGGTTCGCGCTACAAAGGACAGCATGTCGGCACCTTCGGCCATATCGCCACCTGCAGCTTCTACCCGGCTCACCACATCACCATGGGTGAAGGCGGCATGATCTTCACCAAGGATGGCGAGTTGCGCACCATCATCGAATCGTTCCGTGACTGGGGTCGTGATTGCTACTGCGGACCGGGCAAGGACAACACCTGCGGCAAACGCTTTGGCTGGCAGTTGGGATCCTTGCCACTCGGCTACGACCACAAATACACCTACTCGCACCTGGGCTACAACCTCAAGATCACCGACATGCAGGCCGCCTGCGCACTGGCGCAGATGGATCGTCTGCCGGGCTTCATCGAGGCACGCAAACACAACTTTGCTTTCCTCAAAGAACGCCTGAAATCCTGCGAAGAATTCCTGATCCTGCCCGAAGCCACTGCAGGCAGCGAGCCATCCTGGTTTGGTTTCCCGATCACCGTGCGCGAATCGGCCGGAATTGCGCGTGTAGAGTTGTTGAAATACCTGGATCAATACAAGATCGGCACTCGCCTGCTATTCGCGGGCAACCTCACCCGCCAGCCGTATTTCGAAGGCCGCGCTTACCGTATCAGCGGCGAGCTCGCCAATACCGACAGGATAATGAATGACACGCTTTGGATTGGTGTGTACCCGGGCCTGACTGAAGAAATGCTGAGTTTCGTGGTAGATAAGATCGAAGCGTTCTTTGGCGTGAATTTCTAGTTTGAAGCCGATGCGTATTTTGCTAACGGGGATAACTGGCTATCTGGGTAGTCATCTAGCCACAACTTTGCTTGCCAATGATTGCGAAATTGTAGGATTGAAAAGGAAGTCATCATCATTGCGTCGGATCGAATGCATTTTGCACAAGCTCACTTTGCATGACGTAGATGAAGCGGATGTGTCCGAGTTATTTACCCAGCATGGAAAGATTGATGCGGTGATTCATACTGCAACCTGTTATGGCAGAAGTGGTGAAAGCACAAGCCAAGTGCTGGAGGCGAATCTGGTGTATCCCCTCAAATTAATGGATGCAGCTGCCGCTTCGGATGTCGGGCTATTTATGAACACCGATACGGTACTGGATAAAAACCTGAACCCCTATGCGCTATCCAAGGGGCAATTCGCAGAATGGGGGCGGTACTTTTCTGGACAGAAAAAAATTCGCTTCTTGAATTTGAGATTGGAACACTTTTATGGACCCGGTGACGATCAATCAAAATTCACGACGCACATCATCAATAGTTGTCTAGCTAATGTGCCTGAATTGAAATTGACGCAAGGCGAACAGCAACGCGATTTTATTTATATTGATGATGTGGTCGCAGCCTACTTGTTGTTGCTAGACAAACGAGAATCCTTTGATGACGGGTTCATAGAATTTGAAGTGGGTAGTGGTTCGGCAGTCACTATCAGGGAGCTTGTTGAAACGGCACATCGTTTAACTGCATCCACAACCCGTTTAGATTTTGGCGCACACCCCTACCGGGCAGGCGAGATGATGTTCTCGCAAGCGGATACTAGCGCACTGCAAGCGTTGGGCTGGTGTTGCCGATACAGCATTGAAGCTGGATTGAAACTAGCAATCGACGAAGAAAGAATAGCATCATGAAACTACTGATTACCGGAGGCTGCGGCTTCCTTGGCAGCAACTTGGCCGCTGAAGCTTTGCGACGTGGCGACGAAGTCATCGTCTTTGATAATTTATCCCGCTTAGGCGCAACGGAGAATCAAGACTGGTTGCGCAGCCATGGAGATTTTCGTTTTGTACATGCGGATATCCGTAACCAGAATGACATTACCCGTATTATCAAGGAAACCAAGCCGGATGCCATTTTTCATTTGGCCGGACAAGTGGCCATGACCACCTCGATTGCCGATCCGCGCAAGGACTTCGAGATCAACGTGGTAGGCAGTCATAACTTGCTCGAAGCCGTGCGTGATTTCAGTCCCGAAACAGCGGTGCTCTATTCTTCGACGAATAAAGTCTATGGCGATCTGGAGCAATTCACCTATACGGAAACGGCTACGCGCTACGTATGCGACCAGCATCCCAACGGGTTCGATGAGAAGATCACGCTGGACTTTCATTCACCTTACGGATGCTCCAAAGGGTCGGCGGATCAATACATGCTCGATTACGCGCGAATTTTCGGACTCAAGACCGTAGTGTTTCGCCATTCTTCAATGTATGGCGGTCGACAGTTCGCCACCTACGACCAAGGCTGGGTGGGCTGGTTTTGCCAGAAAGCGGATGAAGCCGCCAAAGGCAGCAAGCAAAAATTCACCATTTCAGGCAATGGGAAACAGGTGCGTGACGTGTTGCACGCCGAGGACATTGTGAGTCTGTATTTTTCCGCTCTGGACAAGATCGAAGCGGCGAAAGGTCAAGCTTTCAACATTGGCGGTGGCATGGCGAACAGCCTGTCGCTGCTCGAGTTGTTCACGTTGTTGGAAGAAATTACCGGTGCGAAATTAGCATATACGAAGCTTCCACCAAGGGAGAGTGATCAGAAAGTTTTTGTGGCAGATTTAGCGAAGTCCAAAAGGATGATCCAGTGGGAGGCGAGAGTGTCTTCGCACGATGGTGTGGCTCGTATGATGGAGTGGGTTTCAAGCGAGTTTCATGTGTAACGTCGCCCCATTGAGAATTCATTTACATTCCCGGTTTCCAAAACATATCCTTGTGGCGGGGAGTGCTTGGATAAGCCGTATTATCGTTGCGCTGGTCCAATTAGCGAGCGTGCGAATTTTAATTTCAGGCCTTGGTCTTGAACAATATGCGGTATTCGCCCTTCTTATTGGATTGGGGGGATGGTATGTGCTTGCCGATTTTGGGGTCGGTGTGAGCGCCCAAAACTATGTTTCCGAGTCCAGGGCTAAAATGAAACCTCAAGAGGGATATACGGTTGCTGCAGGTGTTTTGGCAACCTTCTTTCTTATCCTGACAATTGGGTTGTTGTATCTGGTGAGTCCATATGTAGGGCCCTTATTTCTCAACCAATTCGCTTTCATGGATGATCATGAGAAAGCGAAGATGTTTGCTTCTGCCGGGGCCTTGCTGATCGGCGCGAGTATAGGCGGGATCTCCTACAAAATATGGTATGCGGAACAAAAAGGTTATTGGTCAAATATTGTTCCCGCGATCGCTTCACTCATCGGACTTGGGGGTATTGCGTTGGTTAACCAGAGTGCAGTGCCCGACAAACTTTACCTAAGCTTGGTCACATACATATTGCCGTCAGCTGTCCTGCCGCTTATTGCATTGGTTTACCAGATTGCGAAGAGCGCCAAAAGTGTTTCGACATTTGACGCAAGTTGTTTTGCTCAGGTTGCGAGGCGGGCGAGCCATTTCTGGGCGTTTGCAATTATGGCGGCCACCGTGCTACAAATCGATTATGTGGTGATGTCGCAATTCTTGAAGGCCTACGACATAACGGTGTACAACATCTCCACCAAGGTTTTTGGATTTGCATTTTTTATTTACGGTGCGGTGCTGGCGGCGCTGTGGCCGATTTTTGCTGAAGAGATCGCCAACCAGAATTGGAAAGTCGTCAAGGCGGGCATGAAGAAATACCTATCATTGGGGCTTGGTTTTATGGCGCTGACCAGCCTGTCACTGATCTGGCTGATGCCGGTAGCGGTGCACATCCTTGCACCAAAGGAGCAACTTGTCGTGCCACTTGCCTTTATTGTTTTCCTCGGCATTTACTATATGGTTCGGGTATGGACCGATACCTTCGCCATGATTCTGCAAAGCATGAGTGACTTGAAGCCTTTCTGGATCTATGTGCCGATCCAGGCGGTTATCAGTGTCGTTCTGCAATGGACTTTGGCGCCGATTTTTGGCCTGTATGGTATTTTGCTGGGCTTGCTGGCATCGTTCATACTGACCGTCAGTTGGGCGTTGCCGTTGGCGGTAAGACGGCGCTATCGCTCGTCCAAGGTGCCGGCATAATGATCAAGCTTTCCTTGTGCATCCCGACTTATAACCGAGGCAGGTTTATCGGTGAAACGATTGAAAGCATCATTGGCCAGGCAACTGACGAGGTTGAAATTGTTGTCAGCGATAATGGTTCCGATGACAATACGGAAGAACTTATCCGGGCGTATCAAAAAAAATTTCCCCGAATTCGTTATTTTCGCTGGGATAGCAATGTCGGTGCGGACCGCAATTTTCTGAAAGTCATCGAACTTGCTACAGGCGATTATTGCTGGTTTATGGGCAGCGATGATCGAATTGAATCAGGGGCTTTGCAGCACATTCTCTCTCAACTGGCTTACCATCCTGGCATTGCCGGGGCTAGCGTAAACCAAACAATCTATACCCCTGACTTGAGCTCCGAACTTAAAGGCGTCCCGGTCGCGGGTGGCAAACTAAATTCTGACCACGTTTTCAACGATGCTGAAAAGTGTTTTTCCTACCTCGGATTATATTTTGGCTATTTGCCCGGGCAGATCGTAAATCGTTCTTTATGGAACAAGATAGTCAACGCAGAAACCCTCGATCCCTATTTCAAAGCTTATGTGCATGTATATGTAATGGGGAAAATGCTCAGAGTCAATCCTAATTGGCTATATCTCCACAGGAAGTGCGTCGGCTACCGCAGTGGCAACGATTCCTTTTTGCAAGAAGGGGGAATTTATAAGCGGCAAGTTATCGCGCATGCAGCATTCGAGAAAATTGTACGTGATCTGTTCGGCGTAGGCTCGCGAACTTATAGGGATGTATTATCCATGGCCTTGACAGGGTATATGCGCGGAGATCTGGTAAATATCAAGGTGAACGGCGCTTCGGCAAAGTTGCAGTTACAATTGCTCGCCCTTTATTCAAAGTTCTACTGGCGGTTTATCTATTACTGGCTCAAGGTTTTCCCGCTTTTTTTTATCCCGAACAGAATAGTCGTCCCGCTTCGTAACCACTATCAAAACAGACACCGCGGCACAAAATGAGCATGAATAGCCACCTTCCTTCCCACTTATCCAAGGGACTCAAGTCTGATTACAGCCGACTATTTGCGGTGTGTATCCCTACCTATAATAGGTCAGCGTATTTGGATCAGTGCCTCGCAGCATTGGTCCCACAAGCAATGTCGCTCGGAGTACTGATTTTTATTTCCGACAATGGATCCACTGATACTACTCCAGATGTGATTGCGAAATATCAAGCCTATTATCAGAACGGGGTAAAAAGCGTCCGCCAGCGGGCCAATCTCGGGCATGACTTGAACCACAAAGCCGTGATTGAGATGGCACATACTGAATTTGCCTGGCTGCTGGGGGATGACGATGTAGTGTTTGATGGAGCTTTGCAGCTAGTCATCAATGAACTGGTGAGCTACCCTCATTGTGAACTCATGTTGCTGAACGCAATGCTTACAGATAATAAGCTGCACCCTCGAGATCGTCAATTTCACATTGACCGAAACGTATTTCTTACAAACTGCAATGACTTACTGAAGCAGCATTCCAATAAGTTGACTTTCGGAATGATGGTCATCAATGCGCGTTTGTTTAATGAAACGGATGCTGAGAGATTTATCGGTACCGCACATTTCTATGCTGGTGGCGTATATGAGTACTTGGCAGAAAATTATTTGAAAAATGGCAGTAACCGCATCTGCATTCTCAAGGAGCCATTTGTCTATCTGCGACAAGGTGAGCGGCAGTGGTCTCAGGCTATTGGTGATATTTCTGTGAGGCAGATCCCCGAATTCTATTTTCGGATGCACACTTGCTACGATGTCAACGCACGTGAGGCAATGAAGCGTGCGGTAGGCTCATACAGAACGCTCCTCCCGCTGGTCCGGCTTCGGGCCGAGGGCTGGCTAGACAAGAAAAGAACCAGCGAGTTGAAACAATATTATGTAGATCGTTACCGCTACCGGTTGATGTTGATTTCGAACATGCCGAAGTTCGCTGCCCAGTGCTTAAGTACCTTGGGCATACTGGCGGCCAAAGCATTGAAGGCGGCCAAGCGAATTTATTTCGCCAGCAAAATAAACATAACTGACCGGGTTGATCTATGAATAATCAGTTTGATGTATACAAGGACTACACGTCGACGTCCATGTTGACGGGCCTGGATGAGCGGGAACTTACCCAGTGGAGCATCGGATATTTTTCGGCAAATATTGGTTCGCACTTGCCGAATAACCGCGATGCCCGAATTATCGAGATCGGGTGCGGCTATGGGCGAAACCTACAGGCAATGCAAAAGTTAGGCTACGACAATGTCCGGGGCATCGATATCAGCGAGGAACAAATCGCATATGCCAGAAGTCGCCTGGGTCTGACCAATGTGGAGGTCGGCGATGCGGTTGCGGCCTTGGAAGGGGCAGAGGAAACCTACGATGCCATTTTATTGCTGGACGTCCTCGAACATCTGGAATTGGCCTATTCAGTGCGTTTGATTCAGGCTGTCAGAAGTGCACTGAAACCTGGTGGTATCTTTGTCATCCAGGTACCTAATGCCATGTCACCCCTATCTCCAAACCGTCATTGGGACATCACTCACTTGCGCGCCTATACGACCCACAGCATGGAGCAGAATCTCCGCCTCGGCGGATTTTCCGAGATGCATCATTATGAATTGCCGGCCCATGTACATGGCGTGGCGAGCTTGATTCGACGTGCCCTGTGGTTCGCGGTTGTCAAGCCGCTGATATCGGCCTACATGCTGGTGGCGAATAGCAACCGGATGGGCGGCATTTATACCATGAACATGCTGACGGTTGCACGCCGTAAATCGGACTCATAAATGGTTGTGCCGACGAATCAGCGCGGACTGAAATATCTTAAGCGAAACCGGCTGTTCAACCTGATGCTGTTTGTAATGGATACTGTGCTCGCGGTACTGCCGAGACGGACCGTCGGGAGCAACATTATTGCGCCGAGCCGCATTCTGCTCGTCAATGGCGCCCATTTGGGAGATGTGGTGATGTCCACATCTGTTCTGCCCATTCTGAAGAGTGCCTACCCTTCCGCCAAAATTGGATTCCTGGTCGGCAGTTGGGCACGGCCGATTGTAGACGGCAATCCGATGGTGGATTTCATCCATACTGTGGATCACTGGCGATTGAATCGGAGCGTGGGAGGGCTGCTAGGCAAGTTCCGTCATTACTGGGTCACCAGAACGGCCGCCCTGACCGAGATCAAAGCGTGCCAATACGACATTGCGATCGATTTATACACCTGCTTCCCCAATATGATCCCGTTGCTATGGCAGGCCGGGATACCGGTACGGATCGGTTATGTAAGCAGTGGGTTCGGACCGTTGTTGACATCGGGGCTGAGGTTTCCGGTGGAACAAAAACATGAAACCATTTATCAAGCCGATTTGCTGAGACAGTTGCCTATCCCCGAAACACATTTTGGAAAGCAACATTCAGTCCTGCCTCATTCCAGTACTGAAGTTGTACGGGAGCTGAGCAAACTGCTGGACGTTCCATCTGCAAGGGCTGCCAAATTCCGCGTCTTGCACATGGGAACGGGTCTACCGGTGAAAGAGTGGCCGGTGGAGTATTGGCGAAAGCTGGCCGAACATTTAGTAAAAGACGGACATCGGCTGTTATTTACGGGTGTTGGTCAACGGGAATATGAAAATATCGAGCGTGTCGTAATGGGCTTGCCAAATTGCATCAACGGGTGCGACAAGCTGAGTTGGAGCGGATATCTGGCGGCAGTTCATTTTGCAGATCTACTCTATTGTACCGACTCTCTCGCAGGGCACTTGGCCGCCGCCTTCGGCAGTCGATGTGTTGTCGTATATTCCGGCATCACCGATGCAATTCGATGGAAACCTGTGGGCAATGCCTGTATTGTGATCACCAATCCGGTACCGTGCGCGCCGTGCCACCGCAAACTGGGATGTCGTGAGATGCGATGCATCCAAGGTATCGCCCCGGATCAAGTTTATGAGGCAGGCAACAGGTTAATTGAGCCAATGGCCGGCTTATGAACGAAGATGCTTCTCGGAACATTCCTGTGTGCCGACTTGAGTGCACGGCATCACGTGAAGAGAAGTTAATTTTTATGGAGTTGTTGATGATTAAAGACAATAGTGATGTTACTTGGGAGCGATTTGGTAAAGAAAATGCTTACTACGGGGTGTTAGGACACGAAAAGTATCGGCGAGAGATGCTAGATGAAAAAGCCAAACTGGAATTTTTCGAAACTGGCTATGACCATGTTAACCACGTTTTGGAAGTGGCGACACGACACTATGGCAAGTTAGACGCCGGAAAGACCGCTTTGGATTTTGGATGCGGCGTCGCCAGGCTTGTTATCCCGCTTGCACAACAATTTGTACATGTAACGGGTATTGATGTGTCGCTTTCAATGTTGAATGAGGCGAGAGCGAACTGTGCGGCACAAGGAATTGAAAATGTATCCTTTGTTGAGTCGAATGACGAGTTAAGTCGCGTACTCGGGCAGTATGATTTCGTTCATTCGTACATTGTGTTGCAGCACATCCCGGTTAAAAGGGGGGAAAGAATCGTAGAGCGCCTGTTGGAGCGTCTAAAGCCAGGAGGGATAATTGCCTTGCACGTGCCATTTATGCGCAAGGCCTCAGTGCTGCGAAGGTCAATAAATCTAGTGAGAAAATATTTCACGCCACTTTCCATTATGGTTAACGTTGTCCAGGGAAATAAATGGGATGAACCATTCATGCAGATGAATAGCTACGACGTCAATCAAATCTTGCGAATTCTTTTAATCCATGAGATGCAAGATGTATTCATTGAACTCATCGATACTGGAGGATACATGCAGGCATTCTGCTTTGCCAAGAAGCCTTACTCAGTGCAGTGAGACTTTGGAACAGATCAAAGTCATGACTACCAGCAAGCCTAGCGACGAGCGATATTGACTTCCTTGCGACCAATTATATGCAAATACTACCAACAAGTTTGCCGAAAATTCTGCCTAAATCAACGGGTGGCGAATCGAAATTATTCGAGTCTCTAATAATGGTCTGGAGACACTCTTGATTAGTACCAATCATGTGGCATTGTTAGATGAGCGTAAAGCTGGCGGTGTAGCATTTCAAGGTTGGACATTTTTCACTGTCGCCATTATTTGTGCCTTTGGTGTTTCTGTGAAAATGTATGGTTACACCATTCGTCCTGAGAGAGTGCTGGTGACCATCTGGTTGTTGATTATCATTCCGTTTATTCCAAAATATAAACCGCGGATTATTCCTTTGCTGCTGCTGGGCTGGATCGCATTAAGCTTAATTTCTTCACTCATGTCTGCTCAGCCAAGTAGTGCATTTCGTCATTGGGTGGATTTAAGTTTGGCAGTGTCGTTCTTTTTTGTCTGCCAAATGGCGCCACTTCATTTGCTCATTTTGAGACGGCCGAGTGCGCTTATGTGGATATCGATGGCTCTCGGTGCCGGCGCCATTCTGACAGGTATCGTTTACGCTCACGGTCTGAATACCGCGGACACAATTTGGGCTAATTTTGTCATGGATGAAGGTAACACTTTTCGGTTAAAAATGACGCTATTGGAGCCCAATCTGTTTGGCATTGCCATGTCAGTTTTTTCATTGCTCAGCATCGCCGAATTCAAAAAGTCTGAAAAATGGACATGGCTCCCACTTGTATTGTCGCATGCTGGATTGATTCTAGCGTTTTCCCGTGGTCCATTTATAGGCTATGTCGCAGGCCTCGTTGTTTACGTTATTGTGACTAGAGATAAGGGGATTTACTTGAAGTTGCTGGGGGCATTTTTTTCCATGATGGTATTCTTACCTTGGCTTGGGCTACCGGTAAACTCTGGAATGGTTGGCTATAATGATGCGAATTTCATCAAACGACAGTATACAATATCAGTCAGAGTCTTAGCAGTAAAGGGGGCTATACCCGATATCATCAAAAAACCAGTCATGGGCAATGGAATATATAGCTTCTCGTTTTTACACCCCGAATTTAACCAAAGTGTTGGTGCAAGTGCCGAAGATCAGGCATGGCTATCTAATCTACCAGTGGCAATATTGCATGACACTGGATGGGTTGGGTTATTGCTACTTTCAACTTTTTTTACTTTAGTTATTTTGAGAGGATATAAAGCAACTTTACTTTTAAGAGATGTTCATGACTATCCATATGTTCGTCGTGCCGCTGCCTGGTTGGGTGCAGCAGTTTCAGTACTGGTTGTCAGCTTATCAACGCTCGCTTATTCGTTGAGTCTGTTCTGGGGGATATTTTCGGTCTGCTATTGCATTCCATTTGCCATGACGAAGTTAAAAGCTTAGGTCCAAGTGAAGTTATGATAATTGGCGTTGACGCACATATTTTGTCAGGCAAGCATCAGGGTAGCAGGACCTATTTATCCAATTTATATCGGGAAATACTGTTACAAGATTCATCCAATCAATATGTGTTCTGTGGGCACTGGGCCAGTTCTAAGCCTTTCAGTGATACTGTTACATACATAGATTATCCGACTAGCTCGCGTTATAGCAGATTAACTTTTCAAACTGCCTCATTAGTTAAACAACTCGGTATCTCGCTCTTTCATAGTAACTACATTTCTCCGTTGTATTTGCCATGTAAATCGTTGCTTACTATTCATGATGTTCTTTTTGAAACTCATCCTCAGTATTTTAACCACTCGGAAGTATTCAGGAATAAGCTACTTGTTCGTTTGTCGGCAAAGCGTGCTACGCAGATTCACACTGTGTCTGAGTATTCACGCCAAGCAATTATCGATCTCTATCGCATACCACCCGAGTTAGTCTGGGTAGTTCCAAACGGAGTTGATCGCACGGTTTTTTATCCCGGTAATCGTGTGGCATCGGCAGAAATTGTCTCCAAAAAGTTTGGCATAGTAAATTATATTCTTACCGTAGGCCGATTAGAGCCGAGGAAGAATCACATTGGATTGCTAAAAGCGTACGCGTTACTCAAACGGGAAAAATCAGATATTGGTCCCCTGGTTATAGTCGGGAATAAAGATTTTGGTTATAAGATTTTATATGACGCTCTTCGTGAGCTGGATATTTCGAATAGTGTCTTTATATTTGAGGGTATTGACGAAATATTGCTTCCCCATATGTATCGCGCAGCAAAAATGTTCGTTTATCCTTCTTTTGCAGAAGGGTTTGGGATTCCACCTCTTGAAGCAATGGCCTGTGGTACACCGGTAATTTCTTCCGATACGACAGCCCTCGCAGATGTAATTTCTCAAGGTGGTGTACTGGTGAACCCAGCTAAAGTTGATGAAATTGCTGCTGCCATGTTTAAGCTGGAGACAGACACAAACAAGGTGTCAGATCTTGTAGCTAAAGGTTATTCATGTGCGGAACAGTGGTCTTGGGGCAATTCTGCAAGGCAATACCTAGAGGCGATCAAACATATTTAAAGCACAATGGCTAACGTGGCTGGAAATACTTCTGGCTGATTGAAGACATTGCGAGGCAAGCTAACAGAGAATGAAAATTGCGATTTTAGGTTCGCGGGGTATCCCGAACAATTATGGTGGGTTTGAGCGTGCGGCCGAGGAAATTGCCATGCGTTTGATACGTATGGGACATAGCGTGACCGTTTATAATCCAGATGATCACCCTTTCAAAGACGGTGTTTGGCAAGGCATTATAATAAAACACATATTCTGCCGTGAACGTTCCTTGGGCATTTTTGGGACTTTTTTGTTTGACTTCCTTTGCTTGCGTGATGCCTTGCGAGGCAAGTTTGATATCATTCTTGAGTTGGGTTGTGAGCCGGCAGCTGTGTTCTTTTGGCTTGCACGAGGGCATACATCTATGCTTGTGACAAACATAGATGGATTGGGCTGGCAGCGCAGCAAATGGAGCAAACTATTGCGTTGGTTCATTCGTTACTGTGAGCGGATTGCCGTGCGTGAGAGTGATGCATTGATTGCCGATAACCAGGGAATACAAAGTTACTGTTTGTCAGCATACAACAAGCATTCACACTACATTCCATATGGCGCAATTATTCCTTCAGGAAAAAACCTGAATCAGCTAGATGTGCATGGGCTTATTGAGGGCGAATACTATATGCTGGTGGCTCGGCTGGAGTCGGAAAATAACATAGAGATGGTTTTGGATGGTTATTTAGCGTCAGGCAATCAACGGCCCTTTGTGGTTGTTGGTGGTCTGTCAACTAAATACGCCCAGTTTCTTATCGATTATTACAGCTCATTTTCTCAAATCAGATTTGTTGGCAGTGTATATGATTACGAAGACCTGAGCGGTTTACGAAAAGGTTGTGAAATTTACTTTCATGGCCACTCAGTGGGCGGAACCAATCCGTCGCTGCTTGAGGCAATGGCTTCTGGAGCTTATATTGCTGCTCATGATAATATTTTCAATCGAGGTGTGTTAGGCGATGACGCACTTTACTTTAGTAGCGTTCAAGATGTTGCCAAGATTATTCATGATGTCCCTGTGAATAAAAATGAATTCAAAATGCGCAATCTTGAAAAAATCCGAAATGAGTTTAATTGGGGAAATGTTGCCAAACAATATGAGCTCCTCTTCCAGAATTTGATATTGGCAAGGAAAATTTAGCGCAATACCGAAAAATATCTGGCTGGCATGAATTTGCCGAGGAACAGCCATTGTGCGGTGTAATTAATCGACATTAAGTCTTAATTATGGTAACTGCAGAAATGATGGTGTGTACAATACGTTGCTATAGAATGCCCCTTGGATTATTTTACAGTAGTTACTGTGCACGACATCGTTAACGTTAAGCCAAGTATCTTATGCCTGATCTTAAAGGCTAGAGCCCTCATAGGGAGAGGCACCAGCATCCTTGTTGTAGTGCTTTTTTTCGCATTTCACCATTATGTCTAACGGATTTATTCGCCCCCATACGTCGAAAATCACAGTGCTGCAGCGGCTGATTGATGTAATTCTGATAGTCGCTTCGTTTCATATCATCGCGTGGTTTTATGAAGTTCCACTCGAAAAATATCAGATTGGATTGGCTGTTATTGCTGCGCTGTGTTTTTATGTGGTCGGGCAGGGTCGAGGAATTTATGGCTCCTGGCGCATTGGTACCATCAGAAGCGAGATCGGCGAAATCATTTTAATCTGGATGGTTGCGTTTGTATTGGTGTTGGTCGTGGCATTCGTTACCAAGACATCGGCAAGCTTTTCGCGACGTGTCGTATTGTCCTGGTTGATAATATCCCCTTCCTTGCTTGTAGTAACGCGATTGACGGTGCGCATGCTGCTGCACGAATTGCGGCGCCGCGGGAGAAATACCCGCACCGTCGCTATCGTGGGAACAAGTCGTGCGGCGCGCCAAATGGTCGACAATATCAATGCAATGCCCTGGACAGGGCTGGTGTTCAAAGGCTATTACGATGACTTACCAGTCGAATCCTTACCAACGGAACCTGCTCCTGCGCTTGATGGAAACTTATCAGAATTACAATCTCTGGCACATGCAGGGAAAGTGGATGTTGTGTATATCGCACTACCGATGCATGAAGAGCAGCGCATTATCGAACTGGTGAACAGATTTTCTGATACCACGATCTCATTATATTTACTGCCCGACTCTTTTGTTTTTGAATTAATGAATGCGCGCTGGATCAGTTTGAATGGGTTACCTATCATCAGCATCCATGAAACACCGTTTTATGGCGTGGACGGGTGGGTCAAGCGCATGGAAGACATCATTCTGAGTTCTGTCATTCTTGCTGTAATTGCGCTACCCATGCTGCTCATTGCATTGGCGGTTAAGCTCACTTCGCCCGGGCCGGTATTTTTCAAGCAGCGACGTTATGGTCTGAAAGGCGAGGTGGTTAATGTGTGGAAATTTCGCTCGATGACTGTTTGTGAGGACGGGGCTGACATCCCGCAGGCAAAGCAAGGCGATGCCCGTATTACTCCACTTGGGACATTTTTGCGCAAGACTTCACTGGATGAGCTGCCACAATTTTTCAATGTGCTGCAGGGGACCATGTCCGTAGTGGGTCCGCGCCCGCATGCCGTCGCGCACAATGAGGAATATCGCCGCCAAATTCATGGTTATATGTTACGGCACAAGGTCAAGCCGGGCATCACCGGTTGGGCACAAATCAATGGTTGGCGGGGTGAAACGGATACTTTGGAAAAAATGCAGAAGCGCGTTGAATGCGATTTGTACTACATTCAAAATTGGTCACTCTGGCTGGATCTGAAAATTGTCTGGCTGACGATATGGGGCGGGTTTGGCGGGCGTAATGCTTATTGATGTGTTTCCAACTTTTTGCAATATGGGAGCAGTACACTTCAGCCCTTATATACGCCTGCCGTGGTTAGTTTGTCGTGAGTCGCAATTGCCAACAAGACAGCCACGGTCAAGCTGTAAAAGGCAGCTGTCATTTTCAAATCAAAGGTTTCCACGGTTAACCCGAATACAAAAAAACCCAAGGTCACGCACATGCCCATCATCGCGGCAATATTTTGTTGATGGATTTTTGACCGTGCCGCCCGCAGAAATATAACGAATGGAACAAAATAGACCGCCATGATGGAAGCCAATCCGAAGATGCCGAGGCGCACCGTATGCGCCAAAATCTCATTGTGTACTTCACCCTTGCCATACCCTGCGGCGACAGGCGTAATAAGGCCGGATGCGCTCAGTCCGTCCATCGCCCTGGCGAACCCGGCAGCGCCCACGCCATAAATTGGGTTTGCTGCAAACAAATGGATAGCCGCATTCCACAACTGCAAACGTACGCCAATTGAAGTGTCTTCATGACCGCCTGTAAATTTTGATAAATCCGAATAGATCATCCACAAGCGATGGTGTATCGGTTCAATAAAAATGTATCCGAGCAGCCCAACCACACCGATTGACAACATAGCCAGGAGAAACTTATTTAACAGCTTGCCAGTTGTACGAAAATGCACGAACACGAAGACGAGCACGAATACCGGAATCGCAACCCAGCCCCCGCGCGCACTTGATAAAACGGATACTGTCAATCCGGCGAGCAAACCCAATATCTTGAGCAGCTTCACAGCAAGGTGATCCCTGCCTGCCCAGTTCACGCTGAACACCGATAAAAAGCCCAGCAGCAAAGCCATGTCCCCGAGATGTATGTGGTTCATGAATGAGGTTGACGCATAGGTTCTAACGTTCGGATTGGTCACCAGTACCGCTATCAATGCCGCAATGGCCCCGAACGGAAACGCATACTGCAGAATCGACAGTACTCTTATATTGATGTGCCGCAAGGCCAGCAATACC
>Ga0307375_10003496_pt1 | contig 15437 bp, 12 predicted proteins | sample TR1MG_FD_202531 | JGI IMG/M metagenome (GOLD analysis project Ga0307375, IMG submission 202531) | Soil microbial communities from Risofladan, Vaasa, Finland - TR-1 | ecosystem: Environmental > Terrestrial > Soil > Coastal area > Acid sulfate soil | place: Finland: Risofladan, Vaasa | collected...
AGAGTAACACGAGATGTGATTCAGGACTTGCTGCCTCTGTACCTGGCAGGTGAAGTGAGTGGGGACACGCGGACCCTCGTTGAAGAATACCTGGACACTGACCCAGAATTCGCCAACGAGGTGCGGGAGCTGGCAGAGACGGATTTGCCGGGAGATGTCCCCGTTCCGCTTACCAAGGAGGATCAAATGGAAGCCTACAAGGAAGCCAAACGGTTGATGTTCCTGCGCATCGTGATCCTGGCGGTAGCGATCGCTACCATCGTGTCGTGTGTTCTGGGTACGGGTCTACTGGCAGCGATCTGGTACGGGGCTCTTCGCCTCGTTCCATAGACATTTGCTCACTACAAGGAGGACGACATGGAAGAGGACAAGGAAGCAATTCGCCTTGAGTTCCTGCGCACTGTGATCGTGGCGGCAACCATCGCCATCACGCTTTCGTGTGTGGTGGGTATGGGCATGCTGGCCGTGTTCTGGTACGGGGCTTTTCGCCTCATCTCGTAGGGCACTGCTGTGCGCACTCAAGAACCTCGGGTGGCCCACGATCTCACGCTCAGCGGCCCGGTGACCGCCAGGGTCACGGGGCCCCCTCCATGGTCTTATGCCTACGTCGAGATCACTCCCTACGATTCCATCAAGTACGAGGTGGACAAGGCGACGGGCTATCTGCTCGTAGATCGCCCGCAGCGCACTTCTTCGCAGCCTCCCACCCTCTACGGGTTCATTCCCCGCACGTATTGCGGTGAGAGGGTGGCTGCCCTGTGCCCCAGGGCCGACGAGGGGGATGGCGATCCCCTGGACATCTGCGTGGTCAGCGAACGACCTATCGAGCGGGCGGAGATCCTGCTTTGTGCCCGCGTCGTGGGAGGCATTTGTACCGTCGATGGGGGCAAAGCGGACGACAAGATCGTCGCCGTGCTGGAGAACGACAACTTCTGGGGGCAGGCCACCGATATCTCCGAGCTGCCGGCCCGGCTCATCGAGCGGCTGGGGCACTACTTCGCCACGTACAAGCTGGTTCCCGGTGAGGAATCCCAGGTCTCAGTGGGGGCGGCCTATGGCAGCGCCGCCGCCCACGAGATCGTCGCCGCAGCGATCGAGGACTATAAAGAGGTATACGGAGAGCTTTGCGAAGGGAAGCGCTGAGCAGCGGCGCGTGGACCGTTGGCGGCTGGGGCGCGGGTCCATCGCTGCCTGCCCCTCGAGGTTGACAATACGAGGTATCTGCTGCACAACCCCTGGAGTGGTGCACCTGCACCTCAATCCCCAGAGCCAGTGCGAGGCACCGTGTGTTGTGTCCACCTCTCTGTATCGAGATCAGAGCAAAGAGGTGGAGGCAACCCATCCCGCCTCATCAGGACGGCGGCGCTGCCCTCAAGCCAGCTCTCCGCCCATCTGGCATACGTCGCCGCCACTGCTACGGCTTGTCACCGCGCTCTGCGCCTCTTGCGGGCGCCTTCCGAGCCCGATTCCTTTCCCCTCAGCCTTCGTCGCCCACCGCCCTGGTTGCCGACCAGCCACCATCGGGCTGGGCGATACCCACCGAGCTGGCAACGATGCGCCTCGCCACGATCACCGCGATTCGCCAACGGCTGTCTCGCTAAAGACCGGCAGATATTGCGCGGCCACCGCGTAGACTATGGCAGCGATGGCCAGAACCCCAATAGCTGCCACGAATTCTATCGGGGAGGGAAAATACTGAGCGCCGGCGGGCCGCTCCAGGGCAAAGAGACCAACACTGGCACGATTCAACGCCAATCCCAGTATCACGCAGACGGCCCCCCACAGGAGCCCGGCGACCGTCTTCCTCACAGTAGGCAGGGCGAACAAAACCATCGGCACGACCGCGCCAACGATGATCTCCACCCAGAAGAGGGCGCTCATCGCTCCTGGTCCAAACATCAGTCCGGCCTGGCCGCGCACAATCAAATCTGCCAGTCTAAGCACAGTGTACAAGGCCAGAAGCACGCCGGTCGCCTGAGCCAGCCCTGGCAGTAGATCCACATGCTCGGGATGATGATAGGCCCGTGCAGTGATGACCGTTACGAACGTGATCATCGCCAGCCCGCTGAACACCGCCGAGAGCAGGAAGAACAAGGGGAGCATCGGCGACCACCACAGCCCATGCAGAGACTCGCGCATCAATAGGAACAGCGAGCCCAGCGAGGACTGGTGCAGGCACGAGAGGACGATACCCACGCCGGCAATCAACGCTCCTGCGAACCGGAAGCCCCGCTGCGCCCTCTCCATCCGCAGCCGCTCCCAGAGCAGAGGACTCAACTCCAGCAACAGGACTATGGTGTAAAGCGTGATGCAGAGAGTAACCTCGAGCATAAAGGAGTGGAGGTTCCAAAAGCCAGGCCAGAGAATCTTGTAGAACTGAGGCCAGCGAGCCAGGTCAAGCAGAAGAATAGCAACCACGCCAGCGTACCCGAGGAACCCGGCCAGGACTACCGGCCGAGCGACAGCGTGATACTCCTCCTTGTTCATTATGTTAGCGATCGCCGCCATGGTAAAGGCCCCAGCAGAGAACGGGATGAGAAAGATGTCGAAGACTATCCACAATCCCCACGGATAGGCATCGCTGAGATTTGTAGTCGCACCCAGTCCTTGCACGAGGCGCCATAGCCCGACGGCGAGACCCAGCGCTGCAACTACTGCCGCCACTACCCAGAAGACTCTTGGAGCTGTTCTTCTCTGTGTGCCTGCTATCACGGTAGTCCTACCTCCTACTCGCTCTCTTCAACAGACCTGGACGCCGCCTTCCCACGCTCTCTACGTTTCGTGACCCAATACAGGCCTGCCAGAACCACGGCCGCCACTCCAGCGATGGCCGGCGTGCCGATGACGGCGACCTTCTCGCTGAGCTCGGTTACCGGTTCGTCACCCAGGGTTGAGAATCCCAGATTCTCGAACGCCACCGGTGAGATGTACAGCAAAGATGTACCGCCGACCTCGTTCTCACCGTAGACGTGGTTCACGTATTGCCCGCCGCTTTCCTGAATGCGCGCTCTGGCCTCTGAAAGCAGAGAGGCTCGCTCCCCGAAACTGAGAGCCGCCGTGGGACACACAGAAGTGCACGCTGGTTCCAAGTCGGCAGCCAAGCGGTCCGCGCACAGCTGGCACTTCTGAATGGACGATATAACGCTGTCCCAATCCAGCTTGGGAGTGTGAAACGGGCAAGCGACCATGCAATAACGGCACCCGACGCACCTGTTGGGGTCGTACGTGATAGCCCCTTCTTCGCTCTTGCTCAAGGCGCCCACCGGGCAAGCAGAAGCGCAGGCGGGGTATTCGCAGTGCATGCACCTACTCAACGGAGCGCTGTATGGCCTGGCGTCCGGGAACGTCCCCTGTTCATATGTCGACACTCTGGTCCAGAAAACCCCCTCGGGGGTGTCGTTCTTGACCTTGCACGCCGTCGTACATGCATGGCACCCGATGCACCTCCCTACATCAATCAGGATACTATGTTGCCCCATGGATTTGCCTCCTTCACGCCCTGGTTACCTTGCCTATGGAGTGAGAATACCCGACCATTCGCGTCAGATGATCCTCGCTGGTGTTGGCCAGGAAATTGATCCCTCCTTCATTCTTTAGCTTGTCTCGGATAGCCACCGACCCGGTCCCGTGCGGACAGAAGATCACCCTCGGGTGAATCAGCTCAGTCACCTTCGCCGTCATAGTCAGCGGGCCGAACTCCTGGGAGAGGGGAGTTTCGATCTTTACGCGGTCACCATCCGCGATACCGAGAGGCGCCGCCGCTTGGGTGCTGATCCACACCCGTGGCTCCTCTCCTACATCGACCAGGACCTCGTTCACCCCCTTGGTCATGCTCAGGACGAACTGTGGCATTTTTCCTGTGATGACGATGAAGGGATACTCTTCGCTCAAGTCCGGTGCCTGACCCTTGTTCGCCAACTCTTCCTCATAATAAATGGGTTCCTCCCATTCAGGGAGGCCTGCTCCGTGCCAGCTTTCTCCCCTGAGGTCGATGACCGCCTTGCCCATCTGCCAGGGTACAAAGTTCTTCTCCTCGTCACTCCAGCGCATGCCTGGTGTCCAGAGGAGCGGTACCTCCGGCATCCCCATCTCTTCGGAGGTCATCCAGTTGGCGGGCGATCTCTGGAAGAAGACAGTCTCGCCGCGATAGTCAGGGTCTTGCTCCATCATACCTGCAGGGCAAGGCCAATGCACGCCTCCCGGACGTTCCGTAAGGATGTCGAGACGCAAACCAGAGAAGGGGTGCCACTTGTCGGGATCCATGGCTGGCATTGAACCCGGCATCACAGGCCAGGCCTTCATGTGTAGCTTCCAGAGGTACTGGTTGATGGCCTCAGGTCCCTGTAAGAAGATATTGTACGGCCAGGCCAGGCCGTGGTTGTCCAGATCCAGGCCCACCTCGTCGCCCCACTCCTTCAGATCCTCTCTGAAGATGAGCTCTATGTTGCGGATCACGTACCTGTGATCGTCACCGTGGCCCGTGGCCTGGGCGCTCTCCATGGCCACCTCGTTCATGATGGTATAGAGGTCCTTGCCAGTCGGCATCCCTGCTTCCCACGGTTTGACCCTTTCTTCGTCCCATCTCCTCTTGATCTCGTCGGCCCAGGGTTTCATCAATTTGCCGTAGACCTCGTCCAGGGAGGCACCTGCGGCCAGCGTCTCTTTGGCTTCCCTCTCGCAGTCCGGACAGGCCCTGTAGAATGTCTCCTCTCCCAGAACCCGGGCCATTACCTCGTTGGTGATCCACATGTCAGACCTGGATTCGCCCAGCGGATCTATGGCCGCGTCCTTCCAGGCCATATTGCGGTTGCTGCCGCATAGCCACGTCGATCCAGCCGTCTCCAGGTCTGTGGCGAGGGGAAGAATATAGTTTGCGTACTCGCACATCTCGTTCCACTCGACCGTGGCGAAGATGAGCTTTCCGCTCTCGCCGAGGGCCTTCATCAGCCCCCGCTGATCACCGGCCGCCCTTGCTATCCCGTTAGCCCCGAGGAAGTAGCCCACCTTGATGTCCTCCTTGATCGAAGGCCAGGCCGCCTCAGGCACCCATCCTTTGCCCCAACTGAAGGGGTCATCGGGGTATCCCTTGTCGGGGAATTTGGTCGGGGCTGCCGCAGCAAAGGGGATATACATACACGGCACTCCGGCGGGCTTTGGCTGGTGAATGCCGCCTCCCGGCGTGCCAAAAGCCCCCGTCGCCAGGACCAATGTCATCATGATACGCCCGGTGTTGAAGCCGTTGGTGCTGGTGCTGATGCGGCTGCCCCACGCGAAGGACACCTTGCGGCCAGCCTCGCGTATCTGCCGAGCGATATCCCTGACCTTCTCCGCTGGCACCCAGGAGACTTCCTCCACCCTCTCGGGTGTGTACGCCGACACGACCTCCTTGACGTACTTCTCCCACTCTCCTTTGTCGACGTAGTATTCCATGTAAGGGTATGTCCAGCCGTTTTCCACCAAGACGTTCAGGATACCCAAAGCCACGGCCCCGTCTGTTCCGGGCCGGATCGGAACGTATTCGTCAGCACGGGTCGCCAGCTTGCTGCATCGGGGATCAAAACAGATCATCTTCATGCCATTGGCCTTGGCCTCCTCAAACCACTGCATCATCACCGGCGCCGTTTCAGCGTAGTTGGCCCCGAAGTTGACAGCAAGCTTGGTGTTGACGAGGTCCGGCATGGTGTTAATGGGATATGTAAACCCGGTAGTGGCAAGCGCAGAACGCCACCAGTTCCCAAAACACCCGATGCACCCCGAATAGTGCGGGGCAGAGATGAACAGCTCACCCATTCGCATGTAACCCAACCACTCCTGCTCACCGGACGAGTTCCTGGGTGTTGCCGTCCGGGCGACCCTACGCTGCTCCTCGACAGTCATCTGGTGGAGCGGTTTGCCGTCCCATTCGCTGCGGACCTCCCTGAGTATGGCCGTGATTTCTTCAATGGCCTGATCCCAGCTAATCCGCTCGAAGCCGTCGCCTACCCTCTTCATAGGGTGGAGGATACGGTGAGGGCTGTAAGTGGTGGCCACCTCAGCCACGCCTTTGGCGCAAAGATGACCCCGGCTGATGAAATGCTCGGGCCATCCCGTAATATCAACAACACGGCCATCTTTCACGTGAGCCTGTCTCCCACAATAGGCCATGCAGCCGATGGTCCCGCGGCAGTAACCGTACTTGATCTCCCCCTCGTCGTAGGGGGGCACGGGCGCGGCAGCGAACACGCTTGTCGGAGATCCAAAAGCGTTGATCAATCCCAATCCAGCCGTCGTGCCGCCCGCCGTTTTAATGAACTCCCGTCTGCTGATTGCCCTGCCACTCCCGGTGGCGGACAATTGCCCGGGCTTTCCACCTTTCTTTGGGTCCATCTCATTCAGCCTCCTCTCACTCTAGATTCCAGCGCAAAGGGTAACTCTCTAGCATCCGTTTCCTGCATCCAACCGGTCCGCAAGGATTGCCAGAAGCGCGTCTGCAAGTTGCGCCACGGGTTTGTAGAAACGTGCTGTCTCGTTCGCGTACAGCTCAGCGCAGAACTCAGGCACCCAGGTCAGTAGATGTTCTTCCAGAAAGCGCCGGGCAAGGCCCAAATGCCGCTTCTCTCCTGTCTCCAAGAACTCTTGCCCCACGCGGGCGAGGAAGCCAAGTTCCAGGCCAACGTGATCGGGAGGGTAGTTGTGGGGGTCGATGCACTGGAGACCTGCCTCAGCCCAAAACGAGCGGACTTTGTCTACCGACTCTCCCATCAGCAACCGCCGGAACGTCTGATCGCCGACAGTCAGACTGTCTCGATAGCACGATTCGTACGGATGAACGGTCCGAGGCAAGGGGCCGACGAACAGAGCCGCGAACTCCTGACGGAGCTGTCTGTGGAGTTGTCCCGCGTCGCTGCCAAGTCGGGACCGGGCAAAGGACCTCAACGCGTCCAGCGCCGCGGCGAATTTCCCGTTGGCGTCCGGTGGCACCGGCAGGTTCCACTGGCCGCGAACCATCCCTTCGGCCAGGACGAGAGGGGGCTCCTCCAGGAAGAGGGCTGCGACGATCCAGACAAGCGATACCAACGTCGGGTCCATTGCGGGTCTCCTGGTGACGTTCACTGTCCGGGATCGGCCTATGCCGTATCCGAGCGGATCCTTGGTGTTTATGTCCAATGTGTCCAAGGGGGTCGCCCCCGGTGACAAGTGATGGTAAGGCAAGCAAGCTAGACCGGCATCGAACGCCCGATCCCGGTTGAGGCGCTCGGGCCCGCGAGACGAGTTCTTTCTATCAGCCTACCAGAAACTGCAGGCCTTGTCTGTCAGGAAAGCGCGACAATTGAGGTGGGGAAAGATGGACAAAATGTGGAGATTGACTAGAGCGGGGGTGCATCCTCTGGCCCCTGCCCCGCGCAAAACGGACACAGGACGGCAAGGTGGACTGTTGTCCTGAGGCGGCGCTATTTCAAGGGGGTCAATCCGTGCTGGATCGCAAACTTGACCAGACCAGGGACGTCGTTGATGCCCAGCTTCTGCATGAGCCGACTGCGGTAGGTATCCACGGTCTTGGGAGACAAATGAAGAATGGAGGCGATTCTCGCGCTTGAGTGTCCCTCCACCACCAGTTGCAGGATTTCTCGCTCACGCGGGCTGAGGCGGTCCAGAGGGCTCTGTCCTTCGACGGCCTCGCCCCACCGCATGTAGTCATCAAGCACCTTATCGGTGATCTTGTCGCTCAGGTACCGGCGTCCGCCCTGAACGGCTCGCACGGCGCGCACTACCTCGCTGCCGGCCGATTCTTTGAGCAGATAACCCCATGCGCCACCGCGAAAAGCTCGAAAGATGTGCTCCGACGTGGAATACATGGACAGTATGATGACGCGCACTGAGGGACACACCTCGGTGATCTGCTTCGTAGCCTCGATTCCGTTCAGTTCGGGCATTACCACATCCATGATGACCACATCGGGACACAGTTCGGCGACGCGTCGGACCGTCTCCCGGCCATCCGAAGCATCTCCTACCACTTCTATATCTCCCTGCGCTTCCAACAGGAACCGCAGACCGTCACGGACCACAGCGTGGTCATCGGCTAGGAAGACAGCAGTGCTCATCGCGCTACCTCGACCACAACTCGCGTACCGGACCCCGGGCGAGATTCGATGTGGCACTGGCCGCCGACCGCCTCCGCGCGCTCAGACATAATGAGCAGGCCCAAGCCGCGGCGCTCATCGGGCTTGCCCAGGCGCGCGGGGTCGAATCCGACCCCATCATCGGCAACCATCAGGCGCACAGTCTTGCCTTCCACCTCTACCCTGAGCCCCACAACTGCTGCTCGCGCGTGTTTAGCCACATTGGTCAAGGCCTCCTGTGCTATGCGGAACAGGGCGACCTCGGCCGCCGGCGCCAGCCGGGGATCCGGCTCCCTACCCTCCACGGTGACGGCGACGTCAGCACGCGAAGCCCACTGCTCACCATACCAGCGCAGAGCGGCCACCAGGCCATAGTCGTCAAGCACCGGTGGTCGCAGATCGACCATCAGATCGCGGATCCATTCCGTCGTCTGCTCCAGCAACACCAGGGAATCGTCCAGTTGGGCACGGACCACGCCTACGATTTCGTCCTGCAACTGCGATCGCACAATGTTCAGGTTGATGCCAAGGGCAGCCAGATTCTGCCCGACCTGATCGTGCAATTCTCGGGCAAGCCACTGTCTTTCGGCCTCCTCGGCCTCTGCTAGTTGCAGAGCCAGCGCCCGCAGTTGTTCGCGCTGCTGCATGACAGCCTCGAACAGGCGGGCGTTCTCGATGGCGAGGGCAGCCTGGTCCGCCAGGGCGGAGAACAGTTGCCGGTCGTCCTCGCCAAAAGCGTCCACCTCTTCGCTCTCGGCGCAGAAGACACCGATGACCCGGTCCCCGACCTTGAGCGGCACGCACAACTCCGAACGGGTGACCGACCGACCACTCAGGTAGCGCGGATCCTGACTGGAGTCGGGTAGGTACATGGCGTCTCCACTCCTGACGACGATCACGCACATGCCCCTCTCGCTGTCCAGCGACAGCTCCGAGATGTCCGCCATCTCCCCCGAGGGCGTGCAGGCCCAGCAAACCAGCACCCCTCTTTCCGCGTCTATCAGCCACAGGCTGCAGACGCGGAACTCAAGAACCTGTTCAGCGGCCCTAACCACGGCCCCAGCGATCTCCCTCGCTTCGCGGGAGAGCACAAGCTCCCGTCCCAGTGCGTAGATCGTACCCAGCTTCTCCTCCAGCCTGAGCTCAGCGGTCGCATCGACACACGTACCGATGACCCTCACCACGTGGCCCTGTGGGTCCCGCACGGGCAAGGCGGACACCCTGTAGTGGGTCCCCTTACCCGATTCGTCATAGTGGGTGTGGAGAGTCGCGCTCGCCTGTCCGCTCTCCCACGCCTCCTCCAAGGGACAGGGCGCATGCGCATTGTCGCAGCGCTCGCTGCGGCCGTACACCACCTCGTAGCAGGGTCGCCCGATGACCTTGTCCCGGCTCCAATTCATCTGGCGCAGAAACGCCACGTTGGCATCGATGATGCGGTCGTCACGATCTATCACCATCACCTGATCCTGCAATCCATTGACCATCATGCGGAAGTATTCGCTGTCCGCCCTCGCGCGTTCACACTCCCGAGCGTTCTTGATGGACACCGCCAGGTAATCGGCTAAAGTCTGCATAGCCACGACAGTGGTTGCGTCAAACGCAGAAGACTCGACGGAACCTATGGCGAGCGTCCCCAGGCAATCTCCGGCGCGCGCGATGGGAACCAGCAGTTCGGACCTGGCGTCGGGGAAAATGGGCACATGATCCGGCTCTTCAGAGATGTCGCTGACCCGCGCGGTCTCCCCACCCAAGGCGATGCACTTCAACGCCCGTCCTCCAGCATTGACAGTCTCCCCTCTCCCGCCCCTCCGACGGCGCTCTCGTTTCCCCCGCGAGACTTCCGCCACGACGCGCACCCCTTCACGTGCATCTCCACCCTTCAAGGCTATGAGGACATCATCGTAGCCAAATCGTCTACAAATGACCTCCGCAGCTTCTTGCATCTGCTCCACAAGCACTGCGGGCACGTCAACTTTCTCTGCAGCCACGCTCCTCCTCCTTCTGGTCCGCGCACGCGGTGCCTCAAAACATCCCGCCGCGCCACGCGGCGAACTGTCGCGCTATCGCGGTACAGCTGTGGCCCACCGTGCGTCCACGATACAGCTGGCCTTGTACACGGTAAAGGTATACTCGGTAGCGTCCAGGCCCGGCTCACCAGTGCGCCTCCGAAGCACCCCTATTCAGAACCAGCGGCTTTGCCCACCGTTCGTCGGCAAGCAGCCATCGTCTTGCGTACTGTCCAGAGAAACAGTGCCGAAGATGCCACGAACGCCAGCGACCACAAGATGAAGTGAGTGTCGATACCCGTCTCCAGAATGGTCCGCATTTCCCATCTCCCCGCCACGTCCGACCACCAGAAGGAGAAGTTGAAGATGTCCATCACCGCGTGACCGATCATGCTCGGTATCAGAGACCCAGACGCATAGGCCAGGATCCCCAGCAGCGAACCCATGGCGAAGAGATGAGGTAGAAGAGGCGCGGCCCACGCCTGCTCCAGATGTACGAGGAGGAACATAAGGGAAGTGATGGCGATCACGGTTCCAACGCCATACCGTTTCTCCAGAGGAACTTGCATGTAACCGCGAAAACCCGTCTCCTCACAAATGCCCGCCACCGACGAGGACATGAGAATGGCCAGCCAGGCGAGCCACTGCGGCAGGGCATCGAAGGCGTACTCTTCAGTGAACCTGTCAGCAGGATACTCGATGACGCGGAAAGTAACCACCAGGGCAGATTGTACGACGACTACGAAAAGCAGGGCACCCATCATGCTCCATTTCCAGACGGCCATCGGCATTCTCACCACACGAAAGCGATTCCGCCTGGACTCGGCCGTGGACCTGGGCCACCAGCTTCCCTTGAAGTACTTCCAGTACAGCCACAGCAGACCGCCCATGAGGAGGATGGACCAAGGCGCCGGGATGAGTGCCGCAATCAGCGGCCAGCCAAGAGCGCCGATGGTACTGACGAACAACCCGACAACTACGGCCCGGATCAGAACGGGTATGCGTTGCCACAGTCTGATCAAGGCGGAACCTGAAGAGTGGCCCTGCCGACCTGCATCAGTCATCTTCACTCCTCCTTTCCGCATCGCTATTCTACCACCTTGTCTGGACAACTCACAGAACCGGCAGAGAGAGACACGCTGCCGGGTAAACACCCAACGCAGCACAATGCGGCACTGTGCCCGTGAGCGCGCGCTGATTCGAGTCCAGTCAGGGGTATGAAGAGGGAGACGCCCTGAACAGGCGTTCCTTTTCCTGTCCAGTGCCGCCCAGAGTTTGGAGCGGATCCAAGAGCGCCCACCTCCCCTCAAAGCAGGTATCAGCTGGGTAGAAGTCTACTTCACAACACCGCCGTGTTCCTCTACCCTGTCCAGCCACTCACTCACCAGAGCCTGGAATACGTCCTCCTGCTCAATCTCCAACAAATGCCCCGCACGATCCATAGACACAAACGTCCCCATCGGGTGGCCCGTTTCCCGAAACCACAATACAATGCATCTGTCAAGGGTTGACCGCCCTTGAGCATAGGCTGCGACTCACCCCATGTGGCCACAACTCGATCTCCAGCGGGAAAGACGAAGAACGGGCGGCCGCAACTGCCGCTCCTCCAACAGAAAGGAGGACCGAATGGACATTCGAGTGCTGGTGGCCTACGCCACCAAGTACGGCGCGACGGCGGAGATCGCCGAGAAGATCGGTGAGGTGCTTCGCCAGGCAGGCTTTGTGACTGACGTTCTACCCGCGGATAGCATCACCGACCTGACCCCGTACAAGGCAGTGGTGCTGGGCAGCGCGGTCTACGTGGGCAAGTGGCGCAAGGAGGCAGCGAGCTTCCTGGAGGCCCACGAGAAGGCTCTCGCTGGGCTACCGGTATGGCTCTTCTCCAGCGGGCCCACGGGCGAGGGAGATGCGGTGGAGTTGATGAAGGGCTGGAGCTTCCCCGAGGCGCAGCAAGACGTCGCCGGACGCATAGGGCCGCGCGACGTCGTCGTCTTTCACGGCGCGCTGGATTCGAAGAAACTCAGCCTTCCCGAGAAACTGATCATCAAGGGCGTCAAGGCCCCCATGGGCGACTTCCGGGACTGGGAGGCCATCACTGCCTGGGCTGAGGGTATCGCCGGGGAACTGAAGAAGGGAGTCTAGAGACTACTTCGAGAGTGTCAGCACCCTCATCCTGAGCTGTCATTCTGAGCGAAGCGAAGAATCTGTCCTGAGATTCTTCGGCGCTTCGCGCCTCAGAATGACACGGAGAGGCGTTGCGATGTGAGAGTCATGCCCAGTTTCGTCCTTCGGTAGGAATGAGACTCATGGTGACTACTCAGACGCCCGGCTGCGGGTCCCCGAAGAACTGGGTGGCCCGATGCACCCAGCAGACCCTCAGGCAGGCTCTCACAACTGGATAGAGAGCCTGCCCCAATCTCCGAAGTCAATACCGTTGAGATCAAATCTCCTCCGTCGTTTCCTCGAAGCGCACGTTGACGACGGCCAGCTCCGCCAGCAGTGTATCGAGCAGTGGCCCGGTGACGACCTGCTCCGCCGTGAACAGACCTCTCGCCCTGAGGTCACCGCGCGCGATCATACGCGCGATGATAGCACCTGTGAACGCGGTGGTGCGAGCCATGGATGTGAACCCCAACTTTTCGTCGTAGCGATCCACCATCTCCATCTTGTGCCGTCGGGGAACACCATCCTTCTCCCCTATGGCCTCCACGCGGAAGAGGGTGATGTCTCGCTCGCCTTGCTCCAGCTTCACCCGGGGATAAAGCACCGCATCGACTAGCCTCTTCGGTGCGACGTCAACGCCGTCCACCTCCACGGGCTCTTCGCTGAGCAGTCCCAGCTCCCTAAGCACTGTCACTTTGGCGGCGTAGCCGGGCCAGCGACACGTCTTCTGCGTGCCCACCTTCAGCCCCTTCAAAGCCTCCAGGTCCATCAGCCAGGGCAAGAAGCCCTCATGCCAGGCCTCACACTCGCCCACGCCGGGGAAGGACACCGTTTCCACGCCGGAATAGCGCGACACGAGCTTCAGTTCGCCGTTCTCAACGACGTGAGCGTCCTCCTCCCTCAAGGGCAATTCACGCCCGCCAAAGACGATCTTGTAGCCCAGGGGCGGGCTCGGGTGTTCCGGAATACCTCCACACTTGATGTGCACCTCGTCCACCCGGTCCAACTTCTCCGCCAGGTAGCGGGCCAGGATCTCGGTCAAGCCCGGCTCCACGCCACAGCCCAGGACGACCAGCCCATCAGCCCCCTCCACCTCGTGCTTCAGATGGTCGAGTTCAGCCTCGGGAGGCCGGGCGAGGTCCACCAGGGGTGTCCCAGCGGCCACTGCCGCCCGGATACCCGGACGCACGGCCGCCCAGGGAAGAGCGCCAACGATGGCCCCGAAGTCTGCCATCAGCCTGGTGGCTGCGAGCTGATCGTTCAGGTCTAGCGCCACGGTGGTCAGCTTGTGACCGCCCTCCAGATTCCGAAGCTTCGCCTGCGCGGCGTCCAACTGCCGCTGATCAAGATCACAGATGGTCACTCCTGACACGTCAGGATCCGACATGGCGTTGAACGCCGCGGCCGGTCCCATCAGCCCACTACCCAACACCAGGATTCGCATTCAGATGTCCTTCTTCATCACCATATCGTCCCGACAGAATGAGAAAGCGCCTGCCGGGAAGCGGGTGTGCGCCACACAGGACACACCCCTCAGCGCAAAGTCACGCTAACTCAAACCCTCCACACCCCGCCCTCGATCACCAGCGTGCCATCCAGCAGGAGGTCGGGCTCGGGGATCACAAAGTCCTCGTGAAGGTCCGCGACTACGGTACCTCCCATGTGGGAGCTGTCGCCGATGGCCAGGTGCACCGTGCCCTTGATCTTCTCCGCCTCCAGTACGTTGTCGGGCTGCTTCGCGTTGGGGTTGGTGCCGATGCCCAGCTCCGCCAGGTTGCGGCGGAGCTTGTGCACCTCCTCCTCGCTCCCCAGCTGGAGAAGCCCCCTGAAGGTGTCCCCTACCTTTCCTCCACCCTCCAGGCGTACCACCAATCCGGCTTCGAACCGGAGGATCATATCCTCAATGAGGTCGGGATACCAACCCGCCGGGACCACGATCACCCCCTCTGCTGTGCCCTCCACTGGCGCGGCATACGTCTCCCCTGCCGGAAGGTTGCTCCAGGCCCCCCTTTCGGAACACAGGCCCGTGTCCACTCCACCCTCCCGTCCAGCGACGCTGAAGGTGATGTCCGTCCCACCTGGAGAGCGCACCGTAGCCGTGTCCGCCGCCGTGACCAGTCGGGCCAGCTTCTCGGTATCCTCCGCCACCTGTGGGTAGTCCACAGACATGGGTCCGCCGGGGTGGAACATGCGGGCCTCAAAACCCGGCATGCTGGCGATGCGCGTCCCCGCCCTGGTGGCCCCGGCCCTGGCATTGGTGTGAGACAGGGAGTAGTTGACGATGGCGATGAGCACGTCGGCTTGGAGCATCTTCGCCGCCTCGATCTCTCCCGGCTCCCTACCGTGTTGTCCCACCGAGGGATAGGCATAGAACTCCACTACGGAGTCGGGGAAGGCGTCCTCCGCTATCTCCGCCACCATCCTGGACAGCATAGAGCGCTCCAGCTGAGTCTTGAGTGCTGAGGGATCTTCTTCCTGCCAATGAGCCAAAGTCGGGGGATCGGCCACCACCAGCAGTCGCTCTCCTTCCTTCAGCCCCATGTTCACACTCAACATGCTGAGCACGCCTTCTTCGATCAGTTTCCTCTCCGGCCAACCCATGAGATCCTCCCTACTTGAATTGTGGGCAGCTACTGTCGCCAACTGCCCCATTCTACCCCAGACAAAGCGGGCACGCATACGCATCCGCGGTTCTCTCCCCTGTGTTGCGCGCCGCCTTGTAGCTCATGCAGCCCCTGCACCCAGCCACGCAGTATGTGCGTCTGGCCCTTGGACCGGGCTGACCTGAGCAGGATCGGCCTACTCACCGAGAGACGCTCACCCAGGGAGCAGCCCCCAACTCGTCGCTTTGGTGGGGAAACTGGCCGCTCCATGGATCGCTACGACCGTCGGCGGAGGCGGTCAGGCAAGAGGCATCGTCCTTCTTCGCGTGCGAGAGGGCATGTGGCCGAAGGCGATCAGCTCCTGGCTGTCGGCAAAGAGGATCCTGGCCCGATTGGGCGAACGTGGCTGTCCACCTTGCCGAGCCCCTGCGAATCCACAGGCATCAACTCACGCGGAGGACTCGGAGACCACCTCCTCGGAAATGAGGAACAATGGGTCAGCGATGCGCTCTAGCGATTTCGCCAGCCCGGCTTGATAGTCGGGATCGAAGAAGGAATTCTCG